>LKMJ01007653.1_pt1 | contig 10185 bp, 10 predicted proteins | sample 643391 | NCBI WGS metagenome assembly LKMJ01 (sample SAMN04112250, study PRJNA286221) | soda lake metagenome | biome: soda lake; feature: Kulunda Steppe; material: water; isolation source: sample PL-Br10 brine of Picturesque Lake | place: Russia: Kulunda steppe | collected 2010-07
ATAATAACCCTTATTAAGCAGGCTTCGGTACGAAACGTTGCATGGCAGACCTTATCGTCAAAGCAGCCGTTAAAGAGGCCCTGAACGACAAGAACGTAGCTTCGGACTTCTACGACGCACTCGATGCAGAAGTCGCAGAGCTGCTCGAAGATGCAGCCCGACGTGCCGAGGACAACGACCGAAAGACGGTCCAGCCTCGCGACCTGTAACTACGGATCACTGATCCGTCGTTTTTTATTTATTTACTTGTCGAGCGGTGCGGCTATCGATCGGCGGAGTTGAACCGACTCACAGCTTAGTACGTAACCCGTTCGACACCCTCGTCACTGCCGATATAGCCGACCGTTGTGTACCCCACAAACAGCCCGTGTTCGAGAACGCCTGCGAGCGTCGAAAGCTCAGCTGCAAGCGACGCTGGCTCGGGAATCGGGCCGAATGCACAGTCGAGGACGAGGTTTCCGTTGTCAGTAACGACCGGGCCGTCTTTGTGTACTGCCTCCCGGAGTGTTGGGTCGCCACCGATCGTGTCGATTGCGTCAGCAACGACGGTGTGGGCCGCCGGAAGCACTTCGACGGCAACGGTGTGATCGAGTGTGTCGACAACTTTGGTTGGGTCGACAACGATGTGGAGTTCGTCTGCCGCGCTGGCAACGAGTTTTTCGCGGGCGTGAGCCGCACCACCTCCTTTGAGGCAGTGACCTGATTCGCTGACGAGCTGATCTGCGCCGTCGATTGCAATGTCGATGCGGTCGATTTCATCGAGCGAGGCGAGTGGAATTCCTTCCGTGTGTGCCTGTCGGCGTGCGGAAAACGAGGTTGGCACGCCGACGATATCGAGTCCGGCGTCGACCCGCTCGCCAAGTTTTCGGATCGCGTGTGCGGCGGTGCTCCCGGTTCCGAGCCCGACAATCATCCCGTCTTCGACGACCTCGGCGGCCGCCTCGCCGGCGTTTCGCTTGGCCCTGTCGCTTCCCCCAGTCGATTTCATAACTGGCTCTGTGGGCGGCAGGGTCAAACAGCTATCGGAGCCGCTGGCTACGCCACGTGGTCATAGATTGTTGCTGGCTACCCTAAGCGGTCGCGAATTGCTGCTGGTTCGTACTCCAACGAAAGCTCGCGCGAGCGGCCACGGCCGTCGACATCGGCGTAGCTGGCATCGATAATCCCGAGCTGATCGAGCTTGTTGACGAGTTCGGAGTAGCGAGTATAGCCGAGACCCGTTTCTTCGTGAAAAACCTCATAGACGGCTCCGGCCCGCTTGCCGTCGTGTTCGAGCAAGACCGAAAGCAGTGCACGTTCGGAGTCGCCGAGCCCACGCAAACTCCGTGAGAGGTGGACGTGTTTCGATTTCTCGTAGGCGGCATCGACATCCTCGTCAGTGACGGTTCGAGAAGCTCGCATCTCTGCGTGGAGCCCCGCACGACGAAGCAGGTCGATCCCGACGCGCAGATCACCGCTGTCGGCGGTTCGCTCGGCGACCGATTCGAGCTCCGGCGTCCCGATTACGCCTTCGTGGAAGCCCCGCGCTGCTCGTTCGCGGAGAATCGAGCGGATCTCATCGACTCCATAGCGAGGGAAGTAGATTTCTTCGGGTCGGAAGACGCTCTGGACGCGTGTGTCAAGCTCTTCGATTACGTTGAGCGAGAGGTCCGAGGAGACAACGATCACGCCGATTTTCGTCCCGGGATGGGCTTCGTGCGCCCGCAACAACGAGTAGAGCGTATCGCCGGCCTCGTTTTCGTAAAACAGGTAGTTGATGTAATCGAGCGCAACGACGAGTACGGTCTCTTCTTCGACCAGCCGGTCGGTTAGCTGGCCGAACAGTTTCTTGAATGAAATGCCGGATGAGGGCGGTTCGTATTCGAAAACGCCCTCGAACAGTCGTGAAAAGACGGCATACCGTGTCGAGTCAACCTGGCAGTTGACTCTGACAACCTCGACATCGCTTTGGCCGCCAAGCTCCCCAAAGAGCTTCTGGACGGCCGTGGTTTTCCCAGTCCCTGGCGGCCCACGAATCACCGTATTAAGCGGTCGTGAGCCACGAACAGCCGGCCGAAGCGCGTATTTGAGGCTTTCGAGCTGACTGTCGCGGTGTTGAAACGTCTCGGGGAGATAATCGATTTCGAAGACGTGTTCGTCACGAAACACTGACTCGTCCCACGACAGCATTCCACCCGAATCGTCTGGCATCTGGGTGTGTGAACCCAGCCCGGCTACTTAATCATTCCCCGCTCTCGGCGTTCGCCTACTACGCAGTCATTGCTTACAACCTACAGTCGGCAACGGTCCTGTACGCCGGCCCATCGTCGCTCAACCGGCTTTCGGTTAGCTGTACGGTGTCAACACGGAACGTTCCAACCGTCGGGTCTTCAGCGGTGAGGACGGTCTGTGCTGCGGCCTCACCCAGGCTGTCATTCACCCGTGCAATCGTGACATGCGGCGTGAACGCATGACGCTCTGGGGGAAAGCCGATATCAACAAACGCGGTTTCGACTGCTTCGGCGAGGCGACGTAGGTTTATTGTCGCTTTTTCGTTGCGAACGCCTGCCCACACAACACGGATCGAACCGCGTGACCGAAACACACCAAGCCCACCGATAGTACACGCAAAAGGCACTACTGCAGCCGCGTCAACTGCCGTCTGGAGTGCGTCAGTGAGTTCCCGACGACGGTCCTCGGCAACTGTTCCACAGAATTTTAGCGTGATGTGTGCCTGCGCCGGGTCGGTGTAGCTGAGTCCGTCGGCTTCAGGCCCGTCGAACAGTGCCTGTGCTTCGGCAACTGACTCAGTGAGAGCGGGCGGCAGATCCACACTGACAAACAGGCGCATGCGATTCTGTGGCTTTACTCGGGTTTGAGTCCGCCGCCTTCGACCCGCATGATCGCCTCGCCGTCAGGGAGGTTCGGCGCGTCAACAAGCCGGACGACACGTTTGGTTCCCTTCGAATTCTTGAGGTAAATTCGGACGTTTGAGGCGTGACCGAGGATGTTGCCACCGACGGGTTTGGTTGGGTCGCCAAAGTACGAATCGGGGTTACTCTGTACTTGGTTCATAACCAAAATCGCGGCGTTGTGCAGACTCCCGATCCGCAGCAGGTCGTGGATGTGTCGGTTCAGTTTCTGTTGGCGAGGCGCGAGCTCGCCCCGGCCGACATACTCCGCGCGGAAGTGGGCGGTCAGCGAATCGTAGACGACGAGTCGGACCGGCCGTTCGTCGTCTTCGTACTCGCTGGCGAGATCTGCAGTCGTCTGGGCGAGCAGCATCTGGTGGTCGGAATTAAACGCGCGAGCAACGTGGATATGTCTGAGGAAATCCGCAACGAGTTCGTCCATTGCCTCGTCGTCATCGGGCGTCCCCTCGATTTCACGACGGTCGAGTTCGGCCTGCAGGATTTCGTTGTCGAGCCCACGAACCATGTCGTCGATCCGTTCGGGACGGAAGGCGTCCTCGGTATCGACGAGAACTGCACGGCCTGCCAGCCCGCCGTACTCCTGATCGAGTTGGACATTGACCGCCAGCTGGTGGGAAATCTGGGATTTGCCCACGCCGAACTGGCCGTAGACCTCGGTCATCGACTGGGTTTCGACCCCGCCACCGAGTAGGTCATCGACCTCGGAAACGCCGAAACTGAGCTTGCCGATCTCGTTGCGGCGTTCGAGCACTGTCGAACCGCTCTCGAAGCCTCCAACATCGGCGGCCTCTCGCGCCGCGTTGATAATATCGGCGGCTGTCCCCTGTCCCACATCGGCCGCATCGGCCAGTTCACGAGGACTCGCCACCGCAAGCCCGTTGTACGAGTCGAACCCAGCGTCGGCGAGTTTTTCAGCGGTCGCCGGACCGACGCCCGGAAGTCCCTCAATATCGGATTGTGAAGCCATTACGTCGGCTACTTCCTCAAGCCTGATAAAGTATCGTCAACTGCAGAGTGAAAGTGAAAACACCGACGAACACAACCCCTACATTCACGCACCGCTTACAACCACCATCCGTGTCGACTCACGCTTCTTCCGTATCCAAGGCCGCTGTAGACGACGAACCATCCTTCGGCTATGCCGCACTCAACCGAACGCTCCGGGAGGATGACGTCCGCACCAATCGCGGCATGCAACAGGCGACATTCGAATCGCGCGGGCTCGCGTACGCCGGCGAGCTTGCCGAACAGAACATTCGTGGGCTTCGACAGATCATCGAGTGGAACGTCGGCCACGATATCAGATTCTACCGGATTTCCTCGGATCTCATTCCGTGGTACAGCCAGTACGACCTTTCGGAGCTCCCGAACAGCGACGTCGTCCTCGGGCTGCTTGGTGAGATCGGGACGTTCGCCGACGAGCACGACCTCCGACTTACGTTTCATCCAAGCCACTTCGTCAAACTCGCCAGCCCAACCGAGTCGGTCGTCGACAACGCGATTGTTGATCTCGAATGCCACGGCGACCTCATGGACGCGATGGGACTGTCTCGGTCGCCCTACAATTCAATCAACATCCATATCGGTGCCCACTACAGCGACAAGGCAGCGACCGCCGAACGGTTCTGTTCGGTTATCGAGTCGCTCTCGCCGGCCGTCCGCTCGCGGCTGACGGTCGAAAACGACGACAAAGAATCCTTGTGGAGCGTCCCCGAACTGGTCGAGTCGGTTCACGACGAGATCGGTATTCCGGTCGTCTACGACGAACTGCACCACCAGTTTAGCGACCGCGGACTCGGCTACCGCGAGGCGCTCGAACAGGCAGCCGACACCTGGCCCGATGGAATCCGACCGATTATCCACTACAGCGAGTCTCGACGGCTTCACGAGGGTGATTCCTCGGTATCGCCGCGGAACCACTCGGATTTCGTCCAGGGGCCGATTCAGCTCTTCGGTAACGCGGTCGACGTGATGATCGAGGCGAAAATGAAAGAACAGGCCGTCTTGCAGTACCGCGACAGCCACGACAGCCATGACAGCAGCGACGGCAACAACGGCAAGGACGGCAAATAACATATATCGATTTTCGTCCAGCCAAAAGACTGTCCGCTAAGATACGGATCTTTTTATTTCGTCGCTGGCTCGGTATGGGTGAATGAAGACGGCTGCACTGGGTCAGGTTGGAACGACAGTGCCGCCACTCACGACCGAAATTCTCGTTATTTTTGCGGTTATTCTCATTGCCCTCGTGCTGTTTGTCACCGAGCCGCTGCCGATCGACATCGTTGCCATTGCAGTTCTCGTCTCGCTTGTTGTCCTCGAACCCTGGACCGGTGTCGATGCGGCGACCGGCATCAGTGGCTTTGCGAGCACAGCGACGATCACCGTCTTGGCAATGTTTATTCTGAGCGAGGGTGTTCGCCAATCGGGCCTCATTAATATTATCGGGACGAAAATCGCCGACCGCTACGGCCACAGCCCGTACAAACAGCTGCTTGCGGTCCTCGGGCTGTCAGGCGGGACTGCGGGATTCATCAACAACACGCCGGTTGTCGCGGTCATGATTCCGATGGTTAACACGCTTTCGGAGAAAACCGGGATTTCGCCGTCAAAGCTCCTGATTCCGGTGTCGTATGCGGCTATGCTCGGCGGCATGCTGACACTCATCGGCACCTCGACGAACATCCTCGCCTCGGACGTTTCGGCGCGACTCATCGACCGACCGTTTTCGATGTTCGAATTCACTCAGCTTGGGCTCATCGTCCTCGTCACTGGTGTCGTCTACCTCGCTACGGTCGGCCGACTGCTGTTACCCGAGCGGATCAGTATGAGCGACGAACTCATCGAGGGCTTCGAGATGGCCGAGTATCTAACTGAAGTCGTTGTCACTGAGGAATCACCGTTGGTCGGCAAGACGATCAGCCAGAGCTTTCGGGAACTCGCGGTCGACGCCGACATTATCCAGCTGATTCGCGACGATCGGGCCTTTACGGAGCCACTCTCACGCAAAGAGGTCCGTGCCGACGATATTCTCGTGCTTCGAACCGACCAGCAAAGCCTCATGACCTTTATTGAAGCTGAAGGACTCGAACTCGCTCCCGATGCCGAAGTCACCGACGAAAGTCTCGAAGCTGAAACCGATTCGGTGAGTGCTGCGGGCGAACAGCGACTCATCGAGATTGTCGTGTCCCCGGAGGCCTCGATTCTCGGGCAAACCTTAGAGACGCTGAACTTCAGACACCGGTATGACGCGACCGTGCTTGCGATCCGTCGCGGCGGCGAGATTATCCACGCCCGAATGGACAAACGTCGACTTCGCGGCGGCGATACACTGCTTGTGCAGGCCAGCGAGTCGACCACCCAGCGATTTGCTAACGACCGCGATTTCATTGTCGCCGGCGATCTGACGCTTCCGGATTTCCGATATAATCGAATTCCAGTCGCTTTGGGTATTATTGGCGTCGTCATCGGCCTTGCGGCGCTCGAACTCGTTCCCATCGTCATTAGTGCACTCGGCGGCATCGTGGCGATGATCGCAACGGGCTGCGTTAAGCCGACCGAAGTCTACGAGTCGGTCGACTGGAGCGTAATTTTCCTCTTGGCCGGGCTGATCCCGCTCGGGGTTGCCATGGAGCGAACCGGCGCGGCCGAGTGGCTCGCAGCCAGCATTGTCACCGTTGCTGCCGGGCTATCGCCGTTGCTCCTGCTCGGACTGTTTTACCTGTTTACTGCACTGATCACCAACGTCATCAGCAATAACGCCAGCGTCGTGTTGATGATCCCGGTTGCCATCGAGGCCGCCGAATCGCTCGGGGCAGACCCGTTTTCGTTCGTCCTTGCGGTGACGTTTGCGGCCTCGACAGCGATGTTGACGCCGATTGGCTACCAGACGAATCTGATGGTGTATGGTCCCGGTGGCTACAAGTTCACCGACTTTTTCCGCGTGGGTGCGCCGTTGCAGCTGCTTTTGACCGTCGTCACGGCGGTCGGGATCGCGGTTATCTGGGGTGTCTAAGCGGGCGGCGTTGTCGATTCGCTCGCCGAGACATCCGACGACTTAACCGGCATGAGTAAGAATATGCTACTGTGACAGAGGTATTGTTGGGGATCGGTATTCTCGTGGCGATTTTTGTCGGCTACAACATCGGCGGGGCAACGACTGGCCCTGCATTTGGCCCGGCGGTCGGTGCGGGAACACTCACAAAGACGGTTGCTGCAGGGCTGATGAGTATCTTCTTCTTTATTGGAGCATGGACGATCGGCCGACGCGTTGTCGATACGCTTGGCCGCGAACTCGTCACCGATCCGGCGATCTTCACCCTGCCGGCCAGCATTACCGTGCTGTTTTTCATCGGTCTCGCACTGTTTGTCGGTAACGTGTTTGGCGTGCCGGCTTCGACCTCGATGACAGCGGTCGGCGCGATTGCCGGACTCGGTATCGCTAGCAACTCGCTCGACTGGGCCGTCATGCGCGAAATCGTCTCTTGGTGGCTTGTCGCCCCAGTTATTGGATTCTGGGTTTCGGCGGTCATCGGCCGGTATTTCTATGCCTCGCTCAACAAGCGAATCGCACTTGCCCAGAGCGATGGCCCACTGTTGACCGTCGACCGCTCGGGGCTGCTTCCCGTGATCGGCTTTGGCCCCGGAACAACGCGACGAGAGATCATTGGGACCGTCATCGTTGTCGGCATCGGCTGTATCATGGCCTTCAGTTCGGGAACCAGTAACGTCGCCAACGCCATCGCGCCGCTCGTCGGCAGCGGGGCACTCGAAATGAATATCGGCATCATCATTGCCTGTATTGCGGTCGCCATCGGCGCATTCACGATTGCCCGTCGGACGCTCGATACGCTCGGCAACGACATCACAGCCCTCCCGCTAACGGCCGCAATCGTCGTTGCAACTGTCAGCGCAATCCTCGTGATTGGGCTTTCGGCAATCGGCATCCCGGCGAGTTTCGTCGTTATCGCGACAATGTCGATTATCGGCCTTGGCTGGGGTCGAGCAACCCGAACGATGCGAGCCTCCCGGTCGGATATCTCGAAGAAAGCCGGTGAGACGCGCATGTCGGTCGGCTCGCTTGCGGCCGACAAGGAGGGCGAACCGCTTCCGCCAATCGGTGAGGAACGGCCTGAGGATATCCCGACTGCGGATGATCTGTTCAACCCCTCGACGACCGCACGCGTGGTGCTCATGCAGAACGTCGTTCCGCTGATTTCGACAATTGGTGCGTATCTCGTCTTCCGATTTGTCCCGTTTTTCGGCTTTACATAAGACGAGCCGCCAGTTGGCAATCGATCTCTCTCGTACCCGTCGCACCATCCGGACGCCCATTTTGCGTGAGCGATAAGTTATCGATCGGTTGTGAAATCATTTTCCGAAAGGTATTAAAAATAGTTTTACGCGATCGAACCGATTATCAGCTATGGATTTCCTTATTTTACTCCTTGTCGGCATTGCGGCCTCGATCTTTGTCGGCTTCAATATCGGTGGCTCCTCGACGGGTATCGCGTGGGGGCCGGCTGTCGGTGCCGACCTGATCAAAAAAACGACTGCAGCAGGACTGATGATGTTCTTCGTCTTTCTCGGTGGCTGGACGGTCGGCCGGAACGTCATCGATACATTGGCCGGCGACATTATTACGATCCCAATCACGCTTGAAGCCGGCATTGCTGTCCTGTTTTTCATCGGTTTGGGTATTCTCATCGCCAACATCTTCGGCGTCCCCGTGCCGACCTCGATGACAACAGTCAGTGCAATCGCCGGACTCGGGCTGGCGACCGGGACGCTCAACTGGGCGACGATGGGCCGGATCGTCTCGTGGTGGATCGTGACGCCCGTCATCGGCTTCTGGATCGGCGCGATTATCGGCCGCTATGCCTATACGTCGCTCGATAGACGGTTTTCGGTTGTTTCAACTGCGGGGCCACTGCTCACGCTCGATCGCAACGGGCCAATTCCCCGGCCGACACTGGGACCGAATACAACCCGACAGGAGCTCGTCGGAACAGCTGTGGTCCTCGTCGTCGCCTGTTATATGGCTTTCAGCGCCGGCGCGAGCAACGTGCCAAACGCGGTTGCCCCACTGGTCAGTAGTGCGGCTATCGAGGCCAACACGGCCATTGTCATTGCAACAGTCGCTATCGGCCTTGGTGGTTTTACGATCGCCCGCCGGACGATGGACTCCGTCGGCGGTGAGCTCTCGGATATCTCGTTGCTCGCGGCGGTTATCGTGATGATCACCGCGGCGTCGATTACGACGTTCCTCTCGTATATCGGGATTCCAATCAGCCTCGTGATGGCGACGATCATGACGATTGTCGGGCTCGGCTGGGGGCGGGCAACTCGGTCGGTCGCGGCCGGCGAGGTCGGTGACGTGCTCCGTGGCAACGCGGAAACGGAGCTACCGATGGGAGCGATCACCGTCGAGACGCCATCGGAAGTGGGCAAAATCGGGGATCGTGAACCAAAAGAGGTGCGTGCGGCAACCGAGCTATTCAACCCCCGTGTAGTGGCGAAATACGTCTCGATGTGGATTATCGGGCCGACGGTCTCGCTCGGACTCTCATACGGGTTCTTTCTCGTTGCTCCGTTCGTCTAACACCTATTCGTCTTATTCGGTACGTCATTGTCACCGCAGCTGACAGCCGGTTTATTTCTTTACCGACCGTATCCGTGGTATGGTCTCACGTATTCTCGTTCCGATGGATGACTCGGTGATGGCCGAACACGCGCTTGAATTTGCGTTTTCGTCGTTTCCGGACGCTGAGATCACCGTTCTGAACGTTGTTGGTGGCCCCTCGCCGTATATGGGCGAGGCGGTCCGGCTCGCGCTCGCTGACGACCTCGAAACCGCAGCTGCTGAGGACGCCGAACCGGTGTTGGCCCGCGCTCGTGATAGTGCAGCAGCCGCCGACCGCGAGATCGACACCCGGGTCGCTCTCGGGCTGGCCTCTCGGGCGATTGTCAACCACGCTGATGACTTTGACCTCGTTGTCATCGGAGCCCACGGCCGCGATCTGTCCTCGCGGCTGTTGCTGGGCAACATCGCCGAAACCGTCACCAGGCGATCGCCGGTGCCGGTGTTGGTCGTGCGGTAAGGAATAGTGGGGACGCCCCCGGCCGTGGTGACCGTCCCCACACAGGCAGGCTGACGCAACGCTTACCCGACGTGGCGACAAACCACCGTCCATGACTGAGGAGCCCGAGCGACGCTCACACTCCTTTTCGGAAGGCCAGGGCGTCGACGACGACTACGAGGAGTTCACCCTCG
>LKMJ01007615.1_pt1 | contig 10184 bp, 7 predicted proteins | sample 643391 | NCBI WGS metagenome assembly LKMJ01 (sample SAMN04112250, study PRJNA286221) | soda lake metagenome | biome: soda lake; feature: Kulunda Steppe; material: water; isolation source: sample PL-Br10 brine of Picturesque Lake | place: Russia: Kulunda steppe | collected 2010-07
GGGAAGGCGTGGCAGCCGAACTGTGTGTGTGCTTGATGAGGAGCAAAAGGGTAATGTATTGAAGACATGATACAGTGCAAGGAGTGATGCAGCTCATGGTCTATGCAGTCGCGTGTTCAGCTAAGCTGCCCTCGTTTGGCAGATACAGCTATGTAACCTAACCTAACCTAAGAGCAACAAACCAATCAGCCTAACGATCTGGCTCCGGATAGTCGAGCAGGCGGCGGGGCACCTGAGATGGGAAGTCGATTATCCACCCTCGCAAACTGTGGGTTCGGGGTTCGAACCTCACTGGAGGCCACAACCGGCTAAGCTGCCCTCGTTCGGCGGATACAGCCTTGAAACCTTACCTTACCTAACCTAACCTATGCAGTCGCGTGCCCTCTGTCACATGGCTTTTGCACTTTGGGCGAGCTGGGAAGGTAAGCCCCACGCTCAAACCTGCTTCTCAATAACTGTGTGTGTGTATGTCAAATTGGTGATCCATCAATAACAGTGATCTGGAATGACAAGGATGTCAAATTGTTTCTGTTGAAGCAGACGCACAAATCATTTCTTTTTTCCTTCTGAGATTATGGATATTTTGTGTCTGGTCGGCATTGCCCAGCAGTCAATCCATCTGGCTGAGGGTCTAAACCTAATGTAACTTAACTGATGCGAGGGGCGTTCAACCGCCCGGCGGTTGCCTAGCGGCAGGGCCAGTATACTTCAAATAAGTATTTTTAAGGGTCTAATTTGAAGAGGCAGAAAGAAATGGGATTCCTAATTTACACTGCGCAGCCAAAGAATCCATCCAGGTGCATACCAGGAAAAATGTAGTATTTCTTAAAGATCGACTCAACTGGAATGACCTCACAGCAAAACAAAATGCAACGGCAAAATTTGGGCCCCAGCTAAAACCAAGCTTGTAATCAAATGTATACCTGTTGTGCCATAAGGGTGCAAGATTGCTTGCCAACCTACACTGGTACATTCAGGAACTCGAAAGCCATAAGTCCTAATGAAGATATGTACAGCAGGCATGCGCACCTGGTGCTAAAGAAGATGATGGTTGGATCTGAGGTAAACAGTAAACATATGAGCATGCACTTGCGCTTTGGTTCTAAGTGCAGCAGCTTGCATTGCCGGACTCATGTTGGGCACAAAGTACATAAAGCAGGCGCAGTGGCACCCGCGTTCCTTATGCCAAAAGCCACTGATGTTGACCAGGTGGCATAATAAAAACCATGCAAAATCCAGCTGCTTGCCAAAAAAAATCCGATGCTACCCAACCGCTTGAGTAGGTCTCTAGTAATATATACCAGTGCCTGCTATGCCTACCCAGCTCCAACTTTCTTGGAGGAACTTGGCCCTTTTGCAGGGCATACTTGGAAAGGATACAGCATAAAGAACCTAAACACTGCCACAGCAGCAGACTCCCTGCAAGCACACACCAAACCGCTCCTGCTGCAAGTACGACATGCAAAAAACGCTCAACTCTGAGCTCCGTGCAGCAACAGCAAAATTTTTAAAATCCAGAGCATTCTCTCTGCAACACTGCCAGCTCTCCTTTTAAGTGCACTTGGCACAAGGTGCCCCCTGGACGCAGCTCCTACTACACACACTCTCCATGCTCAGCCTCCGTGGGCATTATTTCTCTCATGTGCACGACGGGAACAGAGTGACTCACAAACTTGAATTCACTCAACTGGAGACCTTGACTTTGTGGCACTTATTAGCCGACCTTGCCCCGACAGCAGCCCATGCAGTAGCAACAGCGTCTGCCCCTGCCGAGACAGGTGCCGACTCGTGGTCCACACCTGCTGCAGCAGCCATCCTCTGTAGCTGCGCAAATGCGTCCCCCCTGTCCCGCTGCTTACTTGGACACTGAGAGAAGCAAGGGGCTGCAAAGGCCGGGTCCTCGGATTGTGGGGGCGGAGTCTTGCCAAAGGCAAACTGGCAGCTGAAGTCTTCATAATTGGGGGTCATCGTCAGAGCCAAGCCCATCTCCTGGGCAAAGAATGTCTGCGTGCAGCGTCAGCACACAGCTGTGCCGCATGAGGCCACAGCCGGGAGTGCCCAACCCCGCGCTCGTACCGCACAGAGCAGGGCGGCAGTAACTGCCAGGCACTTGTAAGTCTACAGCTTGCGCGCGTGCAATGAGGTTGAATGAGAGCCTTAGTGAATGGCAAGCGGGCAAAGGGGTGTAATTGCTGCCTGTGGTCGCCCTTTGTGCTGGCGCAAGCTTTGAAGTACGAATGCAAGGCCATCCCCAAGGCGGGTTAGCATGAGAAGTATGGCAAACGGCCCGCTGTTTGGAGCAATGCTGGGAAAAGAAAAAAAGGATTGAAAGACTTCGACTGCTGCCAACAGGCCCTGGTTAGTGCCCAATGACAAAGCATGGCCAAAACCTTGCGCACTTGGCCAGTGCAGCAGCTCGTATGTGGAGCTAGACTGGATGCAAGTCTCTGCAAACAGACTAGGCATGTGCGTTGGTCTGGAAACAAGAAGTGGAAAGAAGCTAAGGCCCTGAAGCTAAATTGGACCACATGCGCGCACGCATATGCGCACACACGCACGTTCTCACATGCACACACAAACACAAACACAGAGGGTTGTGTCTCGCACCTGAGTGGGCACTTTGCAGCTGTTCACACAGATGGAGGTGCACCCAGCTTGCTCGAGGTACCGGCAGCGCTGCACGGCAACACCTTGGCCAACTCCCAACTGCACCACAATGCAATACAAGCGCATTCAAGGGCCAGCAACGCAGTTGGATGCAGCAAAAGTGTGGTGGCTTCCAGGTTGTTATGGTGGCGGCATTACAGCAGCAGTAGCAGCAGCAGCAGTAGCAGCAGCAGCAACTTGTCCGTGGCATTGAGCGCAACCAAAAGGGTCTCTTGGCGAGCTGGATCTGCGTGGCACCTGAAGTTGGCCGCTTGCAATGGTGAAAATGAGTTGTGGCGAAGAGGACAGGCTTATTGAAGCATCCAATAGCCCAGAGCGGCACATCAATCAAGGTGAGGGGGAGGCTTGCTGTTCCAAGCAACTGAAGCAGCTAAATTGTCTAGCACAGCAAGGCAGGGGTAGCAACATGGAGGGGGCAGCAAGTTTAGCGCAGCCCCCCCACAGTTCCAGCCATGTTGCTCGCCGATGCTGTGACCTTGTGCATGTCGGGGAACGTGGTAGGGAAATGCAAACTCGGTATATCTTTGATCTGGAACCACCTGTTGGGGTCTTGCTGCCGCCCCTACTATCCATACACCAGCCAACTGACAACATGATGTCCTGTCGACAGAGAGCAACACGCCTGTCCTCCTCCACCCGTCTGCCACACCTTGTCACCATCAACCTCCACGTCGTTGACCTTGCACGGCCCCATCAGCCACTCGCAGGTCAGGGCGGTGGCCCAGGCATTCAGTTTGCAAGCAAATTCGGGTAGGGGCTTGGAGAAGAGGACCTGTGTGCACATGCACATGCACGCACAGTGTGTGCTGTGTACATGTGTGTGCGTGCGAGCATGTTTGTGTGTGCATGCGTGTGTGTATGTGTGTGTGTGCGTGCGTGGGCGTGTGTGCATGGATGGGTGTGGGTGTGAGTGTGCGCGTGCACATGCACGCGCACAAGCATGGTATATGTTAGTGCTTGTGGGTGTATGGCAATGCGCAGAAGGCATGTGTAGGCAAGCACTGAGCCACTGTGCAAGCGGCAGCAAGACACCCAGGAACAGGGAGAGTGATGTTTGCTGCAGCAGGAGGAGATTTCCCTAGCAATGGAAGCTTCTGGTTTAAAGCCAAATTAGGTGGGGTGCCAAGAGGGCGATCTTACCTTGAAGGCTGGTAGGAGCCAGGATGGGAACAGAGACTTCAAGATCTCCACAGTCCGAGCCTGGGTTTCCTGGGGGCTGTTCTGGTTCAGCCGCCTGGTGAGGTCAATGATTGCATCATATCTGCGCATTGCACAATGCAGGCATGGTGAGGTAGGACACCCCATGCTTCAAGCTGTGCACTGTGTGGTGAACTATGCGCCAGAGTGGTCGCGATCGGCCTTGCCAGAGGTGAGGGAAGCCTTCAACTAACCCTTGAGAATGAACATCTGCATCCACTGCCTTGGCCATCTTTTTCCTGCGTGCAGATTTTGGAACATGGTCAAGGTTTGGGCACGCCTCGTGCTCACACAAAACGCATCTGTAGAGCATCCTCCTATTTGGAATCAGCTATATACCTGAAAAGAGCCTGGATGAGCATGTTGTGTGGTCTAGCCTCGATGGCTGCGATGGTAGGTGCCATCTCATCCTGGCCAGATTTGTCCACGAGCTGCTCTTGCGGCGAAGGGCCCCTATTTAACTGCTGCAGCTGCTTCTGCTGCTTCTGCTGCATCATCTTGGCGGGGGGTGGCTGGTTAATCCACCTCTGGAGCTGACGCGCGCTGGCGTTGTTCCGCGGCCGGAGCACCGAAGCACCAGTACTACGTCCTCCGGTAGAGACGTTGCAACAAACATCACGTCGTAGCATCATTTCTGATTTTGTGTAGCTGGAAAACAGCGATGATAAAATCACTCTGACAATCCTTCAACAATGTTTTTTATTTTCTTTACTATACAATGCGATTACTTGGATCATTTTTGTGGGGGGTTTAATAAAGCCCTCCGTGCGAACGTGTGTCAAAAAAGTTTTTGCTAATTCCAAATCCTTCATAAATTTATAATTATTCAAATAAAATAATTAATAGAAAATTTAAAGGATGCGTTACACCTCGGTTAATGGTTAACCAGAAATTCAGAAATGCTGGAGCGAGCAACAGAATATCAGGATAATAGTGCGCTTAAAATGTATTGTGATTCATTCTGAATTTATCACTTGAATTGATCAAGTCAGTATTTGCTTACACTCCCTTGCTTAATCATCCTACGTTTTATGTTTATTTCATTAATTTATGTTCAAAATGTTGAAAATGTAAATTGCATCTTCATACATCAACCAGTGTCTAGTGACTTTAGCATGGGGGCAATGGATCTGAGTACTTTGCTAGGGCATAGTCAGCAGGAGGATTATTCTTCCAGGCGTATCTGAATGGCACAGCTCCCACTGTAGTAATAATGGCCATCCCTGAGCTGAGGGCATCACTGAAGCGGCTCCTCCTTTCCGATTACTATGCTGCGAATCTCGTGGTGCTGGCCACGTATGTACTGTGGTTGAGGCGCCATGTACAGACTCAGGCAGTTCCCGCATCTCCTCTCTCCTGGGTGTCTGGGAGCGCAGACGCATCATTCGCTGCGGTAAGCGTGTGTGGATGCATGGCTGCTGCAAGACGATTTTAACAAAGGCGGATGTCCCTTGCATGTCCCGTCTGACTGCTGCTCCCTAAGGATGAGTTGTGTGACCAAGCACGCCAGCACACACACGTTTGCTGCCGCACAGGTCGAGTTCCAGCTGGGGGCTGCCCTAGCTTCTGCAGCCCTTATCTACGCCTACCGCAGCTCTACATACGATGCCATGCTGGCCTCTGCTGTGTGGTTTGCCCAGCTGTTTGTGCTGGTGATGGCGTTCCTGGTGGACAAGGTGGGTGTCTCATGTCCGCATGCATAAGCAAGCGGCCAGGCGCTAAGCAGCAGTCAACTGCCCTCCAGCGTTCTGGGATACCCAGAAGCAGAGCCTTCAAGGACCTGGTGATGCGCATGCATGTGTGTGAACGTGTGTTCATGCATCATCAAACGCCGTACTGGTGTGGGCCACGCAGCCCCTGGCTCGTGGGGGAGGAGGAGGAGGAAGAGGAGGGCAGGCGGGAGACAGTGCGCATCCTGACTATTGCATGGGTGCCTGCACTTCCCAACCAGCCTCAGGAGTAGGCAGGCCCTGCTGCCACGCGCGCTGCCACCAGCGGCCGGCCGCGGAGCACAGCAGCCAGCCTGGGCCCCCAGGACGGCTGACCCGTGTACTGCGCGTGTATTAGCCTGCTGCCCCAGCCTCGACGTGGCACTGGGGCTTCCTGGTTGTGCTGGGCGGTGATGGCCAACAGTTCTGGGTGCGCACGGCAGCCGATGGGAGGGAGGTTGGCGGCGGGGGTGGCGGGTAGCGATGGGATCCTCGGCCGGTCAGGGTCGGATGTCCCCTACGCCCCTCCCGTGTGGGATGCCCGGAGCACAGAGGGGAACGTGCTGCAGCGGGCTGCTCTCCCCTTTCCACACGCGCAGGCCTTCTGCGCATAGCTGTCCTCCTCCACCCATTGCCATTGCGCGCACGCACGCTAAGACGCCACACCCATATGCCCCTGCGCTTGCAGGCCGTCTTCTCCTGCTACGCAGCCGCGTTTGGTCTGCTGTTCCTGATATCTGGCCACCCGTGGTGCAGCGGGCCCGACAGGGTACGCCTGCTCACAGCTGACCAGTTCTACTCCACCTGCGTGCACGGTGGCAGCAGCAGCAGCGTGGAGCGCGACGACGTGACGTACGTGGTGTACTTTTACACCGACTGGAGTGCCAAGTGGGTGTGGCTGCAGCCTGTGCGCAGGATGAGAGAGACTTGGTTGCTGCTGTAGCTTTGGAGCTCAGGTCCACAAGCCCCTCCAACGTGAAAATGCAATGCCTGTCCTTGTCAGTCCCTCAGCAAAGACCACACTTCGCGACTGCAATCTGAGTGCAGTCGGTAGTGTGTATGACAGCAATCACACACGCACACACAGGCACACACACGCGCGCGCACACACACAAGCACACACATACACGCACACACACAGGCACACACATGGAAACGAGCATGCATACCAATGCGCACACGCAAGCACATTTGCATGCTGTAGCGGCCATAGTGCAATGTGCGTTAGGGCAAGTAGGCCATGCCTGTGTCGCGCGCAGGTGCCGCCATGGCTACACCCTGTTTGCCGACCTCGCCAACCGCTACACCACGGACAAGCTGCGCTTTGCAAAGCTGGATGTGGGGATGTGGCCCCAGGCGGGCACGGTGGCAGGCGTGGAGGTCAGCTGCGTGTCAAGCCAACTCCCTTCTGTGATCACCTATGAGAGGGGCCAGGAGGAGCGTCGGGTGCCTTGCACCCGCAAGCACCACAAACACATCTTTACCAAGTGCGTGTGTGCGTTGCATCGCCTTCTGCGCGATACGACCATTGCTGTGGGGAGTGCGCGACCACCAATGTGCGCTCAGTGCCATGCAGGTCACACCCGCGCAACATGGCGACCTTTCAGGCCTGCCTTGCTAGGTAGGATGCACACGCGTGTAGGGCTTGCTGGTGCGTGCTGCACATGTGTCCGCCCTTGCCGCGCTGCGTTCCTGCCTGCGCACAGGCTTGGCGCCGTGCCATGCTGCTGCTGTATGTTTGTGGCTCTGGTGCGCGACTCTAAAGCCCCAACTGCTTGCTGCCCGCGGTATGCCTTGCTTTTGCACAATGAAGCACGCTCACACTGTGCAGGTAGGGCGAGCGTGCTAAGCAGGCACATGAAGCACACACTGCTGTCAGGCACGCATGCACACACAGCCAAGTTTAAATTACAGCAAGCCCTTAGCAGGGAATTACATTGCACTGAGGCCCTGCCTGACAATGCATGTGCTTGCCCTCGGCCAGCTGCGCTGGGCATGGATTGGCAAACATGCAAATAAATGCGCTCACGCTCGCGAGCACATGTCATAAAATGGGAGAAGGCCAATGTGGTGAATGTGTGCAATCTCAGCGGCTGCAGATGCTGCAAATGCGGAGGCCATGAATCCCTTCTTTCCTTCGGCTATGGGTCAGGGGCAAGTCTCACGCAACGCAAGTGTAAACACAATCTCATTGCATTCCCTGACGCTGCGCCCGTGAGGGCCGGCGCGGGCTCACTCCCCGCAGGCAGCACCCGACCACATCCGTACAGGACACATGCATGTATCAAGCACCTTGAGTGCATGAGTATCTGAGGTGTGCATGCACGAGGCTGGGTTAATCTGGCCAGCCATCCCAAGTCATGTAGCCTGCATGCTTGAGAGAGGATTTGAATAAAGCGTATTTCCCGCACCCCCTTACAGGCTGGACTTGATCAACGGATTGGCCCTAGACGTGAAATTCGCGCGATCCCTACCAGCAGCATGCGCAAATTGATCCAACAAAGTAGTGCTGCTGATCACAAGTTCAGACTGCTGTCCCTTCCAAGTCGGCATGGAAGCAGTATAAACACGTGTTTCTAAAGTGGGGACTTGCTGGACTTGCCGAGTAAGGAAAGGTCAGTTGAAGCCTACAGGGCAAGGATGGGTCTCTGCCTGTTCTGGATTTGCTGTGCGTGAATGATGAAACAAATGTCAAATTGCTCGAACATACGTTGCCTGTGTGCTTTCGAGAGGAGGGAAGTGGGACGCACTTACTGACGCCAACTTTCTCTCCATATCCCTCAACCCCACCCACCAAGTGCACAGACACATACCATGATGCAACATGAAGCCTAGGGGGTGTCGAGGGGCCACTTGAAGTTCAGAATATAATATAGCAACAACAGGTGCATTCCTGAGCCCTTCCTGGGTAGGGTCTTCTAAAGTTCGCGAATCCAATCTTTGAAGTGCTTCGTGTGTTGAATTGATTTAAAATGCACGCATGATCCATCCCTGCTTCTGGGCGTGCAAGCTTGGCCTAGCCTTCATAGTTCAGAAGTTTGTGAGGCAAGCTAGTGTCTCAGAGAGCTAGGCAGGCAGATTGATTAAATAGGCTCTCAAACTGACTGGGATAGCAGCTCTCGTACGTGGTTCCAAGTTAGTTGTACTCGCAAGCGCCATCATTTCCTTTCATGCACGAGCTTGATGTAGCAGTCTCTGAACTAGTTTTTGAGCATTTACCCTGGCATTTACCGCTGAAACCAACAATTGGAGACAGCTGAGCTAGCAACTTTTCCCCCGCAAATCCTGCTGATTCTTATTTTCATTAGCAGGCTGTGTTGGATGCTTTAATTGCGGAACTCCTGTCGTCAGGCAACCACATGGGTGTACACATAATGTTATTGTCTTTGGTATTTGCCAAGATGCTAGAATTACTAAATAGTACATCATCTTTATTGCGTATTTTATGAGCTGTTACCCTTGTAGGCTAGGTTAGATTGCTTAGCTGTACCTGCTGAACGAGGCAGCTTAGTTGAAGCCAACCAGGCCTGCGACAAAAAACAACTAAGAGAAGCAAGGTGGTGTTCTGAAACCTAGTCACAGCATTCTAGGCACTCATGCTCGAACAAGGCTAGGCATTTGGTGTCTGCTTGGCTAACAAAGTCTCCAAGCTTTTTTGTGCCAAAAAGAGGGTACGGAAGAGGTGATGGTGCTTGATGCAATCTGCCAAGTCTGCACTTACTAAGTGCCTAGTAGGCAGTCTAAGACTACGTTTTCTTCGTCTTGTACACTGTGCCAGTTGCATTCAATACGGATTCTTAGCTTGTAAGGCAATCTAAGGTGCTCTTATTGGGGCAGCTCAACATTCAGGTTGTGGTCGGAGAGTCTGAGCCTGGAGAGAGCGTGTGAAAGATGGGTAAGTTAGGTTTCATCATGATACCTACAGCTATGATAGCTGTACCTGCAAAACAAGGACAGCTTAGCTGAAGATGTTTATGGACATGTTTGTACTACGTATGAAGGAAGAGTTGGTTTGAATGCGCGTTTTTGATAGACCCATCTGACTCACTACGGGCTGGCATGCCGAATCACCGTCATGAATAATTCGTTCAGCGTTTCAGGGACATGATACATATGTACATATGTATATAAGTGTATAGTGTGTGTGCATACCAAATCGTTTAGCTGTACTGCAGCAGGTAGTACCTGCCAAACGGTTAAATGGGGGCATGCCCTGCGAGCTGCGCAGCTCTCAAGCCGCTTTATATATCCTATCGAGCCTGCAACCTAATCAATCTGAAGTCAGTTTTAAACAAATATTCGAGTATATAGCCACACGATGACAGAAACAGGCATGAAAGATAACTTGGATACACATTATATAACCTGTATTTATACCTCACACACTTTGAATCACCTAAAAGAGCTCGGCCTTGATCATGAGGAACAAAAAGCCCATAAGACTGCCCTCAAGTTACATGCTCATTCTGTACTCTGCACACATTAACTGTCAACTACTAGACGCGCTCTTGAAAAATCCAGTTGCTCTCAAGGTCTTGGTCTGGAGCAGGGGGCGGCTTGTCACCCTCCAGATCCTCACTAGTTCTTCATTCTCCCTGGTGGAGGGGACTC
>LKMJ01007654.1_pt1 | contig 10184 bp, 13 predicted proteins | sample 643391 | NCBI WGS metagenome assembly LKMJ01 (sample SAMN04112250, study PRJNA286221) | soda lake metagenome | biome: soda lake; feature: Kulunda Steppe; material: water; isolation source: sample PL-Br10 brine of Picturesque Lake | place: Russia: Kulunda steppe | collected 2010-07
CACCACCCTCGCCTGCATCCTTGCCCTGCAGCAGAAGGGCAGTCCTGCTGTGCTCCTGTGCTGCCTCAGGCGCTGCCCCAAACTGCAGCTGCCGCCGCCCTGCATTGCCCTCCTGCAACCAGCATGACAAGAACACTTGTTTGTAAACGCATGTGCACGTGTGTGCACGTGTGTGTGTGTGCGTGCCTGTCATGTGTAAGTGTCCCTGAGCACACGCGTGTGCGCGCGCACGCTGGCCAGCAAATGGGCGCGGGCATGCAACGAGACCCGGGAAGCTTTTGGAGCGAGCAGGGGTCCTAGCGCGACAGAGCGCCTCTTGACCACAGTTCCTGGCTGACTGGACCACAGTCCGATCGTGCCCCTTGCCTGCAACAGTCTGATCGTGCCCCTTGTCTGCACCTCTTGAATTGCTGGCCAGACACGCCTGCGAAACTTTCCTGTGCCTCAGTGGGCACATTGGGGCTCTGGACACCCAAACCCCGAGACAGCAGTACCATCCTCCATACACACACATGCATACACACACACAACTTAGGACCTCCCTCTGGGGAGCTGGGAGATGGCGGCAGAGCGCAACGCACCGGCTGCTGCGGGGCGCGCGCTGCAGGGGAGGGTCTGCGCAGCGCATGCACGGTTTGCGGGGGGGACAGCAGGCCCGCGCTGCCAAGGCGCGCAAGCGGGCTGCAGCCCACGGACGCACGGGGGCTGCTGCAGTCGCTGGCGGCCCAAGGTTGGCTGCAGCTGCCGGCGCCGCCATGCAGCGGGCGGGGGAGCGCACTGCCGGGGCCGGGCGTGACGCTGAACACGCTGATGGACTCGAATGAGCGCTCCTCGTCCGAGGTGCCGCCGCTGTTGCTGCCAGCGCACGGCGCTGGGGCGCCGGCGGCGGAGGGCGTGGGGGGCTTCTTGGTGGGGGTAGGCGTGCCTGAGGGCGGGAGCGTCATGGGCGCACACGCCGACTCCAGGTTGTGCTGCTCTGGGGCCTGGAAGGAGCTGCGGCTGCTACCACCCGCGCCCTTGCGTGCGCCCTGCCGCAGCTTGCTGCTGCCACGGCCGCGCCGGCTGGGCGTGCCCCCCTCCTGCTGCAGCTGCACCAGCTGCTGCCGCTGCTGCTGGCTGTGGGCCTGCGCGTACGAGCGCAGCGGGCTGCCGGCGCTGGCGCCCGCCGGCGTGCCTGCGCGCGCGCACGCTGCCGGGCTGCCCCTGTGCGCGGGCGATGCGGCTGCGGGCCTGCCGGCAAGGAGGTGCGCGCGGCCCTCTGCGAAGTCCACAGATGCGCGCTGCAGGGGGCTGCCCCCGAGGGAGTGGCTGACGCTGCTCCTGAGCAGGGCCGCCATGGTGCCGGGCCGCCAGTTGCGCACGCTCACATCAGGGCTGGGGCACGCGCTGGCGGCGGGGCTGGCGCCTTGGCTGCCTAGCCCCCAGCCCATCAGCTGCGACAGCAGCTGCCTGTCAGGCGTCTTGGCAGGGGCTGTCTGGGGCGTCACGCCCGCCACTGACGCCGCGGCCACCGGCATTGCCATGGCCGTCGCAGCGGGCACAGCGGCGCCGTGTGGGGGCGGTGTGGAGGCGCTGCTGCCGGGAGTGTGGGTGTCTTGAGAAGGGTTGGCTGTGGAGGGGACGTCGTGGGGTGAGCGCTGCAGCCAGGTTTAAACGTTGGGGGCAGGAAAGGGGGGGAGGGGGGGAAGGGAAGGGGAGTCAACAGAGGGTCCAACAGCAGCTACAGCTTGAGGAGGGCTCTTGGGGTGCTCTTGCAGGGCCCACCATCAGAGTGCGCATAATGACGCGGATGATTGCTTTGATGGGCACCAATGACAGCTTACATGGGCACCCAAGAATGGTCTTGCGCGACTAGGAGCGCGCTGGTGCAAGTGGGCACAGTGAAGAGCAAGAGGCAGCAGGCTGGTCGCTGCGCATCAAGATGGGCCGAGGGTGGGCAAGGGGCGGCCACGCCAGGTTCACAGCCTGCCGAGCAACATAAGGACAGGGGCCATCTCACCCACCCCTCTTGCACATAGGCAACCCGTGCTGTGTCAGTTGCACGCGACAGCCGCGCGTCTGACCCAGGTCCACACCAAACATGTGGCAACTGGCAGGCGCGGCGTCGGAGGGGACATGCAAGTTGTACACGGTGCAGGGCAGCAGGGGTGGCTGCTTCCAGACGCCGCCCGTGGCTGCTCCCAGACGACAGTAGCGCATGATCAGCAGGGGAGGCAACTACCAGAGATGGCACCAGTGTGCAAGCCGCTGCTGGTACAGCAGCAGCAGCCTCGGCAGGCCTTTGCTGAGGGACCTCCCGTGAGCCTTCACAGGCACACCCCACCCTGGCATCTGATGGCTGCTGAGCCTGACCTCTTCCCCTCTGGCCTCACGTGCGCTAGAGCACACACCCACGGGCAATGAGCCTGCTGACACATGTCGTATGCTTCCATCAGCCTGCCCAGTCATCCACCCACCTGCTGGCTGCAGCCGGGCGGGCACGCCACGCTTGCCCCAGCCATCCCAGCTGCTGTCTTCCCCTCCCCCTCCATGCCCACCCGCGAGGACACCGCCAGTGCATTGAACAGCGCCATGTCCGTTGCACAGATCGGGCTGCCACCGCCACCGCCGCCTGTGTGGCGGCCTCCGGGCCGCTGGCGGCTGGCGACATCCATGCGGCCCAGCCCCGCAGGCGAGGGCGACTGGTGCTTGTGAGTGGAGGCCGCACGGCTGGCCTTGCCCGCCTTCTCGCCTGCCGGCGCTGGCCCCATGATCTCAGACACCTCCACAGGCGTGCCTGGCTGTGGCAGGCGTGCCGCCAGCTGCTTGGCAAAGCAGGCGCGCACACCCACGCAGCTGCCGCTGGCACCACGCTCCATGGCCACTGATGAAGCTTGCTGGCGTGAGGCGGGGGCGGGGGCAGGCACTGGGGTGGAGGCAGCGGTGGAGGGCGCGTTGGCAGCGGCGGCCGTGGCAGCCGCCATGCGCAGCAGCTGGCGCACAGGGTCGTCGCGGGAAGCGGTGGGAGTGGAGGGCGAACTGCTGCCTGCAGCGTCCCCCTGCAGCCACAGGTGCGGGGGGCGGGCCCTCGCGCGCCGCTGGAGGCCGCGAAGCGGGCAGGGGCTCCCACACGCGCTCCCCTGCACGCACGCACACACGCACGCACACACAAAGAAACATGCGTGCGAGGTTGGGGAACGTGGTGGTGTGCTCACGCATGGCGCGGCGTGCTCTAGCGCGTGCGCTTCAGAGCCTGATGACACGCAAATAGCAAGTGCGAATGCAGCGCACGTCAGGCGAGGTTGCAAGACAACATGCGGGCACAGGCTGGCTGGGACACGTCAAGATACAGGAAACAGACACGCCAGCAGTGCCGCGGTTGGCATGGCCATCCCAAATTCAAGGCATGCTGTGAGCCCTTCAGGTCATTAAGCAAAAAAAGAATAATAAGCATAAGAGCCATCCCCGCCTCCCCCACAAAAGCTAAGCCCTACGCACCAGCTGCTGCCTCTGCTGCGGAGACATGCGCGCCGCCATGCTGAGCCGCACAGCAGCGCTGGGCGAGCGCACGCGCACCGCAAAGCCGGGCATGCCGCGCCGCGCGCGTGCCGCGTAGCCCAGCATGGGGGAGCGCGGATTGTGTGCGAGGCCCGACACACGCATGCCCGTCTTGCTCCCCCCCGTCTTCTTCTTCTTCTTGCCCGCCCGCTTCTTGCCACTGGCAGCCGCATCCTTGCCAGGCACCTGCCCGTCGCCGCCTGCGCCTCGCTGACCCTCTGCCCCTGCCCCTGCCCCCATGGCGCCCACTGCGCGCCCCTCCACCTTGAGCAAATGCTGCTGCTGCAGCTGGCGCAGGTGCTCCTGCTGCCGCTGCCAGTGCCGCTGATGCTGCTCCTGCTGCTGCCCTTGCTGCTGCTGCTGCCGCTGCTGCTGCTGGGCGGCAGACGCTGCGGCGGCCGCGGCGTCAGGCACAACGCACATGCTGTCTGCCCAGGGGCTGCCAGCAGCTAGCCAGCTTCTGCTTGCAGCCCTGCCACCCCCACCTTTCACATACATGCTCTCGGGCAAGGGCCCCGCCCAGCTCAGCTCGGCACCTGCAGGCAGGCCGGCAGGCAGGCAGGTAGGCAGGTGGGCAGGCGTGCGCGCGCACTGGCACGTGGACAAGACAGCACGCATACATCTTAATGCATGACATAAAACTTACTGCGTGGCATGCATACCCAGGGATGAAGACAACCGGCCAGCGCACAGCGACATACCACCTAGCAGCGCTCCCCAGCCCAACATAAGGCAGGCTGCCTTGCATGCAGCGACGCCCCCAGCACACCACCCGATCCCGCAGCACGCCGGCCAGCCAAGCACGCACCTGTGGTGGGGTCAAACAGCTGCGGCCCATTGCCAAAGCCGCGCCGCCCAGGCGCATGTGCTAGAGCCTCCTTCCCAGCATGCCTCCTTGGGGCCACGCTTGCACCCCTGCTGCCCCTGCCTGTGCTGCCAGTGCCACCAACCCCGCTGCTTCGGCGCACGGCGCTCGCACCGCCGCCCACCTGCTGCTGCGGTGGCGGTTGCGGCTGCGGCGCAAGCGCGTGTAGCTTCATGCGGCCAGGCGGCGTGGCTGACCTAGGAGGGTCGGCGGACCGCCGCTGCTGCAGCACAGCACCGCGGCTAGGCAGGGGCTGGCTGCAGCCTTCGCCTGACACCCTGCATGCCGTGGCTGGGCACTGCGCGGAGATGCTACCCTGCCGTGCAGCTGGCGACGCAGCGGTCCTGACTGAGTGTGGCTGCACAGGGGCACGCTCGGGGTCGGCGGCAGAGACAGACAGCCTCCTCAATTGAATGCGTTCTGGGGAGGTGTGGCAGGCGTCTAATGTGGCTGCTGCAGATGGGCATGGCGCAGCGGCAGAGGCAGACAGCCGCTGCAGCCGGCGTCCTGTCTGCGCCCAGCCTGCAGTGGGCGCTGTCGGTGGCCCGGGGGGGGGGCTGATGGAGCGGCTGCGCTGTGGAGGGGCAAAAGCCCATGCTGCACCATCTTCCCCTGCAGCAGGATCACAATTGGGCGTGTTGTGTTTGGGTGGGTGGTGTTGGAAGTGTGGGTGCATGTGTTGGTGTGCGTTCTTGTAAATGCATGCACGTGGGAAAAGTGGAGAATGTGTGTGTGGGAGGGTGTGTTTGTGGGTGTGTGGTTGGGTGGTTGGGTGGCGACGCAGGATTGGGAGGGTGGAATGGATTTGAATTTTTTAAGGTGGTTCAGTGAGCGCGTGTGCACGCATGTGCAGAATGCGCATGTACTTGCAAGTGCCTGTGCGTTTGCGCATGTGCAATGATATTGCCTGCAATTTCATTGCAAGCTTGATGCAAATCACGAAATGGAATTCTCTTGTGATCCAAGTGTGAGCCAGAATTGCAAGTAGCGCATGCAACTTCTGCGCAGGTGCCTTCCCCAACTGTGACAGGCATCGACAGCTGCCATGGGCAAGGAAATGACCCAGGACAGCCAATACTCAGGACCCGGGTTGGAGACATTTGCAAGTAAGCACCTCACAAAATGTCATCCTTGGAAATGCTGCCCCTCACCCACCCTCATAAGCCCACTCAGGGGCTTGGCTGCCGCTGAGGAGCCCTGGGGGCCTCCAAGGTTGGCGCTCATCAGGCTGCGGAGACACAGAGCGGCCATCCCTTAGGATACGACGCAAATACTGCGTGGGGGTCCGTCGCCGGCCCCGAGCCCCGCAAGGCGTCATCTCCCATTCTCCTGGGATGAATGAAGGACGCTCGCCGACCTCCAGGCGCTGTGCAAGGGAAGCGAGCTTCTCCCTGCCGTACAGCTTCTTCCTGGTCATTCTGCGAGCGCGATGACGTGCAAGGGTGGCCGGTGCAGGAGGAGCAGCATCCAATGTGCCAGTTTGACTAACCCAAATCAAGCGGTCAACTCAGCCCCAAGGGATGGTGTGCAAGTTGCAAAACGCGACCATTAGCATTCCAATAAAACTGCACCTCACCAGATGCAGGGCCGATCACCCACTGGCTCCATTTCAGGATGTGAAATATGGCAAGCCAGGCAGAAATTCAATCGAATTTATCTCATTATTTTGTGCACATACTATATTCGGTAAATATCTGCCCCTTGACATTTCATTGCCACGTTGCAAACACGTTGATCCTCTGGCGTAGTTTCTCTTTCAGCTTCAACTAGAAAGTGGTGCATCTCATCACCACATGTTTAAGACTGACACTGTCTTTTATGCTTGGTAAAATTACCAGTGTCAGTCTTGAACATGTGGTGATGAGATGCACTACACTCTGCGCCTTTCCGTGAACATCATTCTTGTTTCTCAGACAGTGCCTTACTTCGTTTTTTGTTGGCACTATCCCAGATTTAGGTTCAGGTCGTATAAGCAAAAGCCAAGTTGCTCTTGTTCAGCGGATTTGGTCATGTAACCTACCCTCTTTCTTTCACTACGTGGTCTATGAGGTCCCAGGTCTTGCCCCTAGCTGTCTTGTAAGTGAATTGAGATATGCCCCAGTAACAATGAAATACTGTGAGCTTTTTGCCTGGTGTATGACCAGATGTAAACCTTTTCTTTAGATCACGCAATGGGTATCCCTGTTGGCGCAGTCTTTTTCTTTTCTTTTCATCCTTGAGCTGCGCTTATCTTCTTGTGCGGAAAACAAGAGTCCTTCATGAACGGAGAATTTGAACTAATTGCGACTGGCTTTGCGTGCAAGCATTTCCTCTCAGACTGCCGAAGTCCAGACTTGGCAGAGCTGCGCATCAAGCATTGTCAGCTCTTCCGCTCCCTTTATAGTGGCTCCAGCAGGCTGAGAGATTTCATGGGCCAATCAGAGACCAAAGTACGGGCTTTGTGCGTGCATCGGAGACTGATCTGCTGTACCTTAGGTCTTGGAACACCACTTTGCTTCTTGTGGCATAATTTATTAGTAAGTTCTGGTTGCAGGCCTGATTTGCTTCATCTAAGCTACCCTCATTCGGCAGGTGCAACCATGTAACCAAACCTTGCTTTCTGTGTTGGCTTTTATATAGGCCAACTGGCTTCAGCTAAGCTGCCCTTGTTCAACAGGTGCATGGAAGCTGTTCGTTCAGAAATTGCACATCCCAAGGTCTTGAAAGAGGACAAGTTGACCCCAATTCATAAGAAGGGCACAGTGATAGATCCCAAGGAATTACAGGATGATTGCAGTGAGTGGCACCCTTTCCAGATTGTATGCCAACCTGCTGCGCTCCTAGATCCAAGACTGGTTTACACAGCAAAATCCTAGACACACTGTCATGCCAGATCAACAATTTGGGACACACACACACACACATGGGTCACGGCTTTCCACACATCTGTTTTGGGCACTCACTGGGTGGTCCCAATTCTGCAGTCACGTCAATGGCTGCGGCTCAGACCTCAGCGCTTATTCCTGAGCAAACTTATGCTGTGCTGTAACGCTGATTCGCCTACCTTGTGTTATTGTGCAGTGTGCAAAGTCGGGCAGCAACATCATGAGTGTGGAATATATAAGCCCAGCTGCGGTGTGTAAGCTTGTGTTTGTGTTGTGTTTGTGCTGTGTTGTGTGATGGCGAAGTGTATCGCGTGTACATGCCCCCTTGTTTCAGCAAGATGCTTACCATTAAATGTGTTGAGGCAGTCCAACTTTCAAATAGTCTTGGACGGTTCATTGCTCATGCCAACAATTTGTCATCCACACCTTCATTTCATTGAATTTTCTATAATCCAGTGGCATCTTTTTCTTGTCAGTCAATATCTGCCATGTGGTAGTGTGTGTGTCCAGAATTGTTGATGAGTCAATGACAGTGATCTGGCATTACAGCTGTCACGCCATATTGTGTCTTTGCCAAATTGGTGTCTGAGGCAGTGTGTTTGAGTTCAGACAGTTGTTGGTTGGAGATATTTCACTGAGCCCAGAGTATTGGAGGGCAGTTATTGAGAAGCGTGGTTTAGCGTGGAGCCTTACCTCCCCAGCTCCCCCAAAGCACAAGAGCCATGCGACAGAGGGCACGCGACTGCATAGGCCATGAGCTGCATCATTCCTAACGCTTTCATGCCTTCAATACTTTACACTTTTGCTCCCAATCACGCACACACACGGTTTGACTGCCAGTCGTTCCCCCCCCAAGAGCCTCCAAGCTTATGCTGCTATCTTGCAGCACTGACCTTGCTTCTTCGTTAAGGTTGACGAGTGTTCCACAATCAAAGGCAGAAAATAGGAGTTCTCAATAACTGGCCCTCATTGAAATATCTCCAACCAACAACTGTCTGATCTCAAACACACTGTCTCAGACACCAATTTGGCAAAGACACAATGTGGCGTAACAACACAATGTGGCTTCTATCCTGGCCATGGTACACTGCAACCCCTCTTCACCCTGCAGCACTTGCGGTTTGCGGGTCAGAAAGCGCAGCAGGGATCACCTCGCACACTGCTTTCATTGGCTTAACTAAAGTGCCTGGAAGGCAAGCATACGACTCCATTCCCAGGAGCAAGCTGTGGGAACATTCACAACACTGCAGCTACCATCTGTGTAGGTCCAGAATTTCCAGTCAAAATTTTTAAGTGTGAGTCCCGGATTGTGAAACTGGGAGAGGGTGGCCACTTGACCCAAAGCAGGTTTGTGGGAGCACTTGGTACTTTGCATCTTGTCTGAGTGAAGTTCCTCAAATTTCTTCAGACCAGGCACTGTCTCGGTGTGCCTAGTGTAATGTATGGGGTGGCTAGCAATGTTGTTGCGGTGCCAACCTGCTTTAGGAATATCACAAGCAAGATTTTGCAGCTATGTAAGATTGTGCTTATTCAGGTAAAACCGCGCTGCTGTGTTCCAGACTGGCATGATTCGAAAATTCCAAGAGGCCTGGGGTAGCTTAGTTTCTTGACTATAGTCAAGTCATTAGCTAATCCAGGATTGAGGGGAACTTCCTTGAAGTGTAGGCAATCTCATCAGCTGGGATTGTTCTAAGTTTACAACATAGGTGGGGATAGGCTGTCAGAGGACTTGAGGAAGGGTTGGTGATCATGGATCCATTCCAAGATGTAAGGAAAATGAAAGTGGCAGTTGCCTCAGTACTGAGGATGGCTGAGTGGAAAGCATGCCCGAGGCTGAAGTGTATGGTATGGTCGTTGTAGATGGGATGGCATGCTGCAAAAACAGTGAATTGGGACAAGAGGGAGTCGAGGTGGGCACCAAAGAGTGCATCTCGTCTGTGTGCACTCCAATAGTGGGTAGCTGGAGTTAAATTCTAGCAGAGAGGCCATTTTTCTTGGGTCACCTATTGGAGGGCAGTATGCACATGAATTGACAGAGCCCGTAAGCAAGAATGTTCGGTTGGCTTCTTGCCGTGTTTTTTCCTTTCTAGATTAGTTTTTTCAAGCAAACAGTCATTGAAGTCCACAAGCAAAGCTCTTAAATACAGGCTTCATGTTATCATGAAGACACTTGACCGTGGATGTGTGGAAAGCTAAGGATGCTGCGGCGCTCTGGCGTCGCCATGCCCTGACATTTTCCATCTGTGCCGTGGATGCCTAAAAGCCACTCTTGGCGTGTGATTTCTGGGAGAATAAGAAGTGGAGGATTTGTGTTGAGGAAGGGCTACTCAGTGGTAGATTTAGGCTTGTACCTAACAAGGTCTACATGGAGGATCACAGCTCCCAGTGGGTTGAGAGAAAGAGAGAGAGAGAGAGAGAGAGAGAGAGAGAGAGAGAGAGAGAGAGAGAGTGTTTGGACATGCTCCAAAAAGCGTTGCTTATGCCTTTGTAGATGTGTGGAAGCAGACTCTGGTTTGCAACAAGCTTCCATTTTTACTACATGAAACACTTGCTTCTTGTGAGCAGGCTAGCAATCACACTTTTTGCCTGAAGGCCTAATTCAGCTAAGCCCGACTCGGCAGCCTTGGGTTCTACCTTGAGTAGTTCAGCCATGTAGCCTGACCTTGACTGAAGACCGAATCCTTGTACAGCTACGTAACCTTATCTTTCTGCAGGTCTGACTGCATGGCACTCATCTTCACCCTACTGGCAGACGGGGCTTTTCAGCATTTTTTCTGTAGTACTCATCCTTGTGCGTGCTCTCCAGCTCAGGGAGCATGTCTTCTGGGGGTGCGCTGGAGCGCGCGAGGTCAGAAGAGTCCTGCAGAGGCAGCTACCGCAGGGGGTGGAGCTACTGCCCAAGCATGTCTGGCTGCTGG
>LKMJ01007656.1_pt1 | contig 10184 bp, 16 predicted proteins | sample 643391 | NCBI WGS metagenome assembly LKMJ01 (sample SAMN04112250, study PRJNA286221) | soda lake metagenome | biome: soda lake; feature: Kulunda Steppe; material: water; isolation source: sample PL-Br10 brine of Picturesque Lake | place: Russia: Kulunda steppe | collected 2010-07
ACACACGCATCCACACACACACACACACACACACACACACGCATCCACACACACACACACACACACACACACACACTCACACACAGCATGATGATTGAAGATGCACCTGCTTACCTGTAGTACATCGGTGCAAGGCTATGATAACGCTCCTGACCAGCTGTATCCCTGTCGTGCAAATGGCAGTAACGGATTTATCTATGTAATGAAAGGCAGCACAACATGTAGAGGCTGGTTACGCTGTGGTGGATAAGCAGCCTTCCTCACCCACCAAATCTCAAACTTGATGCCCAGCTCATGGATGACCTTCGTCAGGAATGCAGCTCCAACTGTGGCAGCCTGCACCGCACACAAAGAAGGGGCACATGCGTGAAGGTAATGCAGGTGCTCAGAAGCTGTGAGGTGTGCTTGCCCATCCTACACACATTCATTACCCACAAGGGCCATGCAATTCACACATACTGAGGCCACCTCAATCCAGATGCATCAGATTGACTGTTGTGGTGCTCGAGCGCACGGGCATAGACATTCGCGTGCACAAAGTGAGTTCGTGCGAAGTGTACCGCTTCCTTCCCCACGCACGTTCCTTGACCTACCAGGTCATCAAAGTACGTCCCTTTCACATATCTCAGCACTAGCGAAGACTTCCCCGCGCCCATGTCTCCCAACAGCACCAATTTGGCACTCTGATACTGTTGCAGGTCCATCAGTCCTTAAATAAATATAATAAAAGTATGAGGGGAAAGCATTCCTGCTTGTATTGTGTACAAACAGTGATCATAGCATCTGCAGGTGGCATCAATTTTAATTATATACTTTCTTGCATCGATAAGTGTTGAAGCCGACCTTCTGGAGATGTAGCTCATGCCCAGTGCCCCTTTAAGACTTGATCTTTCAGTATGGCCTCCATTGACACCACCTCGACCTCGTCCTCAGAGGCTGGGGGCACTAGCACCCCAGATTACTACATGCAGGCAAGCTTTTGTATCCATTGCTCTCTCTCTCTCTCTCTCTTTAGCTGCTATGCAGTGAGAATTTCGCACTTTGTTATTGCAAGTGCGCCCACCGCAGCTGCGGCTGCAATTTGTGTCTGCAGGTTGCCATATACGCTGCAGGACATGCTCTGGCCCTCCTGGTTGGAGCAGGACTCTATGCAGCATGGGCAATCATTATGCCTTTTCAGGTGCGTAGGACCTGAAAAGGCAACTGCGTCGTTGTACTCATACAATCCTACTTGCGCTCACAATTGTCAGGTGTACAAGACTTCATCATTTCTGCATCAATCTCTTTTTAACTTCATTCTTACCTCTACATCTGATGTGAAGTAGCTGCCTTCTTATTGTCACAATATCCTTTCAGTGGGTTAGGCAGACATCAATGGCTGTGTTTGCACAGAATGCAAGGCACTGCATCCATGTATATACATACAGGAGCCACTTCTCTGGGCGCTCTTATGCTCAATAGCATTGCGGGACATCAAGTCCTGGCTCGTCTTGGTGCTCAAGCATGAATTGACTATGAGGTATGAAGTAGCAGCACCCAGTGAAATATCTCATCTATTCTGCTCTTAATCCGCTACCATGAAATGCAGAAATCTTTTTATTGTTGCTGCTGCGGATTCTGCAGCTCTTCTGCGAGTATTGGTGAAGATAATCGCCCTACATTAAGGACTCCCTATTGCAACTGATTTTTGGCATTGCTTTCCAGTGCATGCTTCAGATTGATACAAAGTCAATTTTAGATGCTTAGTAACAGCTTGTGGGGTGAAGCTAATTTAGCCATAGGTCTACAAAATGTCAATATCCAGTCGACAGTGCTGCCCTGCCCTGGATCCGCGCATGGGGGAATGCTTGTTGTTTCCTTAACTATGATGTCAGTGTCTCATATTCTCAGTATGTACAGGCAACAAGAGGCAAACCCACGCGGCTTGCCTCTTAAGGCAAAGCATGTGTTTCGTACTCTCCAATATCAGAGCCAGTTGTATTTGCAGGCGCATTGCCGGACATCAACATTGCATGCGTGCTTGCATGTATGCGCGCATACACTGCCTCCCCTTGACCACGCCCCCATCCGCCAGTCTGGAATAATTTCATGGAAGCCGGGTTGTGCTTGCATGGCACGAAGGTGGCTTCGCCGTGCCAGCGTTTGACTTTCGCGCTTGCACACACGCCCGAGTGCACACCCGCCTAATTTTGTTGCGATGGTGTCACGCATGCACAACATCTACTACTCAAATACACCTGTACTGACGCCAGCGCAATGGCCGACGCCACGATTGCGGGGGCAGGAGTGCAACTGCCTTGCTCCCCTGCGCTTGCATTCTTTTACCTCTGGCTACCGTCCCCCTTGGCTATCATCCGCGGCTTGTTCGCACCGCCAAGAACTCAGCAGTGCCGCAAAAATGGTATAATTGCGTCACCTATTTGCCCCTGCCCTGTTGGTGCACCGTTGGTCGTTCCTGGCTCTCCACGCCGGCAATAGCGGCAGTGCTCAGCTCAGAACTCAACTCAGGGCTCGTCGGTGTCCGCCAGCGCTGTTGCCCCGCCCCCTCCCTTGCACACCATTTCTGTAATTGGTGCTTGTACCACGCAATGCGGGGCTGCGCTGTGCTGTGAGGGGCGCCTTGCCGAACAGGGGGGGCAGACCGACCGGCATCAATCAATTGCAAGCATGCGCGTCGAGGTCGGAGCATCGCGCCCCCCTGCCCCTCCTGCGCCCCTCGTTGCCACCAGAATGCCAACACAGACGAACCACAGGCACCCAATTGCGCGCCCTGGGCACGGGAAGACGCGCAACGCGGCCCCTGCGGGTCGGGGGCAGGTTGCACAAGTGCACCGTTCGCCAAGCCGCGACCACCGGCGGAGTCCCCATGAACTGCGCTGTCCAGCCAGCATTGCCTCATGATACGCCCCTCTGATTCTGCATTTATTTGGCCGGCCCAGAAACGGCGCAATTACACAACCCATGTGCCTCTGGCAGGTAGCTTAAACAGGCCACATTACAAAACATGTGCTGCTGCACGCAATGCCCTTTGACTTGCTGTGTGCAACGCTTTTTGGTCTTGCAGGTCCATCCCTGCGTGCATGTTCCGCTTCTCCTGCCTACCACTGCTGCTCCTGTTAGATGCGTTCAAAGATGTGCACAGCTACATACAGCTCCAGGTGTGCCAGGCCCTTGCAAGTGCTCTCGCATGTGATTTCTTGTGTCCGTCCTATGTGTACGCACGTGCACGCAAGTACAAGCATGAAACGCACAAAAAAGTATCCGTGTGCGCTCCCAATTGCATGTACACACATCTTTTGTGTTCAATTAGAGAACCGGGCCAGCACCTCTTGTGCATTCTTGCCGCTTGGTTTGTTGGCCTCTCTTTGCAGTGTGGGCTGGCGTACATTGGTCCTGAACACTTGAGCAAAGTGCATGCAAGGCGCTCTGCATGCAGCGCTCTCACTTGCAAGCTTGACAGCCCACAGGCAAAAGGGGCTGAGCATTGGTGTGATGGTTGGGCCCCTGTGCAGGTCTCAACATTGAACCGCTTAGCACGCCCGCTCTCCTCTGGGGGTGACGCCGATGGCAGTCGTCAATCCAGGCGCCTGCACCGCACGGAGCATAGCCAGGAACGGAGGGAGCAGGAGCACATGGATCAGGATGAGTGCGTACAGCTGGTGAGGATCAGGATGAGTGCGTACAGCTGGTGAGGATCAGGATGAGTGCGTACAGCTGGTGAGGATCAGGATGTGTGCGTACGGCTGGTGAGGATCAGGATGAGTGCGTACGGCTGGTGAGGATCAGAGGATGAGTGCGTACGGCTGGTAAGGCACGCTGCTGCTCTCATACCAAGTGTGGTCTTCCATTGCTCCATGGACCGATGCCGTCCGAGCAGCACCCATGGGGCGCTGCTTTTTAAAGGCGCCAGACAAGTGCTGAAGTGGTCCATCCGGTTGCATGGTTGCGCCACGCTGCAGCGCCTGCGTCCTGACGGCAGCGTCCTGCCCTGCCTTATCATTGGCTGCAGTCTTTCCACTCCTTTACATGCCCGCCCCTTGGTGGTTGTTGCGTGCAGGGCAGCAGGAGTAGCTCCGGCAGCATGGCTGGCGCCTTTGCTGCACCGCCCCCTGAAAGCCACCCTCTGAGCAATGACGGCAGACTTGAATCCAGCGAGCACATCAAAGAGGCCTCAGCTTCTGTTGCCGCGTCCATTGCTGCTGCTGCTATTGGTGGTGGTGGTGCTGCTGCAGCTGCTCCTCCTCCTCCTTCTCCTGCTGCTCCTCAGTCCCCGGAGCTTGGTCGCAGTACGAGCTACCTGGAGCATTTAATGGGACGGATGAAGCGTGCAATGTGCGTGCAGCCTTTGCTGGCTAAGTGTCCCAAGGGACACACTTGTGAAGCGTGAGGACATCTCAAGGATGTGCATGGCATGCAAGTAGCATACGTACCCTGCAGGGGTCGTGTCCCTGCAAGTCAGCTTGGGCATTTGGGAGGTAGAATCGTAATGTTTGGGATGCATGAGGGCAGAGCAAGGACTTGCATAACATGAAAGCAGCACATGCCCAGCAGGCTTCGGGCTTTGTTCAGTACATCTGGCATGTGCAAGTGTGAGGCATGCAGCATCAGCGTTGTGTTGAAGGAAGCAGGATACGTGAATGTAGCGCTGCCGCTCCTGCGACTGCTGCTGTGCTGGGTAAGTCGACATGCTTCAATAATCAAGGCAAATGTGTGCAAAAGCACATATCCCCTCCGTGTACCCCCAAAAGTGCTGGGTGCACGCTCTCCTTCTCTGCACAGCAATGTGCATGTGTGTGCACGCCCACAGCACTGCACAGGGCGATTGCTTTGGGGCGCTGGACATCCTGCCAGTGTTGTTGCAAAATGGCAGTTGCATGGCATTCAGTCCAAGAGCTCACAGTGCCCGGCACAGCATGCCAGCTTTGGCCAAGTTGACGTGCAGCTGCCCCCAGGCACCCATGACAGGTGGAGCCTGCTCTTCTTGTCCTTTGGTCATTGACTGTGATTCTCCTGCTGAGCGCTCTCATCACGCAAATTGTCAGCTGGCCATCATGCAACTGCCCCACGTTTGTTATCACTTGCCCACTTGGCTGGACACACTCCTGTGGCTGCGCCCAGCATTCTTCCCTGCACTCACCCCTCTTTCCTTTTCGCTATAAATTGCTCTTGGCTCTTTCGTTCCCCCTCCTACAGCTGCGATGCCTGCGGCTTCTGTTAACTTTGGGTTCTCACCCCCACGCAGGTTCTGTGTCTACCGTTATGGGTACGCCCTGCTGCGTATGGTGTGCCTCTCCTTCCCGTTCATCCGCGAGTTCTTTGACTTCAAGGAGCTTAATGTGCTGTCCTCCTCAGCAACTTTGGAATCCTTTAACCGAATGTCAAGCAAGCGCTCGTTCAGAAGGTGAGCTGCTGCCACTCGGTGCATCTTGCACCCATTGAAGTGCATGGCTTCTCCTTGTGAAGTGGGCAGGTGCGTCAGCAGTTATGCTAGTATGCTGTCATCTGTGCAGTGAGCAAGCGTCTGCACTCCCTGGTCGTTTTGGTCTTCTGTGAAAGTATGCTTGTGCCAAAAATCCAGAAGGCCATGTAGGAAGGGACAAGTTTGCCAGGTTGTTGGATGTGCTTACGTGTCAAAATAAATCATTCTCCAAGTCCTACCAATAGGCCACGGCAGCCAGGGAGCCATGCAAAGCATAAGCCAAATTAAATACAGAGCAAGCCTGCGAGTATTGGGAGTGTGATGAATCCTTTTTTATGAATACCAATTTACATTGCCTGGCAAGCATCAGCGGGAGCACCCCCTTTAATAATGCTTCGTCAGACGAGTGTCCTTCCCTGTGTCAGCCACGTCAATACAATAAATACTCGGGACTTCTCATCCTACCAGACACCTTCTCCAACATGCCTAGAGTAAAGTTGTGGTAGAGTTTACGTCCTGCACCTTCACACCGCTTCCCTCACCACTTCTCAGCAGCAACCTGTCAGACTCAGATTGACTACATGCATAGTCCAGACTATTTCCAGGATAGATCAAAGCGTTCACTCTTAACTCCCTTCTACCTCCTTATGGCCTCTACTTGCAGGTTATTGAGCAGAGGTAGGGCAAGCAGCAGAGACAGAAACGGGGGTTTTGTGCACCCTGCCCCAAGTTCAGAGAGTGGGAGGCATGTTCCCTCTTCAGAGCCGAGCCATGAAAGTTCACAACATCCCAGGCATGGTCACAAGGTGTGTACACGCAAACTATTGTTTGCAGGCACAAGTAAACAGGTGTGTGTGTAAATCTTATGGGGTGCAAACATGATCTTAATGGGCATGCAAGGGAGTTGTGACGCACATGCTTCTTGCATGCCTGCTTTTTGCTGCTGCTGTTGCTGCTGCTGCTGCAGCTGTTGTTGATGATGTTTATACTCCCATAAGCACTAACCAAGAAAAGTTCTCCAGGAATCAACTGTTTATTGGTTAGGATGATTTTCGAGGATAGCATCATACTTCACAATTGGTGCTATTCTGTGAATCACCATACCATACAAACCATAATTAGTGCTCCAGCATATGCATGGAGTGGGCAAAAATGAGCTAATTTAACCCTAAGCACTAAACCAAGATGTTTGAAATGAATTTAAAATGCAATCAGGCAAATAGAGTTCTGAATTGGCTGAATGCGGTATTTGTGTGAGTTTTCACCTGGAGGGAAGCCAGGATGCCTAATTTACGTGTAAGCTGCTCTGACAGGAACGGCCCTTGTCAAGCATAATTGGGTGCAGGTGTGTAACAAGTTCCATCAATTGGAATGTTTTGGTCTGGATCACTGTGGCGTGCAAATCTGACATCACCCTCCTATTTGAGATGTTTAAAGCTAGGGAGGGTTCTGAAGCGTGTGCCAAATAAGGCATGGGCAGCAATGAAGTGTGACAGCATAAGCGCTGACAGTGTGGCTGTCCGCTAAAGATGCACCTCCTGGAAATTAAGGAATTAAGGAACTATCGTTCAATCAAGTACAGTCCAGACACCTCTGGCAGCGCACCTTTGCTGACGTAGAAGGCATTCTCAAGAGGGATGCGCAAAGGCACTGGCAAGAAGGCACTCACAAGAGGATAGAGGCAATGTGAAGGAGGCCCAACAGCACAAAGCATGCATAGCTTCTTTCCTGTGCACTCTGCAGACAACCACAGTTCCGTTCCGGCGCAGCAACACTTGTGCGGATGAAAGCAAAGAGAGCCCTTCCACACCTCTCTTTCGATGGCTTCTCCGGGCAGCGCTGGCACGGCAGGCATGGGTGTGGGGCGTGGTGAGTCCACTACAGAAACCAGTTGGTGGCAGGCTACCTAGGCAAAGTTTGACTACCTCTCGCAATGAGCAGGTGGTGCTGGCCAGGGAAAGTGTAAGGATGGTTCAGGCAGGTGCCAAATGCAAGGTCTGATGTTGAGGGGGCTTTGTGGAATCCTTGGAAAGCTCCATGCTTGGTGCTTCCGACCGGACGCTAATCTCTGGCCCACCTCACTAAATCGCTCCCTCATCTGCTCAATTCCTGTGCAGGCTTGGGGACCAGTGACTGTGTGCACCATTGGCATTGTCTTGGTGCTGCTCATTGCCTTGGCAAACCGCCTGTCCAGTGCTGCGTCTGCTTTAGCAGGTGGGTTTGCAAATCACACTCGTGGGTAATGATGATCCTGCTGGCATTTTTTAGCCCATCCATGGTCTCCTGGCATTCATCCTAAGCAAGATGAGGTACGGCGACGTCTTTCAGAGGCCTCCATGGGTGGGCTTGGCCCACGCAAACCAGAGCGGCAAGAGCTTCTTGTGTGCCCTCACACCCTCGTGAGTTATGATGCAAGCTTGCACTCATGTGCACGCATACCCTGCAGCATGGGTGGCTTCCTTGGAGCCCAGGGCGCACATAAAGTCGGGCATCCAGCGCACCATCTCCAGGCGCCGGCCTACCTCCACTTCCCCATCCAGGGCATCCAGCGGTCTGGATGGCATATTTGGGGGAAACGCTGACAGGCCCGTGCTTGTGAGCAGCAGGGGGGGTGGGCTTGGCCGGAAGCTGCGGTCCGCCTGGGAGGTGAGGGTGGAGGGGTCTGTGGGTGGAGGGGTGGCGCTGCTGCTCTGCAGTGCAGTGCTGCTGTGCTGTGCGTAGCTGGCTGGCAACGCATACGTAGAGGGCAGCTGCCACACCCTCTCTGCTATGCACCCAACAAGCAGATTGGTCCCCATGTTGTGCGGTCTGCTGCCATTCAATTGCAGCTCAGGGTTGACTATCTATGTGTGTGTGATGAAGCCAGGCAGGACCGATTTGGTGCCTTTTCTCTGTGCTTTCTAGCGTCAGGCCCTCCATTCCTCACTCCTGAGGCCTCTCAAGAGTCCAAGGCAAGCATTCAAGGGGGCAGGGACATCCACCACCTTGCAAAGCAAAGACTGATGTGTCTAAGCCCCAATGCTTGTTTGCCTGACTACATAGCGTACAGGTGCGAGGCCCACCCTTGTCCTTCTGCTCCCTCTACTTGCTTGCCTCCACTCAGTAATATGAGATGATTGCTAGGTGCAATGCTTGGACGCCCTCAAGGCCTAGGAAGTCTCGGGAGTGCAGATGATGGTAGTTTTGATGGGATAGCATGACCAGTCATAACTCAAGTCCGCGTTCCTCAAACGATGCTCTTCTTCCTCGTCTGCCCCACCTCAGGGCACAGCCAGGATTGCAAGGTTCCTGGGCACAAGTGCCATTTTACTGGCGCGCCGTGCGCTGCTCAAGGCTACCTCTTATGTTAAGCATGTTGACGGGTATATTCGACACAAGGTGTGTAGGTGTTCAATGCTGCCGGGCCAAGCTCTGGGGGCTTTGATTTTTTTTTGCCTCTGCTGCTGCTGCTGCTGCTGCAACCCTTTTCCAGGTGGATTGGTCCTTGCAAGGCTGATCATAAAAATCGACCTGCAGATAGGACATGGCTCAGCTTAGCAAAAATGTATGTGACTTTGCGGCCTCTTGCAACATGCGACCTGGTAACCCTGCAACCTTAGGTCTACAGATCTCCCGCGAGCTCCATGACCTTATGCGTCTTTTGACATGAATGGAGCACAGACCTCTGTTGCAGAAACTGTCGGCTTGACCTCCATGTGCTTTGTTGCACATGCTGTTGGGTCTTAGACCTGCCATGTTTGCATGCTAACTACGCATGGTGCTCTGCCAATGGTCCTCAGGTGGTGGAGAATCTGGACGCGCTCGTCAGTGTGGCCCTGGTGCTGGGGCTCATTCTTGGCACCCTGCTCTTGTCGGCCGTGCTGTGCGTGCAGGTGCGACTATGTGGTGTGCTGCCTTGCACAGCCGTGCTATGCTTGTCCTGCGTGCTGCCCAGGTGCTGCTTGCACGCTGCTGAAGTGTTTTACTGGCAGCTGTTCCTGAGGGATGGCTTGCACACAGCACACTGCCAATGAAGAGCAACCAAAGGATTTGTAGGCCGACGACAAGCTGTCACAAAAACCCAGATAACCATATGCATAGACGTATAAAAGAAGTTATGAGCCCTAAGCTCACCACTGCCTGCCAGAAGATGCATCTGGGCATCTTCAGGCACAACCTTCTTCCAGGCCCTAAGGGTCCAAGAGTGGGCAGATCAGTGCGTCCGCGCGCACCCTGCTGCTCACGCATGCGCACGGGCTTGGCCACACCGCAGATTGGCATTGAGGGCAGGAGGGCGGTCATGGCAGCGGACCGCTCCGTGCGGAGGCATTCTGTGGCCATGGCCTCCGCGGCAGCAGCCGCAGTGACAGCAGCCGATGAGGTGGATATCAAAGCAACCGACCCTGCACTGCAGGCAGCGGCGCTGGAACCGGGCATGCAGCCTCTGGTGAGCACGCACGTAGCCACCATGTCAGCAATTATCTCATTGTGCAGGGGATCATCTTTCTGCTGGAGACGCCACTGTAGGAGTGCAGCAACTGCAGGGGGGATGCACTTGTGTGGCATGCGAGCAACCTTGGGTGCCCGCACGATTGCCTCCTTGGCGCCCCAATGAATGGCCCGGGCAAGGCTGCACCGAGCTCCTTTTAAGCATGGGTCAGCAGGGGCTCCTGATGTGTTCAATCATTCACATGTGCTGCTGTGCGCGCCTGCTCCAACAACCACGGCAACTACCTGCGCGATCGGCTCACAGAGAGCAGAGAGAGAGAGAGAGAGAGAGAGAGAG
>LKMJ01007657.1_pt1 | contig 10183 bp, 10 predicted proteins | sample 643391 | NCBI WGS metagenome assembly LKMJ01 (sample SAMN04112250, study PRJNA286221) | soda lake metagenome | biome: soda lake; feature: Kulunda Steppe; material: water; isolation source: sample PL-Br10 brine of Picturesque Lake | place: Russia: Kulunda steppe | collected 2010-07
AAACTAGTTCAACAGTCTATTTCAAGCTAGATAACCAAGGCTCATGTATGGCAGTAGAATTTGAAAATCTGAAATTTGAACTACTAGGTCACTCTTCTGTAAGAATTTCAAACTCCGAGAAAGTAATTTACATAGATCCGTGGGGAGACGTTATAGATAGCAGTATGAATGATGCAGATTTAGTTATAGTTACTCACGACGACTTTGATCATTATGATCCCGCAGGCATAGAAAAGGTTTCAAACAGCGATACAACTGTTTTAATTTATGAATCAGTTGATACTTCAGATTTGAATAGAGATCTAGAAAAAATAGGTATTGGTGAGAAAAAACATATCGAGAGCATAGAAATTGAAACCGTACCTGCTTACAATTTAGAAGATGGCCCTCATGTTGATACTGATGGCGAACCCTATCATGCTGAGGGAGAAGTTATGGGCGTAATACTAACAATTAATGATCTCAAAGTTTATTATCCTAGTGACACTGATTTTCTTCCATCTCACGAAGAAATAACTGCTAATGTGTTTCTACCTCCGATTGGAGGTCATTACACCATGAATAGAAGTGAAGCTGCAGAATTTGCTAAATCTACAGAAGCGGATTTAGTTCTTCCGTTACATTATGATACTTTTGAAGCTATTGAAGCTGATGAAGAACGATTTAAAGCTCAAATAGAAGGCCAAGGTCAAAACGTGAGAATATTCTAAATTTTCAATGGCGGAAATAATATCTTCTCTTTACTGGATTTCATAATCGTCAAGTTTGCTGAGAAAATCTTCTATGTTGTTTTCAACGTTTGAGTTGTAAAGCATTGCTCTCCTCCTATCTGATAGACCGTAAGATTCTAGATTTTCTTCTGTTAGTTCTTCAGAAGCTCCTATATTGTAAGAATCTTTTCCAAGAAGATATGCCATAGGTATAGAAGCTGCCGTTATCAAGGTAGCTTCTGGAAATTGAGATGTTGATTCCACAATATTTCGGTATATTTCAGGCTCATTTACAACATTATACCCTAATACGGCGCTTGCACCGCCAAAGACAGCCATAGGCTCAGTTTTCGAGTTATGAGCGAATACTTCCGGCTGTAAGTCTGTTTCGCTGTTTTTACTGAATAAAATGTCTGCAAGATCTTGGTATCCCCATGAGTCTTGCCTATCGTATATCTGATCTGTCGCTTCAAGCCCTGGCATTTTGGTTGTAAGAGAAGTTATGGTGTTGTAGAAAGTGTTGTCTGTTTCTATGTTTCTTAACTCGTTTTCGTAAAAATCCATTACTTGTTCTTCTTGTCCTTCAATTACTTCCTCTATAATGTTTCTATGTGCGGAGTGTCTGGATTCGTGTTTGGTTCCTACTGGGATTAGAGGGTTTAATTTAATTTTTGAGTAGTTGTCTCCGTGTAGTTTGGGTGTGCCTAAAGTTTTCTCTATGTCAGGATATTTGAGATCAGTTTGGAAAAATGTTGAGAGTCGGTCTATTTCTTCCTCCATTATTTTTTCCGACCTAAAACTCATAATGTTGTCATTTACTAGTAACAATATAAATTTAGGGGTAGTTCTTTCCCAAATCCCAATAGCAAAATTCCTATACTACTGTTCGTTTAGGATGTCACCTATAGACCTAATCTGCATCATGTTAGTTGTCCCTGTTTTCGCAGGAGGCATACCCGCAGTGATAACAATATTGTCTTCATCTTCAGCCATATCCAGCCTTTTCAGTCTAGAAGCAGAAGACTTTATCATTTCCTCTGTAGTCTTCTCACTCTCTTCATAAAGAGGTTTCACTCCCCATACTAATTGAAGTTGTCTTTCTACCTCTGCAGAATGAGAAAATGCAACTATCGGGGCATCTGGTCTATGTTTAGCCACGTTTCTAGCAGTACTTCCAGAAGTTGTATGCACTGCAATATATTTTATCTCCTCTTCTCTAGTGGTCTGCCAAACATTCTTACAGATTATTTCCGTTATGCTCTGAGATCTATCTTTTACCGTATGATGGACTCTATCAGTTATAGTGTTTTCTACTTCTTCAACTACAGACCTCATAAACTCAACAGTTTTCACAGGATATTCTCCTATAGCTGTTTCTCCGGAAAGCATTACCGCATCGCTACCATCTATTACTGCATTTGCAACATCAGAAATCTCTGCTCTTGTAGCCATAGGATTTTCTGTCATAGATTCTAGCATTTGAGTTGCAGTTATCACAGGTTTACCTGCCTTGTTGCATTTGCTGATCATTTCTTTTTGCAGTGTTGGAAGCTTTGCTGCAGGTATTTCTACTCCTAAATCTCCTCTAGCAACCATTATAGCATCTGATGCTTCCAGAATTTCATCAAAATTTTCTACAGCTTTAGCATGTTCTATTTTAGAAATTATTTGAGCGTTAGAATTATTTTTTTCCAATAATTTGCGTGTTTTTCTTACATCTTCTGCACTCTTAACAAAAGACAACGATATGAAATCAAAGCCTTTTTGTGCTGCAAATTCTATATCTTCTCTATCTTTTTCCGTGGGCGCCGTCAAACCAATATTTTTACCAGGTACGTTAACAGCCTTCCTATCGGATATTTCGCCACCGTGCACTATAGTACATTCTACATGATTCTCTTCAATAGAGCTAATAGTTAGTTCTATTTTTCCATCATCAATCACTACTTCGTCGCCTTTTTCTATATTTTGCACTAATTTTTCATTATTTATGTAAATCTCTTTATCATTGCTTTCTTTATCACCGTATTTGAGTTTAACTTTCTCTCCTGTCGTTAATACGGTGTGAGATTCTACCTTGCCTAGTCTTATTTCCGGTCCTTTGGTATCTGCCATTACTGCTGTTTTTTCACTTACAGACCTTATTTTATCGAGAGTCTGTTCGTGTTCTTCATGTGTTACGTGGGAAAAATTAAGTCTTGCTACATCTACGCCTTCTTCTATTAGCTCAGCAATTTTTTGTTTATCATCTGTTGCTGGTCCTATTGTCGATACTATTTTAGTTCGTTTCATTGCCCGAGATGAATGATACTGTTTAAATCTTATAACTCCCGTAGACTGTGGAACCTAGGAAAACTTTTTCAGACTTACGATATTAAAGATTGCTTTCTAATCCAGATACTTGCTCACTTGAACTATTCCAAGACTTAAAAACAACAGAATTATCTGAAAATATTTTTTAGCTTGAATAAGAATTATTAGAAGCTCGTTTATTGTTTTGGTGGTTATTTTGGCCGTTGTTATCATGTGTTGAATTGTTGTTCCGACTTTGCTGGATATTTTTAGATATTTCTTTCTCAATGTTCGAGTGGTTTTTGATTTTCTTTATAGTCATTTCTGCTTCATCGGTACCAGCAGTCTTTATTTTTATTTTCCCAGTCTTGAATAATCTGTCAATTAATCCTCTATTAGTTGTTAAGTTGGTTATTCTGTCGAATTTGATGATTTTCGAACGGTATTTCAGAAACTTATACTCGTGTACTATTCTTTGATTAGTCAGATAGTATGTATTGGCTCTTACTTTAATTTCCGCACCTACTATACCCGGTACGGCAACAATAAGCCCTAGTGCAATTATTACAGTTGAACCTATATAGTCTCCAACTATAGGTATCGTGTCTAAAAATGCTACAACACCTGCAGCAGCAATTATTGAAACCCCTATAATTGCAAAAGACCCTAGATAATCAAGAAGTAATACCGAAGTTCTTGAAGGACTAAACTGTTCTGTAATCTCTTCACCTTGGTATAATTCAGTTTGCATATACTTTAACGCTCCTCTATTAAACCTTACAAGACATTATTAGATTAGAGTACTTATAAAAACTCAATAATGGTGCTTTAATCACCAACAAAACCGTTCAAAGTAAAAAGATTAAGAACAAAATAACGGTAACGAGGAACGATTTTATAGAATGAAATCTTTGGCTAAGAAATTCAAAAGAAAAGTGGGAAAGCTGGTTTCTTCAGAGAAAGAAGACATAGAAATCAAATACTACCAAGCTCAGCAACTATTTGACAATAAAAAAAGTTATGAAATTGAAAAAGCTCAGTCCAGGCAGGAAGAACTTATCAAAACTTCAGAAGAACTTATCTCAAAATTGGATAAAGAATTAGAGCAAGTAAAATCTTATGACGACAATAAAGACCTAAATGTAATAGATGACGTAAAAGAAAATATCTACAATTCTCGTAAAAAGATAATAAAAGAATATAGTTCTTCGGAAAGCATAATAAAGCATAATAACGAATTAAAAACATTTTTAACAGATTTTAATGATGCTTCAGCTAAGGAAAAAGCAGTTATGAAAAGAATTCAGAAAAAATCTGAAACAAGACTATCTCTGGAAAAACTCAACAAACACTCTCAAGACGTACAAGAATTTATTAATACAGGCTACAAACCTGTAGAAAAGTCTAGAAAAATATCGAAACTGTCTGAAAATATAGAAGACTTATTGGAGAATGCCGAAGAAGAGAGAAAACATATTGAAAATAAGAAGAATGAAATAAGCGAAATTGAAGAAAATCTTAATTCTCTAAATACTAAGATCAGTAAAATCACAGAAGGACAAGAGTGGAAACGTAAAGAAGAGCTAGAGAACGAGTCAAAGAAATTGGAAAACGAAAAGGCTAACTTAGAAAAATCTTTATCAAAAAAGGCATCTAAACTCGATAGAGGGCTAAAAAAGCTAATTTACAATATCGAAAATCAAAGCTTGACATTTAAAGGAGATTTAGAAAATCTGAAAAACCTTAGAAAGGAAAAATTCGAACAGATAGACGATATAGGATCAGATCTCCAGAATGCAGAAGAAAAACTTGAAACTGAAGAAATATTAACACAAAGACAGTTGGAAAAATTCGAACAAACAAGTAAAAGCCTATATGACTTAGATAAGAAAACTTCAGAAATTAAAAGACTCAGAAAACAGATTAACGAAAACCAAGAGAAGTTAAAAAACATGGAAGTAGTTAAACAGAGGGAAAACGTTCAAAAAAAGAAAAAGGAAGTGAAAACAGATTTAGAAGACCAGAAAGACCTTCTTGAAAAGAAGAAAAAGGAATTAGATAACACCGAGAACGAAATAAGTGAGAAAATTAGAAGCTTAGAAGAAGTTCTAAATAGTTCTCTCAATACAAATATATCTATAAATTCCAGCAATTAAATTAAAGTTGAAATTTGACCAAGTATTTGATTAATAAAAGATAATCTATTCTATAATCTCATGAGACACATAAAAGATGCTATACACGGTTACATAAAATTAGACGATGAAGAGGAGAAAATTGTTGATTCTCCTGCCTTACAACGTTTAAGATGTATCAAACAGCTAGATTTTGCCTCTTTAGTATATCCCGGCACAAATCATACAAGATTTGAACACACTTTAGGAACAACTTATCTTGCAGGACAGTTCGCAGATAGTCTAAATCTTTCAGAAACAAGGCGAAAAGAACTACGGATTGCTGCATTGTTACATGATACCGGTCATGGCCCGTTTTCACATGCTGGAGAAATGGTTGCTAAAAAACATGGTATTTCCCATGAAGATTTTTCATGCCATATTGCGGAAAAAATAGAGGATTTATACAGCGTAGACTCTGAAAGAATAGTGAAAATAATAAGAGGTGATTTGGAGATTAGCCAAGTAGTTTGTAGCGATATTGATGCAGACAGAATGGATTATTTGATGAGAGATTCACATTATTCTGGACTAGAACACGGACAAATAGATACTGAAACCATAATAAGGTTAGCTGAAATTGATTCTAGAAGATTAGTGTACGATCAGAAAGGTATTCAGGCTCTTGAATCCTTGTTGACTTCTCGTTTTCATATGTACAAGACTTTATACATGCATGAGACTGTTTCAATAGCTAGTAAAATGATAGAAAAATCTCTTGAACATTATCTTATGTCAGGAAATGATTTAGAAAAAATGATGAGACTAGACGACTATTCTGCGCATTGTAAACTACTTAATTCTACAGGACCTTCTAAGGAACTTTATAAGAGATTAAGAAGTAGGAATCTGTTTAAAATAAGTTTGAAAATGGGAATAGACAAGCTATCAAAAGAGGAGTTGAAGAGTTTATCTGGTTCTCAAATTCGATCTGAAGAGTTAGAACAGAAGATTGCAGAGAAATCTGGTTTGAAACAGCACCAAGTTATTGTTGATCTTCCGAATATACCGGAAATGCAAGATCTTAATATTAAGATCAAGAAGTCTGAGGGAATAGTTGAATTAAATCAAATATCGCCAATTCCTGAAGCTTTAATATCTGCTGAATGGAGGCATTCTGCATTAAAAGTATATACTGCTGAAGAAAACGTTGCTAAAGTGAATAAAGCTTCAAAGAAAGTTTTGAGAGAATATATCTAAGTTAAAGTAGTTTAATCAGTTTTTGGAATTATTTCGTCCTTTAATTTTTCATACTCTTCCTCAGTTATTGCTCCTTTTTCTTTCAACTCTACTAGTTCCTCTATTTCTTTAATTTTTCTTTCGCTGGCATCTTCTGTTAGTCGAATGTCTCCTACTTTGACTATGACTAAGTAAGCTATTGCTCCTACAACAGGAAAAAGTATCATTACTAATAGCCACAATATTTGTTCTATAGGCTCCATAACGCCCTGCTGATTAGCTAGAACATCATATATTGTGTAGAAAAATATGAAGACTGTGGCTAGAGAAACAAGTAGCGTCAAAAGCGTGCCTAATAAGAATATCAACCCTATTATCATCTCCATATTTGTCAGTTGAAAGTACAGGTTCCGAATCTTTTATCTCTATAGGTCATTTAAATCCTTGAACTGCGACTTCAAATTATTGTACTTACTATCAACATCATCCGACTTATTTTTAGCGTTTCTAAGATGTCTTCTCAACGTATTCCATTCTTCATCAAAGTCTTCAAACCTAGTCTCCATTTGTTGTAGTACTTCCAGAACATTCTCCGTTCTTTTACTAAGTTTTTTAGCATGAACATCCGACTTAACTAGTTCTAATTTATGTCCTAGAGTTAGTGGAGATACAACCTGAACACCATTCTGGGTATATTTTTGTAATAGAGTATATTCTTCTCTTACTAAATGGTAATATACGCTTTCGCTCGGGATAAATTCGAAAGCAAAGTCTGTAGTGCCTTCTTCTGGCCTTACGTACTTCTTTTGTATTTGTTTAAGTTGTTTTTCTACGTCTTTTCGGAATTTTTTCTTATACTTTGATTTGTCTTCTTCTTCAGCTTGAATATATTTTTTGTAGTTGTCTAATGGGAATTTGGAGTCTATACATATCTTTCCTGTTGAGCTTTCAATGTATGCGTCAGGAGTTTTACCATCCACGACTTGCTCTCTAATACCATACATATCTTGAGGCAGATGCTCATTTAGTAGAGTATCAAGCTTTACTTCTCCAAATTCTCCTCTTTCACGAGGATTCTTCATCATCTGGCTAATATCTGTATGTAACTTCTGAATCTGATCAGCTTGCATTTCTACTTTTCCGATTTCTTGGCTTAATTCTAGTTCCTTCCAAGATTTCATAACTGCAGACTCAATTTTCTCCGACTCTATATCTTCGTCAACTTTTTCATCAATTTCTTCAAGTCTTTCATCCACATTCTGGATTTTCTGAGTAGTTTGCTTTGCAATATAAGCAACAGTTAGTATGGTTGCTAGAAAACCTATAGCTATTAGCCAGCTCATAAGAACATATTTGTTGTACAGTCTTTATGGGTATAACGTTTCCTAAAGTTTTTGAAAAGCTCTCTGTAGAACTTCATTTATAGCAGGATGTATGTGAATAGTCTCTTTGATGTCTGAAACCTTGCCATTTTGACCTCTCATTGATACTAGTACTTCATGAATCATAGTGGCTGCTTCCGGACCCATTATATGACAACCAAGTATTTCCTCTGTTTCTGGATCAGCATATACTTTGACAAAACCATTCTCTTCCTTTAATGCCATTCCCATTCCCGTATCTTTGTAATTATATTTAGCAGAAATATAGCTAGAATCCTTTTCTTCCAACTCTTGTTCTGTCATACCTACTCCCGCAATTTGTGGTTCAGAAAAGATTGCATGAGGCATCGCACTGTAATCAATTTCAAATTTATTACCAGCATAACTGTTCTTGAATGCAAATTCTGCTTCCAGATTAGCGCTGTGTTTGAAAAGATAGTTTCCTGCTATATCTCCTAGAGCGTATATGTGTTTTTGACTCGTTTGCATATATTCGTCTGTTTGAACGAAACCTCTATCATCTGTTTCTATATTTGCTTCTTCTACCTTCAAATTATCAGTATTAGGTATTCTGCCAGCTGCTACAAGTATTTCGTCGCCTTCAAATTCTTTGACTTTCCCTTTCTTATTTTCTGCCTCTAAAACTATCTTACCGTCTTTTTCATTAACATTAGATGCTTTTAGACCTGTTTGCACATTATAATTGTTGGAAAACAATTCTGTAAACTTTTTGCTTATCTCTTTATCTTCTCTACCTATTAAGCGATCATTCATTTCTATGATTGTTATTTTTGTTCCTAAAGAACCATAAAAGTAAGCCAATTCTGCAGCTATATAGCCTCCTCCAATTATAATAAGTTCTGATGGTTTTTTATCTAATTTTAGAGCTTCTTTACTTGTAAGATAATCTACTTCGTCTAAACCCGAAACTGGAGGTATCAAAGGTCTAGTTCCTGCAGCTAATATTATTTTTTCTCCTTCTATTTCCTTGTCATTAACTTTAATTATTTTTTCTGACTTGAATTCTGCTTTCGCCTTGTATAGATCGTAATCTTCTGTTTGTTTAATACTTTCTTCTATTTGCTCTGCTTCCCTAGATACTTGACTATTTACTTCATCAATCATCTCCTTAAATCTTATTTGATCTACGTTAGCACTAATATTGAATTTTTCGCTATTTTTTATTTCTTTCAAAATATCTGCTCTATGTATAAGCATCTTACTGGGTATACATCCTCTGTTAAGACATGTACCGCCTAAAGGACCCGGTTCAATTACTGCAACTTTTTTATCACGTGATTTATAAGCTGAAGCTACATCTAAACCAGAGCCTCCTCCTATGACTATTAAATCGTACTTTTCCATTTTATCGAACTCCCAATAAAGAAATTAAAAAAGACTTTTTTACTCTTCGTCTTCTTCCTTGTGTTCTTCTAAGTCTTCTTCAGTATCGAAATCTGCGCCGCAAGAAATACATACATTTTTTTCGGATTCTTCTTCTGTCATGAATATTACATATTATTGTTCTTCTCCTTTTTATTCCTAATCAGCCGGCTTTAGATAAAAATGTGCCGAATTTCCAAAAAAGTAATATGGTGCAAACAAACTAGAGTAATTATGAGCTCAGAACAAAATATCCCTTCACCGGGACTAGGTACGTGGCAAATTAAAAATCCTAAAAAGTGCATTAATTCTGTTAAAACTGCTTTAGAAACAGGTTATCGCCATATTGACACCGCACAAATTTATGGAAACGAAGAATTTGTTGGCAAAGGTATCGAACAAAGCAAAACAGATAGAGATGAAATATTTCTCGCTACGAAAGTCTGGATTGATAATTTGTCTTCTAATGATGTGATATCTAGTACTGAAGACAGTTTGGACAAGTTGAGGACAGATTATGTAGATTTATTGTATGTGCATTGGCCTGGAGGAGATTATAATCCTGAAGAAACTCTTTCTTCATTTAAAGAGTTAGCTGATCAGAACAAGATTAAGCACATTGGGGTCAGCAATTTTTCTATAGAAATGATAGAGGAAGCGCAAGAAGCTACTGACGGAAGTGTTTTTGCGAATCAAGTTGAGATGCATCCTTTGTTACAACAGGAAGAGATGTTCGAATACTGTCAAGAAAACGATATTTATTTGGTGGCCTATTCTCCTTTAGCAAGAGGAAATGTATTTGAAATCGAAGTATTATCAGAGCTGGCAGAGAAGTATGATGTTTCCGAAGCTTTGATCAGTCTGGCTTGGCTTCAAAGTAAAGAAAATGTTATTCCTATCCCAAAATCTTCTACCGAAGAACATATCAGAGATAACTTTGCTTCTAGAGATTTAAGTCTTAATAAAGAAGATATTAGAAAAATAGATAATATAGAAAAAGAAAAGAGGCTCTTAAATCCAGGATACGGAATTAAATGGGATTAAGACAGTTATTCTAATTATT
>LKMJ01007658.1_pt1 | contig 10182 bp, 14 predicted proteins | sample 643391 | NCBI WGS metagenome assembly LKMJ01 (sample SAMN04112250, study PRJNA286221) | soda lake metagenome | biome: soda lake; feature: Kulunda Steppe; material: water; isolation source: sample PL-Br10 brine of Picturesque Lake | place: Russia: Kulunda steppe | collected 2010-07
CCGGGCCGGACCGAGACCCACGGAATTAACGGCTAGCGTACCACTCCGCAAACTTCGCGAGGGCACGGCCGCGGTGACTGACCGCGTTCTTTTCGTCGGTCGACATCTCCGCGAAGGTTTGCCCATCGTATTCGAAAATCGGATCGAAGCCAAACCCACCGTCACCACGTGGTGCAACGATTTTCCCGGGTGCAACGCCTTCGAACAGACGAACCGGGAGGGGGCCGTCTGTGTGGACCTGTTCGTCGGTCGTGGCAGTTGCACGTGCCTCGGCATCGAGGTCGTCCCCGCGGCGGTCGGTATCAACTGGTTCGGGGGTAGCCTCGAAGGATCCGCCGTCACAGTAGGCGATGACGGCGCGAAACGCAGCCGAGCGGTCGTCTTCGTTTTCTGTAAGCTCCCAGACTCGCTCGATACCGAGCTTGTCCTCGACGTACGACGAATACGGGCCGGGAAATCCGCCGAGTGCGTCGATAGTAAGTCCCGAGTCATCGACGATGACTGGCTCGCCAGCGTGGCGGTAGGCTGCGCGGGCACCGTGGGCGGCCACCGTTGTGAGGTCGTCTGCCTGTCGCTCCGGATAATCGAAATCGAGTTGCTCGACAGGAGCGTCGAGATACTCCCGAGCCTCGTGGATTTTTCCGGGGTTTGTCGTTACGAACTTGATCATGCCTTCTATCCACGCTGTGGGAGAAAATAGCCGTTGGTCTCGGGTGACGCCCGAAAACAGATTGCAGACACCACCAGCGCAACGAGAGCTTGAATACATAAAAATAATCCTAAAATTATTGTACGTTGCATAACGATCTGGCAGAGGTATATGAGTATTGCCGAGATTAGAAGCGAAAATACCCTGTACGGCAAGGTGTAGACATCGATGAGCGAATTCGAATATACGCGCTGACAGGTCGGAGCAGGTCTCGTTGGTGGACTCTCGATTGCAGTGGCTGGCTGTCTCGGCGACGACGGATACGATGGTGAGTACACACTGGACATCATAGACAGAGGGACAGACGAAGAAGTCGCAGATTATCACGGTCACTGGCATGGCTCCCTTCCTGACATTCCAGCCGGTGGGCATCTGTCGGTTGGCGCCGACGTCGAAAACAACGATGGCGAAGCGGTTGCACTCGGCGAGGACCTGCAACTGGACGCGACAGTCGACGATACCGACCGTGTGGAAACGGAGTCCCACGGTGACCACGTCCATTTATACGGCGACACTGAAGGGAATGTAGACGTGACCTTCCAGTTACGGACTGACGACGATGTCGAGTGGGAAACATCCGAACCAATCAGTGCAGACGTTGTCTAGAAAAAGCGGAAGGGACGTTCGACAGCGTTAGTCAACGACGACTTCGACCGGTTCGTCTTCCGGCTGGTCGTCGGTATCGCCGCCATCACTGCTTGCTTTTTCCTGATAGAGAAGCGCTCCGACAATCGCAAGCACGATCCAGGACCGCCAGTTTGCAAGATTCAGCGTATACCCGATCCCGAACTGTTTTTTGACGAGCATGCTTTCGCCCGGTTGCCAGTATGAGGAAAGAAGTCCCCGGAGACTTGGTTTCTCGAAATTATACGGAACCCCAAACAGTTCGCCCGTAGCGGGTTGATCTGCCATATCTGGAGATATGTCTGCCGGGACTATGATGGTTTCCCTTGTTGTGAAGATTCTCCGGAAGATGGACCAGACAGTGGAAAGACGGTGCCCGGAAAGTGGTTGGGACAGCATTTCCGGACACCGTATAATAATTCATCGGCCGTTTTAATACGCTTTGTGATTACAGGAAGAACACGGATATATTTTATGGAAACAAATAAACAGGATTCATGACATACTGATGCAATCACTGTTTGTCGATTATGACCGCCAAATATGTTCGTGTGAGATTCCAAATATATTGTTAGAATTATCAGAACTTACTCAACTTTATTAGGTTTGGCAATTAAAGGGCATGATACATCAAGTGGTTGGGAAATGTCAGAAGGTACACCACAGAGTCAGGCAGTCGAAGAGTTACAGCAGTTTGGCCTTCGTGAATACGAAGCAAAATGTTTTGTCTCTCTTACAAAAATACAGACAGGAACAGCACGAGAAGTGAGCGAGAATATTGACATCCCGAGGACACGTGTCTACGAGGCGGTTCGGTCACTCGAATCCAACGGGTTAGTCGAGATTCAACATTCCTCGCCCCAGCGGTTTCGAGCAATTCCCATTGAGGAGGCAGCCGAGATCCTGAGCAAGCGGTATCAAAAACGGATTCAGGCAATCGAACACTCGCTGCGGGAACTCAGGCAGACCAACGTCGACCAGCAACCCGACGAGGACTCAGAGGTCTGGTCGATCTCGGGAGATGAAACAATTGCGACCAGAACGCGGCGGTTGATCAGCGAGGCAGAAACAGAAGTCTTGCTGTTAGTCGGGGACGACAGAGTCCTGTCGAACGAGTTGTGTCAGAAGCTAACGGCGGCAACTGACCGGGGGATCGATGTTGTCGTCGGAGCAGGTTCGAAGTCGTTGCAGGAGCAACTGGCCGGTAACTTGCCCAGCCAGACGGTTTTCGAGTCAGAACTCACGTGGCTCCAACCCGACAACACAGCGAATATTGCAATTGCTCGCCTTTTGCTCGTCGACGGCAAGCGAGTAGTTGCAAGTACGATCCGCCAGACAGGGCGCACATCGCGCGAGCAAGCCGTCTGTGGCTCCGGGGCAGCCAACGGGTTCGTACTGGTCTTTCGGGAGTTGCTCACCCAGCAGTTGTATACCTCATCAGATCCGCAGTAGGGCAGTACACTCATAGCGGTCGGGGTTCGAATCGATGTATGGAGTCGATGTCACCAGCGGATGGGGAGACCATCGAAGTGGTCGAGGGGGTGTATCTCACCCAGCTCGTCTCGGGCGAGCGGATGAGTGTACAACATTTTCACATCGAATCGGGAGCACGTGTCCCGCGGCACAGCCACGAACACGAACAGGCCGGCCGCGTAACACGGGGGACATTTACGTTTATTCTCGACGGCGAAGAACACGTTATTCACCCAGGTGAGTCGTTCGTCATCCCGCCGGGAGTCCCACACGCTGCCGAAAACCGCTCAGAAGTGCCGGTCGATGGAATCGACGTATTCAGCCCACCTCGGGAAAAGCCAGCGTGGGGCGACGAGTAACCGCGATGCGTGCGTACCGTCTCGCCTACGACGGTCGCCCCTATCACGGGTTTCAGCGCCAGCCCGATGTACAGACGGTCGAAGGGCAGCTTTTCGCCGCTCTCGAGGCGCTCGATATCATTGAGACGGATGAGACACCACCGAGCTATGCGGCTGCCGGTCGGACGGACGCGGGCGTCTCGGCCGTTGCACAGACAGTAAGTTTCGAGGCACCCGACTGGCTGACGCCAAGGGCGCTCAACAGCGAGCTTCCGACACCGATTCAGGCGTGGGCCCACACGACAGTCCCCGAATCGTTTCACGCGACACACAACCCCATCGAGCGCGAGTATACCTATTTTCTGTATGCAGACGGTCTCGACGAATCCCGAACGCAAAAAGCAGTGAATGCACTCTCGGGCGAGCACGATTTTCACAACCTCACGCCGGAATCGAGGGGCACTCGCCGAACACTTTCGATAGATCTCGCTGTCGAGTCCCCGTTTTTTGTCCTGACACTGCGGGCAGGTGGATTCGCACGGCAACTCGTCCGCCGGATCGTCTCACTCGTCGCCGAAATCGGACGCAGCGAGACACCGTTCGAGCGAATCGACCGTGTGCTCTCTCCGGAACCACTCTCGGGCCCGGAGGGAATTTCCCCGGCACCGGCGTATCCACTAGTCTTGACGGCTGTTGTCTATCCGCACCAGACGTTCGAGGCAGACCCAGAGGCAACAGCGCGTGCCAAAGAGACATTCGACCGCCAGCGAATCGAACGGAAAACAGGCACACGGGTGGCATCGATATTGAAAGAGCGGATCAACCTCAACAACAGTTGACAGCTATGCCAGAAAGCTTCAAAAGAGAAAGCTCCGATAGACTGGTGTGAATCGGGAACATCTCGTCGAACAGTTGGATGCCGAATTTGGCGGCAGTGAGCGTGCTCAGCGAGCCGTTTCCCGTCAGGCGCGCGATCTGGCAGACTCGGGAAAGATCGAAGCTGATCTTGGCTTCGAGTTGACCGTCGACGCTGTCGTATCGAATCTCAAAGATGCCCCCGACGATCACGACCTCATCGAGCGCTGGAACTGGTGGATCGGATCGCTCGAACTCTCACACGAGCACTACCAGCGATTTCACGTTCGACCCGGGATCGAACGTGACTAGACTCGCTGGTCTGCTTCGACTGGAAACGGGGAAACAGCACCGGACGGGGAATCGGCACTGCCGGGATGGATGGTGCTTGCGAGTGCAGCGAGTGTCTCGACGAGTCGGGGGCCCGGGCGGTTCACGTAGTGGTGGCCATCGATTGCATATACTTGTTCGTTTCTGACAGCTGTGAGTTCCTGCCAACCCTCTCGACTCGTCAGGTCAGTCGCATTCTCCCGAGTCTGGTCGAGTCCGAAACCACAGGGAGCAACGATCAACACCTCGGGATCATATTCGCGTATTTCGGTCCACTCGCGGGGACGGGAGTGATCGCCGGGATCAGCAAGCCCGTAGGTACCACCGACACGGTTGACCATCCCCGGAATCCAGTGTCCGGCAACCATCACCGGGTCGAGCCAGTCGAGGACTGCAACTTGCGGTCCCGACTCGGGCGTGCTAGCAGTGAGCGCCTCGATACGATATTCGAGCACCTCCCGAACGCGTGTGGCCTGTTCGGGGCGACCACACGCCTCGCCGAGCCGTTCGATATCGGAAAGCACGCCCGCCAGGCTGTGTGGGTCACTCGTCACCACCTCGGCGTCGATTCCGAGTTCGGTCACAGCCTGTCGTATCTCTGAGTCATCGACGGCACAGACATCACAGATCCCCTGTGAAACGATGATATCCGGGTCGAGTCGAGCAAGCGCCTCGCGGTCAATCTCGTAGACACCCCCCTCCTCGATTGCATCCTGTACCTGCTGGTCGATTGCCGTACTGCTTGCATCTGCGTCTACCCGCGAACTGTTGACGGCGGGCAACGTTTTGGCTGGTGGTGGATAATCACATTCGTGGGAAACGCCGACCGGTTCGACACCGATTGCATAGAGCATCTCGGTCGCCGAGGGCAGAAGTGAAACAACGCGCATACGCAGTCTACGAACAGGCAGGTGATAAAGTCGCTTCTAGAACGGAAATCGATCGCGGAGCTTTTCGAAAAAATCCCGTTGGTCGTCGGGGGCGGTACCGTTTTGAATGACGTGTTCTTTTGGTCGGATAACTGTCTGTCCACCCTCTGTGGAGACGTCGATCAGTTCGTCGTTTTTCAATGCTGCAAGAGCCGTTTCGAGCGTGTCGATATCCTCATCGACCATCGCCCGCAGATCGAAGACCGTCATCCCGGTTTCGTGGCGATCCGCAAGCGCATCCAAGACGGCCACCTGGGTCTCATCGCGGTCGCGGTACTGGTCCTTCGCTCGCATTAGTGTGGGCTACGCGAGCGCGGTTCTTATATTTTGAGCGAGCCAACAGGTTCTCGAAAATCTCGACGCTGTCGAACCGAAGCCTTCGATACAGCCAGACGTGATTTATTCAAGCCATGTTCTCGTACGTCTGGTTTTTCGTGGGCTGAAACAGCCGATATACTGTCGTGGCACGTGACAGAGTCACGTCTGGCTGTCGAGCGCATTTCGTCACGCAGTACAGTTAGCACACCGAGATATCGGGGGTGAGACAAGCAGTACGCTTATGGTTCGGACGATGAGACATGTATGGCAATGAGCTTCAAGTGTTCTGTCTTCGGGCACGCCTATGGTGACTCTGAAATCGAGCGCGAGCGCGAGGAAGACGGCAGCGAGGTCGTCACCACGATCCGGGAGACACAGACCTGCAAACGGTGTGGGGAGATGCGGGTGGTCTCCGAGAACAAGGAAGTAACGACACTAGAAACAGCGGCGGATATCGTTGCTGAAGATCTAGAGGAGCCAGAACCCGAACAGCCACCAGCAGAGACCGAGCCACGAGAGCAGACGGAATCAGCCGAGACCGAAACAATCATTCCGGATGCAGAAACCGGAGAAGACATTACGACAGCCGAGCCAGCACAACCCGAAACAGTAGAGAGCGAACCACCGGAACAGACCGCGGAGACAGATCCGGAAACCGACGATGGCGTGATTCTCGACGAGGACGAAGACGAATCGGAACCCGAGCGTGAGCCAGGAGAATGGCCGAAAGAACCGGAAGACGACGGCGACGATTGGAAACCCGAAATCGACATCGATCCAACGCCCGATGATGATCGGCGGATCGAACCGACCGAGACGGCGGTCACCGTGCCCGAAGGCGAGTTTCACTGCCCCGAATGTGAGTTTGTCACTCCAGTCGAGGAATCATCACTCCGTGAAGGTGATTTCTGTCCGGAGTGTCACCGCGGGACACTTGAACACGTTCCAGAATAGCGACAATTTTCGCTACCAAGCACGAAAGAAGTAAGACCTACCCCGGGTAAAAACACGACCATGCGCGAGTACAAGATGCGGCGGGGTGAGTACCTCGAGGAACGAATCGACGATATGAAGGCCAAAATTGAGGACTACTTCGGGCCTATCACTGATACCGAGACCTACAAGGAGAGTGAACTCTACGTTGTCGAAGAGCCGGATAATCCCGTCTTCTCTCGAATTACTGCAGGGACAGTCGAATACGGGAGCAAGAAAAACAAACTCGCGCTCGAACTCGAAGAGCGTCCTGCAGAAGAAGTCATCGCCGGAGGCCATGTCGATGCAGCCGAGGAAGCTGTCTCACTGAAAAACGACTTTTTAGAGGAAGCGACTGGTCGGGACGCAAAAGCACGGCGTGATTCGATGAAGCGGTCTGTCGAGGACGACGAAGTCCCCGACGACGTCGAATAAGATTTTTGTCTGATCGTCTGATTTTTCTCGCGGTGTCGACGTCGAGAGGAGCAGAATTTTTATACATCTCGCGATGAATAGCCGGGAAGATGGAAGAGAAAACAGAAGAGTTGCGAGATATCTTCCTCTCGGTATCTGACGAGGAGACGGTCACCGAATCTCAACAGGACGAACGCGGCTCACTGACCGAGGAGGGTTCGGTCGAAAAGCGACTCGCAGAGATAATCGAGACGCTCGAAGAGAAATTCGGGTTCGAGACCAATTTGACAAGCGAGCAGCGCCGACAGTTGATCGAGCAGTTTTACGACGGCGACAGTGACCAGAAGCTTGCGGCCGCCGTTGGATACGACGAGGAGACGGTCTTCGATGCACGCATGGAACTCCATTTGCTCCGCGAAGATGAGCCCGAACTCGATACAGAGATTGTCGAACAGATTCAAAAAAGTGAGGCCGAAGCCGCTGCCGACGAACTCGGTCTCGAACCGGAACTGATCGAGCGGACCCGTGCCATACTAGCTACCCGCGACCGCTCACGGCGAGTGAGCCACCGCTTCCGGACAGCCTACGAAGAGATCTTTACTGATGCAGATCTCACGAGCCAATTCGCCAGTGAGGCACACGCCGATGGACTCGAAGACGCAACCGAAGGTGCCGAAACAGATGTTGAGTTCTAACAGTGACAAAACAGCCCACGAAGGAGAGCCGTAATTATTATCATTCACCATATAAGAAGACAAAGCGGTTTATATCCCAGGCCCGTTCATCCTGACAGAATCAGTTGGGACGAATGGCAGACATGATATCACAACTCGACGGGACGACGAACGTGTTACTCGAAGAGCCACCGCTCGGGGGGAGCCGGGACGTCTGTACATCCCTGTTAGTCGAGGGTGTTTCCGAGCCGAACATTCTGTTCGTTTCATTCACTCGGGCAGCGAGGGCGTGTGTCGCAGAGATCGATACCAGTGCAGTCGGAAAAATCGGCGTCATCACGGTTGGCGACGGTTCGACGGCTGTTGAGGACGAGTCAGTTGTCACCGAGAACGTATCGACACCGAGCGATCTGACGGGACTTGGAATCAACATCGGAAAGATTCTCTCGCAGTGGGAGGAACCAGTGTTAATTTGTTTTGACTCACTTACGGCTCTGTTACAGTATGTCGAGGTACAAACAGCATTTGAGTTCCTGCATGCAATCTCCGGCCAGATTCACGCCGCAGGTGCCAGAGCACACTTCCACATCGACCCGAGCGCTCACGATCCGAGAGACGTTGCTGCGATTGCATCGCTGTTCGATGGTCGTGTGACAATCGAAGATGATACACGAGACATCCGGACGCGAAAGCTACTCGAATCGGGCGGTATCGCTTAACATGCCGATTGTCGGATAAAATCGAATACTTTAGGTATTCTATTAGCTGACCATCAACTGTGTTGTTGGTCATCACGTACTCGCGGGCTGCTCGCGAGTCACTGCGAAACGTCTGCCGTGCACACGAGGATACTGTCGTCCGCCACTTTGGCCGGGCAGCGTTGTTCGAAGCCACGGAGTTCGGTGCGTTCCAGGCGCTTCGGTTACGACAAAAACACGGCGAAACGGTCCAGATCGAACGCACCCAGCCGTTCAACGAGTTCGAAGTCGTCCCGGAATCAGTCCGGAAAGCCGCAAGCGAATACGAAGACCGCGAGAAACCTGCAACGCCGTACGCGGCGTTTGTAGCCGGAACCGAGCACCCAGATCCTGACTCGATGCGAGGGTCAGAGCTGTATGGCGAGTGAACAGATAACGGTACGAATCGGCGAGTGCGTCCGGCGTGGACGAGCAATCGAACTCTCTGTAACGGTTGAGCCAACAGCGGTCGTTGCGGCCATCCGCACGGATGCAACAGGTGAAGTAACAGTCCGGTGTAAAGACCATCAACCAGTACACGAACACGTCGGATACATCCATGCAGCAATGGGGTTGCGCACTCGGAGTGCACTCGCACGGGCCGGGCGAAGCCGTGGGCTGGAAACGACATACGACGACGAACTCGCGGCCGTCCGCAAAGAGCTTGCAACGCTTCGAGACGAACTTGAGGAACTACCAGAAACAGCAACGCGCACACATCGGCAGACCGCTGCCGAAACGACCGAGTCAGTCATCAAACTTCGAGAGGAGGTGGCTGCTGCCCGTGGCAGGTTGCAGTTCTGTCGCAAACACGACCTCGATACCGCAGCCGCCGCAGAAGAACTCGAAACAAAAATCAGAGAACTCTCGGAAGCACGAACAACGACAACGGCAGCGACAGAACAACTCGAATCTGCTCGCTCGACACAGCGCAAGCGCCGGGATATCCGCGACCGACAGTTCACACTCGAAGACCGCAAAGCCAATCTCGAACGAAACGCGCGGGCCGAGTTAGTGGACCGACTTCGCGACGAGTTCGCCGAGGAAATTGCACGTGTGCGAAAGAGGTGTGGCTTTGGCTCGAATGAGCCAGCGGACACGGAGCCGTTCGACGCCGATCCCGTCGTTGCTGCGCTCGCTATCGTCCGGATCGGAGAGCTATCCGCTCCCGTCGTGATTGCTTCTGAGATCTTCGAATCAGCCGAACGCGCACACTCCTATCTCGGCACAGCCGTCGTCCAAATTTAAATCGGATCGGGCAACCAGACTGCCTATGGCGACTCTCGATTGGCAACACACTCGGACAAACGGCGTGACGTTCGTTGAGGTGCAGATCACGAGCGAAACAGAGTCACACATCGAGCTCGAGAGCAATTTGACACCGGTCTGGCCGCCCCGGCGACAGGGCGTCCCCGAGGCTGGCTGGGACGGCGAGACGTTCGAAGGCACTGTTACGGCCGCAGAGCCACTCGTCGTTGGCTATGCAACACCGGCCGAACCGACCGACCCACCCGTCGAACTGGAGACTGGTCCACCGAAGGCCGATGATGCTGTCTCGCCACGGACGCTCGTCCGCGCACTCGGCGAGGCGAAACCACCACGGGATGCCATCCCAGACATGACTGCGACACAGGGCGAACCAACCGGGACATCCCAGACAGCCCAGGTAAACGAACGCCATACCAGCGACAGCACGTCCCCACCAGCGGCCCTGAAAGACGAACCGGCGGCTGCCGAGGAGTGTCTGACCGACGAACAGACGGCAGTCGATATCGAACTGTGGCTCGAAGCCGTCGAGAGCAGGATACG
>LKMJ01007660.1_pt1 | contig 10180 bp, 12 predicted proteins | sample 643391 | NCBI WGS metagenome assembly LKMJ01 (sample SAMN04112250, study PRJNA286221) | soda lake metagenome | biome: soda lake; feature: Kulunda Steppe; material: water; isolation source: sample PL-Br10 brine of Picturesque Lake | place: Russia: Kulunda steppe | collected 2010-07
CTCTCTCTCTCTCTCTCTCTCTCTCTCTCTCTCTCTCTCTCTCTCTCTCTCTCTCTGCATGGCATTGATACACACACTCTCCCCGTACATAGCATTGATACACTCTCATTCTCTACGCATGGTCGCAAAACTGGTAAAACCATAAACACAATCGTGTACGCACACATAGATACGCGCACACACGCGCGTACTCACATGCATGCACACACACACTTAAACGGACTGACGCACGCCCCATGAAAACACAGTACACCTTTTGCTGCCTGCACCCTACAGTGGCCAACCTGGCCTTTGGTGTTGCGCAAAACGCGCCTCCGCACTGGCTGCGCACCAGCGTGTGCCCAAGCTGCAGTTCTTGGGAGCAGCAATGGTCAGATCCCCTTCTGCATTCCACCACCGCATGATCAAGTGAGTGGGCATAGCTGCGCAAGATTATCATTGAGTAAGATTCCAGTGCTGAGGTGTAACCAATGACGAATTACATAGGTAGTGTGCAGCTGTACATGGTTGGTTGACAGGCTAAAGACAGTCTGTCTTGAGGTTAGAATCAGTGAGCTCTAGCCCTCAGAAACTCAGAGAGGGCTACTTTATAAGAATGCAGGAGCCAGAGCCCTGGAAAATTCACCAAAGGTCATGCATCCACTCTATGTAAGCACATTAAAGCATGTGCATGCACTCATTCAAAACTTGTGGACGTGAGCTTTCCAAGAGGTAAGGATGAAGGGTCATAAAACTGGCAGTTGCAGTAGAAACTAACCCATTGAATCGGAACAGAGCATCTGTTAAGTCCTACACTGGCATTTAGGATAAAAGGCTCTTCCACCCACGCACGTACTTCCTTACTGGGTTTGTCATACTCATGCAACCTATATGGTTGCTGTATGCACAAGCCCTGTTAGGAACTTAAAATGCAGCCTTGATGATAAGAAGTTAATACTTTGTCTTGTCCTTCCAAAATCCCAGCTTGCATATCTGCAGTGAATCCTCTCTGATCATGCTGTGTTTGATACATTGCAGCTCATATGATCTAACGTCTTTAAAATGTAGCATCTCCTTTTCTTCTTCACTCAGTCAAAAAGCTTCCATCTCCTTTGCACGATACAATGCATGATGCACTACACCAGCTTTGCTCTTTCACCAACGCCATCCGTTTTTATTTGACTTAAGCAGATTGATTGTGATCTAGGCCAGAAGAAGTTTCAGGCCTGATTGTGCATAAGCATGCACGGATAAGCAACCTGTAACACAGCTGTCATTGGTTTAGGTTGTCACAGCCTCATCCCACGCCCTGACCATGGCAATCATGCCATATTGTATGAATTGCCCTTATTGCGCAACTTGCCCTGGCCATATTGTACAAATCTAGCAAAGCAACAGGAGGACCTGCAGGGAAAAGCCTTCTTCCACTCAATACAAAGCTTTGCATGTGAATCACATAGCAGCAGCTGCGGGTGCGCGAGCTGAGATTGTCCATCCATTTGCCACTGTATTTATTTAGGCGTCTACCCCAGGATTTAATAAGCCACTGGATAAAGCCCCAGATCAAAGCCAGGTAGGTTTCATTAACTAACACAAATACGATATTTGCACAGCCAAGATGTTGATTCAAGGTTTACAAGTGCAATAGAATGGTAAGGTTTTTTTCTGTGTTGTATTGTACGTTTTCTGATCTTACTATTTAGAATTACTCTCTAGGGTTTCAAGTGCAGCAGGCTGAGCAGACGCCTCATAAGGTTTTTACACTGTTACGCTGCTGAGGTTGCCTGTGTGTCCTGATGACCATGCGCCTACAGAGGCAACCCCATGATGGCTTTGGGGCCTCTTCAGCGAATCCAGAAGGGGGCCAAAGGAAAAGGAACCAGATGATCTCAAATGTGGTAAGCTGCCAGGCTTTTGCTGCTGGTCATCAAGCATATTGTTGCATCTTCATGTTTGCATTTCTCAGTCCAAGTGTGGCTAGCCGGCTTGATCATGGACTGGGAGTATTTTGAGACTCTGCCATCGTTTTTGTGGACTTATGGGCGTATGCGCGCAAATGCACGCAAACGGCATTCTTCTGCACATACATAGTTGAGGGATCCACAGACGGTATCCCTCTGCAGTTGTCAATTTCCGGTCTTTGCTTGCCATGACAGGTTGTGCCAGTTGCTGGTCTTTGCTCGCCACGACAGGTTGTGCCAGTTGCAGTCGTGGTCGGGGTGCTGGCCCTGCTGCTGGTGGCATTTGCCTCATCAAGGAGCACAAAGCTCTGGGGAGGTATGTGAGGGTGTGCATATGCATTTTCATGTTCAAATGTGGCATCTTGGGAGGGTTTGGATTTTAAAGGGGCTTTGCTGAATTTACATTGCGCACCTTACAATGTGATTTGAGGTGATGCATGCACTAGACAGGGCGTGTTTGTCAGCTCCTTCCTTGGCGGTTTATGAGCAGGGGTGATTCAAGGTCAGGGTGTTGCAAAGTGCTGCTTGTCAACTTTTGCATTCATTAACTTTAGATGGATAAGTCTTCCTGCAAGCCTTCTGACCTCTTGAGCAAACAAGCATTGGCATACAGTGTAAATGCATGTGCTGTATCATGCAGCAGCAAGAACAGCATTGAGTTGTTGCGGATCAGAGCTGATGGTGATGGGAGGCAAACAGAAGACTATGTTTTCTCAAAGCATGTGTGCAATCTTAAGTAAAAAGAAGAGGCAAAGATGTCGGGCATGCTCTTGGCAGTCTCCTCCAGGAGCGGACACAGGGGGACATGGGGGAGGCAAAAAACGCTGACACAGGGGGACATGGGGGAGGCAAGAAACGCTGACACAGGAGGACATGGGGGAGGCAAAAAACGCTGACGTGTACCATCCAGGGAAGGCAGGGTGAATCTTGTAAATCCCCATGTATCATGGCTTGTGACAGAAGACACTGGGAGCATTGTTTTATGGAAACGTCAAGGATGATGGTTGACTTGTTGTCTGAAAAGGGTTGCCACTTGTTGACTGAAAAGGGGTCGGCACAAGCGCTGCATACACTGTCAACGCCTAGCTGCGCATTGAGCCCAGATAAGATGGCTGTTTACACAAAGCAAGAAAAGGATAAAAGAAAGAAGACTGTGTTGGCAGTGCGCTCCTTATACCAGTTCAGGAGAAGAGGGCGCACTGCATGCATGTTGTATGGCTTGCTGCACATTGCACCCTGCGTGAATGGCCGGCTGTCTCTGTGCCCCAGCCCCTTCAGACAAATGCGGGCGTCACACGGAAGCTGGTGCTCACCACTGTGGACAGAGCTGCTCTGCCAATGTGGCTCTGTGTGCAGAGCAAGGGGCCTGCCGCAGCAGCTTCTTCCCGCCCTTCACCCTACCGACTCAACGGTACAGATGCAGAGGTGCAGAGGGTGGGGCTGTGCATCGGGACTGCCACAGGGGCACCTGGACAGTGGTGCAGATGGCGCAGTCAATGGCTTGTGGCCCCAGACAAAGGAGCCAGGGCCCTGGCTGCCTCCCACGATACCCGAGGTGGACGAGAGCACGCTGTGAGTGCCGCGAGGGATCCCAATGCAGCAAGTGCTGCGCATGCTCGAGTGCTGTGAGTATAGCGTGTGGACACAGGTAGGCTGTGAGTGCTGTGAGTAGAGCGTGTGGACACAGGTAAGCTGTGAGTGCTGTGAGTAAAGCGCGTGGACACAGGCAGGCTGTGAGTGCTGTGAGTATAGCGCGTGGACACAGGCAGGCTGTGAGTGCTGTGAGTATAGCGCGTGGACACAGGCAGGCTGTGAATCCTGTGAGTATAGCGTTTGGACACGGGCAGGCTGTAAGTGCTCCATGCTGCCTGTGCGGGGTTCAATCTGTTGGCTAGAAGGATGCACCTCCAGGTGATTATCACATGTTCTCATCTGGCACCTCTGATGATGATCGCCACACAAGTACCACAGGCTTCCTTCGGACATCTGATACCTTATGTCTTGCTTGCACACATGCAACAGAGCCCAACACAGAAGCCCCCATCTTTATCAGTTCACAGCGCTTTCAATCAGCCCAGCATCAGCCTCTGGTGCCAATTGGCGTGGTGTGCCGTATGGTTGCAGGGACTGTGACTCGCCCCACTCTCCGAGCCCAATGCACAAGTCTGCCAGCGCGCCTTGTGCCGCCACGCTGCTGCTTGGGCTCCCCTCTTCCACAGCCTCCCCCAGACATTCCTCAGCAGCACGCCCTGAAGGGGAACAAGCAGCAGATCACGCTCCTGCTCCGTGCAACACTGATCCAGGTAAGCAGCAGCACCCGTCCAGGCAGGCAACAGATTACGCTCCTGCCCCGTGCATCACCAATCCAGGTAAGCAGCAGCACCCGTCCAGGCAGACAACAGATCACGCTCCTGCCCCGTGCAGCACTGATCCAGGTAAGCAGCAGCACCCGTCCAGGCAGGCAACAGATTACGCTCTTGCCCCATACAGCACTGATCCAGGTAAGCAGCAGCACCTGTCCAGGCAGACAACAGATAACGCTCCCACCGCATGCAGCACCAATCCAGGTAATGGCTGGTGCACGCTGGCCCTGGCACAAGCACATGCCCACAGGTGGCATCGCTAAAAAACACACATCATGCTCAGCAAGCACATGCCCACAAGCGGCATCGGTAAAAAACACGCATCATGCTCAGCAAGCACATGCCCAAAGGTTGCCAAGTCTTGGTACAAAACACGCGTGATGATTAGCAAGCGCTTTGGCCCATGTGCGCCACTTAATATGAGGAAGGAATCCCCAAGTGTGTCTGCCTCCTTTTGCATCTCTGCAGTCAGACCACCAGCTGATGTAGGGGCTTCCGGGTGTGTGTATCCATAGCTGCTGATCCTTCTTTGTCTCATTACAGTCAGCAACGGGCAATGTTCCTGATGTTCACGCGCCGCCTCATCACCAAACAACCTCTCCTGCCAGGCTGGAAGCACGCCAGGCTGGCTATTGTTTTTGCAGTCCGGGGAAGTACAGGGCTGTGCAGCAGTTCCCAGGGCTCTGTCCAAGTACACTGCCGCACCACCACAGGCCTGCCACTCCACACCCCAGCCGCACCATCACAGGCCTGCCACTCCACACCACTGCCGCACCACCGCAGGTCTAAGCCGTGCCGACAGCTTGCCAAGCTGGTTGTCCCAGGCCCGCCCAGCAGAGCGTGGCCCCAGCGTGGGCTATCCAAGACCAACACCTCCCAGTACGCGCCACGGCCGGCGTCGCTGCCGCACTATTGCCTCGGTGCGGGATAATAGCCCCCGTGCAAATCTGCTGCACTATCGCCTTGGTGTGGGATAACAACCCCCGTGCAAATCTGCTGCACTATCGCCTCAGTGCGGGATAACAACCCCTGCCGCACTAGCGCCTTGGTGTGGGATAACAACCCCCGTGCAAATCTGCCGCGCTATCGCCTTGGTGCGGGATACCAGCCCCCGTGCAAATTTGCCCCAGGGCTGCAGATCTTTCCTGAATGCATGCTGCTTGAGCTTGCTTGAGACTCTGAATCTGCATCTTCTAGAGCTGCGGCCTGCGCCCCACAGCTGCTGGCGTGCCTTGCAGCTTCTAGCACCCCCCACATGCCCCACAGCTGCTGGCACACCCCACATGCCCCACAGCTGCTAGCACACCCCACATGCCCCACAGCTGCTGGCACACCCCACATGCCCCACAGCTGCTGGCACAGCCCACATGCCCCACAGCTGCTGGCACACCCCACATGCCCCACAGCTGCTGGCACACCCCACGATTGCCTCGGTGCAGGACACATCCTGTGCATCCTCCAGAACTACAGACCTTATCTGAATGCACACGCTGCCAGATACCTGGTTGGCGCAGCCTGTGACTGTTGTGACTTGCTATCCCCCAGATCTGCAGGCATGCGCCACGCCTGCTGGCTTTTTCCACAGCTGCTAGCTTGACCCACAGCTCCTGGCACCACCCACAGCTCCTGGCACCATCCACAGCTCCTGGCACCATCCACAGCTGCTGGCACCAGCCACAGCTCCTGGCAAGATCCACAGCTGCTGGCATGGCCCACAGCTGTAGGCACCCTCCACAACTGCTGGCATATGCCCACATGTGCCCCAAAGCTGCCGACACCCTCCACAACTGCTGGCATATGCCCACATGTGCCCCAAAGCTGCAGACACCCCCCACAACTGCTGGCATGCCCACACGTGCCCCAAAGCTGCCGACACCCCCCACAACTTCTGGCCACATAACACCAGCTGCACCGCCTGTTGACACATCACACGCCATGCACAACATGCTTGCACATCGACCACTCTGGCAGCCATATCCCTTGCTTGCCTTGTGCATGCTCCTCGGCCACCCACGCAGCCCCATCCATCGATTCCGTTGACTCCGGGCAGCGGGCCACTGGCGCTTATTGCACAGAGCCCTTCCTGGACATCACCGCCTCCCCTGACCTCAGCTGGTCAGCAGAGCTCACTTCAAGAGCAGGATCAGCAGCAGCAGCAGCAGCAGAAGCTGGCTTTGGGGCTGCATCAGAAGCCACTGCTGGATGAAGGGGCAAGCAAGCAGCCGAGCAGCGTGCTTGAGAAGCTCCCTGTGCCTCTGCTTGCCACAACAGCCCCTCCCTTGGCCGTTGGCGGCAGCGGCAGTGGCAGCAGCGGCAGTGGTGGCAGTAGCAAGGAGCAACCCCACACAGCTACAACTGCTGTGTTGAGTGGAAGATTGGGCATGCAGGTGCGGTGCGTGGTGCATGTGTGTAATCAAGTTCAGCTTCTCCAGAACGAGCTTTTGGAGGCGGCAAATCCAGAGCATGCAATGAAAGGACAGTCACACTCGAGCACGCACTGGAAAGACAGCCACACCCAGGCATCTTACACCTCGGCTCACACGGTATGCTTGCTGACAGCATTTGTTTCTGGGGCACTATGCTCATGGACACCAACAATCGTGCATACTCGGCTGCAATGCAATTGAGTGCATGGGATGTCCTGCACACATGCTGCGTGCAAGATACGCTGAGTGCTCATGGTCACTAAAAATTGTGCACACACGGCTGCACATGAAGATGGAAAGCATTCCATTTGCGCAACGAGTGGCCGAGTGCCTCACCAGCAAACTGTGCAATCCATCCATTCCTAGGGCCTGCAGGGCAGCACAAGGGAACATTCCGACAAAGTCCATGTCCTGGTCCACCGCCCAGTACAAGCCCAAGGTAGGCCAGGCAGCCCACCCAGCGAGTGCATGATAAGAAGCATGCAAGTGCCAAGCAAATGTCTTGTACTGATGCCTTCAAGGTTTCAAGGTTGTTTTTAAGATGCCTACAAGTTTGTTGGGGGTACCTAGTCTGCACCCTATTAGAGGCAAAGTACAAGACCAATGCACGAGGCCTTTCTCTCTCCCAGAAAAGGCACGAGGCGTCCCAGAGCATCTTCATGAGAGGCACGCCTGCGGAGCTGAGGCAAGACCTGAACTAAGATGGTGCATTGACATCAAACTTTGAGCCCAACAGTGACAGCCCAACAGTGACAGCCCAACAGTGACATCAAACTTTGAGCCCAACAGTGTGCTCCCAGGTTGCTGGTTCAGCTGCACCGGCTGATCTGGCTCCCCGACAGGCTTCCTCCTTGCGCCCTGGCAAAGAGACATGTCACCTCTCTGTACCCCAGCTGCACACGCCCGCACAATACCTGCCCCATATCAGATCAGCACCCCAGCCGCACATACTTGCACCTGCTCGCACCCTGCGGCCGCAGAGGGCTGCACAGCCGGGCCAGGAAAGGCTGCCCGGAGCCTGCCTGCAGGCCTGCACCCAAGCAAGGCCTGCGCCAACCTCCCATGGCTCCCTCCGCATTCACATCAGCAGCCGTCGCAGCACGCCCCCCATCTGCACGGTGAAATGTGCGCAGATAAGCTTCCCACACCTGCTGGCATGCACCAGGGTGTGGTGGGGTGCGGAGAGTGCGCGGGAGAGGTTGGAGGTGGGGGGGCGGTCGGCGGGCACTGGGGGGCAGGGGCGTCTGTGGCACAAAGTGCCCCTGGTGTGCACCTGGCCACCACACTTGAGCCGCAGTGCAAACCCCCCTGCAGCACCCCTGCCCAGGGCTGGGATGCAGATGTGGCGGAGGTGGCTTGGGGCAGGGGTGACATTGAGGAAGGCGGGAGCCCTGGCGGGCGTGCTGCTGCCCCTGAGCAGGGCGGTGGCGGGGTGGGGCCTGCGGCGCATGCCCGGGCCACAGCTGCCGCTGGAGGCGGGCAGGCGTCGGCCCAGAGCTGCCGCCACCATTGGGCGGAGGGTGGGGCCCACAGCCCGCCCCTGCGGTGGGCCCCGGCGCAGCCACCTGGTCCGGCCCATGGCTTGCAGAACATGGAGTGTTGGCGCATTGTGCATGAGGGCGCACGCAGCACGCTCTGCGAAGGTGCGCATGCTCTGTGGAGGCGTGCGTGCTCTGTGAAGGTGCGCATGCTCTGTAGAGGTGCGCATGCTCCGTGGAGATGTGCATGCCCTGTGGAGGCGCGCGTGCTCTGTGAAGGTACGCATGCCCCGTGAAGGCGCGCATGCTTTGTGAAGGTGTGCATGCTCTGTGAAGGTGCGCATGCTCTGTGAGGGTGTGCATGCTTTTCAAGGGCGTGCGTGCCCTGAGCGCGCAAGCTCTTAAGGTGCACACGTAAAGTGCACACGCATTCTCTGTGAAGATGGGCACGCTCTGTGCAGGTGGGCGCGCTCTGTGAAGGGTGGCCACATTTGTTGAGGCACATGCACTGCCAGAGCTCTGGCAAGCAGAGCTTAAGAGTATCTCCTTTCCCTCCTTGCGCGTGCAAGCAAATGGAAAATCCCCTTTTTGGTTTCTGGCCTGCCAAATCAGCTTTACTCAAGACCTGCATGCTGGTGCAAAGGCTTATTTCATTTTGCCTGAATGTAATTAGGAACTGACATGCTTTGTCAAGAAGCATCTGATCATGCACTGGCATTTCCGCTCGTGGATTTGTCACGAGTGGAATCCATGTGACAATTGGATGACACGTGGGCCGTCGCGTTTCATCCAATGACAAGTGACAACCCACGTGTCATTGTGGTTAACCCTCGTGTCATTGTGATTAACCCACGTGTCATTGTGGTTAACCCACGTGTCATTGTGGTTAACCCACGTGTCATTGTGGTAACGTTACCCTTCGTAGAGCGGGGCTCAGTGAAGGGTGACCTTGGTGGTCCATTCAGGATATAGAACTTGTTTCTTAACACATTAAATCTCAAAATATTGATGTCCCTGTGTAGCTTCATGCCATGTTTCAACTGACTGCTGCTCCTGCTGCTTGCCTGCAAGCTTAAGCCAGGATGCTGCCATGACTTTCCCCCTTGAATACATGTTCTCTTACCCCTGTTTAGATGGTGTCCAAGATGACTCCCTCTTGCCCCTTGCCATGATTCTGTGCTTCTCAGCCATGCTTCTCAACCATTCCTCTTGCCCCTTGCCATGATTCTGTGCTTCTCAGCCAGTCCCTGCACACCATCCAGCTAGTGGTTTTGTGAAAAGCTCTTCTTGAATTCTGCCACACCTGCAGTCCGCCCACAATGTCCTCGATGCTGACATGCTGCACAGGGGCTTGGCATGGGCATCACGCGGCTATCAAGATGATCCATCTGTCCCCAGAGTTGCAGTTAAACTTACAGTCAGGGATGGAGGGGCAGATCCTTCTGGACCTCCCTGATCACCCGAACTTGCTCCCCATTTATGATTGCCAGGTAAATACAGGTGCCTGCCAGTTTTAATTGCCTTTTTAGCATTCATGTGACCAGGAATGAGATGGAAGATATCAGACTTCCAGAATTTCGTTTTTCAGGCTTCCTCCCAGGCTTGCCCCCAGGCTGTTTCTACAAAGAGGGCCTGCAGCATAACAGACAAGTGTGCCTAAGCTGTGAGGCATCAAAGCAGCAATGTGGTTGCATCACAAATAGCGTTCTGCTTGCCTGTTCAAGGATGCAGAATGGGTGCATGAAGGGGAGGGGGTGTTTGCATGAGTACATCGAAGAATATGAAAAAGGTAGGGTGTTGAAATGAAGTGTGCTGAACGCAGCGCGGCGCCTTCTAGGGCGTAGGTACCAAGGTTTGGCGCACAAGTCTGGTAAATTCAAGACATTGCTTGTTGCACAACTCATCCTTCTATGAATGATAAGCCAATTGCTCCATGTCATGTCCAAGACTTGGAAACCAGCTGGCCACACCCC
>LKMJ01007661.1_pt1 | contig 10178 bp, 9 predicted proteins | sample 643391 | NCBI WGS metagenome assembly LKMJ01 (sample SAMN04112250, study PRJNA286221) | soda lake metagenome | biome: soda lake; feature: Kulunda Steppe; material: water; isolation source: sample PL-Br10 brine of Picturesque Lake | place: Russia: Kulunda steppe | collected 2010-07
AGCGCGAGTCGGTCAATATCTATCTAGAGTCCGAAAAACCTCTATGGGGATCAGATTCATTATCGTAAATAACAATTCAGGAGACATGACCGGATTAATCGTAACATGGGACCAGCAGGAGATCCAAGTAATTGACGAAGGCGACTTTGAGTCCACGGTAGTGGAAGTGATTGAGGAATTTTTCAATACCGTTGTTCAATACAGCGCAGTCACCGTGGAGTGGCGAACACCAACACGAGATCATAATTCGGTGTATAAGGTTTCTCGGCAACCACTGATTCATCTTGACCGGAGCAGATGTTTTATTGACATCGTTGGGGAACAGAGAGGAGGAGAATATCAAATTGATCTTAAGCCGTCCGGCTTCGAGATCGAAATCATGTCCACCGGACAGAAAGAGGAGTTGACCTACCTGCAGTTACGACCAGAAGGGATTACAATCAACCCCGAAGAGGAGGAAATGTTTCTCTCTAACATTCCAGAATCTGTTAAGAAGCGAATCATCGAACCGATAAGGAACCGACGTTAATTCCACCGCTGTATACACCCTCTATATCTTGCACGCGGTTCCTTCCCAAATTCGAACGACTCCAAACTCATCACGTTACACCGCTCTCTTGTACTGACCGAAACCGGATCAGATCACGTCCGTTACGACGACTTTTAAATACGTCCCCGAACCCTCACCGCTCCCTTTTAAGCCGTCGCCGTGAGATCTCCGTCCATGGACGTCATCCACACCGCGATCACGGTCTCGGACCTCGAGGAGGCACGGGCCTTCTTCGTCGACGCGCTCGGGCTCTCGGAGAACTGGTCGTTCACGCTCGACGGCGTCGAGAACGTCTACGTCGGCGGCGAGCACGGCGAGATACAGCTCCGATACGACCCGGACGCGGCACCCCCGGACCCCGACCGCAGCGACCTCGATCATCTCGCGATCTCCGTCGACGACGTCGAGGGAACCACCGAGCGGCTGGTCGCGGAGACGGGCTGTGCGGTCGTGGACGGCCCCCTAGTCGTCGAACCCGCGAACGCACACGTCTCGTTCGTCGAGGGGCCCGACGGCTACGTGATCGAACTGGTCGAGTCGCTCGATTGAGCCCGCTGTCGGTCGGAGCCGGCTCCCGACCCCTCCGTTCTCACGTCTGAGAACCGTGGGCGAGCCGTTAAGTGACCGCCGGCACCGACTCACCGTATATGGCTACGCGCGTGCTCATCGCCGACGACTCGGAGTTCATGCGGAACCTCCTCCGTGAGATCCTCGAGGGGGAGTTCGAGATCGTCGGCGAGGCGGAAAACGGCGTCGAGGCGGTGAACATGTACGACGAACACGGACCGGACCTGGTGATGATGGACATCGTGATGCCGATCCGTGACGGCATCGAGGCGACGACGGAGATCATGGAGGCCGACCCCGGCGCGACCGTGATCATGTGTACCAGCGTCGGCCAGGAGGAGAAGATGAAGGCCGCGATCAAGGCGGGCGCCGAGGGCTACATCACGAAGCCGTTCCAGAAGCCGAACGTCCTCGACGCGATCGGGTCGGCCGTCTGATGCGCGTCGACGTCCGGGCGCTCGGCGCCTGCAATCGCCTCGCCGAACACGGGGCGAAACGGGCGGCCGACGCGCTCGCGGAGCTGACCGGCACCGACCTCGCCGTCGAGGTGACGGGCGCGAGCGTCGCGACCGGCGAGGACCTCGCCGAGGCGTTCTCCGGGCGGGAGTCGGTCGGCGTCAGCGTCGGGCTTCGCGGCGGACTGGAGGGCGAAGCCGTCCTCGCGTTTGACGCGGTCCAGGCCGATGCGCTCCTCTCGCTTTTACCCGGCGGCGAGTCGATGGGGCGAAGCGCGGTGACGGAGGTCGGAAACATCGCGCTCGGCGGCTTCCTCGACGGCTGGGCCAACTACCTCGGTCGCGCGATCGACATGAGCCCGCCGCGATACCTGGAGGCCGACGGCGCCGCGGTCCTCCCCGACGGTGCGCTTGCCGGTGACGGCGTGTTCCTCTTCGAGAGCCGCCTCGAGGCGACGACGACGGATCTCGACTTCTCGATCTACATGCTGCCCGACTCCGGCCCGTTTCGCGACCTCGTCGTCGGGAAGACCTCGGCCGCGGCGGCGGGAGGCGGGGCGGCGGGAGGTGGCGCGGCGAACGACGGATCCGGCACCACCGCGGTCCCCTACGAGTCGCTCTCGACGTTCGCCTCGCTCGCCAAGCGCGGATCCGCGAACGCCGCGGACAACGTCGGCATGATGACCGGCCTCGAAACGAGCGTGGAGGTCAGTCGACTCCGGTTCGTCCCGCTCGCGGACGTGCCGACGGAGGTCGGCAACGAGCCGCACGCCGGGACGGTCTTCGAGCTACAGGGAAAGCCCAGCGGCTACCTCGCCATCCTCTTCAGCGAGCAGGGAGCGGCCAACGTCGCCGAGGCGATGTTACCGATGGAGCCCGAGGAGCCGCTCGGCGACATGGCCGAGAACGCGCTCTGTGAGCTCGGGAACGTGATGACCAGCGGGTTCATCGACGGCTGGGCGAACGTCCTCGGCACCGCCATCGCGCACTCGCCGCCGGAGTTCGTCCACGACATCGGCTCCGCGACGGTGAGCCCGCTGGTCGCCCAGCTGAGCGAACGGCAGGATTACGGCTTCGTCATCGACGCCGCGATAGAGACCGAGGACGTGCAGGCACGCTGTGACGTGTACGCCCTCCCGGACGAGCGTGAACTGGCCGCCGCACTGACGGACCTCTCGAACGCGTGAGCCACCCGCCGCCGGCCTCCGATCCGAACGCCGCTGCCCGGGATCGACGGATAAAAGTCGGGGTCGGCGACCTGGCGGTGACGACCGACGACGCCACGCTCACGACGAGCGGACTCGGCTCCTGTGTCGCCGTGGCGATCGTCGACGGGGAGGCGGGCGTTCGCGGCCTGTTACATGCGATGTTGCCGTCGGCCGGAACGGTTCGGACGCCGGCACCACGTCCGGGGAAGTACGTCGATAGCGGGATCGACGCGCTCCTCGCCGACCTGAATTCCGGGGGCGCATCCCGATCGTCGATGCGGGCGTGGCTCGTCGGCGGGGCGGAGATGCTCGACATGACCGAGCCGGTCGGTCCGCGAAACGTCGACCGGGCCGAACGCGTGCTTGCGTCGGCCGGGATCCCGCTCGTCGCGAGCGACGTCGGCGACGCGGTCGGCCGAACGGTTCGGTTCACGCCCGACGGAACCCTCACGGTACGTGCGGCGGACGGCTTCGAACGCAGCCTCTGAATCCGCCCGTTCCGCCGCTCCCCGCCCACCGCTTTCATCGCATCTCCGTCAACGCGCCGCCATTTTTCACGTCTGATACTTTGAGGGGTGGCTTGAAGTGGACGCCGTGGGTTCCCGTTACCAATGGGCCTCGAACTACCGGTGTGGGGAGCCCCGACGGCCGTGTGGGTAGTCGCCACGCTGGGACTCGTGGGTGCGAGCGTTCTCGATCGGTTCCTCGACGACGACGGCTCGGACGATGCCGATGACGCGGGCGGGATGGACGACGACCTCTTCGGCGGCGGTGGCGGCGGCGGCGCCGGGGACGGCTTCGACGACTTCGACGGCATGGACGAGTGGGACGACGAGTTCGAGGACGGGGACGGCTCCGACACCGACGAGCTGGAAAAACGGATCGACGACCTCGAAGCGGAGGTCGCCTCGCTCTCCTCGACGGTCTCGACCGTTCGATCGGAGAACGAGGAGATCTCCGGCACGGTCGAGGACATTGAAGAGGACGTCCGCAACCTCCTCGACATCTACGAGATGGTGACGCGCGGGATCAACCCCTTCGTCGACGAGTCGAGCGGTTTCGACGAGATGAGCGGCGGCGGCGAGGGATCGTTCGGCCTGTTCGACGACGAGGAAGCCGACGATGACGATCCCGAACTCGACGAGGACGTCGCGAGCGCGGACGCGGATGGGTTCTTCGACGAGGACCTCGTCGAGCCCGGCGACGACGGGTTCGACGACCTCGAGGATGACGGGTTCGATGACCTCGACGACGACGGGTTCGACGACCTCGACGACGACGGGTTCGACGACCTCGGCGATCCGGACGAATCGGACGACGGAGCGGACGGCGGCGCCGCCGACGCCGACGGCGAACCGGCGGACGATGGAGACGACATGAACCAAGACGGAAAGAGCTTCAGTGAACTCAAAGAGGAGTACGACGCCGGGGAGGCCGACTGGGCCGATGACGGCGCCGAAACGGACGCGGACGACGGCGATCCGTTCGACGACGACGGGTCGCTTGCTGACGACGACTCGCTCGACGACGCCTTCGATGACGGAGTCGCGTCGGACGACGGGCCCGTGGACGATGGCGGCACCTTCGACGGCCGGCCGGACGATCCGTCGACCGGACCACATCCGGGCGGCGATCCCGCGGAGGCGAACGGCGACGGCTTCGAATACGTCCAGCGGGACGACCTCTCGGGATCGCGGCGTAAGCCGTACCTCACCGAGCTTCCCGGCGATTACGTCGGTGACTTGCTCGTGATGGAGTGGCTGGAGTTTCTCGTCTCCGCGAGCGACGTCACCGACGCGGTGCGTGCGATCAACTACTACGAGCGGATCGAGTGGATCTCCGACGCCGCCGCCGACGGGCTCCGTGACTTCCTGTCGGGTTTCGGCACGATCGATCGCAACCTCGTCGACCAGCCGGGCACCGATCGGCTCGTCCGCGAGCACCACACGCGAAGTCTCCGCTACATCACGCAGCTCAACGGAACGAGCGCCCACACCGTCCTGCTCGATCGCTGGGACGACCTGGCGGGCGGCTCGCTCGTCGGCGGCGTCGCGCCGGATCCGGTTCCTCGCGGTCGCGGGGGCGGCGGTCGGCAGGCTCGTGACCGTTCCCGTGGCGGCGCCGCTGCCGACAACGGAAACCACCGACGCGACGCTCGCCACGCTCCGTCTTCCGAGCGACGATCCGGCGGAACCGACTCGCGTCCGACCGAGGGAACCGACTCGCGCCCGACCGGCGGCAACGACCCACGTCCAGCCGACGACGCCTCGGGTCCCACGGACGGCAACGAAGCGACGCCGACGGACCACGGCGGATCACGTGACCGATCGGACGCACGCGGCGGAACACGCGACGGTTCGAACGGACACGACGGTCGAACCGGGGGACGTGACCGATCGACGGGCCGAAAGCGGAACGGCACGTCTCCGCGCCCGATGAACGATCCGAACCCGCGTTCCGACCGTGCCGACCCGGCCGACGGAGGGTGGGACGATGGGCGTTAGCGTCTCCGCGTCCACGGCGATCATCGTCGCGGGACTGTTCTTCGCGTTCACCGCGTTCTACCCCGTCGCCGCCAACGGCTTCGAGCGCGTCACCGACGCCCAACACGACGTCAACGAGCGTGCGCTGGAGCGGCAGAACACCGACGTCGCCGTCGCGTCGGCAACCCTGTTCGAGGGCGACGAGGAGGACGACGATGACGAACTCGTCGTCGAGGCGATCAACGACGGCGCGGTCGGGCTGGTCGTGAGCGACGCGACGCTGCTGGTAGACAACGAGTACGTCGACCTCGGCGACGTGACCACGACCGTCTACGACCGTGACGAGGAGACGGGCGAGACCGACCTGTGGCTGACCGACGAAACGCTGGAGATCGTCATCGACGACGACGACCTCGATGCCGACGTCGCCGAGGTCGATCGCGTCGTTCTCGTGACCGAATCCGGCGTGCGCGACGCGGCGACCGTCGAGACCGAGGAGGAGGGAAGCTGAGATGGCGAGCGTTCCGGTCTCCCATCTCGTTCTCTTCGTCGCGAGCCTCGTCATCGCCGCCGGCGTCGTCGGCACGGTGACGACGGGCGTCGACAGGGTGAGTTCGGCCGTCAACGACGGCAGCCTCGACGCGACCGAGCAGCTCCGCACCGACGTCACCGTGATCTCGGACCCGAATGCGGGGGTGTACGACTCCGACGCCGGCGAGGACGGGAACGTGACGCTACTGATAAAGAACACCGGCACCCAACGGCTCGCGCCGGACGGCTCCGGGATCGACCTCGTCTTCGACGGCGTGTTCGTCCGGCCGGATGCGACGACCGGCGAGGTCGTCTCCGCCGACGGAACGACCGTCTGGAGCCGCGGCGACGTCCTCGAACTCACGATCGACCTCGACGAGATCGACGAGATCGGTCCGCTCGGCGACGGTGAGGAGAGCACCGACCATCGCGTCCATCTCACGGTGAACGGTGACGAGGAGCTGTTCCAGTTCCGCGCGGAGGGGAGCTAACCGTGCCGCGCAACGACAACCTCCTCTCGCTCGGGCTCGAGGATCGTGACCGGTTGAACAAGGAGCTCGGCGGCGGGATCCCCCGCGGCAGCATCGTCCTCATCGAGGGCGACTACGGCGCGGGCAAAAGTGCGATGTCCCAACGGTTCTCCTACGGGCTCGTCGAGGAGGGCGCGTCGGTGACGCTGTTGTCCACCGAACTCACGGTGCGTGGTTTCATCGACCAGATGCACTCGCTGGAGTACGACATGGTGAAGCCGTTGTTAAAGGAGGAGCTCCTCTTTTTACACGCGGACTTCGACTCCGGCGGGGCGTTCTCCGACGACGACGGCGAGCGCAAGGAGCTGCTCAAACGACTGATGAACGCGGAGGCGATGTGGCGCTCGGACGTGGTCTTTCTCGACACCTTCGACGCCATCTTCCGGAACGATCCGACCTTCGAGGCGCTCGTCCGAAAAAACGAGGAGCGGCAGGCAGCCCTCGAGATCATCTCCTTTTTCCGGGAGATCATCTCGCAGGGCAAGATCGTCGTGTTGACCGTCGACCCCTCGGCCGTCGACGACGACGCGATCGGCCCGTTCCGCTCCATCGCCGACGTCTTCATCGAACTGGAGATGGTGGAGGTCGGCAGCGACATCCGCCGGCAGATCAACGTCAAGCGGTTCGCGGGGATGGGCGAGCAGGTCGGCGACACGATCGGGTTCTCGGTACGGTCGGGAACCGGAATCGTGATAGAGAGCCGCAGCGTCGCCTGATCCGGTCGCCGCGGGGTCGCTCCCGCGGTTCGGGCGAACGGGTGATACGCGACGCATCGATGACAGGATAACGATACGATGACAACGCAGGAATGACGGAACACGGGACCGCGAAACCCTCCGACGAGCTACGAAAGGCCGCCATGCGGCGCCCTCACCTACGGGAACACCTCCGGGAGTTCAAACAGATCACCGGGGAGTTCCCGCAGTTCATCGAGGAGCCGAAATCCGAGTACGAGTCCGATCGGCCCAACGTGCTCTATCCCGTCGGCGGCCCCATCTACTGTCACGTCTACGGCGACATCGGCCAGGAGACCAAGTACTACGCCATCGAGCCGGAGATGTCGGGGCCGCAGGCGACGATCCTCGACCAGGTGAAAAACAGGCTGCTCACCGTCAGCGGCCAACACACTGCCCCGGAGTCGGAGGCCGAATACGACGACCTGATCGAACAGCTGTTGGAGGACGTCACGCACGTCGAGGGCAGCCGCAGCGGCTGGCGATGGATGCTCGAGCGCGTCCTCAACTGGGGGAAACTCCCCGTCACCGAGGAGACGTACGAGGACATCCGGTACCGGCTTAACCGCGACATCGTCGGTCTCGGACCGCTGGAACCCGTGATGCGTGACCCGGCCAACGAGGACATTCACGTCATCGGCCCCCACGAGTGTCACGTCGACCACGGCACCTTCGGAATGCTGGAGACGACCGTCGACTTCGGCAGCCGAAAGCAGTTCGACAACTGGCTGCGAAACATGGGCGAGCGGATCGGCGATCCCCTCTCCGACTCGGACCCGATCGTCGACTCGACGCTGCCCGACGGCTCGCGTATCAACATCATTTACTCCGACGACGTCTCCGTGAAGGGCTCCTCGCTCACCATCCGGCAGGGCGAGGAGACGCCGCTGTCGATCAATCAGATCACCAACTGGGGGACGCTCTCGCCACGGCTGGCCGCGTACCTCTGGCTCTGTCTGGAGAACGAACAGACGGTGTTCGTCGTCGGCGAGACCGCGTCCGGAAAGACGACGACGCTCAACGCGATCCTTTCGTACATCCCGCGGGACTCGAAGATCTACACCGCGGAGGACACCGCCGAGGTCATCCCGCCACACAACACGTGGCAGCAGCTGTTGACCCGCGAGGGCGGCGACGAGGGCTCCTCGGACGTCGACATGTTCGATCTGGTCGCGGCCGCGCTGCGTTCGCGTCCCGACTACATCATCGTGGGGGAGGTCCGTGGCGCCGAGGGGCGGATGGCGTTTCAGGCCGCACAGACGGGTCACCCCGTCATGCTCACGTTCCACGCGTCCGACATCGTCTCGATGATCCAGCGGTTCACCTCCGACCCGATCAACGTTCCGGAGACGTTCATGGACAACGCCGACGTGGCGCTGTTCCAGAATCGGGTGAAACAGGGCGATGACGTCCTGCGGCGGGTGACGAGCGTCCAGGAGATCGAGGGATACTCGAAGGAGATGGACGGGGTCGTCACCCGCGAGGTGTTCAGCTGGGATCCCGTCGAGGACGAGATCGTCTTTCAGGGGATGAATAACTCCTACGTGTTAGAGGAGCAGATAGCGACGCTGCTTGGGTACGCCGACACGCGCGACATCTACGACGATCTCGAGTTCCGCGCGGAGCTCATCGAACGGATGATCCAGGAGGGTATCCTGGGCTATCACGAGGTCAACGAGGCGATCGACTCGTTCCAACGGGACGGCGTCGAGGGGCTTCCCTTCGACATGCACCGGAAGATCGGGTGATACCATGTCCGTGAAACGAGCCGGAAACTCGCTTGCGACCGCGATGTCGATCACCGCGGAGCTGATGGAGTCGTACGAGAAGCTCGACATCTCGAAGCGACAGTACGTCGGCTATGTGCTCGTGCCGGCGATGGCGCTGTTCGGCCTCAGCATCGTCGCCGGCTTCCTCGCGCCGCTCCCGCTCGCCGCACGCGTTCCCATCCCGATGATCGGGGCACTGGCGCTCCTCTCCGCCGTCGCCTACCCGAAGATCTACCTCTCCAGCCGGGAGAATCACATCGACAACCAGCTCCACCTCGTGATGACTCACATGACGGTGCTGTCGACGACGAACATCGACCGCATGGAGGTCTTCCGGACGCTGGCGGCCGAGGAGGAGTACGGCGTCGCCGCCGAGGAGATCGCCCAGATAGTCCACCTCGTCGACACGTGGAACCAGAGCCTCGACGACGCCTGTCGCCGTCGAGCGAAGGAGGTGCCCTCGGAGGCGATGGGCGACTTCTTCGATCGGCTCGGCTACACGCTCGGGGCGGGCCAGTCGCTGGAGGAGTTCCTCGTCTCCGAACAGGACGTGATGCTCTCGCAGTACGAGACGCTCTATGAGTCCTCGCTGGCGAACCTGGAGGTGATGAAGGACCTGTACATGTCGATGATCCTCTCGGTGACGTTCGCGCTCGTCTTCGCCATCGTCCTCCCCATTCTCACCGGCAACGACCCGACGGCGATGGTCTCCGCCGTCATCGTGCTGTTCGTCTTCGTCCAGCTGGGCTTTTTCGTCGCGATCCGGGCGATGTCACCGTATGACCCGGTCTGGTATCACCCCGAGGAGCGTTCGCCCGGCGACCTCAAGCTGTGGGCGTCGCTCGGGATCGGCGCCGTCGGTTCGTTCACGCTCATCGGGATCACGGCCGCCGGGATGTTCGGCTACGGACCCGGCCTGCCGGGCGTCCTCTTTTTCCTCGATGACGTCCAGCTTCCCCTCTACCTCGCGGTTCCGGTCACGCCCATGATCGTGACGGGGATCATCCTCCGGATCGAAGAGCAAGCGATCACCGCCCGCGACGAGGAGTTCCCCTCCTTCATTCGGGCGCTCGGTGCGACCGAGAGCGCGAAGCAGTCGACGACGACGGACGTGTTGACGACGCTGCGTGACAAGGACTTCGGGACGCTCTCGCCCGCCATCGAGCGGCTCTACCGCCGGCTCAACATGCGGATCAGCACCGAGGGTGCTTGGCGGGCGTTCTCCCGTGACACGCGGTCGTACCTCATCCAGAAGTTCTCCGAGATGTACCTCGTCGCCCGACGGATGGGCGGGGAGCCGAAACAGCTCGGCGAGCTGATCTCGACGAACATGAACGCCGTCAACAACCTC
>LKMJ01007662.1_pt1 | contig 10176 bp, 8 predicted proteins | sample 643391 | NCBI WGS metagenome assembly LKMJ01 (sample SAMN04112250, study PRJNA286221) | soda lake metagenome | biome: soda lake; feature: Kulunda Steppe; material: water; isolation source: sample PL-Br10 brine of Picturesque Lake | place: Russia: Kulunda steppe | collected 2010-07
CCAGATTCTGGCGCTACCCGAGGGAACGAAAGCGATGCTCGCCGCCCCGGTCGTTCGCGACCAGAAAGGCGAGTTCGAAGCGCTCTTCGAGGAACTCGTCGCCGACGGCTACGCCCGCGCAGAAGTCGACGGCGAACTGGTCGATCTCACGCTCGAAACACCCGATCTGGACAAAAACTACGACCACACGATCGACGTCATCGTCGATCGGGTACGGATCAGCGAGGAGAGTCGGCCACGGATCACCGACAGCGTCGAAACTGCCCTCGACAAAGCCGACGGCGCGCTGAAAGTGATTATCCCCGACCCGCCCGAAGGCATCGATCTCGACTCGAACGTCCGATCGACCGGCGCGCTCGGTGCTGAAGACAATGGAGAGGAAACTGGGGACGATCGGCTCGTCCTCCAGTTTTCGACCGAACTCGGCAATCCTAATAGTGACGTCCAGTTCACCGAGATCGAGACCCGGAGCTTCTCGTTTAACAGCCCACACGGAGCCTGCCCGGAGTGTGAAGGGCTGGGCAAAACCAAGGAAGTCGACGAGGATCTCGTCGTCGTCGATCCACAGCAGCCGATCAAGGAGGTATTCGAGCCGTGGAGTTACAACCGATCGTACTACCGGACCCGGCTAGATGCCGTCGCCGACCACTTCGGCGTGAGCGTCTCGACGCCCTTTGCGGAGCTCTCCGATGATCAACAGCGGCAGTTTCTCTACGGCACCGATCGCGAAGTCGTCTTCAAACGATCGACGAAAAACGGCATTCGACGGAAACAGAAGCGCTTCGAGGGGGTCATCCCCAACCTCGATCGGCGCTATATCGAGACCGAATCCGACAGCACCCGCGAACACATCGAAGACTACATGGCCGTCACCGAGTGCCCGGCCTGTGAGGGAACGCGGTTAAAAGAACAGTCCCGTCACGTCCTCGTTGCCGGCACCTCGATCACCGAGATCAACCGGCTGTCGATCGGCGACGCCCGCGACCATTTCGAGGGGCTCGAAGCCGAGCTCTCGGGTCGGGAGCTGACGATCGCCGAAGAGATCATCAAAGAGATTCGCGCTCGTCTCGGCTTTATGTGCGAGGTCGGCCTCGAATATCTCACGCTCGATCGGGAAGCCTCGACGCTTTCGGGCGGAGAGAGTCAGCGCATCCGGCTGGCCACACAGGTCGGCTCCGGGCTGGTCGGCGTCCTCTACGTCCTCGATGAACCCTCGATCGGGCTCCACCAGCGGGACAACGATCGGCTGCTCGACACCCTGACGGAACTGCGTGACCTCGGGAACACGCTGCTAGTGGTCGAACACGACGAGGAGACGATGCGCCGGGCGGACAACGTCATCGATATGGGGCCGGGGCCAGGCAAACGCGGCGGCGAGGTCGTGGTCAACGGCCCGGTTGAGGAGGTACTGAGCTGTGAAGAGTCGATCACCGGTGACTACCTCTCCGGGCGGCGGGCGATTGCCGTCCCCGACGAGCGTCGCGAGCCGGAGGGAACGCTGACGATCCGTGGCGCACGCCAGCACAACCTCAAGACTCTCGATGTTGACATCCCGATCGGCTGTCTGACCGCCGTCACCGGCGTCTCGGGTTCGGGTAAATCCACGCTCATCCACGAGGTACTCTACAAGGGACTGGCTCGCCAGATGAACAACAACACGAGCGTCATCCCCGGCGACCACGACGCGATCGAAGGACTCGACGCGATCGAAACCGTCCGCCTGATCGACCAGTCGCCGATCGGCCGGACACCCAGATCGAACCCGGCGACGTACACCGGCGTCTTCGATTACATCAGGGAACTGTTCGCCGAGACGAAACTCGCCAAACAGCGCGGCTACAAGAAAGGTCGATTCTCGTTTAATGTCAAAGAAGGACGCTGTCAGGAGTGTGGGGGACAGGGAACCGTGAAAATCGAGATGAACTTCCTCTCGGACGTCTACGTCCCCTGTGAGGAGTGCAACGGCCAGCGGTACAACGACGCGACACTCGATGTCACGTACAAGGGGAAGACGATCGCCGACGTGCTCGATATGTCGGTCGAGGAGGCCTACGACTTCTTCGAATCGTCGAGTCGGATTCGCCGCCGACTCCAACTCCTGAAAGATGTCGGGCTCGATTACATGCAACTGGGCCAGCCCTCGACGACGCTCTCTGGCGGTGAGGCCCAGCGTGTCAAACTCGCCGAGGAACTCGGCAAGAAAGACTCCGGCGAGACGCTGTATCTGCTCGACGAGCCCACGACCGGACTCCACAGTGAAGACGAGCGCAAACTGATCGACGTGCTCCACCGGCTGACCGACGCCGGCAACACGATCGTCGTCATCGAACACGAACTCGATCTCGTCAAAAACGCCGACCACATCATCGATCTGGGGCCCGAAGGCGGCGAAAACGGCGGCGAGGTCGTCGCGACCGGCACGCCAGAAGCTGTCGCCCGAACAGACGACTCCTACACCGGCCAGTACCTGCGTGACCTGTTGCCCGACATCGATCTTGCGGGACCACGAAGCGATCGAGATGATCGGGTGACGGCAGCGATGGACGACGACTGAGACGGAACGCTACTGGTCAGTGCTGCCGATCGATGGCGAAAACAGCCCGTCTTAGAAATCGTGGTCCGGATCGTCTTCGACAGTGCGTTTCATCGACTCACGACGGGATTTAGCGTCACGCCCGGTCGCTTCGAGCAGGAACTCGTTTTTCGCGTCGACGGCGTCACCAGCGGCTTCGAGTTCGTCGGGGCCGAGTTCGGTCGGGTCGCGCTCGTAGAACTCGACACCGAGTTTGTCCTTTTTGCCGGAGTATTCAACAGCGCCGGCGACGACTTTCTCGAAGACCGGATTGTCCGGCTCGCCGACGACGTAGAGGTCACTTCCTTTGTACTCCTCGGTTCCCGAAACCGGGCCGAAGTAGTCCTCGACGGTCGCTTTCATATCAGGGATTCGCTCCTCGAGATACTCACCACGACGCATCTTGTACTCCTTCATGGTTTGGAGGTACACGGGGGAGTGTTTACCTCTTTTCATCGGCGACGTTATGATCAGTCGATATGTTTCTGTGGGACCGTCACCGACGTCAGCCCAGCTTCGATCTGCTCGCGACGTCCCTCGAACGTCCCGGGGAGGACGAGTCGCTCGCCGAGTGCTTCAAGCGGTTCGTCGCTGGTGTACCCCGGCCCGCTGGTTGCGAGTTCGAACAGGACGCCGTTGAACTCCCGGAAGTAGACCGATCGGAACCAGTGGCGATCGATCTGGGTCGTCGGGCGCAGGCCAAGCGATCGGACGGCCCGCTGCATGGCCTGCTGGTCGTCGTCGGTCGGCGTCTGGAAGGCAACGTGATGGACGGTGCCGTGGCCCTGTCTGGCGCTCTCGATGGTGGGAAGAATATCGACGTACTGCCCGACCGGGCCAGTCGCCTCGAACCGGGTTCGTTCGTCGCCAGGGTGGTCGCCCGCTGCCTGTTCCGTGCCCACTTCGGTGAGACCCATCGTCTCTAGTAGTTCTGCCGTCCGATCGGGGTCAGCAAGCCAGAGCGTCACGGAGTGAAAGCCACGGATTGCCACGTCTTCGGGGACGAACTCGGTCCACGGGACGGTGGGGTCGTCGTCGGGAATCTCACAGGCGACGAGTTCGACGGGGAGTCCATCGGGGTCGGCAAACGGCAGCACTGTCTGCCCGAAGCGTTCGATCCGATCGTCGTACTCGACGCCGTACTCATCGAAGCGGTCCTCCCAGTAGTCGAGACTCCCGGTGGGAACGCGAAACGCAGTCCGTGAGACCTGTCCGGAGCCGACCTTTCCCTGACGCATGTTCTCCCACGGGAAAAACGTCATGCTGGTGCCGGGTGTGCCCTCGGCGTCGGCGAAAAAGAAATGATACGTGCTGGGGTCGTCCTGATTGATCGATCGTTTGACGAGTCTGAGGCCGAGGGTCTCGACCCAAAAGTCGATGTTCTGCTGTGGGTCGCCAGCAACACACGTTACGTGGTGGATTCCGGGTGTAGGTGTGGGTGCTTCCATTACCACCTAGAGGGGCTGGCACTATTTCAGTGCCAGCTAACACCGATGTCATCTGGGATTGGGAGTGGCGCTTCGATCGGTCGATCGAGCTATCGATACCGAATTTCCTCAAATATGTTACTATTCACTCGTTCGTGTCAGTCACCGGTTCTGAACCGGTAGACGGCTGTAGACGATCGATAACGACTGCCTGAACGGGACGAAGTGAGACCGAAACAATAGGTCGCTGGGACGTTCGTCGGGCCGAGAACGAATCCGTGACAGCATCCAATCCGCGCCGACAGAGTGAGGGAGCCGAGAGAGACCGCGACGTGACGGCAGTCGTTCGTCTCGATTCGGTCACTCACGAGTACAGCGCGTCGGGCCGCGGGATTCGATCGAACGAGGAGCGTTCGGTAACGGCGTTACGGGATGTCTCGGTGGCGATCGATCCGGGAGAGATCGTCGGCCTGCGTGGGCCAAGCGGGAGCGGGAAGTCGACGCTGTTGCATACGATTACCGGCCTGCTGGTCCCTACCGAGGGGCGTGTCACACTGTGTGGAACCGAGTTGACGACGCTCTCCGATCGGGAGCGAACCAGACTGCGCCGGCGTCACGTCGGGATCGTGTTTCAGCGGTTTCATCTCTTGCCGTCGCTGTCGGCGCGGGCGAACGTCGCGCTCCCGCTGGTACAGGCTGGCGTTCCCCGCGCCCGACGCCGTGAACGGGCGACGGCGTTACTCGAACAGGTCGGCCTCGCCGGGCGTGTAACTCATCTCCCCGGCGAACTCAGCGGCGGCGAACGACAGCGAGTCGCGATCGCGCGGGCGCTATCGACGGATCCGGACGTACTCGTCGCCGACGAGCCCACGGGCGAACTCGATACGGAGACCGGGCGGGACGTCCTGTCGCTGCTCACTGCTCTCGGCGAGAATCGCGCGGTCGTCGTCGCCTCACACGACGAGCCAACGCTTGCTGTCGCCGATCGGGTACTCTCGCTTCGTGATGGGCGGGTGGTCGGGGATGGACGATGACGCCGGGGGCCGAGAGCGATCGATCGACGGGCAGGCCGGGCGGCGACACACGCGGTGGGCCGGACTCGTCGGGTTCACTGTCAGACGAACATGGAAACGAGCGACAGCGACCGTTACGGGTCGTATCGTCGCGACGATCGCCGCAGTCACACTGACGATCGCGTTTTTGCTCGTGATTACTGGCATTGCACTGGCCGTTGCCGACAGCGGCGTCACCGCCGAGACCGATGCAGACGTTACGATCGCACCGGAGTCAAGCGGGGCGCTGTCGACCGTCGACGGCGTCGAAGAGCCGCGATTCGGCGATTCGACCGATCGGGCCGAGACGATCGAGTCTGAATCGGGGGTCGATCACGTCTCCCCGTCGCTGCACGAAACGGTCCGACTCGACGCTGGCGAGAGCGAGCCCCAAACGGTGTTGCTGGTTGGCGTCGTGCCTGACGATGAGCCCCGGACCGTCGCCGGGCTGTCGACAGACGAGCTTGGAGCCACAGCGTCCGACGGGACCGACTCGGAACACCCATCGCTCGTCCTTTCGCCTGCAGCAGCCGAGCGCCTCGGTGTGAGCGTTGGCGATGAAGTTACAGTGTCGACTGTCAGGGAAGATGGGGCGACCCTGACCGTTGCTGCCGTCGAAGGGCAAGCGGGCACAGCGGACGAGCCAGTTGCACTCGTCGACCAGCAGACTGCACAGGCGATCGCCGGCGTCGACGACGACGATCTCGCAACGCAGCTACTGGTCTGGGGCGACGCAAGCGAGGCGGAGTCGGCTGCTACCGACGCCTATCCACACGCTACGGTGGACTCGACTGCCGACGGTGATCCATCGACGCTGTTCGGAGACGGACTGGCACTCGCGACCAGTCTGCTCGCACTGGTCGTCGGCGTGACGATCTGTGCAGCGTTCGTCGCAACGACGATGGGGCTGACGATCGAGCAGGACCGACGAACGCTCGCCGTCCTCGAAGCGATCGGGTTTTCGGTCCAGAGCCGACTCGCCGTCGTCGTCCTGACGACGGGGATCACGACCCTCGCTGGCGCAGTCGGTGGGCTCGTTCTGGGCGTCCTCGGCATTATCACCGTCAACGCGATCGCGACGACGGTACTCACAACCGGGCCGGTCGCGACGATGACACCGCTGTTTGTCCCCTATGCGATCGCCGTCTCGCTCATCTCGGGGCTGGTAGCCACTCCCTACCCGCTTGCTGTCGCCGTTCGAACGAGCGTGATAGACGAGGTGGGGCGATGAGTCGTGCCGTCCGGTTGCGGGCAGTCGTCGGCCTTGCGCTCGCCCAGTTGCGTCGCTCACCCGGCCGAACCGCACTCACCGTCCTCGCCGTAACGATCGCCGTCCTCTCGGTGACGCTGCTTGCGAGCCTCGGCGTCGGCGTGGTCGAGACGGGCGAAGACGGACTCGACAACGCCAACCGCGACATCTGGATCTCGAACGATCCCGTCGATCCGGGCGCAAGCGGCACTGAAAACCCGATCGCCGACTCCCACGGGCTCACTGCAGAGATCACCCAGCGAGATGACGTGCGATCGGCCTCTCCGATCGCGATGCACGAGATGTACGTCGGAACCGACGAGGAGTCGGTCGAACGCCACCCCGCCGTCGGCGTCCACGAGACCCACGACGGGTTCACCTTCGAGGACGGTGGTGGCTTCGAACGCGACGACGAGGAGATCGCTGCCGCCGTCGACTCCCGTCCCGAAGAGCCGACTACCGGCGAGATCGTCATCGATCCGGAGATCGCTGCCGAACACGACATCGGCGTCGGCGACACCATCTACCTCGGCGCGAGCCGCGAGACGGCGACCGACACCGAGTTTACGGTCATCGGCATCTCCGACTACTACTCGCAGTTTCTCGGCTCGCCGGCGATGACGGTCCCCCTGCTCGACCTCCAGACCGTCGCCGGCACCGCCGAAACCGATCGGGCGACGTTCGTCACCGCCGACGTGACCGACGACGCCGATCGGGAGACCGTCCAGACAGCGATCGACGAGGAGTACCCCGAGTACGACGTCCGGACTAGCGACGGCCAGATCGGTGCCGTGCTCGAAGACCGCCCCGTCGTGATCGCAAGCGGATTCACGCTGGTCGCCCTCGCCGTCATCGGCGGTGTCGTCCTGACGGCCAATCTGTTCGTCCTCGTCACCGCACAGCAACGCCAGCAGCTCGCTGCACTCCGCGCACTCGGGCTCTCTCGGCTGGTTATCGCTGGCACGATCGGCGTCCAGGGGCTGGTCGTCGGGCTCGCCGGCGGGCTCGTTGGCCTGCTTGCAACACCACCGATCACCTACGGGCTGAACCGCCTTGCGGGGTCGACGATCGGCTTCGATGGGCTCCTCGTGACACCGCCGGCGGTGTATGCCGCTGGCGTTGCCCTCGCAGTCGGCGTCGGCACCGTCGTCGCAGTCATCACCGGCTGGCGGGCCAGCCGGTATGCGCGGCTGAAACACCTCGGGCGGTGACTGGCGGGAGTGGTTGCTGATGCTGCCGGTGGCCGATAGAGATCTCTCTCCAAGATCTCAGCGATCGCCAGCGACGTGGCGGCAGATCGCAGTAACTACCGACACGAATCAGGATGAGTGCTGAAGGCCAGTACTGAGCAGGTACCACAGCAGTTAAATTCTTTCCGTTTGTAGGAATATAAAATGGTGCCTTCATTGTCGATCGGCACTGAGCGATCTACCCATCCCGATTGGTGGTCCGTAGTGGGCTTTCTCGCCACAGCGGGTGGAATTCTGATTCTGTGGGGCCGATATGGCGTCAGTCCTGCTGGGCATCCCGACGGGTGGAGTATTTATGTTCAGGGGATTCTAACCATTGTTGTACTGCAGTTTTTGATACAGCTACTGGGTCTCGATGAATCATGACCGTGATCAGCACTGCCGTATTCACGACAACACGTCCAGAGCAGTCATTCCGTCCACGTCTGGACCGTGATCGTCACGGACTCTGGTGAGAGCGACTCGGAGACCACCTCGGCCTTGGCTCTGTCGCGGTCTTCCCCGTCGTACGTCTCGTCGATCGCGTCGAACTCCTCGTCGAACGCCTGCGGGATGTCGTCGGCGATCCACGCCGCGAGCGCGTCCGCGTCGGTGATATCGTACCCACCTTCCTGACCAACGCGGACCTTCTGGTTTGCCGCTTCGGCGTGTGCCTCCGATCGGACCAGCGGCGGATGCGTATCCGCACTCCGGAACGAGAAGTCGCCGATCGTATCGACGGTCGATTTATACTGGTAGACCGTCAGCTCCCGATCGATTCCCTGGTCTTCGAGTGCGTACTGGGACTGCTCGGGTGGGAACAGTCCCTCGACGACGACCGCGCCGATCGTATCGCCAGCGGCCGCATACGCGTCCGCATCGGAGCCGCCATCTGCGCTGGCGTTGACCCACTGTGCTTCGAGCGCCGTCTGGTTGACTGTCTCCATCCCGCTTTCGACCGTCGTCGTCGTACTCGAAACGTCTGCGGTGGCGGGTGGACGCTCGCCGGCAGTCGCCGTGCCGTTGAGAGCGCTGCCCTCGTAGGGCTCCCACGTGGCGGTCAGATAGAACCGCTGTTCGGTCCCGAGAAGCGTATGACGGATCGACCAGTCGACGGCATCTTCGAACTCCTCGCCGTAGACCAGCACCCGATCGCCGTCGATCCGGTAGTTGACGATCGCCGCGTCGGCAAGCAATCGAAGCGGTGTGCCGTGGTCGGTTCGGATATAGGTGGTGTTGTCAGTGATAACCGGCTCGGAAAACTGCGACTCGTCGCGAACGTCGGAGACGTTGTACTCGGTGGTGATCGTCGACTCGCTTAACGACTCCGTAAGCTGTGTGGCTGACTGTGGTTCGTGGTCACCAGTCGCGGCGATCGGCGTCTCTGCATCCAGTTCGTCGCCGGAGTCGGCAACAGTTCCGAGATAGGTGCCGACGATCATGATGCTCGCAGTGATGAACAACAACGCCAGCGCGACGTCCATGACGGTGCTGATCGCCCGATCGTCGTCGAACACGTTACCACACCTCCACGTGGAGCGTGCCGCCGCGGACATCCCCCGGCGTCACCTCGATCGGAACCGACCGCGTTGCGACCCCGATGTCGTCGGGTTCGCCAACACCTCGTGGGGGGCCGAAATCCGGCTCGGTCGAGGCCACCTGCTGGTCTGTAAGGGAGTCACCGTCGGAGTCGAAGTGCGCCTCCGCGAACACCGTCGGTTCGGCGTCGTCGTAGGCTCTGAGCATGATGTAGACGTTCTGGCCGGGCGGCAGTGATTCCCGATCGATCGCCGCTGCCATCGCTCCATCCATGTCTGTGGCGTACTCGCTGGCGGGGAAGACGCCGCGGTCGCCGTCTTCGAGATCAGCCCAGATGAACTCGATCGCCGCCTCCTCTGTCGTCCGATCGGCCTGGCCGAACCGGACGCTGTCCATGTAGACGGCGTACATCCCGATTCCGGCGACGAGTGCCATCACGGCAACGATTGCTGCGATCGGTTCGGTCTGGGCTCTCACCAATCGAACACGCACGGGTCGGCGATCGTCACGAGTCACACCGCCGTTGGCCGCCGCTTCGTATATAAACGTTAGAAAACGAGAAACGCGATCGCCCGAAGAGCAACGCCAACGACGAAGATGGCGATCAGCGCCGCCGTCGCGACGATGACGGGCGCTGGGATGACTTCCCGCTCGAATTCGAATAACTGATCGATCATAGTGGAGAGTGTCACGGTCGTCACCTAACTCTGTCGTTTCACTACTCGTACGCGTAGAATCCAGCTCCCGTCTTTTTGCCGAGGTCACCGGCTTCGACTTTCCGTTTGAGCAGGTAGGCCGGGCGGTACCGATCGCCGAGTTCGGTTTCGAGCGTTTCGGAGGCGTGCAGACAGATATCGAGGCCGATGTGATCGGCGAGTTTCAGCGGCCCCATCGGGACGTTCGTTCCGAGTTCCATCCCTGCATCGATGTCAGCTTTCGTGGCGACACCCTCGTCGTAGGCCCGGATCCCCTCGTTGATCCACGGCATCAGAATGCGGTTCGTGACGAAGCCGGGTTTGTCGTCGGCTTCCCACGTGGTTTTGCCGAGCCCGTTGGCGATCTCGTGGGCCAGTTCGACCGCGTCGTCGGTCGTCTTCTCGCCGACGAC
>LKMJ01007663.1_pt1 | contig 10175 bp, 11 predicted proteins | sample 643391 | NCBI WGS metagenome assembly LKMJ01 (sample SAMN04112250, study PRJNA286221) | soda lake metagenome | biome: soda lake; feature: Kulunda Steppe; material: water; isolation source: sample PL-Br10 brine of Picturesque Lake | place: Russia: Kulunda steppe | collected 2010-07
CGCCGACGTCGGCGTCGTCGCCCGCGAAGGTGACCGCTACGTCATCCGGTGAGCGGGGACCGGTCCGGATCGCCACGCATGGCCGTCCGGGTTTCGTGACCCGGTGTGCCCGGCCGCTTTCGGAAGGCTTTGCCCCGCCGACCGCGGAGCGTCGACGTGACCCGGTACCGGAACCTCGCGCTCTTTCTCGTGCTCGCCGCCGTCTGGGGGTCCGCCTTCATGGCGATCAACGCCGGCCTGACCTACTTTCCGCCCGTGCTCTTCGCCGCGCTTCGGTACGACGTCGCGGCCGTGATCATGCTCGCGTACGCCGCGTACGTCGTCGACGATCCGATCCCCCGCGGTCGCGACCAGTGGACGCTCGTCGCCATCGGGGCGACCCTGCTCATCGCGGCGTACCACGCCCTCCTGTTTCTCGGGGAGGCGGACCCGGCGGTGACGAGCGCCATCGCGGCCGTCATCGTCAGCCTCTCGCCGGTGTTGACGACGGTCTTCGCGCGGGCGCTGTTGCCCTCCGAACGGCTGACCGCCGTCGGCGTCCTCGGGCTCCTGATCGGACTCGTCGGTGCCGTCGTGCTGGCGGCGCCGGATCCCGCGAACCTGACCGGCGACGGGACGTTCGCGAAGTTCCTCGTGTTCCTCGCGGCGGCGGCGTTCGCGCTCGGCTCGGTGCTCACGAGGACCGTCGACGCGGAGCTGCCGATCGAGACGATGGAGGCGTGGTCGATGCTTCTCGGCGCGCTGATCATGCACGCGGTCGCGTTCGTGCTCGGCGAGTCGGTGGCGGACGTCGTCTGGACGGCCGAGGCGGTGCTCACGCTGGCGTACCTCGCGCTCGCGGCGAGCGCGCTTGGCTTTCTGATCTACTTCGATCTCCTCGATCGGATCGGGCCGATCGAGATCAACCTCGTCTCCTACGTCGCGCCCGTCTTCGCGGCGCTCGCGGGGTGGATCTTCCTCAACGAGGGGCTCACCGTGACGACCGTCGTCGGCTTCCTGTGTATCTGCGTCGGCTTCGTGCTCGTCAAGCGGGCGGCGATCCGTGACGAGTTGCGTCGGCGCGGGGTCGGGACGTCGTGATCGCGTTGCCCCCGCTCCCGAGAGCCTTACAACCCTGGCGACCCGATCACGGTCGTGACGAACCGCACGATCCTCGTCGGCATGGCCGCGACGTTCGTCGGGCTGACGGCCCTGCTGGTCGTCGCCGGGATCGTCGTCAATCCCCTGCTGTTGGCCGTGGCCGTTCCCTTCGGCGCGGTCGCGTACCTGCTATGGTATCACGCGAGCGGCAAGCTCCGCGACCGGGTCCGCCGCGAGGCTGCCGCCGCGAGCGCGACCGAGCGGGAACGCGCCCGACAGCGCGCCCGCGCCGCGAGCAACCGGCGGGACGCGTATCGAACGGCAGGAGCCGGTGCCGCCGGATCGGGACGAGGTGGGGGAACGGGACGAGGTGGCGGTCGAGCGTGGAACGGGGCCGGACCCGGGCCCGAACACGGCACGTCCGGCGACCCGCGCGATCGGGCGCCCCGAACCGACGTGATGACCGAGCGGGAGGCTTACGAGACGCTCGGGCTCGATCCGACCGCCGACGGCGACGCGATCCGGACCGCGTACCGTGATCGCGTGAAGCGGGTCCACCCCGACGGCGCGGACGGCGACGAGGAGGCGTTCAAGGAGCTCACCGAAGCGTACGAGATGATCAAACGGTAGCGAGGCGATCGCGGGGCGGTCGAGACGGCAACGTGGCCGACGTGATAGAGTTACGTGTCGCGGCCGACCGAAACCGACGTGGTCGCCCGTCGAGAATCACGCCACATGAGCAAGTGGCTTCACAGCGGTCGACGGCGGGATCTCTGTGCGCTCCTGTACGAGGCCGGCGAGCTTCGCGCGCAGTCGCTAAAGAGCCGTCTCGAGTCACACTACGACGAACGGATCGACCCACAGTCCTTCTACGGGACGCTCTCGGCGCTCGTCGACGCGGGATTTCTCGACCGACGAACCGAGGGGATCGCCGACGTCTACACGCTCACCGAGGCCGGCGAGTGCGCCCTGCTTGCACACTACGAGTGGCTCTCCGAACGGCTCCAGGATGCCGACGGCGACGTGGATCCCGACGGTGCCGTCGACGATCCGGATCTCAAGGATTAATAAGTATCCGCGGCTTGCTTAACATATGGCGGTAGTAAGCGTCTCGATGCCGGAGGAGCTGTTGAACAGGATCGACGAGTTCGCCGACGAACACGGCTACACGGGTCGCAGCGAGGTCGTTCGTGAGGCCTCCCGGAATCTCCTCGGGGAATTCGAGGACGCCAAGCTGGAGGATCGGAACCTGATGGCCGTCGTCACCGTCCTCTTCAACTACGAAACGACGAGCGTCGAGGAGCGAATGATGCAGCTTCGACACGAAAACGAGCGGCTCGTGGCCTCGAACTTCCACAGCCACGTCGGCCCCCACTACTGCATGGAGCTGTTCGTTCTGGAGGGGGACCTCGAGGAGATATCCACGTTCGTCGGCAAGATCCGCGCGACGAAGGACACCCTCACCGTCGATTACAGCGTGATGCCCGTCGACGAGTTCGGCCCGGGCGTCGTGGACGGCGAGTACGGACACGGCCACGGTCACTAACCGGATACGATCCGCCGGATTCCGTCATCCCCGGTCCCAGTTCTTAGCTGGTGCGGTCCGCGCGTACGAGTAGCGAGCGACGATCGACGGGAGCCTCCGAGTGCGAGCGGCGACGTCTGCGAGGCCGTCAGATCACGTCCGACTGCTCGGAGATCGTGGATCTCCGGACGTATAAAATCGCCCAGGACGGCGTTTCGACGTCTCCGGTCTCCGACTGGACGAGAGAAGCTCTCTATGAAAGCTTCTCAATGTTCTCGACGATGGCGTCGGCGAACTCGCTCGTCGCGAGCTTCTCGCCGCCCTCGATCTGGCGGTGGAGGTCGTAGGTGACCTTCCCGGAGGAGATGGTCTCCTCGACGGCGTCACGGACGAGGTCGGCGGCATCGGACCAGCCGAGGTAATCGAGCATCTCGCGACCCGAGAGGATCATCGCGGTGGGGTTCACCTTGTCCTCGCCGGCGTACTTGGGCGCGGAGCCGTGGACGGGCTCGGCGAGCGCGCGACCGTGTCCGCGGTTGATTCCGGGCGCGATCCCCAATCCGCCGATCTGTGCGCCGGCGGCGTCGGACATGTAGTCGCCGTTCAGGTTCATCGTGGCGATGACGGAGTAGTCGTCGGTCCGGGTCAGCAGCTGCTGGAGCATGTTGTCGGCGATGCGGTCCTTCACCACGACCGTCCCGTCGGGTTGTTCGCCGTCGTGCGCCTCCCACAGCTCGTCCTCGGTGATGACGTCGTCGCCGTACTCCTCCTCGGCGAGCTCGTAGCCCCAGTCACGGAAGGCACCCTCGGTGAACTTCATGATGTTGCCCTTGTGGACGAGCGTGACGGAGTCGCGCCCGTTGGCGATCGCGTAGTCGATCGCCTCGCGGATGAGCCGTTTGGATCCGAACTCGGAGATGGGCTTGACGCCGATGCCGACGGGGCCGTCGTGGATGACGTCGGCGATCTCCATGTCCTCCTCCAGGAACGAGCGGACCTGCTCGACCTCGTCGGTGCCGGCCTCCCACTCGACGCCGGCGTAGACGTCCTCCGTGTTCTCACGGAAGGTGATCATGTCCATCTTCTCCGGCTCCTTGACGGGCGAGGGGACGCCCTCGAGGTGGTAGGTCGGCCGGACGTTCGCGTACATGTCGAGGGTCTTTCGGAGCGCGACGTTCAGCGAGCGGAAGCCCGCGCCGACGGGAGTCGTGAGCGGACCCTTGATCGCGACGCGGTGCTCGCGGATCGCGCTCACGGTGTCCTCGGGAAGGTTCTCGTCGTACTTCTCGCGGGCGCTGGCGCCGGCGTAGACGCGCATCCAGGCGATGGAGCGGCCGGTCGCCTCGGCGGCCGCGTCAAGCACCTGCTGGGCGGCGGGGCCGACGTCCGTGCCGATCCCGTCGCCGTGAATGATCGGAATGATGGGGTTCTCGGGGACGTCCAGCTCGCCGGTCTCCTCGTCGGCGAGCGTGATGGCCTCGCCGTCGTCGGGGACTTCGACTTCGTCGTAGCTCATGAACGTTCGTGGGTTCTCGGACCGGCTTAATGTGCCTGCCGCTTTCGACGTGGGTCGAACCCCGTCTCGAGGGCGTCGCGGTCGGTCGATCCGGCGAACTGCCGCAACGCTTGCCGGAACGAGCAGGACGCGCCGGAGCCGACGGCATCGGTCACCCGGGGTCGGTCACCCGGGGTCGGTCACCCGGGGTCGGTCACCCGGAATCGATCACCCGGGCTCGACCGTGACGTCGAGCTTTCCGCGCCATCGGTACCGTCGACCGCCCCACACGATCGTTCGCCGCGCGAGCGCGTACGCCAACATCGCCGGGGAGAGAAGGACGGCGGGCGTGGCGAGCAGGAACGTGCGGCGTCGGATCCCGAACCGGCGGTAGGTCGCCCCCGAGAGCGCGGTCACGAACGCGGCCGTCGCGAGCGGCGCGAGGAGACAGAGGAGCGCGAGACCGACCGCGAGGGTGACGTTCACCGCGGTCGCACGCGGCGCGTAGTACCGCGTGATGCGGACGAAGCGGACGTACCGCTCCAGCGACGCTCGGAGGCTCCCTCCCGCGGGGATCGTTCGGACCCGGTCGGCGGCGGTCACCTCGAGGTGGTCGGTGAGCGTCCCGTCGTCACTCACCGAGCGTTCGAGATCGGCCAGAAACGCGTCCTCGTCGAGGTCGTCGCGTTCGAAGACGACCGCGCCGCCCCACGCGATCCCGCCGTACGCCACCGCGACCGTTCCGCCGATCACGTAGGCCGGTTCGAGCAGCGTCGCGAGCGGATCGCGGCCGACGAAGACCGGGATCTCCGTGGTCGGTCCCTGCCGCTCGTAGTCGGCGTGGAGGGTCGCGAGCCAGTCGGACGGGTGGTGGAAGTCGTCGTCGGTCCAGACGATGCGGTCGTGGCGGGCGGCCTCCATGCCGGCCGCGATGGCGTTCGCCTTCCCGGAACACCCGGCCGGCTCGCCCGCGAGCACGATCCGGACTCCCGCCGGGAGGTCGCCGCGACGGTCCACGACCGGGTCGGTCGCGACGTCCGCGATCACCAGCAGCTCGTCCTCCCCGCGGAGTTGGGCGGCGACCTCGTCACAGGCGTCGGTCCAGCGGACCGTCGGAAGGAGAACCGTGGTCGGCGGCGGCTCCGTCGCGGTCGATCGGTCGGTGGAGTCGGATCGATCCGGCACGGGGGCGTCTTCGGCGGACGGCGATAAAGTTCGGTCGGCGGAACGCCCGATCCGCCGCTTCCACCCCTTTTAAGCCCCAGCGATCGGACCCTCCGACATGCGCGTGATAGTCCACGGCGGTGCGGGAAGCGCTCCGGACGAACCGGAGCCCAGACAGGCGGTGCTCGACGAGGCGGCGACGACGGGAGCGGCGGCGACAGGGACGCCCGAATCGACGCCGCTCGACGCGGTCGAAGCGGCGGTACGGGTCCTGGAGACGAGTCCACGGTTCAACGCGGGCGTCGGCGGCGCGGTGCAGTCCGACGGCGTCGTCCGCACCGACGCCGGGGTGATGACCTCGGACCGCCGGATCGGTGCCGCCTGCTCCATGCCGGGCGTCGAGCATGCGGTCTCGGTCGCCCGCGTCGTCATGGCGGAGACGCCGCACGTCCTCGTCTCCGGCGAACATGCGGTCGACCTGGCCGATGCCTTCGAGATCGGGACGGACGCCGATCTGCTGACCACGGAGAAACACGAGCGCTACGAGGCGGAGAACCCGCCGAATACGGGCGTGCGTGCGCATCTCGACTGGCTGGAGACGCGGTTCGGCACCGGCGACGACGAGGCCGGCGAGCGCTCGGGGAGACACGGCGAGGAGCGCGAGGCGCCGGATCACGACACCGTCGGCGCCGTGGCGTCGGACGGCGAGCGGTTCGCGGCGGCGACGTCGACGGGCGGGCGATCCTTTGCGTTGGCGGGGCGCGTCGGCGACGTCCCGCAGGTCGGTTCCGGGTTCTTCTGTACCGAGGCGGGCGGCGCGAGCGCGACCGGAGCCGGCGAGGACATCGCCCGCGTGACGCTCTCGGAGCGGGCCGTCTCGTACCTCGAGGACGGCCTCGACGCGGGGACGGCAGCGGAGCGGGCGATGGCCGACTTCGAGGCGCTGACGGGGTCCGGCGCGGGCGTGATCGTCCTCGACGCCGACGGCGCCGGAAGCGCGTTCAACACCGACGCGATGCAGACGAGCGTCGCCGTCGAGGAGTGAACGGGACGAGGAGCGGCGGTGGGTCGGCATCGCCGCCCCCGATCGCGGAGCCGAGGATACAAAGCCCGCCGCCACCTTCCTCCATGCATGGTTACGTTCCTCGCGGGCGGGACGGGGACGCCGAAGCTGCTCGACGGGGCGACCCGCCTGTGGGATCCCTCGACGGTGACGGTCGTCGCCAACACCGGCGACGACGTCGAGCTGGCGGGCCACCTCGTCTGTCCGGACCTCGACACGGTGCTGTTCGCGGGCGGCGACGTCCTCGACCGCGACCGTTGGTGGGGGATCGACGGCGACACCACCGAGACGCACGCGGAGCTGCTGCGACTGGCGGGCGCGGCCGACCTCGATGACGGCCCCCGGTACCTCGACGACGCGGCACAGGTTTCGGGGCGGGAGATCGCCCGCTGGCGGCGCTTCTCGGGCGTCGCGGAGTTCATGGAGATCGGCGACCGCGACCGGGCCGTCCATCTCACGCGGACGGGACTGCTCGACGAGGGCTGGACGCTCACCGAGGTCACCCGCACGCTCGCCGCGGCGTTCGGACTCGACGTCGACCTTCTGCCCATGTCGGACGACCCCGTCGCCACCCTGATCCACACCGAAAAGGAGGAGCCGATCCACTTCCAGGAGTACTGGGTCGCCCGACGCGCCGAGCCGGCCGTGGCCGACGTCGAGTTTCGGGGCGCGAAGGCGGCCGAGCCGACCGCGGCGGTCCGTGAGGCCCTCGCGGGCCCGGTCGTGATCGGCCCGTCGAACCCCGTGACGAGCATCGGCCCGATGCTCGCGATCCCGGGCTTCGAGGCGGCATTGGAGTCGACGCCGGTCATCGCGGTCTCGCCGTTCGTCGGCGACGAGGTCTTCTCGGGACCCGCCGCGGAGCTGATGGCGGGCGTCGGCTACGAGCCGTCGACGGCGGGCGTCGCCGAGGCGTATCCGTTCGCGGACGCGTTCGTCCTCGACGAGGCCGACCCGACCGATCTCGATCGACACGTCGAACGAACCGACACGCGGATCGACGACGCCGACGACGCCGAGCGCGTCGCCCGCGTCTGCGACCGAGCACTGGAGGCCGTGTCGTGAGCGACGCGCTCGACGCCGGCAGGGATGGCCACGGCGGCGACCACGAACCCCTTCTCGTCGCCGCCAGCCTGAGCGGCGAGTCGGACGCGGCGTGGGCGCTCGGGGTCGCCCCCCACGTCGACGTCGCGATCCTCGGCGGGATCGCGTTGGATCCGGCGAGCCGGGCGGCCGCCCGTGACCTCGTCGCGCGCGACCGCTCCGAGTTTCTCCCGGAATCGCCGGTCCGCTTCATCCACGAGCAGCTCGTGGCGGTCGCCGATGCCGGCGTGGACGTCCGCCCCGGATTCAACCTCCGGAGCGTGACCGTCGAGCCGATCCGGGAGGCTGCAGCCGTGTGTGCCCGCCACGACGCGGTCTGTGAGGTGAACGCTCACTGTCGCCAGCCCGAGCTGTGTGCGGTCGGCTGTGGGGAATCGCTCCTCCGGGACGTGGATCGGCTTCGCGAGTACGTCTCGGCCGCGACGGAGACGGGTGCGACGACCAGCGTCAAGGTGCGTGCGGAGGTGTCGGGCGTCGACCTCGTTGCCGTCACGGAGGCGGTGGCGGGCGCGGGCGGCGACTGGCTGCACGTCGACGCGATGGACTCGGAGTCCGTGATCGGCGACCTCCGCGACGCCGTCGATCGCGACGGCTCGGATCTCCGGATCGTCGCCAACAACGGCGTGCGCGACCGGTCGACCGTCGCCGAGTACGCCGCGTACGGCGCGGACGCCGTCAGCGTCGCGCGCGCGACGCGACCGGGCTCCGATCCCGACGTGCTCGACACGGTCGCCGACGCGGTCGCCGACTGGCGGGCGGACTCGCTTATAGATCCCGGCACACCTCCACGGAGGCAACGATGACGGATCGGCGGATCCCACGATCCCGCCGCGCGCCCGCTGACGACGCGACGCTCGCGCTGCTGTTGGAGGTGGCCGGGACGCCGAAGCCGGGCAACGTCGACCGCGAGCGCGACCTCGCCGATCTCCGGTTCGAGTCGTTCCTCGGCGGGGCGGTCGGCGCACGCGACGGGGTGGAGCGCGCGGCCCGGGGTGGATCGGTCGGCGTCGCCTTCGAGCGCGCGGTCCGCGGCATGGCCGATCGGGCGGGAACGAACACGCAGTTCGGCTGTCTGCTCCTGCTCGTCCCGCTCATCAAGGCGACCGCCGACGGCGACCTCACTCCCGAGGGCGTCGACCGGATCACGCGGGCGACGACCGTCGAGGACGCCGTCGGCTTTTATACGGCGTTCGAGCACGCGGACGTCGCGGTCGGCGATCCGCCGGCCGAGGCCGCGGCGCTCGACGTTCGCCGCGGCGGCGACGCGGAGCCGGCGCTCCGCGAACGCGGGTGTACGCTTCGGGACGTGATGGCGCTTGACGCGGACGCGGATATAAAAGCGGCCGGCGCCGATCGGATCCCCGACCGCAACGCACAGGAGTGGATCGAGGGATTTCCGCGGTCGTTCCGGATGGCCGACCGGATCGTCGCCGACGAGGGGGCGGTCGTCGACCGGGCGGCCCGGGCGTTTCTCCTGCAGCTCGCGACGGACCCGGACACGCTGGTCGCGACGGCTCACGGGCCCGCCACGGCCCGGAAGGCCAGCCGCCGAGCCGCCGATCTCCTCGGCGGCAACGAGGACGACGGCGAGGACGGCGGCGAGGACGGCGGCATGGATCCGGCGACGGTACCGGACCCGCTCGCGGATCACGTCGACCTCGTGGCCGCGGAGGAGTTGGCCGAGGCGTTCGTCGAGGAGGGGATCAACCCCGGCACGACGGCCGATCTGACGTGTGCCGCGTTATATATCGCGCTGCGACGAGGCGTGGAGGTCGGCGGATGACCGGCCCGGCGAACCCCGAGGCCGACGGCGGGGAGCGAGCGGAATGGCCCGTCGAGCTTCGTGGCGTCACGGAGTCGGTCGTGACGACGCTCGGTCCGAACGGGCTGTGGAACGCCGCGGCGCTCGGGGTGCACGCGCCGGGACCGCGGGGCGGGGAGCGGGAATCCGAGTCAGGACGTGCCGCGCCGGATTCCGTTACCGCCCGCACGTACGGCCGCACCCGGACGTGGCGTAACTTCACGGAGCGTGGCGGCGGCGTGGTCCAGTTCGTCGCCGATCCCCGAACCTTCGTCGACGCGGCCCTGACGATCCACGAGGTCGACGATCCCGTCCTGCCGTCGGCGGATGCGTGGGTCGAGGTCCACGCCGAGGAGATCGCCGATCGAAGCGAGGGCGACACCACGATCCGCACCTGGGAGCTGACGCCGGTCGAAAGCGAGGTGCGACGGACACGCGTTCCGACGATAAACCGCGGCTTCGGCGCGACCATCGACGCGACCGTCGCTGCCTCTCGGCTGGACGTGCCGGGCTACGACACGGCGACGCTGCTCGACCGGCTCGCGTACTTCGCCGACGTCGTCGACCGCTGTGGAGGTCCCCGCGAGCGGGAGGCGTTCGAGCGGATCGACGGGGCGACCGGGTGGCGGGAGCGACGGAGCGGCGCCGGCGAGCACGAATCGTAAGGGGACCGACGACGGAATCAACCCGCGAGCGACCGCGTCATCCCGCCACACGGTCGCTCGCGTGGGAACGAACCCTTTTAGTTCGGTCCGACGGTACCGCTCGGTATGGCCGTCAAACCCAAGTACATCAAACAGCTCGGGAACGTGCTCTTGGAGCGCTATCCCGACTCGTTCAACACGGACTTCGAGACGAACAAGGAGAGCGTCACGGCCCTGACGACCGTCGAGTCGCGGGGCGTGCGCAACCGCATCGCCGGCTACATCACCCAGAAGAAGGC
>LKMJ01007664.1_pt1 | contig 10175 bp, 16 predicted proteins | sample 643391 | NCBI WGS metagenome assembly LKMJ01 (sample SAMN04112250, study PRJNA286221) | soda lake metagenome | biome: soda lake; feature: Kulunda Steppe; material: water; isolation source: sample PL-Br10 brine of Picturesque Lake | place: Russia: Kulunda steppe | collected 2010-07
CACACACACACAAAGGCACACACCTGCTCACGGCACAGCTCTTCAACACTGCCTCACCCCACACACACACCTTCAGAAGCCTTGTGATGGCTGTGCGGAACACAGCCCCGCTCGCTTCCTGTGGGCTGATGGCCGAATATGCGCTCAGAGAGCGCGCAATGGGGCCGCGTGACTCCGGGGGACACTGCAGGAATGTCTGCATATGCACAGGCACGCAGCACAGCCCTTGACATAATACAGGTGGGCTTGCTCCAGGAGTACCTGCAGACACGTGAGCATACTCCCTGACAACAGATCAGTTTGCTATACAAGTTTGTATTCCATTTTGTGAAAGGGTGCGTGATGGCGGCTACGGCATGGGGCGCCTCACCTTTGTTAGGGGGCAGGCAGCGGACCGAGATGCGTGTGCAGAAAAATGCAGCACGCATGCTCATCAGAGCCATCTTCAGATCAGCATTCCCAAAGATGCTTTCCTACAAAGGGACAGGTGCTTGCAGCATCGGCCACAAATGCCACAGGTGCTTGCACCATCGGCCAGCCACAACCTGCTGTTCCTCAAGCCCAACAGCGTGTGTGCGCGTGCGCATGCGTCCTTGTGTAGAAGCGCGTGTGTGCGTGAATGTGTGTATGTGTATGTGTGCGACTCCTTTGACGTGCGGGCATGTGTCCTGCTGTTATGGGCCCTGTTGAGGGCCGCGGCAAAGCGCACTCAACACACGGTCAGCACAGGTGTGCTCTGAGCGCCTACCTTACACATGAGGGACAGCCAATTCTTGGACAGCCCCCTCAGAGCGTGAACTGCCTTCTCTGCAAACTCGGGCCCAAACTCAGACGGAGGCGTCAGGTGGTGCTCGCCCCCATCGGGGCTACTCCCCCCTGCCAGCGCGCGATGCACACACACGGACCCGTGACCCCTCGCTGTCGCATAACACACCCATCCGTGACGCCTCCAGGGTACACAGCACGCACATGCGTGTGACTTCTCTGTTACGCACATAATGCTCACACACACACACATCCGTGACCCCTACAGATCAATACACACAGTGCTGTGGCCCCTCTGGTGTGGTGTGGTGTGGTGTGGTGTGGTGTGGTGTGGTGTGGTGTGGTGTGGTGTGGCTGGCCTGCAGGTCTGTGGCCACTCCTGTGCATAGCGCACAGACACCCTCAGCATGACGCACAACACAAAGGTGACGAGGAGTTAGTGAAGCAGCCCATGAGCAGGTCATGGGCCAGACACACCAATGCTTTTTGGCAAGGTGGATAATTTGAAAGGCGGGTGGCAAGAAAGGCGGACAATTTGAAAGGCGGGTCGCAAGAAGGGCAGACAGTTCGAAAGGCGGGTAGTAAGAAAGGCGGACAGTTCAAAAGGTGGGCAGTTATAAAGGCCGTTGGTTGGAAAGGCAAGCTCAAGCGGGTCTTGGGGGAGCACAGCCTATATGTGGCGGGTCTTGGGGGAGCACAGCCTATATGTGGCGGGTCTTGGGGGGGCACAGCCTATAAATGTGTACTGGCGGCGGAGCCCCAAGGACTCCATGGCAGTGTAAGACCCCCCCAGACAGACAACTGAGTTCTGCAGCACAGAGCCTGGTGGCCTGGCAGCCATCCCTCCTCCAGCCAAGTGCCGCCCAACATGTCACACAGCACAGGTGCCTCTTTGAGAAGCTCCAAAGATGAACGTTAAAAAGCCCTGAGCCTCAGGTGACCCCTTTCCTGTCCAGGCCTGTGCATGAGCAGGTTGCAGAATGCACAGCACACTGCTCACCACCTCTGCCAAATCCTCCCCTTGATGACGCGCGAGAGCGCACTGAACGTGCCCCATACTCATCGTCATCGTCCTCCTCTCCCTGCACGCATGGGCACGGCGCTTTTCTATGTTCAGTTGAGGCCCATATATTTGGGGTCATGCTCACTTCAAAAATGCCTCCAGCCTACCCTTCAACAGCCTCTCACATGTCCAACCCCAGGAGTGCAGGCGCATGCCATGTTTAAGGGGCGTTTGGAATGTCCACCTGGGAGGCGAGCTGTCATGGAACCCTTGTTGCACAGGTGACTAGGTATTTGGTACCTTCCGGCATGACAGCACCTGTATGTTGCATATCTAATGGCACGAAAGCAGTTGTCTGCTGTGTCAATGCAAGTCTACAGGCAAGGAAGCTCTTTGCAAGAGCGCCTGAGGTGCTCTCTGACCCTAAAACAAAAATCTTATACGGCCGATGGTGCGTGCTTGTATAAAATGCTTGTAATAGTCTTACAGAGCGCTGCCCAAGGCTGTCCACCTCCAGCCAAAACATTGCCCAACGGGTCATCATTGGTGCCTCTCCAGACGCTCTTCATGGCCAAATTAGATTGCAACCCTTGAAAGCAAGCTTCAACAGGACAGCAGCCCAGGGCAATTCACCTCCATTCGGGTGTCGCCCAATGGATCGGCAAAACCAAGGAGATGCGTGTACTGGCCGGCCGTGTTTGCTGATCGCAGCACGCGCCGAGCCTGCGGAGTACAGCACACAGTGCGAGGAAAGTGGGCGATCCGCTGCCTCGTATTGCAGTCTACTGCTGCTCCCACCTGTGCAATAGCAGCGTGTCTATAGTAAAAAAGACTAGGCATTGTGATCAATGCCTTATCTGCTCAGATACTCCCTGCTGAGGTGCCCACCCTCCTGAGATCCCTCCCGAGGTTTCCTTTCCTCCTCCCTTCCCTTTTCTTCTCATGTATCCGCTCCATCTCTTGGGGAGCCCACCTTTCTGAGATTCCTCCTTACTTTCTTCCCTAACCTTCCCTTTTCCTCCCTTGCCCTCCCCTCCAAGTTGTATTTTGTCAATTTCATGCCACATCATGCACTGAAAGCAGCCACGCCAGTCAGGCGGCTAGCTCCAATTGGTCAGTAAACCTCTCCAAGTGTGTGAATGCTCTCTAATGCGCACATGCAGGCAGCTAGCCCGCGAGCACATTGTGCAATTTAGGCAGCCAGGTGGCTTGCACACTGGTGAGCAAGTGATCTGTCGCGCATGCCTCTTCACAGAGCATCCTCCTTGTATACAGCGCATACTTGTGTAGAGCGCATACTTATGTAGAGCGCATACCGTGCGGCAGGCAGACTGCCGGCAGAAGCGTACCTGCAAGCACATGCGCTCCAGGGCGGCGCAAACGCAGCCACGCAGGTCTTCTCGGCCACCAAATGCAGCGGCCAGCTCTTTGGCGTGCGCAGGGTAAGCGGTGGGCAGGTCAGAGGCCCAAGACGCAAACGCAGGCAGGGTGGCCCAGATCTGCAAGTGCAGATTTATGTGAACACTTGCATGTATGCACAGCACACACGCTTTGCACTGATGCCTTGTTGGAGGGAGGAAGTCGAGGAAAAGGCGCACACCCCTAGCCCAAGATGCAAGCAAAGCGCATTGCCGGACTTCTGCGCGCACAGCCCCTTGACCACGCCCTCACCCGCCAGCGCTGCTGCCCCGTCCCCTACCCCGCACACCATTGCTGTTTAGTATCTCAGCAGCAAAGAAGCTGTAAAAAAAATACGAGCTTTGCAGCCCTGGTTTGTGAATGTGTCTGCGCGCTTCTCTACGTGTCATGCATGCAGCACCTAAGGCTCAGACACATGCCCAAATAGTTCAGACACCATCAACCATTGGAAATTGCTTGCCCCTGGCCTTGGCAAATGAGTGCAGGAGTTGCTGACGCCATATAAAGCCTTTGCTTAAAACATACACACGAACACAAGCACAGACAAACATATGTGTGCTCTCAAGCGAGCGCACATGCACACATGCACACATTCACGTACGTGTATGCACACACACAAACAGGTGCACGCACCTGCAATTCAAGAACATGGCAGGCTTGCGCCACTCCTGCCTGGTTTGCGGTGGCAGCTGCTTTGGCGCGGACTGCTAATTGCTTTGCCAGAGGCTGTGTTTGAAAATAAATGAGCAGGACAACGCATCACAGTGTGTGTGCTGTGGTACAGTGTGTGCTAAGGCAAAGTGTGTGCTGTAGTTAAGTGCGTGCTGTGGCGCAGTGTGCGCTCTATGCGGAGGTTCATGCGTCACATTGTGCATACTGTGGCACAAACAGCTCACTGCTCCTGGTCAAAGGCTTCAGAGCGTTGAAGGCCAACTGCTCGGACAGCAGCCACAAGCAGGCAGCGCGTGCACAAGCCAATGTGCTGCAAGGGTGTGTCTGACTTATGTGCACATGACAAAAGGCTAGCACATGCTAAAAAATGGCACAGGACAGCTGCAAAGGAGCAACGCCTTTGTGGCGCACAGAGCTTGCAAAGCCGCACGGTTGCAGCCAACCAGCATTGTGAATGTGTTGATAGTGAGCTAAGACGTGTGACTCACCAGCAGCTGAGAACCCCAAAAGCCAAGGGGCGCGCGCGTGACGTGCTTGCGCATGAGTGGCAGCAGCCAGGTGCGCGGCTCAAGGGGGCGCCCGTCGGGGCCTGCAGCACACAAGCATGTGCGTCTGTGTGTGCACATATTGCATGTGAGTGCACGCTAATTGTACATGCAAGTGAGCATAGTGCATGCAAACGCGAATGTGCATGCAGGTGCGCTTTTCTTGTTACATGTCTGTAACACATTCATCCACTGGAGGGAACAAACAATCAGTGTGTGAAACATGGTTGGATTCAGGCTGCACTGCAATTTGGAAGTCAGGCTCAAAACCCCTCTGCTCGTGCATGCCTAACAACCTCAGCTTTAAGCACCTTTAGCTACACAATATACAACCCAGAGTGATACCAGGGGAAAAAGGGCAGGGCAGCTCGTGCACAGAAGCACGCGTTTTGTACTATGTGGCCTGTTTGAGCCATGTGCCAGAGGCAAATTGAACGCGTATTTGTAAGTAATTCGAACGTAAATTGTACGCGTAATTTGACCGTTTCTGCGCCGGTCCATTTAACGTGGAATCATGGCAGTGTGTCATAAGGCAATGCTGGCTGAACAGCGCAGTTTGCAGGGACACCGCCGGTGGTCGCGGCTTGGCGAACAGTGCACTCAGGCACAGTTTCCCCGGCCCCCAGGTGCCGCGCTGTGCCTCTTCCCGCACCCCGCGTGTGTTATTTTGTGCCTGGTTTGCCTGTGTTGGCGTTCTGTTGACAGCGGGAGGTGCAGGAAGGGCGGGGAGCGTGGTGCTCCGCAGACCCCGACGCGCATGCTTGCAATTGGTATTTGACGCCGGCCGGTCCGCCCCCCCCTTTCTGCACGGTTGCCCCTCACCGCACATGCGCGCCCCCCGCAGTGCATGCGATAGGCATCAATACCAACAATGATGTGCGGGGGAGGGGGCGGGGCAGTGGCGCTGGCGGACACCAACTTGAAAAACCCTGTCGAGCTGGTTGGTTGGGGCAGTTGAGCTGCTGCGCACTGCCAGCATGCTAGCGTGCGGAGCCAGGAACGGCCAATGGTGCACCAACGGGTCAGATGCAAATAAATGACGCGTTTATACTATTTTTGCGGCACTGCTGAGTTCCAGGCCATGCAAACAAGTCGTGGATGATGGCCAAGGGGGACGGTGGCCAGAGGTAAGAAATGCAAGCGCGGGGGAGCAGGGCAATTGCACACTCCTGCCCCCGCAATTGCGGCGCCGGCCATTGTGCTGGCGTCAGAGCAGGTGCATGTGAGTATAAGTGTTGTGCATGCGTGACACCATCCCAGCAAAAAGAGGTGGGTGTGCATTTGGGCGTGTGTGCAAGCGCATAAGTCAAGCGCTGGCACGACGAAGCGACCTTCGTGCCATGCAAGCACAACACGGCTCCCCTGCAATTAAGCCAGGCTGCTTGTGTGTGTGCGCGTGTGCGTGTGTGTGTTTGTGTCCCACAAGGCATCAAACTGGTGTCCGCTGGCGGATGGGAGCGTGGTCAAGGGGAAAGGCTACAGTGTGTCTCCGCACGCGCATCCACGCGCGCATTCCTACCCACCTTGACCGCGTGGTCACATCACAACCCGCAGCACTGCTGCTCATGTCTGCTAGGCCCTGCTATAGGCCCAAAAAGACGCCAGAGTATGCCCACACATCCCCGCCCAGCCTGCTGCCATGTGCCTCACCCGGCCGCACCGCACCTTTAGCTCCTGCCAGGCCCTCCAGGATGTTGAGGGGAAGGGCCGCAAGCACTATCTGTGGGCCAAGCTCGCGCAGGGCTGCGCCAATGGCCGAATGCGCAGCGGCCACGTAGCTGCCTGCACGACAAAATTGATTATCCAGGGATTATGGACGCTTTTTGCCAGGGAGGCGTGCAAGGCTCTGCCACTACGCTTGTCGTTCAATGATTAGAGTGGCAGTGAGTGAGGTTGGAGATGAGTGGTGATGTACTTTCCGAAGGTTCCAGGCAAGCATGCAATCAGGCTGGTGCTCCAAGTCCAGCAAAAGCTGCACATTGCATGGCAGGGAGGGCACGGGCTTGCATCCATCCACGCAAGATAGCACACGCTTTATGCTTGGGAAGCACAAGATAGTGGTGAATGCACACAGCTCCCATGGGCTCTGAGTCATACAGCCCAAGTATATTAGAGCCCTGGCCTGCGGCGCCTCAGAGGCAGCGCACCTGCAGCAGCAGTGCTGGCTCCTTCCGGCACACCCGAAGCCTCGGCTGCCTCCTCAGCTCCAGACACAATCGTCCCTAGGGCCTGCAGCAGCGGCAGCGCCAGCGCACGGGCACCTGCAGCAGTGCTGCTCTTGGCGTCGTTGCCGCCGTTGCGGCTGTGCTCCCCTAGAACCTCCAGCATCTCAGAAACAACTGCACACGCGTATGCAGACCAGTGTAGCAGATTTTGACGCCTGGGTGAGGTTTCTGCTGCCAGTTGGGGGTTGCTTGCAGCACAGGTGCAATTACTGACGTGCCGCTCGGCATAAACTAGCATATGCAACCTAAAGGCCCTACCTTATGTGACCTGAAAGCTCTAAAATATGACCTAAAGGTTCTACTCTGTGTGAACTGAAGGCTCTTCCAGGAGTATTTCCAGCTCAGATTGCGCGTCGATTAACACCCTTGAGCGCGCTCGGACAGCATAACAACCAGGACATGCTTAAGTAGACAGAACAGCCTGACCTCCGCCCTGCCCATGCAAGACCTTGTGAGAGGTCAGCTCCCACTCCAATTCACCGGTTGAGTGCAAAGCTGCAGCTCTCATGAGAAGGCATGTTGTTTGTGACCTAAGGAAGAAGCCGCTGCTGGTGCAAGAGGAATCCTGCCAGTTGTGCAGGTAAGAAGCCGCTAGTGGCAAAAGGAATGAGGCAGGCAGAGCAGAGCAGTCGATGGGGAGCAAGCAGCATCTGTTACATGTGCTGTGACCTGGAGAGACCCATATGCAGGCACAAAGCTCGACACTGCCAAGCTGCATAACCAGCTCTGGAGCATATGCGGGGTGTTGCAAGGGACACTGAGCAGGGACAGAGCATGCGGGGTGTCGTAAGGGACCTTTGCACAGCTTGACCAAAGCATGTATAAGACAACTTGAACACGCAAGCATGAGGGACAATTTTGCGCACATGATTGCATTGCAACACCTTGAGCACCCAGCATCATGACGACAAGGGGGGCGCTGGCTCACAGGCGCTGCTGACCCTAACACACTCAGGCACATGACTGCTGCAAGGAAGGCAGGGGCTGACAGGCGCTGCTGACCCTAACACACTCAGGCACACAGCTGCTGCAAGGAAGGCAGGGGCTCACAGGCGCTGCTGACTCTAACGCTCTCAGACACACAAAGGCAGCAAAGAAGGCAGGGGCTTTCTGGCTGCCAAAGAAGTAGAGGCACACAATGCCCACCTGGCATAGCACCTGTCATAGCGCCACAGTAGAGGCACACAATGCCCACCTGGCCTAGCGCCACAGTAGGGGCACACAATGCCCACCTGGCATAGCGCTGACCCAGCTCTCCTGGTACTGCGCACCCAGCGCGCCTGTCACTGCCACAACGCAGCTCAGCGCGGGCGCGGGCTTGCTGGGGGTGGCTGTCTTGCCTTGCTGGCCCGCTGCGGCGGCAGCCACCATCTCAGGCGTAATACAGCCCCTGATACAGCCAACAAAAGGGAGGGACCGGAGCAACTGGGCTTGGAGGTGGAAGAGGTAAGAATTGTGGCACCTGGGTGTGGGTAGGGTCTAGGTATAAGCAAGGGTGGCTGCTGGATGGGGGAGAGATAGGGATGCAGCCTGGAAGGGGTGGGCAGCAGCAGAGCGCCCTGGTGTGTCATGACTGTGTGTATGTTTGGTGTAGTGTTCGAGACGTGGCAAGCATGCAGGGCATAGTGGAAGGCTGCACATCTGACTTGGCTGTCACGCGCGAGCTGAATGGCTGGAGGAGCCATACATGCTGTGCCAAATAAGTTGCTGAGTAAACCCTGGGACGAACAGTTGCTATTCATCCAGTGTGGGCACGCGCCGCGGGCCGCAATTGCCAAGCACTAGGGACTCATGGGAGGCCAAGAAGCTAACTGAGCACTGGAGGCCAAGAAGCTGACTGAGGCCAAGAAGCTGACTGAGCACTGGACTTCCCTCTCCCAAGTATCTCGAATACAAAGCCACAGGAGTTGCAGGAGCAATGGTTTGTGCGGACCAAGTGTTATGTGTCCATCAGGCTCTCTCCTCAAACACCATATTAACTCTCCAGCCAAAGCATTATGCTTCTACTAGAAGGTCTTTAAAGGATCCAACAGGTTTTGTAGAGAGCTTGACCCAGGTTGCTCTGAGAGCAATGTAGTACTCCCCAATTTCCATCTCCAGAGAAATCCTGTTAATTTCTCAGGCTGTGCTTGTCCGGCAAAATCACCACTACCCTCTACCCCAAGTCCACCTCAGCCCCCCCTTGAATGAGAAATCACAAACCCCATTTCCCTCCTGCAGCTCTGCCCTCTGCACGCATGTAGGAGCGCACCTGATCAAGTTTCGTAACGCTTGGGCGGTGCCAAAGCGCACGCCATCTTGCTCTGCAGCCAGCTGTGCAGCAGGGAGTGGTGCGCAACAGTTGAGAAAAAAACCCATGGAGCTAGCGGATCTGCAGGATCGGCTTGTGGGCATCACATGGGGATCCCACGGGCTGCATGCGGGAATCACATGGGGGCGGGAATCAGACGGGCTGCATGCAGGAATCACATGGGCTTGTGGGAATCACATGGGGATCCCACGGGCTGCACGCAGGAGTTGCAGGGACAATGACCGTACCATTTGGTGCAGAGCCTGCCACTGGAGGATTTTAGTGCGAAGCACGCCAACCCTTCAAAGGGATGCACGGAGCAGGCGGGAATGCAGGTTGGTGCGGTGAGCGCCGCATGCAGCAGGTGCACAAGCGCCAGGGCAGCACAGCAGCAGGGTGCTCTACCTGCGGCGTCAGCGCGTGGAAGGCACGAGGCAGGCGGGTGGCGCAAAGGGCGGGGTCGGTCTCTGCAAGCCTGAGGAACCCGGCCTCTAGGAGGCGGGTCAGTGCCAGGATGCCGTCCGGGTCCTTGCGCTGCCACAGCGTCTCGCCTGCATCAATCACCACCTGTGTGCACACACACGTGTTTGCAATGTGGCACGCACGTGAATGGAAGTGCGTTGGCGTGCGTGATCAGCAATGTGCTTGTGTTGATGTTAGAGCACACCAGCCTTGAAAAGTGTCGTCGCATCCATGATTGTAAAACTGCTGCGTTAAGCTTCGCACCAACTCTCCAGATTTGTAGATCTCATTAAGATGGGGTGATTGAGAGCCTGAAATGAATTGAACGTCTCAGCTTGACACGGACATCCCCACAACTTGGACCATGGAGGTAGGCATGTGCGCGCTTTCGAACAGGGCAAGCAGACACCTGGCCACCATGGTGGCCATCACAGGTACAAGATACCACATACACATACACAGGTACAAGATGCGCACACATACACACAAAGCAATGCTGGCAAGGGCCTCAGTAGGCGCTGTGTACCCATGGACCAAGCGGCCGCATCGTACAATGTAGATAAGGTTGGTGTTTGCTTCAATCACCGGCCCGATGAGCATGCACACACAAACAGCAATGCTGGCAAGGGCCTCGGTAGGCGCTGTGTACCCATGGACCGAGCGGCCACATCGTACAATGTAGATAAGGTTGGTGTTTGCTTCAATCACCGGCCCGATGAACATGCACACACAAACAGCAATGCTGGCAAGGGCCTCGGTAGGCGCTGTGTACCCATGGACCGAGCGGCCGCATC
>LKMJ01007665.1_pt1 | contig 10175 bp, 13 predicted proteins | sample 643391 | NCBI WGS metagenome assembly LKMJ01 (sample SAMN04112250, study PRJNA286221) | soda lake metagenome | biome: soda lake; feature: Kulunda Steppe; material: water; isolation source: sample PL-Br10 brine of Picturesque Lake | place: Russia: Kulunda steppe | collected 2010-07
GGGGGGGGGGGGGTTGTGCCAGCGCATCTGCAGGGCATCTGTGGCTCTGCGGTGCATCTGTGGCTCTGCAGGGCATCTGTGGCTCTGCAGGGCGCGCACCGGCTAAGTGTGCAGCGGGCTGGGTGCCCAGCGCATTTGCTCAACTCGCCTCCCCCACATATGTAGGGTTGATGAAATTTGTGTACATACGCCCGTATACTTTGGCAAAGTAGCACAAAAATTGCCTGGTACGCTGCACATGTAACTGCTTTCCATCAACCCCAGGTGTCAGCCGTTTGGCTCAAGGGATATGCATTGTCAGCCATTTGGCTCATGGGATATGCTTTCATCAACCCCAGGTATCAGCCGGTTGGCTCATGGGATATGCAGCTGTGGCTTGAGGCACACGCTCATATGCATATGCCATCTGGAGGTTTGTGCGCGCAAAAAGGCGTTGCTCGCAATGAGCTTGCCCTCCAGCCTAGAGCTGCAACCTTGCTGCCATGTTGGTGGGCTGCAGCCTTGCTGCCATGTTGGTGGGCTGCAGCCTTGTTGCCGTGTTGGTGGGCTGCAAGCGCACCTGCTGACGCCAGGGGCCATGCGCTACCAGGAGGGTGCGAATACAGAGGTTTGAAAAGCGCGCGTCTCAGGCAGCAAACATCGCACAGGAGAGAGCCTCCCTCCTGAAGCGCCTGACACACCTGTCATTGGCCCCTGGCACAAGGACGAGCCCGGGTCAGGAGTGTCCACACTATTATACAGCAGCAGCAGCAGCAGCAGCAGCAGCTACGGCGATGACAGGGTGGGGGATAACTCGGCACACACCTGCAGCAAGCAGGCCGCACGCCCACTCAAAGATCTCGGTGCGCTGGATGGCCAGGGGGTGGGCATAGGTGCGTGGTGTGGTCGTGTGGTCCACTCCTGCAGCGCAAGGGTGCGGGCAGCAGCGGCTCAACGGCAGGGGCCCTGTGAGGGCTGTGGCATACATGCGCGTGCCAGGGAGGAGTGATACGGTCGGGCAGGCGAGCAGGTACGCACGTGCAGGAGCCCTATAGGATGAGCCAGGAGCACCAAAGGAGCACTCCACGGGGCTGCGTGGGCGGAACAGGCAGGCGCTGCAGCTCCTGCCGCAGCCCCGGGCTGCACCCCCGCAGCGTGCAGCACGACACAGCAGCAACGATAAGGAGGCCTGGCTGAGCGCATGAGGCGGCGCGCATCCATCGCATCACAATAGCCACACCCGTATCAACCAGGCACGCCATATGAGTCAGAGGCACACACCCCAATAACCAGGCGTCCGTGCGCCGTGGCCTCGAGGCCTGCAGGCAAGGCAACACAAGCCCCACCTAGCAGGCAATAGCGCGCCCCACTGCTGCCAGGCGGGCCGGCCTTGGTGCCGTGCGCGCTGGCGGCGGCGCTCTCTGCTGCTGCCGTGGGCAGCTCCAGCGGGGAGGGCCGCAGCCCAGCCACCAAGTAGCACAGCTGCGCGGCCAGGACCTGCACAGATCAGAGTGGTGTGCGCGCGCAGGGCAGGGAAGGGATGCGGACGGGCTCATGTGTGTGGGTGGTGAGTGACATGTACGGCAGGTGGCAGGCGCCTGTGGCCAAGGAGCGGCTGCCTCTGCCTGAGCACAAGGGCACACGCATGTGTCTTGACCTCTGCCTCAAGCAACGGGCAATGTGGGCTTAACAGCAGAGATCACGCGTGTCCGGCCGGTGGTCTCGTGGCTCGGCAAATGGTGCGCCTGCGGGCAAGCGTCCCCACAAGTATCCCCTTCCATGCCCAACGCGTGTGATTTGGTGCCAATACCGTCCGGTATGGTGTTTTGCTGGCAAGTGAGGGCGCGGGAGGGAGCAGGAGGGGGCGGGTGTGGTGTTCCTATGCGTGCTTGCATGGCCGCAGTTGCATGGCACGCCCCGCGTTGCGTGCGGCACGCATCAAAAACAGCAATGGTGCGCGGGAGAGGGGGCAGGGCAACGGCGCTGGCGGACACCGGCTTGAGTTCTGAGTCAGCACCTGAGCTGAGCACTGCCGGCGGGTGAGGGCATGGTTTAGGGGCTGTGCGCGTATGCAAGCACATGCAGTAGCCCGGCAACGTGCCAAGTTTGGCTCTCAGAGGGAGTGCGCGCCAACCAGCACACATCACCATACTGCACATATGCGGAAATCCAAGTGCACAGGGCAGGCGCACACACACACGCTCCGCCATGAACGCCAGCCCACGTGCATGTACACCTTGCGCATATGTGCATTGACACACACACGCCCCAGTGCAAGCACGCACCTGCGCGCCCTCTGTGAGCAGGCGGTCCCCCAGGCGCACAATTGCGTCCACATCTAGAAGCGTGCGTGCGGACCCCACCATGACCGCAAGATTGTCCCGCCAGGCGTTCAGCAGCACGCCCTGCGTCGCAGCGCACATGCATGCACCTTTGTGTGCGTGTGCGTGCGTGTACATGCGTGTGTGTGTGCATGTGCGTGTGCATGTGCGTATGTGCACGTGTGCATGTGTGTATGTGCGCGTGCCTGTGCGCGCGTGTGTTTGTGCGTCAGTACATACACGGGCCTGTGCATGTGAATGAATGCGTCTGTGTGTGTGCGCATCCTCCCCTCCCTGAATCCATCCTCCCCCCCCCCTGCATAGCCGCTCTGCCGCACGTTCATGACTACCATAACTGCGATAGTCATGCGGCCTGCGCACCCCACGTAGCAGCCCACCGAGCCATGTGCCCCATATGGTCAGAGGGCACGCAGGCACAGGGGGCGCAGACTGCCAGGCCCTGCAAAATCCGGCTGGCATGTCCACGCGCCTGGCTCCGTGCAAAAGAGCGCGCTGGGATTGAGGCGGCGCGCTCAGCAGGGCCCCTTGTGCTGTGTGCAACAGCCGCGCACAGGCACCCACACACATTGCGTGCGCGCACCCCCCCAACCCCTTGTTCTAAATCCCTGTTGCACGGCAACACGCTCACTGCACACCGGCCCGCTTGCTTGCCTGGCCATCCTGCATGCCCGGCGCCAGCGTGCCTTCCTGGCTCCCGGGGTGGTGCGGCAGCACAGCCAGCTCCGCGTTGCCTGCACGGTAGGGGGGCACAAGCATGGCCGCAGCACACAGCGCGTGATGTATGCCAACTGGACGTGTGCCCGCACCGCGGGCTGCACGAGCACATGCACAGGCAGCCGCCACAGCAGCAGCAGCAGCAGCAACAGCAGCAAGCTCTGGGTCCATGGAGCAGAACCACCTGCAGCCTTGCATGCCCGCTTCATCTGGCTCCAATGGGCAATAACCCAATTCCGACCCAGGCATTTTGGCAGGCCGCACCGAGTTCCACATCAGACGCGCGCCTACGTGCGCACAGCTGCCCCGTCGCAGCCGCCTGCCCTGCCCAGCTGCCCTGCCTTGCAGCTGCTGCAGCAGCGCTAGGCCCTGGCTCCCAGCCGCCCAGGCCCTGCATGCACACCCCTCCCCTCCCCTACGCACACGTGTGTGCACGCGCTCACCTGCGAGCATGAGCAGGGTAGTGCGCAGCGGGGTGCCTGGCACCGTGCAAGCATGCGCCATGGCTGTTACCACGTCGGACACGGTCCGCTCGCCGCAAGGCTGCGCAAGGCACATCGCGACGCCCCACAGGTGCGCACCCATGGCCACCTGCGCAGGCAAGGGCGGGCGGGGACAAAGCGGAAGGTTGACCAAGGAAGCACCTGCTTGCGTGCACACACACATAGAAACATGCATACAAGCACACACGCGCACACATGCGTACATGTGTGCGCGCACAAGCACACACGCACGCATGCACACACATGCATGCATGCATGCATATATGCGTGTACACACACGCACACGCACGCACACACACACACAAACATACACACGCGCGCACGCGCACACGCACGCGCACACACACACGCACACATTGGCCCCCGGTGCAATCCCTGCGGCCCCCGGCCCCCCGTCCACCTTGACAGCCTCCGGCTGCTTGCCCTGAATGACCAGGCGCTGCACCTCCTCCGCCGCGGCCTGCTGCCTTGCCTCGTCCTGCGCACCACCACCGCAAGCAAGGAGAGTTGAAGGAAGGGGAGGGGAGGGGAAGCCGCACCCCACTGCGAGCCATCGGCCCTGCATCGGCCCTGCATCGGCCCTGCATCGGCCCTGCTTTGGCCCTGCATTGGCCCTGCTTTGGCCCTGCATTGGCCCTGCATTGGCCCTGCGCAGGGCCTGCCGGCGCCAGCCAAGCCTCCGTCACAGCAAAAGCCATGTGCCTGCTGACAAGACTCCTGCTGCCCCAATGGGAGGGGCACTTCCCTCCCAGTTCTCTCCTTCACCCTCCTCCTCCCTCCTCCTCCCTCCTCCCAGCCCCTCCAACAGCTGGCGGGGCGCCCCTGCGTGCACTGCGCCGCAGCAGCGCTGCGGCTTGGCCACAGGGGCTGCTGTGGCTGCACTGAGGGATGAGGGCCGGCTGGCCGGCCAGGGCAGCTGGTGCCCCGCCCTTGCTCGCAGCAACAAACCCACACACCTGCTGGGGCGCCAGCAAGGGCGGGGTGACGCTGCCGGGCACGGGCACAAGCGCGGCGGCGGGGCTAGGCTGCGCGCCAAGGGCATGCGCAGGGGCGTGCGCAGGGGCGCCCTGCGTGCTCACGACGCCCATGAGCTCCAGCTCAGGCGCTGCCGCGGCGTTGCCGCCCTTGGCCTGCAGGCACACATCGACCAATGCTGCATGTGATTCCAGGGCGGGCCACTGCAAGCACAGAGGAGTGTGTGCCCATGTGTGCGTGTGCTCTGACATAGGCCGCGCGCGAGCGGGCTCAATGTGTGCATGTAAAACTCACAGCACACATACACACTGACATGCTACGCGCAGCGCGCGTGCGAGGTGTGCCCTGTGCAAGAGGTGTGCCCTGTGCAGGCTGCCTGCGCCTGCCAGCTTGCGCGAGCCTCCTGTGCTGCGAGCCATGTGCATGTATTGTAACACACAGCACACCACCACACTGGCATGCGCGCAGGCACATGCGCATGCCCATACATACACACGCGCAGTCACATGGGCACCCCCCTGCCCCCACACCACACAAGCTCGCGTGTCCCTTACACACACACACGCACACGCACACACACAGACAACCCCCCAACGACCCACGCACCCCAACGCACATACTCATGCATACACGCGCACGCACAAACGACAAGTGCGCAGCACACACACACATTGCACATTTGCACAGGGGGCCTTGCAGGCACGCACCGCCGGCGGCTTCTTGGCCTGTGGGTGCCGCAGCAGGACGCCATCGTGCTTGACCATGACACCAAGCGCCGCCCACAGCATGCGGCCCACCTCCTCAGGGCCCTGGCTCACATGGGGGTCCTCGCTCGCGTACGCCGCGCTGCGCTCGTGGATGAACTTGAGCACCTGCGCGCGCGCATGCACACACGCACGTGCACATGTGCGCTTGCTCTCACACATGTGCATGTGCACGCTTGGGTGGATGTGCCTACGCGCACGCGTACGTCTCTTTTTGCACACGCACGCACGCACGCGCACAAACGCACGCATGGATGGGCCTGAGCATACGCATGCCTGCGCACACCAACACACACACACACGCACAACACACACGCAAGCGTCCGCCCATTGACCCGCCACAGCCAGGAGCAGGCCTCCCCCGCGGCCCGTACCGCGTCCTTGCTGGTGCTGGGTCCCAGCGGGCCTGGAAAGTCGGCCAGCACCCGCAGCGTGGGGTCCCCCGCGCCCTCTCCCTGCCGCGGCGCCTTGCTGCCCCGCATTGCGCCCAGGATGCCGGCCCTGCGACCAGAGGCCCAACCACACGCGCGCATGCTGGTGCTCAGTTGTAGGGCACCCACGTGCCCACGCCATGCAAGCATGCGGCGTGTGATCGGCTTTGTATGTTGGCCTGCTGTGCTGCAGCTGAGGCGCCGCCCGTTGGATGGATGGATGGCTGCCGGCAGCGGGGCTAGGGCAGGAGGGACAGACCTCCTGGCGAGGCAGCAGAGCAAGAGCGCCTGTGCAGGGCCATGCTCTGACCACAGCCTTGTTGCTTGTTGGCGCTGCACACCGTGTTGCCGCCAAGGAGGTGAAAGGGCAGTGTGGTAACACTGGCGCGCACACGCACACACACTCTCTCTGCGTGTGTGTGTTTGTGTCTCCTCTCTTTCTCTGTCTCTCTCTCCCTCTCTGTGCATGTATACGCGCACACATTTGCACCTACACACAGGCACGCATGTGCACGTGCGCACGCGCCCGTACCTGAGGAGGGTGCTCACACCGGAGCTCAGAGTGCCGGTGGGCTGATGGCCAACAGATGCGGATGCAGGCTCCTGCGGGCCGCCACCCAAGGCGGCGTACAGCTTGGGGAGCGTGGTGTAGGTGAGCAGGTCAGAGGCGGGCGGGGCAGCGCCTGCGGATGAGCACACACATGAGCTAAGGACACTGGGTAGGTAGACTGGATGTGTGGGCCAGCAAGCGCGCAGACGGCGCTTGAACACGGCCATGAAACCCCCATTTGGGGGAGGGGAAAGGGGGGGGGAAGGGGGGGGAGGCAAGGAAGAAAGCCTTGAGGAGGGGAGGGGGGTCAAAGCTGAGATTGGGCCCAGGTCATGCTGGACGCCCGCCCCTTTGCCTCAATCTATGTCCACGAGCGTCGGGGCCCATGGAGAGACACACGCCCACCCCGCCCACGCCCATCGCCTTCCCTGTGCCATCAATTACACCTGGAGCTTTGCGGCACTCCAGGCCTGCTGCAGGCTTCAAAAACCAGCTCGCACAAAGAAGCTGCGACACAGCCGCAGGCTAGCAAACATTGGGAGGAGAAAACACGCAGAAACACGAGTGCAGGCATGCGCACGCTCACGCACCCGGCTGCTGCTGCTGCTGCGGCGGCGGCAGCGGCGGCTGGTGCGGTCCTTCCGCCCCCTGCACCAACAGCGACCTGGGCTGCACCACCACCACGCTGCCGCCAAAGCCAAAGGACACAAAAGGGTGGGCCGGCCGGCCGTTAGGGCACGCGCGCGCTGCTTGGCAAGACAGCGGGAGCTCCACCAGCGTGCCCGGGGACAGGACCTGTGGGCAGAGGTGACGCACGCAAAAGTGGCCCTGAGGTGGGCAGAGGCCACAAGGCTGCACACACGGCGGCCTGCACCAGGCAGGGCACAGGGAGCGCTGTCATAGCCGTGTGTGCAGAGCAAAGGGGCCCTTGACTATGAAGCAGTTGCGCCAGTGTAGGCCACAGTATGCGGCAGTGTGCCGCGGTGCACTCCGCAGTGCGCTGCAGTGTGCCACACTGCTGGGCGCGTGGCCACGCACCTTGTGCTCTGCCTGGTACTGCTGGCTGTACAGGTTGGTGCCGCTGGTTTTCTTTGGGTAGGTGTGGCCAAAGGGTGCCGCTGGGATGCCCAGGCTGCCAGGCGTGTAGGTAGCTGCGGCAGGGGTCTGGAAGAGAACTGCCACTGGTGGTGCACCTACCGTGCTACTGTAGTTGCCAAATGCCCCCAGGGCTGAGGGCACAGCACCGATCCCAGCCCCGACACCAACACCAACGCCTCCAGCTGCGGCTGAGGCTGGGGTCGGGGCCGCAAACTGGCCGGCTGCTGCTTGCTGCGCCAACAGGCTGGCTGTCGTATGTGGGTCAGCCCCGCCAGCCACAGGCTCGGCATCCTGGGCAGCAGGAGGGGCAGCTGCGTGGGCCGTAGGTTGTGCACACACCGAAGCTTGTATGCCTTGTGCAGCGCCAGCAGGCTGCCGCTGCTGCTGCTGCATGAGCAGCTGGGTGCTCGCCTCTGGAAGCACTGCTCCTTCATGAGCAGCTCCTGGTGCTGCAGCACGTGCGCTTTCAGCTGCACTTGTGCTGCAGTCCTGCTGCTGCTGCTGCTGCTGCTGCTGTAGCTGCTGAATGCACATGTTGTAGTAGTAGCTATAATGCTCAGGCCCACAGCCATACTGCGCAGCATAGTAATTGGCGTAGTAGTCTGCGTATGCATGCATTTGCTGCCATGCATCCCCCAGCAGCCCCTGCTGCTGTTGCTCCTGCGGCTGCTGGTGCTGGTGCTGGTGCTGGTGCTGGTGCTGCTGCTGCTGCACTGGATACTGGTGCACCGGATGCTGCTGCTGCACCGGATGCTGTGGCTGCAGGGGTTGCACACCCTGTTGTTGAATGAGCTCCTGCTGCTGCAGCTGCTGCTGCATGATTTGCTGCTGAGTAAGTTCGTGCTGCTCTTGCTGCTGCTGCTCTTGGTTCAACTGCCGCTGCTGCTGCTGCTGCTGCTGCTCTTGGTTCAACTGCTGCTGCTGCTCTTGCGCCAGCTGCTGCGGCTGCTGCTGCTGCTGCGGCTCCTGCTCTTGCGCCAGCTGCTGCTGCTGCTGCTGCTGCTGCTGCTGCTGCTGCACCTGAGGCAGCTGGCCCTGGCTTGACACACCTGCTGCAGGGAGGCACCAGAGCACATGGTCGGTTTGAGGGGCCCTGCTACGTGCCCCCTCGCCTGGTCTGCAACAACACAGCTCCTTGTCAGCTTGCAACACTGATGCTTTCGGGGCATAGTGAGAGCCATCCACAACACACAAGAGGAGCCCTGAGGCCCTGACTTTGCAGCCATAATCCTCACAAGTGCTGGGCAGGCACAGGCGTGTGTGCTCACACCTGGCATGCTTGTGTACATGCTCACATGCTTCACTCGGACGCACACACTCCCAAGCCCGCCGTGCCATGCTATGCGCTGCTCGTGCTGTGCGCTGCTCATGCCATGCGCTGCTCCGTGGTGCCCCTGACAGAGCAGGTGGATAGACGCTTGTGAAGGCACCCACAGCCTGAACATGGCCTATGCAGCGAGCTCTCCCTGCACTGCGTGTGCTTCAGGCACGCACAGCCTGAACATGGCGTACGCAGCAAGCTCACCCTGCGCACCGTCCGCAGGCAGCGCCTCGGCAACGGCAGCCTGCAAGCCCTGCAGAGGGGGGCCCCCCTCAAGGGATGAAGGGTAGCATGTGTGGGCCAGGCGGTGCTTGCTGGAGGGGTGATGGCATGCTTGCCTCGCGCTCAGATGTGGCCCCGGACCACCATGGCTGTGCTGCACCTCAGCAGGCTGCTGCGGCGGCGGCTGCTGGGCCCCGGCGAGCTGCTGTTGAATCTGCAGCTGACCAGCCAGCTGGTGCTGTGTCTCCGTCACCGCAAAGGGCGACTCAACTTGGCGCGCCTCCTCCCTTGCCACCCACACGCTGCTGCTGCCCGCTGCCTGCGGTGGCTGAGACACGCCGCCCACACCATCCAACAGGGCATCAAAGAAATCTGCGCCTCCTGCTTCAGCTGCACCTCCTGGGTGCTGCACTGCCATAGGAAGGGGTTGCTGCTGCTCCTGTAGCATGGGCGCTGCTTGTGCGTGAGAGCCTGAGCTGGCTCTGCTTACTCCATGGGGTGCTGCCGGGGGAGCAGGGGGCGCAGTGGGGGCGACTGTGGTTGCTGCCTTAGGGTTAATGTGTGCTGCTAGTTCAGCCGGGGGGGGGGCTGCGGTTGCTGCAGAGCAGTTGGGGAGCGCTGCTAGTGGAGCGCTGGGTAGTACTTGAGGCTCATCTAGGGCATCAAAGTCCCACTCAGCATCACCCGTCGCAGCAGAGAAGAGGAAGGGGTTCTTCTCAGAGATAATGAACCCTCCCCCCGTGCTAGGCCCATTTGTCGGTGCTGCGAGGTGCGTGTGATCTGATGTGCCCAGGGGCGCAGCTATGACCTGCTGCTGCTGCTGCTGCTGCTGCTGCTGCTGCTGCTCCTGATGCTGCTGTTGACGCTGCTGCTGCCCTTGGCCAACATCCAGCTCCTCATCCAGGCCCCAGAAATCCTCGTCTTCCTCCTCAGCAGACTTCTTTTTTGGCCTAGGGCCTGATTCCATTACCGTTGCACCACCAGCACCTGATGGGATGAGTGCAAATTCAAGGGCGACGACTCCTTTCCCTCTTCATAACACCCGCTTGCATAATAGCTTCCAGTAAACTTTTCATCCTTGACATATTTGTAGTTTGAGATAATGCAATCGTTTAAAATGCTTCAAACAACGTATCCTTCCCGCTCTTTCTTGCAAACGACCGCAAAGAGACGTGCAAATTCTGGGAACAGGAATATCAGGTCTTGCCGGTGCAGTTCGCTTGTTGATTCACGCTGGCTACAGGCGAACTTGGAGGTGAGAGTTTACACAACACAC
>LKMJ01007666.1_pt1 | contig 10174 bp, 9 predicted proteins | sample 643391 | NCBI WGS metagenome assembly LKMJ01 (sample SAMN04112250, study PRJNA286221) | soda lake metagenome | biome: soda lake; feature: Kulunda Steppe; material: water; isolation source: sample PL-Br10 brine of Picturesque Lake | place: Russia: Kulunda steppe | collected 2010-07
CCGCTCGGGACGGTCCCGCTATACGAGGCCGTCAAACGAGCAGGCAGTCCCGAGGACCTGACGACCGATCTCTTGCTCGAAGTGATCGACAAACAGGCCAGACAGGGCGTCGATTACATGACGATTCATGCAGGAATCCTCGCTGAACACCTTTCGTTGACCAACGATCGAAAGACGGGAATCGTCTCGCGTGGGGGCTCGATCATGGCAAAGTGGATGGAAGCCCACGGCGAGCAGAACCCGCTGTTTCAGGTCTTTGAGGATATCTGTGGGATTTTTGCCGACCACGACGTTACGTTCAGCCTCGGCGACAGCCTCCGGCCAGGCTGTCTCGCAGATGCCTGTGATGAGGCTCAGTATGCTGAACTCGACGTTCTCGGCGAGTTGACACACAGAGCCTGGGACCACGACGTACAGGTGATGGTCGAAGGGCCGGGCCACGTCCCAATGGACAAAGTCGCCGAAAACGTCGAGCGCCAACAAGACGTCTGTGATGGTGCGCCATTTTACGTCCTCGGCCCGCTGGTGACCGATATCGCGCCCGGCTACGACCACATCACGAGTGCCATCGGCGCAGCGATGGCTGCCCAGGCCGGCGCGGCGATGCTCTGTTATGTGACTCCGAAAGAACACCTCGGACTCCCTGAAGAAAAAGACGTCCGTGATGGGCTGGCTGCCTATCGAATCGCTGCCCACGCCGGCGACGTCGCAAACGGTCGTCCCGGCGCTCGAGACTGGGACGACGCTCTCTCGGAAGCCCGCTATGCCTTCGACTGGCGCGAGCAGTTCCGACTCGCACTCGACCCCCAGCGGGCCCAGCAGTTCCACGACCAGACGCTGCCCGGAGACAACTACAAGGAGGCCCGATTCTGCTCGATGTGTGGCGTCGAGTTTTGCTCGATGCGTATCGACCAGGATGCGCGTGAGAGCGCCGACGAAGCCAACGAACGCGAGGCGATGACCGACCTCGAGGCCGGAACCGACCTCGAGACCTCCGCCGCCGCCGAGGTGAACCAGCCGCCAGTCGGCACCCACGACTCGAGCGGGCTAGAAGCGCTCGAGGCGGTCCGGACGTCGACTGTAGAAGGTGCAAGCGACGACTGACAGTATCGAGCGACGGCTGGCGAATAACGGTACAAAACAGCAGTTGGGAAACACCATTATGTCTACGAGCCCGATACCGTAGGTATGACCGACCGACAGAGTCGACGGGCAATTCTCGCAAGCGTGGGGGCGACGGTCGCACTGGCCGGCTGTCTTGGCGAGGATACTCCAACCGATGACGAGGAAAACGGCGGGGACGGCCCAGACGACGGCGGAGAGGACCCAGAGACAGCCGAGAATCTCGAGTGGCAAGAAGGGACCCTCGAGGACGTCACTACTGGCAAGTCGTTTACCATCGATGACAGTGACCAGCCCGTGGTCGTTCACACGTTTGCTTCTTACTGTCCGACCTGTCACTCCCAGCAAGAAGAAATCGACGAGATAGCAAGCGACCACGAGGATGTTCGCTTCGTCGACCTGGCGATAGAGGGTGGTGATGACCCCGATAGCGTCGCCGACCACGCCGTAGACAACGGCTACGAGTGGACGTTTGCGATGGCCGACGACGATCTCACTAGTTCGCTCGTCGACGAATTCGGCCAGGAGATCAGTGTCCACGCCCAATCGCCGCTGGTCGTCGTCTGTTCGGATGGCTCGACCCAGACTGTCGAAAAAGTCGCGAGCGCAGCCCAGATCCGAACGAGCCTCGAAGAGTGTGGGTGACGTCGTCCAGAAACCGGATTCGCGGACCGAGGATTCATACCCCCTTCGACCGACCGACTTCCTATGAACACGACTCGAGTCTCACAGGTCGATGCCTTTACCGACGAACCGCTATCCGGCAACCCCGCAGGTGTCGTTCCCGAAGCCGACGGCCTCGCCGTCGACCAGATGCAGGCTATCGCCACCGAGATGGCCGTCAGCGAGACGGCTTTTCTGTCCTCGAGTGACGCAGCCGACTATCGTATCCGGTACTTTACCCCCACCCAGGAGGTCGACCTCTGTGGCCACGCTACGATCGCAAGCGTCTCTCACCTCCACGAAGAGGGCCTCGAGTCGGGGACGATCACCCTCGAGACGAACGTTGGCGTTCTCGAGGTCGATGTCCACGACGATGGGACAGTCTGGATGAGCCAGGACGTGCCCACGATCCGTGAGGTCGATGTCGGCTACGGCCAGGTGGCCGAGGCACTCGGCGTCGAGCAGGCCGCACTCGAGGGGGCACGCGCCGACTTGCCGCTTGCCGTCTCCTCGACCGGATTGTCGTTTTTGATCGTCCCGATCACCTACCTGTCGGATCTGGGGACCGCAGCACCCGATATGGCCGCGATCGAACGGCTCACCACCGACGTCGACGCCACGGGGATCTACGTCTTTACCTTCGACACGCTCGAGGCCGAATCGACGCTTCACGGCCGGATGTTCGCACCCGGTGCCGGCGTTCCCGAGGATCCAGTGACGGGAACTGCAAGCGGTGCCGCCGGTGCCTACCTCGATCGCTTCGGTGCCTTCGACGACGAGTTTCCCGACGAACTCCGCCTCGAGCAAGGCCACTACGTCGACCGGCCGGGGATCGTCCGTGTGTGCGTCGACGGCGTCGTTCGCGTCGGCGGCCGTGGTGTGACCGTCCTCGATGGATCGCTCGTCGTTCCCGACGAAGACGACGACGAGATACTCGAGGCGTGATCGCTCACACTCCTCGAGTGGTAGGACGAATCTGTGTGACGATCCTCGCTATCCCGGAGCGGCGATTACGACGGACGTCCGGCCCCGCGAGTCGGCGTCGGCCACGACGTGGTAGCCGAGATACTCAAAGCAGAGTGTGACGGCCCCGTTGGACTCGAGCAACGTGGTTGCTGCCTCGGGGTCGATGGTCTCATACAGCGGGGGCAGTTCCATCGGCTCACAGCCCTCACGGGCCGCGATACGTTCGAGTGCCGTAGCGAGTGTGGGGTGCATCGTCTTCGATAGAGAGGGGGTGTAGTGCTTTGGCAAGCCTGAACTGATGGGTCGAACCAGCCGTCGGGTGTCGGTTCGGCGCATCAGTCGACGCTTGGCGGAGTAGTAGTTGGAGGGCAAACGCCGCCGCACAGTCCGGACAGGTGACGCTGCGGTCGGTTGGGGTTGCCTGTATGTCGGTGCCACAATCACAGTGGATGGTGAGTGTCGGTGTCATGGCTGGTCCATCTCGTATCCACCGCAGCGGAACAACCCAGCTCCAACCCCGATCGGTACGGTCTCTGCTCGAGGAAGCGTCGGCACATCTTTATTTCACCGACGTATAGCATGAGTTGCCGCCGCGTTGCGGTGGTATGCCGCGAGCCGGAGTCCGTGCCTCCAAGCAAGGGGCTCCGGCTCTTGCGCACTTTCGTGCGCGTTCGTTCTTTACACAACCAAGGGTAATTAACGTTAGGATTCCTTTCAGAATCGAGTGAAAATAGCGCCGTTCACCCCCTGACGGGGTGAGCTCGTCTCGGATATGCTGGGACGTCGAGAGTGACACAGCAACTCCCGTATTGTGTCTAGTTGCAGATCGAACCAATAAAATTAAAATCAGCTATTTCTATACCAACTAGCAATAACTGACAATGGGACACAACGACAGACGACTCGAGGAACGACTCGGGGGTGGATGAGATGGTGATAACGACCATCGGTCGACAGCTTCGACTTGCCCGAAACGCCGTCGGTATCGTCGCCGGCGCGCCACAGTTGCTGCTCTATCCGATTGCGTTTCTGATCGTCACGTTCGGCGCGTCGATTCCCGTCTTCGTTGCGAACGTGGTCCATCCGCTTGCTTGGTTGGTGGCCTTCGTACTCTATCTGACGGTCATCCCGATCATGGGGGCGTTTTTCATCGTCGCATACTGTTATGAACTCAACGAGTTGTTCGAAGGGCAAGAGCCCGGAGTCGGATCGGGAGTTGGCGTCGCGTTCGGACGATTGCGACTCGTTGCGCTTGCATCGCTCGTTTTCGGCACTGGTGGATTCTTCCTTCGTTATCTCGGAGTACTCTCACGGTTTCTGGCCGGTCCCGGAACGCTTGGGAGTGTCGGCGTCGAAACCGTCTCGACGTTCGTCTATCCGGTGGTTGCACTCGCCGACGAAGACCAGACCGCTCGAGAGGCCTTCGAGGACCTGAAGACGGCCGTCGAACGCGAGTTCAGAACGGCTGCGTTTGCGGCGGTCGGGATTCGGGCACTCGTTTCGATCATTTTCCTTTCGGGATTCGCCGCGGCGGTGGCCGTCCTCGCCGTCTGGTCCGCTCGAGGGCTCGTTCCCGGACCGGGTGTGATCGGGCTGGCGCTGGTGCTTTTCACCGGGGCCACCCTCACCGCAGTCATCGTCGGCTTTCTCGTCTCGGGACTGGTCAAAACGGCGCTCTATCGCTATGCGATCGACGGCGAGTTGCCACCCGAACTCGGCGTTGGCGTCGAGGAGTTGATACTCGAACGCTCCTCACTCGACGATCTCGACGGCTCGGGCCCGCTGGCCTGGCTATCGCTGGGCAGACAGCAGGCAACGGAAGCGCTGGGTAGTGTTTCGGTGTGGGCCTTATCACTCTCGACTGCTATCTTCGTCGGGATTGTGGCAGTTCTGTTTTCGACCGTCTACACCGAGATCCTCGAGGGTGCGATTTCGACGGTCGAGAACACCGACGCAAGCCTCGAGGAGGTCGCCCAAGAGGACGAACTCGAGGCGCTGGAACTCGTCTTCGGACCGGATCCAACGCGGGAGGACATCCTGACCGTCCTCGAGTCCATACAGGGATCGGGTGACGTCCTCGGTGTGGTCGTCCTCTCGGGGGTAATTCTCTCGCTTGGCCCGCTAATCGGGCTGTTGGTTACGGTGCCGTCGATCGTCAGGCGACGGCGTGATGGCTCCTATGAGCGACTGCTCGAGGCTGGCTTCCGCCCTCGAGATGTCGTCGTCGGGACGTTCATCGGCCGGCTGACAGCGGCATCGCTCGTGGTCGTCCTCCCGGCGATTTCGGTCGCGGCCGTGGTCTGGCGACAACAGGCTGCCGTCGGCGTTCCCTACATTGGTGCAACGGTGTTTGCAGTCGGCTGTGTCGGGATCTTCGTCGCGCTGGGAACGTTCGTCGGGACGGCGGCGAGAGGGCTAAAGACGGCGATAGCCGGCAGCCTCGGCGTCTGGGTACTCCCGTATGCGTTTTCGGGCAACCCGGTTGGCGTCACTGGTAACCCCGGCAGAGATGGGATCCTCGAGGCCGTCCTTGCACCTCCGTGGGACTTTCTTCCGGCGATACTCACTCGATTCAACCTCTACAACGTCATTACCGATGGGATGCACCTCGCGACGCTCTCGAGTGTCGTCGACTCCCTGCCTCGGATCTCCCGCGTTTCGCTTTCCCCGGCGCTTACCCACGAGGCACCGCCACAGGAGGCGGTTGCGGAACTGCCGATCTATCTGCATCAGTTTGTCGTCTATCCAGTCCTCATCGTCTGGATCGCCCTCCCGTTGTGTGCGGCCGTGGTATGGTTCAAACCGACGTGGTGAGCCGAGACAGCTTGAACTATTCACTCGATTTCGAGTCAGAACTATGAGAATTGTTCGCAAGATTCTTTATCACTACTCGTGTCCACCCAGATGTCAATGGCTGTACTCTGGCTGGACGAAATTAGCGCCGACGACATCGAGACTGTCGGCGGCAAAGGTGCGTCTCTGGGTGAACTCACCGGTGCTGGGCTCCCGGTGCCGTCAGGATTCGTGGTCACCGCGGGGACCTACCGGTCGTTCATCGAAGATGCCGGCATCGACGAGGAACTGTTCGAAGCCGTCGATGTCGACACCGATGACTCGAAAGCGCTTGCAAAAGCCACAGAGCGCGCCCAGGAACTGATCCTCGAGACGCCGTTTCCCGACGACCTCCGCGAAGAGATCCTCTCGGCCTATCACGAGATCGGCAGCGACGAGGAGGCGTTCGTCGCGGTTCGGTCGTCGGCGACGGCCGAGGATCTGCCCGACGCCTCGTTTGCGGGCCAACAGGAGACGTTTCTGAACGTCAGAGCTGCGGCGTTGCTCGATCGGGTTCGGGAGTGTTGGGCCTCGTTGTTTACCCAGCGGGCGATCTACTACCGGCGCGAGCAGGGCTTTACCGACGCCGACGTCAACATCGCGGTCGTCGTCCAGCAGATGGTCGACGCCGAGAAATCGGGCGTCCTCTTTACGAGCCACCCCTCGACCGGCGATCCGACGATGATCCTCGAGGCCGCGTGGGGGCTTGGAGAGGCAGTCGTTTCGGGAGCCGTCTCGCCGGATAACTACGTCGTCCCGCGTGATGGTGGCGACATCGACGTGACGATTGCCGAAAAGAAGGTAATGCACGTCAAAGACGAGGCGACCGGTGAGACCGTCGAGCGGCCCGTCCCCGAGGACAGACGAACCGAGCGTGTCCTCTCCGAAGCCGAGATTGGCGATCTGGTCGCCCTCGGGGAACGCGTCGAGGATCACTATGGCACGCCACAGGACGTCGAGTGGGCAATCGTCGACGGCGAGGTGTACATGCTCCAGTCACGTCCGATTACGACGATCGATGAGACAGATACCGAAGAAAGCAGCCAATCTGGGACCACCGGAGTCGATCCAACGACGGGTGTCACCGACGGCAGTGGAAGCGCACAGACAGCCGATGTCGGAGACGAGTCGACGACGGGCGAGGTCATCGTCGACGGCCTGGGCTCGAGTCCAGGGGTCGTAAGCGGCGCGGCGAAAATCGTGCGCAAACTCGACGACTTAGCGAAAGTCGAGGAAGGCGACATCATCGTCACCGAGATGACGATGCCCGATATGGTGCCGGCGATGAAACGAGCCTCGGGGATCATCACCGACGAAGGTGGTATGACCAGCCACGCCGCGATCGTCTCCCGGGAACTCGGGGTGCCGGCGATCGTCGGGACGACAAACGGGACGACCGTCTTAGAGGATGGCCAACTCGTCAGCTTAGATGGTGATATGGGAGCGGTTCTCGAGGGACAGAAAGTCGCCCCGGAAGAAGAAACCGAACCTGTCGAGGAGGTTCGTCCGCAGTCGCCGGTAAAGCCGATGACGGCGACGAAGGTGAAAGTGAACGTCTCGATTCCCGAAGCTGCCGAACGGGCGGCCGCGACGGGTGCCGACGGCGTTGGCTTGTTGCGGACCGAACACATGATCCTTTCGCTGAACCAGACGCCCGAGAACTTCATCGACGAACACGGCGAGGATGCCTACATCACCGAACTCGTCGAAGGCGTCCGCAGCGTCGCCGATGAGTTCTATCCACGGCCCGTCCGCGTTCGTACCCTCGATGCGCCAACCGACGAGTTCCGCCAACTCGAAGGCGGCGAGGACGAACCGGCCGAACACAACCCGATGCTTGGGTATCGTGGCATTCGACGGTCGCTCGACCGTCCGGAGGTCTTCGCCCACGAACTCGAGGCGTTCCGCAGGCTGTACGATCTCGGCTACGACAACGTCGAGATCATGTTCCCGCTGGTCAACGACGCCGAAGACGTCTACGGCGCGAAACGGCTCATGGAACAGGCTGGGATCGACCCCGAAAAACGCACGTGGGGTGTGATGGTCGAGACGCCCGCCTCGGCGCTTGCCGTCGAAGAGATGGCCGCCGCTGGGATCGACTTTGCCTCCTTTGGCACCAACGACTTGACCCAGTATACCCTCGCGGTCGACCGCAACAACGAACACGTCGCCGACCGCTTTGACGAACTCCACCCCTCCGTGTTGGCCCTGATCGAAGACGTCATCGAAACCTGTCGCGACCACGGCGTCGACACCAGCATCTGCGGGCAAGCCGGCTCGAAACCGAAGATGGTCCAGTTTCTCGTCAACGAGGGTGTCAGCTCGATTTCGGCAAACATCGACGCCGTCCGCGACGTCCAACACGAGGTCAAACGCGTCGAACAGCGACTCATTTTAGAGTCAGTGCGATAGCCACCCGCCGCTGATTGCCCCGCGATTTGGACCCGTCAGTCTCGGCGTCTCGTCTCGTGGGGTTTTGATCGATGCGTCGGTCCGCAAACGGAACTGATAAGCCGTTGATGCCCAACAAACCTGTTATGCAAGCGGAGCCGCAGGCGTTCGACCGGGTGCTCTCGTCGATGTGTACCGAGCCACACCCGGCCGCACGCAAAGCGGCGGAACGATTTCTGGCGACGAATCCCGGCGACCCCGGAACCTATCCGACGATTTCGGCCCTCGAGGACGATGCCGTCTCGTTGCTCGGCGAGATCACCGAGCTCCCGGAGCCGGCAGGATACGTCGCAAGCGGCGGAACTGAAGCCAACATTCAGGCGGTCCGGATCGCCCGCGAGCGTGCCGACTCGAGACGGCCGAACGTCGTTATGCCCGAGTCGGGCCATTTCAGTTTCCAGAAGGCAGCAGATATCCTCGGTGTCGAACTGCGGATCGTTCCGACCGACGACGACCATCGGGCGGATCTCGAGGCGATCAACTCGTCCGTCGACGACGAAACGGCGATGATCGTCGGCGTGGCGGGCACGACCGAGTACGGCCGCGTCGACCCGATTCCGGCGCTCGGAGAGATCGCCAAAGACGTGGGTGCGCTGTTTCACGTCGATGCCGCCTGGGGTGGGTTCGTCCTCCCGTTTACCGACTACGAGTGGACGTTTGCGGACGCCCCCATCGACACGATGACGATCGATCCCCACAAGGTGGGCCAGGCGGCTGTGCCGGCCGGCGGGTTACTCGCCCGCTCGTCGGAGTTACTCGACGAACTCGCCGTCGACACCCCCTACCTCGAGTCGACCTCCCAGGCGACGCTTTCGGGGACACGCTCGGGAGCCGGGGTCGCCAGTGCCGCCGCCGCCATGGAGACGCTGTGGCCGACGGGCTATCGCGAGGAGTACCACCGAAGCCAGCGTAATGCAGCCTGGCTTGCAGATGCCTTAGAGAAACGCGGCTACGAAGTCATCGACCCGACGCTGCCGCTTGTGGCCGCTCGACTCCCGCGGTCGACGTTCGACGCCCTCCGGGCGAAGGGATGGCGAATATCCCGGACGGCAACCGGCGAACTGCGGGTGGTCTGTATGCCCCACGTCACCCGCGAGATGCTCGCGTCGTTTGTCGCCGACCTCGATCGTCTCGAGGTGCGGGCAAGCGTTCCGGTCGTCAGTGACGATTGATACGGATCGTTATAACGTTTTACCGGTGATCGCCGCCCCCTTCGGGTCGATCACCGGTAAAGAATCACAACAGACCGTATGAAACCGGTAGGCGTTTTATTCGGGCTCGAGACGCCACCGTATGGGCGTCGACTGGATCGATACCGTCGCGGTCGTTGGGATCATCCTTCTTTCAGTGTCGACGCTCGTTCTCGAGTTGGCGGTTGCTGTGGCAGCACTCGGGGGATTGTTCTGTACACTGTCGGTCTGGCGGCTGTACGGTGGCCGGCCGTGGGAAGCCTTTGGCTGGCTCGCCTGGGTGGCGACGGCTGGGATGGTCATCGTTGGGCCGTCAGATCCGGCGGTGTTCGTCGTCTTCGTCACGACCGGAATCGCAGGCGGGATCTGTCTGCTCGGCGGTCGCTTTGGCGTGCTCGTCGACGTCTGGAGTCTCGAGAACCGATAATCAAAACAACGACAGCGAGCCGGTGACGCTATCGACGCGGTCGTCGGCGGCCGGGCCAACGGCCAGGGCGGTTACGGTTCCAGGCTCGAGTTGGGTGTGGCCGGCGTCGCGGACGATCGAGTTGGGAATCCCTTCGCGGTCGGCGATGGTCGCAAGTTCCTGAAGCTGGCGTTCGCTTTCGCCTTTGAGGACGACCTTCTTCTGGCCGTTGCGTTTCCACTGGTCTCGAAGCTGTGTATCGGCGTTTTCGTAGGCCGATAACGACGCGTGGGCGACCTGTGCGGCGAGTTTGCCCTGGCCCATGCCGATGTCCGTGCGGGCAACGATGGCCTGTTTCATACCTCGAGTCTCGACGGCGAGAACCAAAGCCCCGGCGATCGGCCACAGCGTCATCTATTTTTGTTCGGGGTCGCTACGTCGGTGCATGCACCATACACGCCGGAGATTTCTGGGAGCCACAGCGGCGGTGGGAGTCGGGGCTGCACTTGCAGGCTGTCTCGGCGGTAATGAGGGCTCGGAGGAA
>LKMJ01007667.1_pt1 | contig 10174 bp, 7 predicted proteins | sample 643391 | NCBI WGS metagenome assembly LKMJ01 (sample SAMN04112250, study PRJNA286221) | soda lake metagenome | biome: soda lake; feature: Kulunda Steppe; material: water; isolation source: sample PL-Br10 brine of Picturesque Lake | place: Russia: Kulunda steppe | collected 2010-07
AAGTATCTCGTGTTGGACTTCCATCCCCTGGCGCTGTTTTACTACTTTGGCGCGGGGACAGCGGGGCTGGGAGTGCTCGGTGGGTTGTGGTCGCTGTACGCGAAGTTCGTGTTTAGCGATCCGCTGTTCGTTCGGGCATCGCTCAGTCTGATGCTGTTCACGATGGGGAGTATGTTCCTCATGTTTGCGATGCTGTTCGATATGCAGGTAAACGAGGACAAGGAGGTGCAGGTCCGTGAGTAGGGATTTTACGTTCGAGATCTACGAGGAGTTGTTACAAGCAGGCCTCGATGCCGGCTACGAGCATATAACCGTCCGGGAGTACCTCTCAGCAGAGGAGCTACCAGATCGATTCATTATTCACCGCCACGATATTGATCGAAAGCCAGAGAACGCGTTGACGATGGCCCAAATCGAATCCCGAAAAGGGATCCCGAGTACATATTACTTCCGGACAATTGACAAGACATTCCAGCCAGGCCTTATCCAGGAAATCGAAGCCCTCGGCCACGAAATCGGGTATCACTACGAAGACATGGATCGAGCCGATGGGAATGTGAGTGATGTTCATCGGTCGTTCTCAGCAGAACTTGCACGAATACGGGCGCTCGTGACTGTGGAGACGATCTGTATGCACGGCAATCCGCTGACAAGCTACGATAACCGTGATATGTGGACAGGGGATCACTCTCCATCGGAGTACGGACTCCTCGGTGAGGCCTATCTTTCGATGGATTTCGAGGACGTAACCTACTTTTCCGATACTGGTCGCACGTGGATGGACGGTCCGCTGAAAATTAAGGATCATACAATGGGAGAAGGTGACAAAACCGTACAGGTAGATTCAACACAGGAATTGATCGAGTTGGTTGCGTCGGGCCAAATTAACCGAATGTGTTTGCTTTCACATCCAAATCGTTGGGCCGCAACGCTGCCAGAATATTTCGTTGAGAAATTAAAAGATACGATCACCAATATGGCGAAGTGGATCATTCAAACCGCTGCCTCAATCAAATCATAAATGGTATCCCGATCACAAGGTTTGAGTTCTGATGATCTGTATTCTCTGTTGAACCACGCGTTCGATGGATGGGGTTCTCAGGAATACTTTGACTGGAAATATAACTCTTTCCCTAGCTATGATCCCAATAAAGATAACTTCACTATATCCAACGATGGAAGAGTGGTTGCTGCGAGACGCATTTTCCGTCGACAGTTAGTGTTACCTTCTGGAGAGACCGTACCAGTTCATATTCATGGCGGTACTGTTGTACATAAGGAGTATCGACAAAAAGGATATTATTCAGACCTGCTCAACCGTTCGATACAACACAGCAAGTCTGAAGCCACGCATATATTCACGTTTAACAGAGATGGAAAGATAACCACTGAGCACCATCGAACTGATGGTTGGGAGCAAATTCTGCTGCCAGTATATGTTAAAATACTTTCACCATCAACGGTGTTCAATGAATATATTCTCAATAGCAGAATCGTTGATCGAATCATCACTCCTCTTTCACCGATAGAACGCCAGGTGGTGAGGTCTCGCATAATTTCAAGAATTATCGCGAGATGCGCTGGCGCCGTATACGGAGGACGAGAGTCTATTTATCCACCAATAACTGCGTCTAAAAGCGATTATAAAACAGAAATCCTCACAGAAAATGATATCTCTGAAGGGCTTCTTACCGAAATATCTGAGCAACTTGCCAGCCGATCACAGTCGAAGTATAACTTCGCGAGATCGCCAGAGACAATTCGGCATTGTATTTCATACCCCGGCTGCAGAGTATTTTTGGCACGAAGAGAGGGAACTGATCACATTTGTGCTTTTGTAATTACGGGTACTCTCAAGAAAGGAGATCTCAGGGAATGTAGAGTGCTCGAGCATATGTGGAGCGATCCAGACGCAACACAGGTTCTCTATGGGATGATAGAGGAACATGCACAACAGTCGAACGTTGACGCTATCGTTACCTGCTCACCGTACAAACCGGGCACAGGGTGGATCCCTATGGATACCGAATACATGATGTGGCCAGACCAGAATAATACCAGACTCCCTGCATCGAAAAGTCTGTGGCGAATAACAACTTACGACATACTTTAAAATGAACGTCCATGCAATAGTCACTACAGAAAATTCGTCTTTCTTCAGACAGCATGTGGAAAATCTTAGTAGGAATGGGGTAAATTTCAAAATTACTTCCGCGACAGATATTGCGCCGTCGGCAGGCAAGCACCCTGATGATCAAAAGAGATCCAGCTTTCTTAGACCCAATTTTGGTCATACTCTACCCTATTACGCATATACCTCATTGCGTTTCTATCCAGAAATTTTACAATCATCAATCAAAAGTAATGTTGATGTTGTTCACGCGTACTCTGGTCTGACACTTCCTTTTGCCCTTGCACAACCGAATCGACCATTAGTCGTCTCATTTATAGGGTCTGATCTGATGGGCGATCACTTATTTGGGAAATTCTCAGACATCGCGAAACAATGTGCCAACAAAGCCGATGCGGTTATCGTACAAAATAAACAGATGGCTGATTTTTTAGACTGTGATTCATATATTCTTCCAAATGGGGTTGACTTTAATACTTTCAAGCCTATACCTCGAGAGTGTGCTGTTAAAAGAGTTGGCTGGGACCCTAATTCGAAACATATACTTTTCCCATACGGGACAAATAGGGATGTGAAAAATTATGAGCTAGCTCAAGAAGTTTCTGAACACGTAAAATCTGAATACTCTGATCAGGTCTGTTTCCACCATCTAGGTAATGTACTATATGAGGAAATGCCATTTTATATGAATGCTGCTGACACTGTGCTGATCACTTCAAAGCGCGAAGGATCACCAAATACAGTAAAGGAAGCACTCGCTTGTAATACACCAGTTGTTTCGACTGATGTTGGAGATGTTGCTCAACGAGTAGAAAATATTGATAATTCACAAGTGTGTGATTTTAAGGATGAATTAGTTGGTAGTGTTCTCTCTGCAATAGACGACAACAATTGTAACGCAAGAGACCAAATACAAGACGTTTCTTGGGAATCAATTTCTAAAGACCTGTTTGACATATATGCCACTGTTATGGACAAGTCTGACCGACAATTATGCTAAATCATTAACTATAGCTTCGAATTTTAATGAGATTGTGTCTATATCATAATTAGATATAAAATATTCTCTAGACCGTTGGCTAATTTCATTAAATCGTTCTTGATTCTCCTCCAATGTTTTAAGAATTTTTCCGCACTCATTTAAATTTGGTTCGAGGAATCCTATGTCTTTAGATGCTAGCGCACCGTTTAGGCTAAACTCAAGAGCAAGGACAGGTGTTCCATAGTGCCAAGCTTCTAGATAGGTGTTAGGAAATCCTTCAAAGGAAGAAGTATTCACCAATGCGATAGCATCTCTATAATATTTGTTTATTTGGTCTGGGGGAACAAATCCTTCATAGGATACATTCGGCATTTTTTCTGCACGATCTATGATCGATTTCTTATACTCTTTATCTTTCCCATCTCCAATTAAAAGGAAGTCCAGATCGGGAGTACGTTCAGCAAGATCTAGGTAAAGATGTGGTCTTTTTTGAATTTTGTCAATTGTACCAACCCAGATCACATTTTCACGTTCAGAATGTGACTTCAGTTCTTCCTCTGGCGGAACATAGTATGAGTTAGGGAGTACTATAGATTCAATGTCATAATTATGTCGTAATATACGCCTCTGATTTTCTGTCTGTGATAAAACCGTTGATCCAGACATCGCTTTTCTGAATATGTAGTCCATCATTTTTTCTGTATTCGACTGATTATCCCTCGAAATATCATCTTCATTAGCAATGCAATAGATATGTGGCTTTCCTACTATTTTAGAACAAATGTATGTGATTATTCCCAACTTAGGGTTTCCTCTTGAATAATATACGTCTGCATCGGATTTATGCATTGCAGCATATATGTCATATAACACCTCAAGTGCTGAGGCTCCTTTATGAGGATTTCGAATACAACTCAACAATGATTTCCCGTTCACTATTTCATTTTCATTCTGATTAAAATTATATGTAATAAATGTGACATCATGTCCTAATGATTTTATCTTGTCACCTAGCAAATACTGCTGACGCTCAGCGCCACCTACCGGTGCCCCAGAGTTTGGTTTTAAGTAACCATACGCATATGGTGCAACAAAGCAAATATGGCTCATACTTTATTCCCTCAATCAGCAATCATTTCTGGTAGTAAAAAGTACTCCTCGATTATTGTTGATTGCACCCATTCGAATCACTAAAATCTACAAAATGTTCTATTTATATATTTCTTGTGGAAGTCCACCACTCCACTGAGCATGAACTACGCATACATGTACAGGTACTTGTCTTACGTCTAAAATATCTGCAATACTAAGTCTGTGACGTCCATCAATCAAAATAATGTCTCCGTTTCTCCCGATCCCGATACTTATTTCGCGAGCTGACATTGGGTAAATTGATCTTTCATCAGTCTGTGATGACTGGTGTTTTTGTTGACAATAGCCAGCTTCCTTCATAGATTGATATATTGTGTCCAAAGTTTCACATCGTTTATCCAGATCTTCAATGGAAGAGCAGCCGTGCCAACATTCTTCATTATTCATAACTTTCTTTTCACATTTTTTGTAATGATTTGTTTCAGACCATCTTTTACCATTGACAAACCTATCATAAATCATAGTGTATATTTCGTATTCTCTGAAAATCCTCGGGTCACAGTCCCAGCTCCCACTTTTTACCGTCCCGGTATCACGGACAGAAAAATAGCCCCCGGATTTTATTAGATATTTAATATCACTTGGAGAAATGTGGTATGTCCTCAGTGGATGCACTCGCTTTTTGCTCATATAGAATTTCCATCGAATTAGAAATTTGTATTTGTGATATTTTCTAATTACCTTTACCGGCTTGCCAGGCAATTTTGAATAATACTTGATTAACTTGCTTAGCGTGGTCTGCTTCATAATTAGCAGTAAAGCGAAAGGATACTAAATTATTCGACTTACGCTACTATCGCTATAGGAATTATCAGAATTGTTGAATATATCTGAGAGCGTAGTAATGGGATTACTCAAGAGGGCAGCAAATTAGCGGGGGTTGATCCGGAGCAGTTGCGCCAGCAACTGCGAACGGAGACTGACGCGAAAGCAGCCAAGCAGGTTACTGTCGCACTTCTTTACGAGACTAGGTTTTCTCCATATCAAATCGACCATTTACTCGGGTTTGCAGCTCCAACCGGCTACAACTGGTTGGAGGTAGTCGCCGAGCGTGAGGTCACTGCTCTTGGCGACGCCCCTCGGTCAGGACGACCACTATAACCCTCTGATGAACACTGGAAAGAACTGACGGCGGCGCGTGCAGCGTCGCCGTCAGAAGCAGGATACGATAATCCAACATGGACACCGGATCTCCTTTGCTCTCACATTCTCGAGTTCATCAATATGATCCGACGGGCAGCGTGGACGACCCTTGCTGTGCGTCGGGCCGTCCCCACAAATCGGCCGCCTGACGACCGGTTCCAGCGGTAACTATCCACCGTCCGAGCCAGCAGTCAGAGTGGTAACGCTGTCGCGTCGGCGTCAAGTCGCCGCCGACAGCGACAATTCTTCATCGGTACGTCTCTGTTTCTCATATCGAACCGCTAGAGGAACCATTGTGTCAGAGAACTCATCATTCAGAAACAACTAGCTGAGGAGGTCTTGTGAGGTACTGAGGGTGGTCCCCCATCAATCCCCGCCCGAGACTGCCGGTCTCGGGCGGTAGAGATGCAATCAATATGCTAGGGGCGGTGACCGACACCGGTGAATGATTTGTTGTACTGACGCCAGACACATTCACTGCTGAAGTCAGCAAACACTTTCTACGAGCCCTCCAGCAGCACTTCGGCAAGAAGTTGGCAATTGGGCTGGACAACGCACCGTATTTCATTGCTAAGGATCTCAAGAAGCAGGCCGTCTTTTGCGGCCTACTTCTTGAATATCTTCCTCTCACGCCTCAGAAATGAACCCATTCGAAAACTGCTGGCTTCAGGTCAAAGCAGCCCGAGCCAATCGGCTTTTTCTGACAATCGAAGAAATAACACAATATCTCAGAACAGCGATTTCACGTCTTACTGTACCGCAAGTGTATCATTACTTGTGCTAATGCCTATAGTTGTCCGTTCTCTCAACAGCGGCTCGTAACACGACTTTCATGATATCATCGGATGAGCTCAAGCAGGCCCATGCTAAAAGACTTCAACTCCCCATTCGAAATGAACTCGTCCGGATCTGTGAGGATGCGTTTGAGCTTTGGAAACTCTATTACATGAAATTCGGACAGCAGCTGTATCAGGCTACTGGTTCTGTCGCGTTATTCTACCAAAGAGTACAACTAGTGACTATCCAAATTCACGCACTAATAATTTTTTTGATATTTTGCCACTCTATTGCACCAGTCAATAGTGAGAATACTAACCAAATTGACAATCCACTGACTGTAGCGGCCAAGATCGAAATAAATCCACTTGTGTATTGTAAAACAACCCAAACTACTCCTGCCATGAATATACTTATTACGATGGTTATTACCACTGACCTCATAATATTTTTCTTATTAATAGGGAGCTCTGAGAATACTATGACTAATTTGATAAAAACATAGGCTGAGTATGTAATAATTGTTGCGAGTGCTGCCCCGATTACTCCTAAAGTGGGTATTAGAATTATATTTAGTACTATATTACAAATAGATGTGATTCCACTTGCGATCGCACGCTCTTTTGCACGCCCTAAATAGTCCAACGGATGATCCGTTATCTTCGTTATCGAGTTCAAAATTATAAAAATTGAGAATATCTGGATAACCGGAACTGCATCTACATAACCTAATCCAAATACGAATGTCACTAATTCCTCTGCTATTAAAACCAGCCCTAATGCGGCGGGAAAATATAACAAGAGAGTTTTATTGAATGATGTCTCGTAAAGTTGAGCTGCAGTTTCTAATTCATCTGTAGCTTTCTTTGAGCCATAGGTAGGAGAAACTGAGTATCCAAGTGCTGCAGCAGGCGTTTCTAAAAAGTCTACAATTTGCTTACTTATTACATAATATGAGACTGCTGCTGGATTTAGAAAGAACCCGATTAATATAGTATCAAACTCTTTGTCAAATTTCTCAGTTAGTTTGGTTCCAGTCAATGATATATTATATTCAGCAATCCGTCGAAACAGACCTGGTTCGATTTTCTCACTAACTGAGTAATGTGTATAATGCCTGAAATAGAGTATATAAAATCCAACTAATGATGACAGAAAAGAAGAAAGTACGTATCCGAATAATGCTCCAATAGCCCCATAACCCAATAAAACCAATAGAAGTGTTATTACTAACCTTCCAACTCTTTCAATTACTCTTATTAAAGACGAATGATAAATGTCATCGAAACCTTGCAAAACATACTTTGTATACGTAAAAGAAGCAGAGGTGAATACAAAAACTACACCTACTAGAAGAAACGATTGCAAATTAGGATTTCCAATGTGGTAAGAAATATTTTCATAACTAATTAGCAACAGAGCAGAAACGGTAAGAACAGACAGAATATTTAAGTATATTGACTTTTGGATGATATGTCGAATCTGAGCGGGAGAACTCTCTTTATACTCTGCAATATATCTTGCAGCAGATCTCGCTATCCCTAATTTACTAAACACCTGAATCACTGAAAGCACCGATATTGACAAAAATAATAATCCATAATACTCGGGACTTAGCAGTCTAGCTAATAACACAAGCAAAATGGCGGAAGAGATCGAAGAGATGGTTCTCCCTGCTAACTCGTATTTAAAATATTGAGATAGTCGGGGCACAAGGCTCATGCAACAATGATTGGATCTCTACAATTTCTTGGGTGAATAGATTTCGGTCTCATGATTTGAATAGATTAAGTGGGTATATTCATTTTCTCTAATAGTTTCGGATCTTGGTTCCCACGACCCAATTATCACCCAATTTTGTAAGCTCATCGTATCCATGCGGTAATTTACAACATAATATATTCCATTCATACTAAGCCTATCACCGTTCGCTAAGGCCTCAGTATCATCGACTGATATAACGCTTATCTGTGAGTTCAAACTGTTATATTCTTGGCTTGAATCATATTCCATTTTATTTTGTAAAATTATGTTTCTAGTAAATTCGTCTGAACGTAAGGGTTCTTCTCCTCCAAATTTCAAATACCAGTCACTCACTTTGTCTAAGTATTGAAACTCAGTTCTATCTTGATTTGTTAATTCATTGTCTACGTTTTGGCCATACAAAACTAGTGTAGAAACTGCCAGAATTATAACGAGTACAATAAGAATTTTTTTCCAATTATTTTGGGAAATATTTGCTAGTGCCGCAATACCAAGGAGACCAGGGAAATATAGTGCCGCAACAGGCATATTCCCGATAAGAAATCTTGCTACAACATAGATGCCAATAGTGAAAGCATAACAGAGAGCTACTAGATGTGTGGGTTTTAAATTCTTTTTATTTAACCAAAACCATAGTGCGAGAACTGTTACTCCCACTAAAGATACTGCTACAACACTATATCTCATCAAATTAAGATATGTTATGATGTCTGGTTGCTGCACCAGAAGAGCTTCAATCCCACTGCTATTCTCACCAGATCCAAACCAATGAATGAAGAATCTTGCAAATCCAGATAGCCCTGAAGCTTGTTCTGTGGTTGCTAAGCGAACCACCATCGGGGTAAAAGTATCATAAATGAATCTACTTAATCCGAATAGAACTATTCCTGTGAAAATCACACCGCTAGATAGTGTAGTAATTTCAAACTGATACGAATTTTCAGCATCAACTAATTTTTTCTGTAATATTATGAATACAATGATTAATGAGAAGAGAATACCTATGTCCATCGTTCCTTGATATGATATAAAGACTGTTGCGGTTATGAGTGGAATTATGGCCAATATTATATTCGCACCATGGTTTCCCTTCATAGCCATATTGAGAATTATTATTATAGTAAACAGTATGGCGTTTCCCATGCCATGAGGCCAGAGATACAAACTACCAGTGCCATTCGTTCCTGCAGTCAGCAGAGCGATAACTATACCTATAGATATAATTCTACTATCTGAGAATATCTTGAATACTGCATAGAATATCGCCAAGTATGTGTAGATGAAGATGGGAATCCAAGGTATCTGACCAGGAGCTACTCCCAATATTAAAGACGTGATTGCACTGGCCGAGTAATATGCAGGTATTGAGTCCCAGGCTCTTGGGACGATTTTTTCGGTATAAACAATCCGATCAACAATAGCCATGTGCTTTTGAACAAAGGGATCTACCATTCCTTGGAACATATAATATGAAATAGGAATCAATAAGAAAATAGTAATAAATGTGATTTTACTCTTTCTTTTATCCGATAGCAATTCACCGGTCATCACTGTCTAGTATGCCAGAATATAAATAAAGTCTTTCATCAAGTGGTTAAGCAACTTCGCGATCATCGCCTCACGCTCAATCCGTTCAAAATTCGCGTCGATGCATTTGTCTGCCACCCATCTGTTCTAGTTTAGCAGAGTGAGATCCTGCTCGATCAGACATCGCTGTGACTACCTATCAGAGAAACCCGGTGGAATGTATAACGTATACACTACCGGATTCAGTAATTATTTGCCGGATACAAAGAGCATTTCCCTCTGATGAGTTGCGCGAACGCGTTCGCGCAACGAATCTCGTCAAGCGTCAGCGGAAATTCGACATTGTTGTGCTATTCTACACTCTTGCGTTTGGTTTTGCTGCCGGGTCAGACCGCTCTCTACAGGCATTTCTTGAATGGTACGTCGAGATGGCTGACTGTGACGAACTCTCCTACGCATCGTTTCACGACTGGTTTGAACCAGGTTTCGTTGCACTCCTTCCAGAGATTCTCGATGATGCTATCGAGAATCTCGATACTGGACGAAGAGACCTCAACGGTCGTCTCGAACGCTTCCGAGACGTCCTTATCGCTGACTCAACCATCGTTTCGTTGTACCAAGACGCCGCTGATGTCTACGCAGCAACTGGTGACGACCAAGCCGAGCTGAAACTCCATCTTACCGAGTCACTCTCTACA
>LKMJ01007668.1_pt1 | contig 10174 bp, 8 predicted proteins | sample 643391 | NCBI WGS metagenome assembly LKMJ01 (sample SAMN04112250, study PRJNA286221) | soda lake metagenome | biome: soda lake; feature: Kulunda Steppe; material: water; isolation source: sample PL-Br10 brine of Picturesque Lake | place: Russia: Kulunda steppe | collected 2010-07
AGCCGACCATCCGCAGGGTCGAGACGACGTCTTTCCAGTGTTCTTCGCCGTGGCCGTAGCCGACCGATCGAAACAGCCACGAACGGTTGGGTTCGTCTTCGTAGGCCGTCGTATCGAGGACGCCTTTGGTCCGTGCCTGTTCGTCGTAGACGCGCGTGTCTTTGGCGTGAACGTGATGAATCGCCTCACCCAAAAACCGAATCGCATCCGTAATCGAGATTCCCTGCCAGTACAGGTGTGAGGGATCGAAGTTCGCCCCGATTCGGTCGTTCGTTGCCTCGCGCAACCGCAGCAACCCGTGTGGCTCGTAGACCAACATATTCGGGTGCATCTCGATTGCGACGTCGACGTCGTGGTCGTCGGCGAACACAGCGAGCTCGCTCCAGTACTCGAGGGCGACCTCCCACTGATAGGCGTGGGCGTCTGCGTGTTCGGTCGGCCAGGGTGCGGTGACCCAGTTCGGAACGCTGTCGTCGGGACCGCCCGCAGGAAGCCCCGAAAAGCAGGTGACGGTTCCGACCTCGAGTTGGGATGCGAGTTCGATCGCCTCGCGGAGTTCGGTATCCGCGCGCGTCGCGTGCTCGTCATCGGGGTGGAGTGGATTGTTGTGCGTCGCGAGTGCACTGATTCGTACGTCGTGGGCCGCGAGCACGTCTTGGAGTTCCGCTTGGGCCGCCTCGTCGTCGAGGTATACGTCTCGTGGCAGGTGGGTGTCGCCGGGCCAGCCACCGACGCCGGGTTCGATCGCCCCAACACCGAGCCCAGTGAGATACGCAAGTGCATCCTCGAGTGACTCATCGTACAGCGGTGGAGTGTGAACGCCAATGTCCATACACGTGCTCTGTCGAGCGCGAATTAAAAGAAACTGTCTCTGTCTCTTCCCGTTATTTTCCATCCGACTCTGCTCGATGTGCTATATACGTTGGCGATAACGTTGTCAGTACCTCGAGAACGCGTCAGGAAAAGAAGTGATTACCGGTTAGCTGTCTGACTCGGCTGTGTGTCCGGAACTCGCCGCTTGCTGTCCGGCGAGTGTGTCAAGGCCGTGAACCAGCGCGTCCCCCGAGTCCGGATCGAACAGGTGTACTTTCGATCGGTCGAGTATGATGTCGAGTTCCTGTTCTTCTTGGATGTCTGAATCGGGACCGACGCTAATCAGCAACTGGTTCGACGCTGCGGTAATGTCATCTTCGGCCATCGACGTCTCCTTATCGGCATCGAGCAACACGTAGATGAAGATCTGATCGCCCATCGGCTCGAGCACGTCTGCGGTGACGGTAAACGGTTTTGTTGCCGTACTCGCGCCTTCTTCGGTGCCACTGACGTAGACATCTTCGGGCCGGACACCGACGACGACGCCGTCACCGACACCGAGTTTGGGAACCTGTGAGGGATCGAACTCGACCGAGAACGTGCTCGTCTCGAGGCCATTTTGGGTCAGTTCTCCTTCGACGAAGTTCATCGCAGGCGACCCGATGAACCCAGCGACGAACAGGTTCGCCGGTTCGTTGTAACACACGAGTGGGGGATCGATCTGTTGGAGTTCACCCGAGTCGATGACCGCGATACGATCGGACATCGTCATCGCTTCTGCCTGATCGTGGGTGACGTAGATGATCGTCGTATCGAGGTCTTTGTGCAGTCGCTGCAGTTCCGTACGCATGTGGACGCGCAGTTTGGCGTCTAAGTTCGCCAGTGGCTCGTCCATCAAGAACACGTCCGGATCGCGCACGATTGCACGCGCGATGGCGACGCGCTGGCGCTGTCCACCCGACATCTCGTCTGGCATCCGGTCGAGCATTCCCTCGAGTTGGACGATATCGGACGCTTGTTCGACACGTCGATCGATCTCCTCTTTCTCGAAGTTACGCAGGCGCAACCCGAAGGAGATGTTGTCGTAGACGTCCATGTGTGGGAACAACGCGATGTTTTGAAAGACCATCGAGATGCCCCGATCTTTTGGTGGGAGTCGCGTGACGTCTCGGTCACCGATGTGGACCGTCCCTTCGGTGGGTTTGGTGAGTCCAGCGATCGTCTCCATCGTCGTCGACTTGCCACACCCCGAAGGACCGACGAAACAGACGAATTCGCCGTGTTCGATGTCGAGGTTCATGTTGTCGACTGCCGTTACATCACCGTACCGCTTCGTTACGCCGTTGAGTTTAACATCTGCCATAGTGGATCACTCCTTGAGTGCGCCAGCGGTGAGTCCACTGACGATCTTTTCTTGTGCGACGACCACGAGAATCGCGACGGGTAAGACGCCGACGATACTCGCCGCGGCCATCAGTTCGTAGTTCGCTTCGTACTGTCCCTGATACGCTAACAGTCCTTCGACGATCGGTGCCCAGTTCGCCGGGCCGCCGTCTGTCATCAACGAGGAGAAGAAGAACTCGTTGTAGACGGCGATGAACGTCAGGATGCCAGCGGTGGCGACACCCGGTGCCGACAGCGGAATAATGACGCGAAACAGCGCACCGAATCGTGTGGTTCCTTCGACGCGCGCTGCGTCCTCGAGTCCTTCGGGAATCTGTGCGTAGAACGTCATCAGGATGAAGATCGCAAGCGGCATGAACAGCGCGCTGAACGGCAAGAACATCGCACCGGGCGTGTTATAGAGGCCCGGCGGGGTGAAGCCGAGGATCGACACGTTCGACGTGAACAGCCGGAACAGCGGGATAAAGAACGCCGCTGGTGGGAAAAAGGAAACGATCAACACGAGCAACAAGAGTGGTCCTTTGCCCTTAAACCGGAGTCGACCGAACACGTAGCCTGCGAGACTGCCGACGATCAGTACGATGATCGTCGTGACGATCGCTAACACGAAGCTGTTGAGGATGTACCGCCAGAACGGAATCTCGATGAACACTTGGATGAAGACGCCGGGCTCTGCGCCCATCGTCAGATCACCTTCAGCTAGCAGTGACGGATCGAAGCCTTCTGGGAGCAGTCCGACGTTCTGTGGACTCGAGCCCGAGAGGGCGACCATCAACAGCCAGTACATCGGGAACAGCGTCGTGATCATAAAGCAGATCACGGCGGTGTAGAACATCGCCGTGTACGCTTTCTTCGGATCTCTGATCGTACTCCGTACCCATTTTTTGAACGGACCACCTTCGTTTTGGTCGTCCGCTGACTCTGTCGTAGTTGTCGTGCTCATGATTAGACCCCCTGGCTGTCTCGCAGTTGGTTGATGAATATCAGAACGACGATACAGATGACCAGTGCTGTGATGAACGCAACCGCCGACGCTGCGGCTGGATTACGACTCGCCCCGAACATCGTATCGACGACGAGACACGTAAACGACGGCACCAACGAACACGATGACGCGGTGTCGATAACACCGTAGACACGCATCGCGTCGAGCGTTCGAAACAGCATGGCGACGAGCAACGCGGGCAACAACAGTGGGAACGTAATCATCGTAAACCGTTGCCAGCGACTCGCACCCGACACTTCTGCGACGTCGTAGAGACTGCGATCGATACTCTGGAGACCGGCGAGGATCAGCAACGCCATGAACGCCGCGGTTTTCCAGACGTCAGCGACGAGGACGATGATGAACGAATCTCGGCTACTCGCCAGTGGATTCCCACTCCCGAAGACGCCAATGGTCTGTAGGGGACCCGTTGCGAAACCAACCGTCTCCTGGAAGATGAGGTAGAAAATCATCCCCTGGATAACGACCGGAATTGCCCACGGAAGGATGATTGCAACACGGACCCAGCGACGACCACGGTACTCCTTTGCCATGATGTACGCCTGGCCGAATCCGATCAGCGTCTCGAAGATGACACTCAAGATTGCAAAGGCCAACGTGACGAACAACGCTTGTCGGAAAAAGGAACTCCCCAAACCGATGTAGGGAAACGTCGACGAGAACGTGAGATCGATCACTTCTCGCGGTAAGTACGGATTGGACGCGGTGAGGATGTCGATGTAGTTATCGAGCCCCACGAAGTCTCCTGGCTCGCTGCTGGCTGGAACGTCTTCGTACAACGAGATACGGAACGTCTCGAACAGTGGCCAGAACGCGATCAACCCGAGCAGTGCGAATGCTGGTAATAAAAGCAGGTATGCGTACGCCTGTTCAGAAAGGTTCTCCATCCAGGTCGTGAACCCAGATAGCACTCCCTTCCCCTCTGCTGAACTAGCGGATGATCTTTCAGTACTCATGAATAAAACAGGGTTTGGCGCGCTTAGCCCTCGAGGGCTGCGATGCCGTCTTCCATGTCTGCTAATGCGTCTTCGACGGTCTTTTCACCCGTCAAGGCGTCGTGTGCTTCCTGGAAGACGACGGTCGATTGGTCTGGCCACACTTCCGTTACCGGGCGGGCAACGGCGTTCTCACCAGCCACCTGGAGCGCGTCCATGTAGCGGCCGACTGGCTCAATCTCACGGATTTCATCAGATTCGAACAGTTCTGGTTTCGGTGGGATCCAACCCTGTTCTTGCCACATCGTGGTTGCAACTTCGTCGCTCGTCATGTACTGGAGAACGGCCATCGCCGCCTCGAGGTTCTCGTCTTCGATGTTGGGGTTGGCGACGATGTGCCAGCCACCGAGAGCAGCGGCGGGACCACCAGCGCCGGGGACCTCTGCTTCGTCTTCGGTGACCGCGTATGGGATCGGCATGACGCCGAGGTCTTCGCCGAACTCCTCGTCGCTGATCGGGATCGAGTACGGCCAGTTTCGGTGGAAGACCGCGTCGCCGCTCGTGAACGGACCGAGCGAGTCGTCTTCGATCCAGCCGAGGACACCGTCTGTCGTGATCTGGGAGTACTCGTCGAGGGTGTCGTCTTCGCCAGCGCCGTGAACGAACGTGCGGATCATGCGGAGTGCGTTCTCGACTGGCTCTCCGGTGACCGCAATCGTGCGATCTCCGACGGGTCCGAACAGGTCGGCCTGATCGTCGAAGAAGCCACCGCCCCAGCTCGTGATCCACTCGTTGAAGTTACAACACGAGAGTCCCTCGTAGTCGGCTGCCTGGAACGTAAAGCCGTAGTCGAGGTCGTTTGCGTCGCGTACCTCTTCGGCGATCTGGTTGAACTCCTCCCAGTGAATGGACTCGGTCGCCCAGTTCTCGCCGTCTGGATCGTAGCCAGCATCTTCGACGAGATCTTTGCGATAGAGCATCGACGGGAAGTCCGGGAACAACGGCACACCGTAGAGGTTGCCGTCGACGTCCGAGACTGTGTTGATCACTTCGTCGAAGTAGTTGTCGTTGATGTAATCGATCGTATCGCTCGGAAGGAGGTCCTCGACGCTAAGAAGCTCATCGCGTGCGATGAACGGAATCGTCCATCCACTGTCGGTCATGAACAGGTCGGGGGAGGTCGAACCTGCGTCGAGCTGACTGTTCATGAAGTCGAGACGCTGGTCGGTGTCGCTCGGACCTGCCTCGATATCGAGTGAAATCTCTTCTGGCATACCGGCCTCGTGGAGCGCGCCTTCGAACACGTCCTCGAGGTCGGCTAAGTCGCTGTCACCGTAAATCGATACCTCGACTTCTTCATCGAACTCGGCTTCTTCGTCAGGGTCGAAGTCATCTGCGGGTCCGGCTTCGTCATCATCATCGTCACCGAGACAGCCAGCGACGCTGACGACGCCTGCTGCACTTGCTGCTTGTACGAACCGACGGCGTGAAACACGTCGGGTGCCGCGTGACACGTTGGTTACCTTGTCAGACATCCATGTGTACTCTCTCATCCATACCACATAATAGTTGTGGATTATTAACAACACCCGTTGTTAACCAGTCGCTCACGAATCGGACCGAACCGAACCGAAATACAACTCTTTCTCGAGTTAATTTTGTTCCCCTCCTAATAGATTGCTATGATTTCTCGGTGACATGTGTACTGAACGACGGGGATTCTGAAAAAGCTGTGTGTCAGACGACCCGAGAATAAACCTCGAGCATCGCCTCGGTCGTTCGCTCGAGACTAACTGCGTGGGCGTGTTCCCGGCCGTTCGAGCGCTCGCCACGCTCGAGGACCGATCGTAAGCCAGTGATTAATCCGGCGTCGCTCGTGGCGACGACAGAGGGTTCGACACCGCGCAGGCGTTCGCGGACGTCACCGACATCGACGGAGACGACGGGCAGGTTACACGCCATCGCCTCTTTGACCGCGTTCGGTGAGCCCTCGCTGTGAGACGTCAACAGCAACGCGTCAGCGGCGTTCATGTACGTCGCGACGTCGGCGTGGTCGACGCCTGAAACAGTCTGTAACTCGACGGGGCGCTCGAGTTGTCCGTCGACACACTCGACGACGTGTTTCGCTCGCGGGTAGTTTTTGACCGTTCGCTCCGGACTGTAGGGAAACAGGATTTGATACACCCCAGTAGACCAGCCGACAGCCTCGCGAGCGGCGTGTTGGGGCTGTGGCGTAAACGTCTCGAGGTCGACGCCGTCGGGAATCACGTGACAGGGTCGACCGAGTGTCTGGCGCATTCGCTCTGACATTACGACGACGGCGTCACACCGCGTGGCACAGAGTTGACTCAGCGGTTTTGCAGGACCGTGAACGTCAGAGCCCCACAGCGAGAGGACGACTGGGTTGTGACGCTGGGTGAGTGCGATCGGTGCGGTCAACCCATAGTGGACGTGGATGAGATCGTAGCCGTTTGCAGACTCACGGACGACTTCGGGGACGAAGCGAAGATAGTCGAGCGTGCGTCGGTGTGGAGCGTCGTCGACAGCACCGGGGACACACCGCGTCTCGAAGCGAACGCCTCGCTCCTCGAGTGCAGCCATCTGTTGGGTCATAAACGGTGCGTCGGCGTAGTTCGTCAGCGTGAGAACGTCCATTCAGTATCCACAGCAACCGTACCTCGTGGCTTTGTTACGGAGTGCCTTCGAGGGAGTACGGCTGTCGAAACCGCGCTGTCTCACGATGATCGTCGCGTCGATTGCGATCGTCACTCAGAAAAGAGACTCGTGTGTACCGGTGCAAACGTATCAGAGGCAGGTTTGTTATCGTCTTCGCGCGTGTCCGCGATCGTTCGACTCTCGAGGCCAGTCCCTAACAGTGCCGATAGTGGTGGGCCGACTTTTTCGGGTTCGACGAGGAATGCGTCGTGGCCATGATCGGAGCTGACGACGTGGTGGGCGACGCGGACACCGGTCTCTCGACACGTTTCGGCGAGGGCTTCGGCCTGTTCGACCGTGAAGTGCCAGTCACCGGTGAACGAAAGTAACAGCAGTTCGCCCTCGAAAGCGGCTAACGCGTCGGCATCAGACTCATAGCCTGCCGAGAGATCGAAATCGTCCATCGCTCGCGTCAGGTAGAGATAGCTGTTGGCGTCGAAGCGATCGGTGAACTTTTCGGCCTGATAGTCGAGATAGGATTCGACCTCGCGGTAGGGAAAGAACGCACCCGCGGGATCCGGTGGCGTCTCCCGCGTGGCTTCTCGACCCGCTGATCGACGGCCGAACTTCTGTGCCATCGACGCTTTCGAGAGGTACATCACGTGCCCGATCTGTCGGGCGCGGGCGAGGCCGTCTACCGGGCCCATACCGTTCTCGACGTCGTAGTAGTGACCACCGTTCCACTTCGGATCGCTCGTAATGGCGCGTCGGGCGATGGCGTCGAGGGCAAGACACTGCGGATCGAGACGCGGCGCGGTTGCGACGCCTCCAGCGCGCTCGAGGTCGTCCGGGTAGCGTCGACACCAGTCGAGAACGTTCATTCCACCGACGGAGCCCCCGATGACGGCGTGAACGCGTCCGACGCCGAGTTCGTCGAGGACGAGTCGCTGTGCGCGCGTCCAGTCACCGACCGTAACGGGCGGAAAGTCCGTCCCGTAGGGAGTTCCAGTCGCTGGGTTCTCACTCGCCGGGCCGGTCGTCCCGTAACAGGAACCGGGGACGTTGACACAGACGACGTAGTACTTGGTGGTGTCGATCGCTTTGCCGGGACCGACGACGTCACCCCACCACGCGCGGGCCTGTCCTGCCGTCTCGCTGTCTGCGTCGGGACGTCGAGCGACGTGTGCACTCCCAGTCAGCGCATGACAGAGCAAGACGGCATTGGTTCCGTCGAACTCGCCGTAGGTTTCGTAGGCGACCTCGAGTGTCGGAATCGACTCACCACAGAGGAACGTGAATTCGCCGAGGTCGATCGTCTCTTTCGTTGTCATCGATCCGTTACTGTGTAACTGGGCAGGTCCCCAATTGCTGTTTCGATTGCCGCGTCGATGTCGGCGAGTATATCCGCCGGATCTTCGATACCCACCGAGAGACGAACCAGATCGGGCGTGACACCGGCTTCAGCCTGTTCGTCGGGCGTCAGTTGCCCGTGGGTCGTACTCGCAGGGTGGATGACGAGTGTCTTCGCGTCGCCGATATTCGCGAGAAACTGTGCGAGGTCGACGTGCTCACAGAACGCCTTTCCAGCTTCGTAGCCGCCGCGTTCACCTGGCCCCTCGAGGCCAAAAGCGATCATGCCGCCGAAATCATCGAGATACCGGGTCGCGTTCTCGTGTATTGGATGTGACTCGAGTCCGGGATAGGTAACCCACGCGACGGCGTCGTGATCGGCGAGATAGTCGGCGACGATGGCGGCGTTCTCACAGTGTTTGTCCATTCGCAGGGGGAGTGTCTCGAGGCCCTGTGCTGTGTTCCACGCGTCGACCGGCGACTGTTGGTTGCCGAGACTGCGCACCGAACGGTAGCGAACGGCAGCAGCGAGTGGTGAGTCTGGAAAGTCTCGCGAAAAATCCACGTCGTGGTAGGCCTCGTTTTGTCCGGCAAGTTCCTCGTAGCCATGCTCGGCCCACGGGAAGGTGGCGCCGTCGACGACGACGCCGCCGACGGTCGTTCCCGAGCCGTGGAGCCACTTCGTCGTCGACTCCCAGACGATATCTGCACCCCACTCGAGGGGACGACACAACGCAGGCGTGGCGAAGGTGTTGTCGACGACGAGTGGCACGCCCTTCTCGTGAGCGAGTGTTGCGAGGCGTTCGAAATCCGGCGTGACGAGCGAGGGGTTCCCGATCGTCTCGACGTGAACGAACGCCGTCTTCTCGTCGATTGCGTCGGCGTAAGCATCGTACTCGAGCGTCGGGACGAACCTCGTTTCGATCTCTCGACGCGAGGCCGTCTTCGCGAGATAGGTGACGGTCCCGCCGTAGGTGTCCGTCGAGCAGACGATGTTGTCGCCCCCGGCCGCGAGTACGAGGACGATCGAATCGAGTGCGGCCATGCCGCTGGCCGTCGCCACCGCACCTGCCCCAGCCGACAGCGACGCCAGTCGCCGTTCGAGTGCTTGCACCGTCGGATTGCTGATGCGCGAGTAGATGTGTCCCTCCCGCTCGAGCGCGTAGTAGTCGGCGGCAGTGTCGGCATCGTCGAAAACGTAGGAGGTCGTTTGATAGATCGGGAGGGCACACGCGCCCGTCGCCGGATCGCCGTCGTAGCCAGCGTGGACGCTCCGTGTCCCGAATCCCGGTTGCGTGGGAGCGTCTCTCGAGTCGTCGCTCATGTTTTGTATGCATACTTCGCCACGTTCTTATGCGCGTCAGTAACGGCAAAAAGCGTAACAAGCAGTGTGTATTACCGAACGATCGTCACCGGGACGGACGACCTGCGCGTGACTGACTCGGCGACACTCCCCAAGAGGATGCGACCGACACCGGACCGACCCCGGCTGCCCATGACGATCTGATCAACGTCGTACTCCTCGGCGACCTCGAGAATGCACTTTGACGGCTTCCCGACTGTGAGCACGGTTTCAGCAGCGATTCCCTGGTCTGTTGCCTGTTGACGATACTCCTCGAGCAGCGACTCGGCGCGTTTGCGTCGGCGTTTTTCTTCCTGTTGGTAGGCCTCGATATCGAAAAACTCGTCATCACCGTACCCGAACGCGCTGACGGGTTCGAGGACGTGGAGGAACAGAATCTGTGGTTCGGTGATCGTCTCGAGGGCGTACTCGACGGCGCGCGCTGCGTGTGCAGACCGATCGACTGGGACGAGGATGTGGGTCGTCATCACCTGCACCGAGGAGAGCCGCCAGGATAAATGCTCTCGCCTGACAGCGGACGGCTTTCTCGTTTCCCGACCACATCCTCGAAAGGCCCACCCAGCGATACGCCGCTGACGCCTCGAGAGCCACACGCTTTTGACCGCCCCACTCCATTTTCTGTGTATGTCCAGCGATCGAAACGTCTTC
>LKMJ01007669.1_pt1 | contig 10173 bp, 10 predicted proteins | sample 643391 | NCBI WGS metagenome assembly LKMJ01 (sample SAMN04112250, study PRJNA286221) | soda lake metagenome | biome: soda lake; feature: Kulunda Steppe; material: water; isolation source: sample PL-Br10 brine of Picturesque Lake | place: Russia: Kulunda steppe | collected 2010-07
ATAATAACCCTTATTAAGCAGGCTTCGGTACGAAACGTTGCATGGCAGACCTTATCGTCAAAGCAGCCGTTAAAGAGGCCCTGAACGACAAGAACGTAGCTTCGGACTTCTACGACGCACTCGATGCGGAAGTCGCAGAGCTGCTCGAAGATGCAGCCCGACGTGCCGAGGACAACGACCGGAAGACGGTCCAGCCTCGCGACCTGTAAACACGGATCACTGATCCGTTGTTTTTTATTTATTTATGTGCCGAGCGACGCGGCTGTTGGTCGAGAGAGTCGAATGGAGTCACAGCTTAGTACGTACTTTGTTCGACACCCTCGTCACTGCCGACATAGCAAACCGTCGTCTCGCCGACAAACAGCCCGTGTTCGAGAACACCAGGAATCGCCGAAAGCTCGGCTGCAAGCGACGCTGGCTCGGGAATCTGGCCGAATGCACAGTCGAGGACGAGGTTTCCGTTGTCGGTGACGACCGGCCCGTCCTTGTGCGCCGCCTGCCGGAGCGTTGGGTCGCCGCCGAGGTCATTGAGTGCGTAAGCAACAACGATGTGGGCTGCCGGAAGCACTTCAACGGCAACAGTGTGGTCGAGTGTGTCGACAACTTTGGTGGGGTCGACGACGATATGGAGTTCGTCTGCCGCGCTGGCAACGAGCTTTTCGCGTGCGTGAGCCGCGCCGCCGCCTTTGATGCAGTCACCGGACGCACGGACCAGCTGATCTGCACCGTCGATCGCGATATCGATGCCATCGATTGCACCGAGTGAGACGAGTGCAATTCCGTGTTTGCGAGCCCGTTCGCGCGCCGAAAACGAGGTCGGCACACCGACAATATCGAGCCCAGCGTCGACTCGGTCGCCCAGTTTTCGGATCGCGTGTGCGGCGGTGCTCCCGGTTCCGAGCCCGACAACCATCCCGTCTTCAATGACCTCGGCGGCCGCCTCGCCGGCGTTTCGCTTGGCCCTGTCGCTTCCACCAGTCGATTTCATAGCTGCCTCTGTGAGCGGCAGGGTCAAACAGCTATCGGAGCCTGCTGGCTACGGCAAGCGGTCGCGAATTGCTGATGGCTATTCTAGACGGTCACGAACTGCCGATGGCTCGTATGCTAAAGAGAGCTCACGTGATCGACCACGCCCCTCGACGTCGGCGTAGCTGGCATCGATAATCCCGAGCTGATCGAGCTTGTTGACGAGTTCGGAGTAGCGAGTATAGCCAAGACCCGTTTCCCCGTGGAAGACCTCATAGACGGCTCCGGCCCGTTTGCCGTCGTGTTCGAGCAAGACCGAAAGCAGCGCGCGTTCGGAGTCACCGAGCCCACGCAAGCTCCGAGAGAGATGGACGTGTTTCGATTTCTCGTAGGCGGCATCGACATCCTCGTCGGTGACGGTTCGAGAAGCTCGCATCTCCGCGTGGAGCCCCGCACGACGAAGCAGGTCGATCCCGACGCGTAGATCACCACTATCAGCTGTTCGTTCGGCGACTGATTCGAGCTCCGGCGTCCCGATTACGCCCTCGTGGAAGCCCCGCGCTGCTCGTTCGCGGAGAATCGAGCGGATCTCATCGACTCCATAGCGAGGGAAGTAGATCTCTTCGGGTCGGAAGACGCTCTGGACGCGTGTATCCAGCTCTTCGATCACGTTGAGCGAGAGGTCCGAGGAGACAACGATCACACCGATTTTCGTCCCGGGATGGGCTTCGTGCGCCCGCAACAACGAGTAGAGCGTGTCGCCGGCCTCGTTTTCGTAAAACAGGTAGTTGATGTCATCGAGCGCAACGACGAGCACCGTCTCTTCTTCTACCAGTCGGTCGGTCAGTTGGCCGAACAGTTTCTTGAATGAAATACCGGATGAGGGCGGTTCATATTCGAAAACGCCCTCGAACAGTCGTGAAAAAACGGCATACCGCGTCGAGTCAACCTGGCAGTTGACCCTGACGACCTCGACGTCGCTTTGACCACCAAGCTCCCCAAAGAGCTTCTGGACGGCCGTGGTTTTCCCAGTCCCTGGCGGCCCACGAATCACCGTATTAAGCGGCCGTGAGCCACGAACAGCCGGCCGAAGCGCGTATTTGAGGCTTTCGAGCTGACTGTCGCGGTGCTGAAACGTCTCGGGGAGGTAATCGATCTCGAAGACGTGTTCGTCACGAAACACTGACTCGTCCCACGACAGCATTCCACCCGAATCGTCTGGCATCTGCGTGTGAGAACCCAGCCCGGCTACTTAATCATTCCCCGCTATCGGCCCTTGCCAGCACGCAGTCATTGCTCACAACCTACAGTCGGCAACTGTCCTGTACGCCGGCCCATCGTCGCTGAGCCGGCTTTCGGTCAGCTGTACGGCGTCAACATGGAACGTTCCCACCGTCGGATCTTCAGCTGTGAGGACGGTCTGTGCCACGGCCTCGCCCCGGCTGTCGTTACCCCGTGCTATCGTGACATGCGGTGTGAACGCGTGGCGTTCGGGTGCAAAGCCGGTGTCGACAAAGGCAGCTTCGACTGCTTCAGCGAGGTGACGCAGGTTCGTTGCCGCTTTTTCATTGCGAACGCCTGCCCACACAACACGAATCGCGCCGCTTGACCGAAACACACCAAGCCCACCGACAGTACACTCGAAGGGCGCTACTGCAGCCGCGTCGACTGCTGTCTGGAGTGTTTCGGTGAGCTCTGGACAACGATCCTCATCGACCGTTCCGAGGAATTTCAGCGTGAAATGTGCCTGCACTGGATCGGTATTGCTGAGCCCGCTGGCTCCTGGGTCGTCAAACAGCGACTGCACTGCAGCGACCGACTCAGTGAGCGCAGGCGGTAGATCCACACAGACAAACAGGCACATACGATTCTGTGGCCTTACTCGGGTTTGAGCCCGCCGCCTTCGACCCGCATGATCGCCTCGCCGTCAGGCAGGTTTGGTGCATCGACAAGCCGGACGACCCGTTTGGTTCCTTTCGAGTTTTTGAGATAGATCCGGACGTTTGAGGCGTGACCGAGAATGTTGCCACCGACGGGCTTGGTTGGGTCGCCGAAGTACGAATCGGGGTTACTCTGCACTTGGTTCATGACCAAAATCGCGGCATTGTGCAGACTCCCGATCCGCAAGAGATCGTGGATGTGTCGGTTCAGCTTCTGTTGGCGAGGCGCGAGCTCGCCCCGGCCGACATACTCCGCGCGGAAGTGGGCGGTCAGCGAATCGTAGACGACGAGTCGGACCGGCCGTTCGTCGTCTTCGTACTCGCTCGCGAGATCGGCGGCCGTCTGGGCGAGCAGCATCTGGTGGTCGGAGTTGAATGCGCGAGCAACGTGGATGTGTCTGAGGAAATCCGCAACGAGTTCATCCATCGCCTCGTCGTCATCGGGCGTGCCTCCGATTTCGCGGCGGTCGAGTTCGGCCTGTAGGATCTCGTTGTCGAGCCCACGAACCATGTCGTCGATCCGTTCGGGACGGAAGGCGTCCTCGGTATCGACGAGGACCGCCCGGCCCGCCAGTCCGCCGTACTCCTGATCGAGTTGGACATTGACCGCCAACTGGTGGGAAATCTGGGATTTGCCCACTCCGAACTGGCCGTAGACCTCTGTCATCGATTGGGTTTCGACGCCGCCGCCGAGTAGGTCATCGACCTCGGAAACGCCGAAACTGAGCTTGCCGATCTCGTTGCGGCGTTCGAGCACTGTCGAGCCGCTTTCGAAGCCGCCAACATCGGCGGCCTCCCGCGCCGCGTTGATGATATCGGCGGCCGTCCCCTGTCCCACATCGGCCGCATCGGCCAGTTCACGGGGACTCGCCACCGCAAGTCCGTTGTACGAGTCGAACCCAGCGTCGGCGAGTTTTTCGGCGGTCGCCGGACCGACGCCCGGGAGTCCCTCAATATCGGATTGTGAAGCCATTACGTCGGCTACTTCCTCAAGCCTGATAAAGTATCGTCAACTGCAGAGCGAAAGTGAAAACACCGGCGAACACAACCCCTACATTCACGCACCGCTTACAGCCACCATCCGTGTCGACTCACGCTTCTTCCGCATCCAAGGTCGCTGTAGACGACGAGCCATCCTTCGGCTATGCCGCACTCAACCGCACGCTCCGGGAGGATGACGTCCGCACCAATCGCGGCATGCAACAGGCAACATTCGAATCACGCGGGCTCGCGTACGCCGGCGAGCTTGCCAAACAGAACATTCGTGGGCTTCAACGGATTATCGAGTGGAACATCGACCACGACATCCGATTTTACCGGATTTCTTCGGATCTCATTCCGTGGTACAGCCAGTATGACCTTCCGGAGCTCCCGAATAGCGATGTCGTCCTCGGGTTGCTTGATGAGATCGGCACGGTTGCCGACGAGCACGACCTCCGGCTTACGTTTCATCCGAGTCACTTCGTCAAACTCGCCAGCCCAACCGAGTCGGTCGTCGACAACGCGATTGTCGACCTCAACTGCCATGGCGATCTGATGGATGCCATGGGGCTCTCACGGAGTCCTTACAACTCGATCAACATCCATATCGGTGCCCACTACAGCGACAAGGCGGCGACCGCCGAGCGGTTCTGTTCGGTTGTCGAGTCGCTCTCGCCGGCTGTCCGGTCGCGGCTCACGGTCGAAAACGACGACAAGGAATCCTTGTGGAGCGTTCCCGAACTGGTCGAGTCGGTTCACGACGAGATCGGCATTCCGGTCGTCTACGACGAACTGCACCACCAGTTTAGCAACCGCGGACTGGGCTACCGCGAGGCGCTTGAGCAGGCAGCCGACACCTGGCCCGATGGAATCCGGCCAATTATCCACTACAGTGAGTCTCGGCGGCTCCACGAGGGCGATCCGTCGATTTCGCCGCGGAACCACTCGGATTTCGTTCAGGGGCCGATTCAGCTCTTTGGCAACGCGGTCGACGTGATGATCGAGGCGAAAATGAAAGAACAGGCCGTCTTACAGTACCGCGATAGCCAGGGTAGCCACAACAACGCTGGCAACGACAGCAGGGACAGCAGCTAGAACCTATCGATTTTCGTCCAGCTCAGAGACTGCCCGCCAAGATACGGATCTTTTTATTTCGTCACTGGCTCGGTATGGGTGAATGAAGACGGCTGCACTGGGTCAGGCTGGGACAACAGTGCCGCCACTCACGATCGAGATTCTCGTTATTTTCGCAGTTATCCTCATCGCGCTTGTACTGTTTGTCACCGAGCCGCTACCGATCGACATCGTTGCCATTGCGGTTCTCGTCTCGCTTGTCGTCCTTGAACCCTGGACCGGCGTCGACGCATCGACCGGCATCAGTGGCTTTGCAAGCACGGCGACGATCACTGTGCTGGCGATGTTTATTCTGAGCGAGGGCGTCCGGCAGTCGGGGCTCATCAACATTATCGGAACGAAAATCGCCGACCGGTACGGCCACAGCCCCTACAAACAGCTCCTGGCCGTCCTCGGACTCTCGGGAGGGACCGCGGGATTCATCAACAACACACCGGTTGTCGCCGTGATGATTCCGATGGTCAACACGCTCTCGGAGAAAACCGGTATCTCGCCGTCGAAACTCCTAATTCCGGTTTCGTATGCGGCCATGCTCGGTGGCATGCTGACACTCATCGGCACCTCGACGAATATTCTCGCTTCGGACGTTTCGGCACGACTCATCGACCGACCGTTTTCGATGTTCGAGTTTACCCAACTCGGCGCGCTCGTGCTCGTAACGGGCGTCGTCTATCTCGCTACGGTCGGACGGCTGCTGCTGCCCGAGCGGATCAGTATGAGCGATGAACTCATCGAGGGCTTCGAGATGGCCGAGTATCTGACTGAAGTCGTTGTCACCGACGACTCGCCGCTGGTCGGCAAGACGATCAGCCAGAGTTTTCGGGAACTCGCGGTCGACGCCGACATTATTCAGCTGATTCGTGACGACCGGGCCTTTACCGAGCCACTCTCACGCAAAGAGGTCCGTGCCGACGATATTCTCGTGCTTCGAACCGACCAGCAAAGCCTCATGACCTTCATCGAAGCCGAAGGACTCGAACTCGCTCCCGATGCCGAAGTCACCGACGAAAGCCTCGAAGCTGAAACCGATGCGGTGAGCGCTGCGGGCGAACAGCGACTCATCGAGATCGTCGTCTCCCCGGAGGCCTCGATTCTCGGGCAAACCCTGGAGACGCTGAACTTCAGACACCGGTATGACGCGACCGTGCTTGCGATCCGTCGGGGCGGCGAGATTATCCACGCTCGAATGGACAAACGTCGACTTCGGGGCGGGGATACACTGCTTGTGCAGGCCAGCGAGTCGACCGCCCAGCGATTTGCTAACGACCGCGATTTCATCGTCGCCGGCGATCTGACGCTTCCGGACTTCCGATATAATCGAATTCCAGTCGCTTTGGGTATTATCGGCGTTGTCATCGGCCTTGCGGCGCTCGAACTTGTCCCGATCGTCATCAGCGCACTCGGCGGCATCGTGGCGATGATCGCAACGGGCTGTGTCAAACCGACCGAAGTCTACGACTCGGTCGATTGGAGCGTGATTTTCCTGCTTGCGGGGCTGATCCCGCTCGGGGTTGCCATGGAGCGAACCGGCGCGGCCGAGTGGCTCGCAGCCAGCATCGTCACCGTCGCTGCCGGGCTGTCGCCGTTGCTCCTGCTCGGACTCTTTTATTTGTTTACCGCACTGATTACCAACGTCATTAGTAACAACGCGAGCGTCGTGTTGATGATCCCGGTTGCCATTGAGGCTGCCGAATCGCTCGGGGCAGATCCGTTTTCGTTCGTCCTTGCGGTGACGTTTGCGGCCTCGACGGCGATGTTGACGCCAATCGGCTACCAGACGAATCTGATGGTCTACGGTCCCGGTGGCTACAAGTTCACCGACTTTTTCCGCGTGGGTGCGCCGTTGCAGCTGCTTTTGACCGTCGTCACGGCGGTTGGAATCGTGGTTATTTGGGGTGTCTAGGCGAGCGGTGTTGCCGACTGTATCATCGAGACATCCGACGACTTAACCGGTATGAGCGAAAATGCCTTACTGTGACAGAGGTATTGTTGGGGATCGGTATTCTCGTGGCGATTTTTGTCGGCTACAACATTGGCGGGGCAACGACTGGCCCTGCATTTGGCCCGGCGGTCGGTGCGGGAACACTCACAAAGACGGTTGCTGCAGGGTTGATGAGTATCTTCTTCTTTGTTGGAGCATGGACAATCGGTCGACGCGTTGTCGATACGCTTGGCCGCGAACTCGTTACCGATCCCGCGATATTCACGCTACCGGCCAGTATTACTGTGCTGTTTTTCATTGGCCTCGCACTGTTCGTCGGCAACGTGTTTGGCGTGCCGGCTTCGACCTCAATGACGGCGGTCGGCGCGATTGCCGGACTCGGTATCGCCAGCAACTCGCTCGATTGGGCCGTGATGGGCGAGATCGTCTCCTGGTGGCTTGTGGCCCCGGTCATCGGCTTTTGGGTTTCGGCCGTCATCGGTCGGTACTTTTATGCCTCGCTCAACAAACGAATCGCGCTCGCCCAGAGTGATGGCCCGTTGTTGACCATCGACCGATCGGGACTGCTCCCCGTCATCGGTTTCGGACCGAACACGACCAGTCGGGAAATCGTCGGCACCGTCATCGTCGTCGGTATCGGCTGTATCATGGCCTTCAGTTCGGGAACCAGTAACGTCGCCAACGCGATCGCACCGCTCGTCGGCAGCGGGGCACTCGAAATGAATATCGGCATCATCATTGCCTGTATCGCGGTCGCCATCGGCGCATTCACGATTGCCCGTCGGACGCTCGATACGCTCGGTAACGATATCACGGCCCTGCCACTGACGGCCGCAATCGTCGTCGCAACCGTCAGTGCAATCCTCGTGATCGGGCTCTCGGCAATCGGGATTCCAGCGAGTTTCGTCGTTATCGCGACAATGTCGATTATCGGCCTCGGCTGGGGTCGAGCAACCCGAACTATGCGGGCCTCCCGGTCGGATATCTCGAAAAAAGCCGGTGAGACGCGCATGTCGGTCGGCTCGCTTGCGGCCGACAAAGAGGGCGAACCGCTGCCGCCGATCGGTGAGGAACAACCTGAGGATATCCCGACTGCGGATGACCTATTCAACCCCTCGACGACCGCACGCGTGGTGCTCATGCAGAACGTCGTTCCGCTGATTTCGACGATTGGTGCATATCTCGTCTTCCGATTCGTGCCGTTTTTCGGCTTTACGTAACTCGCCAGCAGTGCTGTGGCCGCCTGGGTCTGTCTGTTGGTGAGGCTATGTCGTGTGTCTCGTGTGTCTCCAATTGTCGTCTACACAGTACGGTGTCTGTCAGTGACTAAATCGATATGCAGCATCGAGACAATGACTGACTATGGACGCCGTTGCGCTTCTTTTGATTGCGATTATGACGTCAGTTTTCGTCGGCTTCAATATCGGCGGCTCCTCGACTGGGATTGCGTGGGGGCCGGCCGTCGGTGCCGACCTGATCAAAAAAACGACTGCAGCAGGACTGATGACGTTCTTCGTCTTTCTCGGTGGCTGGACGGTCGGCCGCAACGTGATCGACACCTTGGCCGGCGACATTATTACGATCCCGATCACGCTCGAAGCCGGCATTGCCGTCCTGTTTTTCATCGGCTTGGGCATTCTCATCGCCAACATTTTCGGCGTCCCCGTGCCGACCTCGATGACAACGGTCAGTGCAATCGCCGGACTCGGGCTGGCGACCGGGACGCTCAACTGGGCGACGATGGGCCGGATCGTCTCGTGGTGGATCGTCACGCCCGTCATCGGTTTTTGGATCGGCGCGATTATCGGTCGGTATGCCTACACATCGCTCGATAGACGGTTTTCGGTTGTCTCAACCGAGGGGCCACTGCTCACGCTCGATCGCAACGGGCCGATTCCCCGGCCGGTACTGGGGCCGAATACGACCCGACAGGAGTTAGCCGGAACAATTGTTGTCCTTGTTGTCGCCTGTTATATGGCCTTCAGTGCCGGCGCGAGCAACGTGCCGAACGCGGTTGCCCCACTGGTCAGTAGTGCGGCTATCGAGGCCAACACGGCCATTCTCATCGCAACAGTCGCCATCGGCCTTGGTGGCTTTACGATTGCTCGACGGACGATGGACTCCGTTGGTGGTGAGCTCTCTGACATTTCGTTACTCGCGGCGGTTATCGTGATGATCACTGCGGCATCGATTACGACGTTCCTCTCGTATATCGGGATTCCAATCAGCCTCGTAATGGCGACAATCATGACGATCGTTGGGCTCGGCTGGGGGCGGGCAACCCGGTCGGTTGCGGCCGATGAGGTCGGTGACGTGCTCCGTGGCAACGCGGAAACGGAGCTACCGATGGGAGCGATCACCGTCGAGACGCCCGCGGAAGTGGGAAAAATCGGGGATCGTGAACCCAAGGAGGTGCGTGCGGCAACCGAGCTGTTCAACCCCCGCGTGGTGGCGAAATACGTCTCGATGTGGATTGTCGGGCCGACGGTCTCGCTCGGACTCTCGTACGGGTTCTTTCTCGTGGCTCCGTTCGTCTGATCGATATTCGCCGTGTTCGGCGCGTCATTGTCACCGCAGCTGACAGCCGGCTTATTGGCTGCTGGGCCGTCTCTCTGGTATGGTCTCACGTGTCCTCGTTGCGATGGACGATTCGGCGATGGCCGAACACGCCCTCGAATTTGCGTTTGCGTCGTTTCCGGACGCCGAAATCACCGTTTTGAACGCTGTCGGCGGACCCTCTCCGTATATGGGTGAGGCGGTCCGGCTCGCGCTCGCTGACGATCTCGAAACGGCGGCCGCCGAGGACGCCGACCCGGTGTTGGCCCGCGCCCGTGATAGTGCGGTGGCCGCCGACCGCGAGATCGACACGCGGGTCGCCCTCGGGCTGGCCTCTCGGGCAATTGTCAACCACGCTGGTGATTTTGACCTCGTTGTCATCGGAGCCCACGGCCGCGATCTGTCCTCACGGCTGTTGCTAGGCAACGTCGCCGAAACCGTCACCAAACGGTCGCCAGTACCCGTATTGGTCGTGCGGTAGGGAGTAATGGAGACGGTGCCGTCCGTGGTGACCGTCCCCACACAGACAGGCTGACGCAACGCTTACCCGACGTGGCGACAAACCACCGTCCATGACTGAGGAGCCCGAGCGACGCTCACACTCCTTTTCGGAAGGCCAGGGCGTCGACGACGACTACGAGGAGTTCACCCTCG
>LKMJ01007670.1_pt1 | contig 10173 bp, 13 predicted proteins | sample 643391 | NCBI WGS metagenome assembly LKMJ01 (sample SAMN04112250, study PRJNA286221) | soda lake metagenome | biome: soda lake; feature: Kulunda Steppe; material: water; isolation source: sample PL-Br10 brine of Picturesque Lake | place: Russia: Kulunda steppe | collected 2010-07
CCTCCCTCCCATGCCCCCCACCCCGCCCCGCCCATCCCCCCCCCTCCCTTGCATGCTGTCACCCTTTTTTATCACCTGAGCTGTTGTTGCGCCGATGCGGTGAGGCCGGGGAGGCTGCGGCTAATGAGGTGGGCCATGAGCTTGGACAGGCTGCTGCGCAGCGCCGCGGCACCAAAGCGCGTGCTGTACCCGGCAGCGAGGCCAGACCAGGGCGGCGTTGAGGCAAAGAATTGCGCCTCCGCCGTGCGCGCTGCTGCAAAGTCCATGCCTAGCTGGCTCTGTGCGGGGTTCTTGAGGATGTAGTAGCCCAGGCGCAGCGGCCACCTGTGCACTCAAATACACACACGCAGGCACGTACGCTCACCCTGGCAGGCAGCGGTTGGTGTATGTGTGCGTGTGTGTAGGGGGGAGATCACATGCCGGGTGCAATGGTGCCACCAGACTGCGGCAGTGAGGGAGGCGTTGCTGTGCAGGAGTACTTGCACGTGCATACGTGTGAGTACATGCCCACACCCGTGCAGGCATGACTGGAACCCTTTGTGCCCCATGCCGCGCCTGCCCTAAATGCCTTTGTGCACGGTAACCTTGCATGCCTGCCGTGCACAAAGCAGCGCATGTGCAGACCCACACACCCACACACTCAAACCCACGCGTGTGCACTTGCGCAACCCTCATACAGGGTGGGACCCAGAGGGCCACGGCTGCCAGGAGCACGCACGGCCTATAAGAAGTTCCAAGGTGAGCAACAGGAGCAAAGACAGGAGCAAAGACAAGCCGGCGCTGCTCAGACGAGCGGACATGTACAGATGCTCACAGGCTTGCTGTGATGGCACACGCACGCACCAGGGCTGCATGTCAACCGTCCAAAGGCTGAAACACACGCGCCACGCCTACAGGGCTGTCCCGCTGCGTGCCACAGCTGCATGCCACAGGGCTGACGTGCTGTATGCCGTAGCTTGTGCAGGATCCTGCTCTCAAGTTCTCTCTTGCCCCCACGTACGGGCTCCTGCCCTCATGTTCACTCTTCACCCTCCCCTGAAGGCTCCTCGCAGCCTGCTTGATACAGCCAGAGCATGCGCCCCCCTCCCCCCCGCAGCCCTCCCTCCCAACACCCTCCAGCGCAGCCCCCTCCCTCTGTACACCGCGCACCCCATGCATGGGTGGTGTGCAGGGACCTGCTCCTCTAAGCACACACGCGGGACGGTACCTGCGGCCGGTGATGACGTCCACCCATGCCGCGTGGCACCCAGGCTCGATGCAGTCCGGCTTGGTGACCACGCCGATGGTGCGCTTGCCCTCTGGGTCGACTTCGCGCGCCATGGACAGCACGCACTGCGACCAAGCGGGCACAGGGGCAGGCATGTACACAAGCACGCACGCGCACATAAAAACCACACCCGCAAGACCACGCACAAAGCCATACATTTAAACGCCAGACATGTCACATTGTGCACGACGCACGCGAGCACACAGGCAGGCAAGCAATGAGCACATGAGCCTTCCAGCAACATCGGTGGCCTGCTGCCAACGCTACCGCTTGCCGCTACACACGAGCCTTCCCGCAACGAGTGCCTGCGTGTGGCCCGACAGCACGCATGACGCACGCAGGCCCTCCCCAACAACACGCCTGTCATGGCCTACGCAGCTGCCCCGGCGTCCCACCTCGTTGAGTGTGGGGTCTAGGCAAGCACAGCCTGCTTTTGGGACTGCTCCCGTGAAGCATCGATGCCACAGATGCATGGGTGCATGCGTGAGCGCCCTCTGAAGAGCCGACCATCGCTCCATGCGCGCCCCCATGGTGCAACCCCGCAGCCCGCACCTAGCCTCCAACCCTGCCCCTGCCGCCGCCCTGCCCCCATCCGCATCGCCCGACGCGTGCCTGCCATGGCGAGCCCGCACCCACCTGCGTGTCCAGATCCTCCTTGCAGGTCACCACCGCCACGATGATGGCTGCGGGCCGGCTGATGTACTCGCGCGCCATGCCCTTGACCAGCCCCGGGTAGTCGGTGCCGTCCGCCGCGGACTCCATGGCGTGGATGATGCCAGGCAGGTCCACCTGCGCGTGGGCCGCACACACAAGCATGGTTTGATGGGCCTTGCGCACAGGCCCACATGTGCGTCCAGGCATGTGCGTTCATGTGCACACACATTTACTGCACGCATGCAAGCTGTGGACTGCATGACTTCGAGAGCGTGCTGCGAGTGCACTCCGTGCGCATTCCAGGTGTGTGTTGCCTCGTCGCGCCTGCCCGTACCCAGGATCTCACCATGGCTAATAAGCACTCATGGGCCACGTGTCACGGCATGTCATGTAGAGTTTGCCCTCCTGATGCTGCTGCCCCCGCTGCACCACCACCTCCTCTACACCCTCCAGGTCCATCCTGAGCCGACTGCATGCCCACCCACCAAGGACAGCACCTGGCGCGCGTGCGCGCCTACCTACCAGGGACAGGCTGACAGGGGCGCCTCTGATCTCTAGGATCACGGTGTTGCGGCTGAAAAGGCACGCAGGAGCGTCGCTGCTGTCCAAGATCATGTCTTGGGCGGCACGCACCACGGACTCCACATCTGCCTTGCGCGTGATGCCCTCCTGCACACCACAAGCAATGTGCACTTGTATGGGCGCACGAGCTCGAAATGAGCAGGGCGCATGACCGTGCGTACGTTTGCGTTTGCGTGTGTGTGTCTGTATCAGCAAGCGCATACGTGTGCATGAGCGTGCTTGCAAGCATGTGCATGACACATAGGGGGTGAAGAGGGAAGTTAAAAACATACGTAAGGAGCGCAGCATGCAAACGAGTGCACAGAACTCTTCCTGGTGCCCACAAGTTGTTGGGGCAACAAGGCGCTCCACCATGTACCATCAACCTGCCTGGGCGCTCAATACCCACACTCTAGCCGGCCTGTGAGCAGCCAGGGCGCATGCGTGCATACGTGCAGGCATGTACACGCAAGCGTGCACGCACTTGCATGCTAAGAACACAGTTACCCGTCCTCACGGCCCTCACGGCCAGCCGCGCGCCTCTGCTCCTCACCTTCACTAAAGTCTCCTCAGGCATGGCGATTGGGCCGTTGCCAAGGCGGTCATGGGTACGTCGTACACGCACGGTCGCGCTCCACGGCTCTGCTGCACTTTCGCTGCCTTGGGCACTGCGCGCGCTGGCCATGCGCACCTCCATGGGGCAGCGCGTGCAGGTGCCGTCGCTACGGGGCAGCCGCACGTCGCACAGCGCCTCTGCAGACACAGCCGTAAACATGGTCATACATATGTGAGTGATTGTGTGTGTGTATGTGTGTGTATGTGTATGTATGTGTGTGTGTGTGTGTGTGTGTGTGCAAGCGCTTGTGTGTGCGCGTGTGTGTGTGTGTAAAGGGGGGGGGGCGGCATGGGTGCACGCGCTTGCGCAGCCAGCGCTTTGCTTGTCGCATGTCTCCTGCAGTGCTCCCCCCTGAGCCTGTGCCTGTACCACTGCAGGAGAGGCAAGCATGGCGTGGCGTGGTGTGCCCAGCCAGAGCACACACACAGCAGGGAGCCGGGGGCATGCCACAGATGTATCATCCATGTGGCCATCCCCCAAGGGCGGATGGCCCACGGTCAGCGGCTCAGATGGATGGCCCAGCCCACGGAGGCGTCCCTGCGGCTCCCTGCTCAATTGCTGTTGGACTGTCCTAGGTCGGATCCGAACAGGGCACTGTGCAGGAGGATGGACGCGGCAGAGGCTGCTTCACGTTCGTGTGTGCTGGTGCCCCCCTGTCCTGGTGCCCCCATAACCCCCCTAGATGGTCCGCCCGCGACGTTGCTTACCCAGGACGCTGCTCTTCCCCGCGCTCTGGTTGCCGCAAACGACCACCTGTGCGTTCAGGAAAACAGACTCACATAGGTGAGGGCTGGGCAGCAACCCTATGCTGTTGCAGGCAGTGCATATGAGTGAAGGTGCACGAGTCCAAAAGAGAAGTGCAAGGCTTGCCTGCTCCTTCAGGTCCTCCCTCGGACCATGACTGCAGGAGGTGCTGAAGCGTGGGAGCAGGTGCACTAGATGGCCGCCGCATTGTCGCAGTCGTGCGCGCTGCATGGGCCTCTTGTGCATCCCCAGCCCCTCTTCAAGACCTCGTCAATCAGACATCTGATCCTTACAGAGCCCATGCTTGCCACACTGACCTTGGTGCAGCTGTGCCCAACACCATACACTGTTCACCCTTCATTGTTCAGAGCACCCTTCACTGTTCAGGGCACATCAGCTGCTCCTGTTGGGGAGCTTCAGGTGCATGGCTGCTGAGGCCGCCACACCGGCATAGGGTGTGTTGTGGTGCCCTCCAGTGTCAATATGTTGCGCGACGGAGGCTAAAGCCCACTCTTGGGAGGCTGGCATGCTCACCTGCGGCAGGTCCAGGGTATGCTGTGCGCCAGTGCTGCGGATGGCGTCGATTGCTTCATTCAGCTGCCGGCACAGCTGCTCATACTCAGAGCCCTGCAAATGACAGATTTGATGGAGCTTGGGCTTCGTGGGCACACAAGCAGTCTGGGTGGACAGAAGGATTGAGGCCGGTGCAGCATTACATGCGCTAGTGTTGATCACCACATGCCTTGTGTGAAGACAGCCAATGAAGTCCAACACCTACTTTAAATATCTGGCTGGCAGCTCGCTCAGCTTGGCGCTTCCTCTCCGCTGCGGCCTGCTGCTCAGCTGCCTGCCTCCTTGCCTCTCGGTCAACCTCCTCCTGTCGCAAGCGCTCTGTTGCTGCTGCAGCTGCTTGCCGTTGTTGCTGCTCATGCTGCTGCTGCTGCAGCAGCTGCTGCTGCTGAACTCGCGAGGCCTCAAGGCCACTTGCAAGGGGGCTGGACTGCAAGAAGAGAAACAAAGTGGGTGAGAATGAGGCTTCATGGTCGCTTGCAAGCGGGCTGGCCTGTAATGAGTGCGGGGGAGGGCAGAGTGTTGACTGGTCAAAGCAAGTGATTTGGGCTCTTGACATCCTGGTGAGCATGCCAAGATATACTTTGGAGAAAGCTTTTCTTGACCTATAATGGGTGTGAATGTAGGCATGCATGCCTACATTCATGCAAAGGCAGTACCTTCGAGACTGGCTTCCTGGGTTTGTCAAACGAGGCAAAAAATCCCTTCATTTTTATTTTTGTGTTATACGTAGTGCGTCGTCAAAGAGCCATAAGCTGTTGCTCATAGGGTGAAGCTTACTCCAATCAATACATATACATATAATCAAAAACTTATTTTGTTTGATTAACCCCATCTGGGCTAAGGTTCATTCCAGGTTGTCTCTGGCAAGCAGGTGAGGTGAGCCGCTTCTTTGCGAGTATACCATTCATCAATATCTGTTTCATTCCAAGTCTTAAATGGGACAGGCTCGGTCAGGTAACAACCAGATCCAGAAGTTTCCTTGGTTGATCCTTGGTGCCTTTAGATTCTCCAAAGGAGGACAAGAGTGATTTGATTTCAAGCCCAGAGGCGCTGTCTAGTACTGAAGCTATCTAAGAAGTCTCTACTCCAGCAGGTGCGCAACACCAACGTGTGTTCGAGAGGGCGAACACGGCTAAGCCAGGCCCCCGGCAAAGCCAGCTCAGAGGGCTCAAGTTGCTTCACATGAAAATTTGTTTTATGAAGATGACTTTTCAGAGTTCTTTGTGCTCGGCTTGGTGTTGCAAGATGGCTGCCCTGCCCAACTCCGTGCAACACACTCTCCCTGCTGCACAGGTACTCTACAAGATGGACATGGACATGGATTTCCTCTCCAAGAAGTCTATGGCTGAGCTCAAGTCCATGCCTTTTGACTCCCTGTATGAGGGAGTACAGCGCCAGGCACAAATGTCCCACAACTTACTCCAGGACTTCCGATTCCCTGTGCCTCAGCTGCCCCCGGTGGCTGATTACAGTAAACAGAGGCATGGTGCTTTGCCTGCACCTACTTCCAATATCCGCCGTCATAAGGTGAGAAATGTCCGCGATGTAAGTGATGCAACTGGTGTTTCAAGGGCGGTAGCATGTCTGCTATTCACCACGCACATCGCCAGAGGGGGGAGACTGAGGCCCGAAATGGGTATGGTCATGGCATGCTCCCAGGGTATGGGCCCCGTGATAGGCACCTTTCAAGCTTGGCACCAAGTGGTAGCCCTGCTTGTAAGCTCTCCGCCGCACCTGAGCTTGAAAGGTGCCCGTCACGGGGCCCATGCGTGATTGGCCGTGGCGCAAGTCCTATTTTTCACAGCCAAATGTCCGCATCAGATCACCAACTGCACCAAATTACATGATTTTTGGTGTTTTGGTGCTCATGTAATAAACAGACATCGTTGCAAAAGGATAAGAGTGAAAAGACCCAGCGGTTAGTAAGATGTGCATTTTGGGTCATTTTCTCAGAAGAAATCCAGCAAATGGGTGCCACAATCGGTCAAACAAAACCGGCCCCCTCCAAACCTTGGTTTCAACATCCAATATCAATTAGCAACATAGCAGAAGTATACTGGTGAGATTCTGGGGGCAAGAGGAGCTCTGATGGGCTTGTGGTGAAGGTGCGTGTGCGCTATCTATACCAAAATAGGCCAAAAAAAAGGCTGAGCACCAACCCAGGCCACCAGGGTCGTCTTCTTGACCCCATATTTTGCCAGTAGCCTAGTATATGATATAGAATTCAGTTTATGTCTAAAAAGGAGCATGCCCAGACATTTGGTCAGCCCCCCCTCTTGGAAATTCTGTAACAAATGTTTATGAGCCCTTCAAACAAAGCTGCAAGCTGGAGCACGAGATGATGGCACATCTTGAAAAATAAGTTTGCAGGCTTCCCATGTTCCTTGTGCTTTCAACGTTTGCTATCCTAATACCTGAATGCAAGATATTGTTTGTGCTCTTACACTATTATTTAAGTTTCCCAATTGGTCCTTGTGCCACAAATGGCAAAATGCCCAGGTAAATTCGTGTTTGTTCCTGCTGTGATAGACATTAAAAACAGATGACTGTTGTAAAGGGGTAAGCATGATTAAAGTGTCACTTGCTCTCCATTGTCTCACGCCCAGAGCCTGCCAGAGCCTGTAGAGGAATCTAATCCTTACCATTACAATGACACACACAAGAACGAAGGTTTCCGGCAAGATGCGCCACTGGTGAGTTCATGCCAAACAGGGGAATGGCTGACAAAATATGTGCCTGTTCCCTTTCCAGTTCATCAGCATTGGGCTGTGCATGTCCGTGTTCTTCAAGCCATTCTTTCCATCTGGGTGCAAAAATCCCTAGATTCTGCTTATTTCCTATTCCATGTGCAGGATGCCACCATGAGGAGGCCCCAAGCTGCCTAGCTGTGCTTGTGCTGGAAAGCCTAGGTGAACATAAGGCTATTACTATTGCTTTGTTGTACTGCAAATAGGTGCGCTTTGTAGGGAATGCCTGGTTGGTTAAGCAGCCGGCGCTTGTCTAAGCTCTCATGAGCATTACTTGCAAAACCTGCAAGCTTCAGCCTATACCTTGCTGCAACAATGACACTTTGCCAAGTGTTTTGTTGTCGAGCTAAAATGCACCCAGTGCAGCGCATGCACACTGATCTTTGTCATGCTTGAAATTATGTGATCACAATGTGATGATATGGTTACAGACATGTTAAACTTGGCTAGTGAACAAGTGCTCCTCTGCTTGTTGTTGGCGTCTGTTTAGGGGTGACCAGACCATGAAGTGACCTCTGTTGTGAGCAAGGCAGTATTTCACTTGCTTGGTTTGTTGCTCTGGCAGAGCAGCTCTGCTTTACTTTCTGTAACCTAATGGATGTGTCAACAAGATCAAATCATTCACCTACCACTTTTTGAAGCTGCTTATAAGTGCAGTGATTTCGCAGCCAATCCTTGTTTTGCTGAGAGATCCTCCCCATGTGTATCTTCTTTTGCGGTTCAATCCAGCTGTCATGCGAGATACATGTCTCTCAGCGTGACACCCTCCCTCAACTCCAGGCACACTATGATAGTGCTTTTGATTGTTCCCAAACATATTGGTGTCACCAACTTAGTGACCAAAGATGGCAAAGAGGTTACCCTTGGCTGCGCTGGCTTAGTAACATACTAAAAAAGCTCCCACTTCATGGCTGGGTGACCTTGTTAGGCTCAGTGTTGAAATACATTGTTCATCTGAATTGTTCCAATTTCAAAATACGTGGTTGATGATAAGCAATAAGTGTGTGCGCTGGCATCAGACAGCTATAGCATGGGCAAGCAGTTGAGGAGTTACATAGCTCTTGCTTCTGATGAAATATGGCATAAGGTTTCAAGGCTGTATCCGCCGAACGAGGGCAGCTTAGCCGGTTGTGGCCTCCAGTGAGGTTCGAACCCCAAACCCACAAGTTGCGAGGGTGGATAATTGACTTTCCATCTCAGGAAATATGGCATAAGCCTATCCTTGTATGCCTTGCCACCTATTGCGCATGCACAGCCTGCCAGGCTTGTTGTGAGTGACAACTTATTGAACAACTTGTTGAACAAGGCGGCTAGATAAACCTCGAGAGCACTTGCACCCATGGGGAGGGAGGACACTGGTATGTGGAACTTAGGGCGCTGTTTGGCACGTCAGATAAGAGTGCTAGGCTGCTGGGCACAACAGTGGAAGGGGCGCATCGTTGTAAATCCTGATACTTGGCAACATGGCTCCTCGTTAGACGGCATATGCACAAACATGCTATCCAAGGCCACAGCTGGCTAAGCTGCCCTCGTTCGGTGGATACAGACTTGAAACCTGACCTGACCTTACCACAGCATCCAAACTTTAAAAGTGATCAAATAAAATAGATTTGTATTCTAACTCAGAAGCATTGAAAAAGTTGTAGAGGGGGAGCAAATTAGAGGAAGAGTAGCGAGCTTATGATTCCAAGTCCTGGAGTAATCAAAACACCTTGCAATGAGAAACCAACTAAAAATGTTCGTGTGAGTGACCACATGAAGGTTTCTAAAATGCAAATTAAGCACTTGTGCATGACGACCACTGGTCTGGCAGATTGAAGTTCGCCAACAGCAACCTGGTTAATTGTTAGTTGGAATGTGCATACTTGCTAGATTGATACTAACTTTACTGTCCTTTCATATTGCACTTTTTGCCGGTTCCTAGCTGCATATCAGCTGGGCCCCACCTATCTTGGACCTCACCATCACTGCATTTCCATGATGAGCAGCCGCAGAGACTGCTTGCCAGGCCCAGCTGCACCTCGTTTAACGCGCCATACATTGAAAATAAGTATGATGCGTGTCCTACAAGACAACACTTGAAGTACAGGATATGGTGGAATGGCCACTAGTGTGATTTCCCTCAGCAGTGCCCATCCACAAACACCAGCTGTGGCTGGGCCAATGCCGTATTGTCATGTTGTTTGTGCTTGGGATGGTAGAGATCGCATGCTCGCCAAATAGAATATCATTAAAAAATCGACTATGGCTTGACTTCAACCTAGCTGAGGAGTGTCCTGCAAGCGGATTTTGGTTGCTTAATCATGGATTTGCCCCCACTATGTACCCATGCTCGTGTAGAGGCAGGGCAATTGCAGCGATGGCTTGAGAGTACACAGCAGCCCTGCAAGCAGTGCTGTTGGGAGCCGCCTCATCAGAGAAGATTGTGCTTCCTGCCACCAGGATATTAGCTCCAGCTGCGACTGCTCGGCAGGCTGTGGAACACGAGATCCCCCCATCCACCTGCGGCAAGAGTAGATCCAGGGGTGGCCTCACAAGGTCTTGGCGTGCTCAAAGTTACAAATTGAACCCCACGCAATCTGGTATGTGGGAATTTCCATGAAGCTTGCGAGGAGGCGCTGCCCAGACGCAAAGCTGCATTGCTGCACCATGCACCTGGCATCACCACAAGAGCGCCTACCGCCACCTCAAAAGCAGGCTGTCTTTGGCTGCCCCCCGCCTGCCCGCCCAGCATGCGCCAGGCTGCCCCCACCCCCCCCCACCTGTACGTCTACAGTATCGCCCGAGAAAGAGTGTGACGCGCTCCGCAGTGCGGCCACTTTTGGCAGCACGCTGTCCATGAACTGCTGGCCCCCCCATCCTGGTCGCACAGTCATGGCCAGCACCTGCACAGAGCGCCAGGGCCTGACCACGCACACTTGCAGCAACATGAGTGCCTAAACACGGGGATGAGGCTGCCCTGTTGCAGGCCTGCAGTGCCCAAATCGCCTGGCCCCCCCCCCCCCCCCCCC
>LKMJ01007671.1_pt1 | contig 10170 bp, 7 predicted proteins | sample 643391 | NCBI WGS metagenome assembly LKMJ01 (sample SAMN04112250, study PRJNA286221) | soda lake metagenome | biome: soda lake; feature: Kulunda Steppe; material: water; isolation source: sample PL-Br10 brine of Picturesque Lake | place: Russia: Kulunda steppe | collected 2010-07
CCTGTCAATCCCTTCGAAACACTCGATTTCGCCTGAAACCGTCGCCGTTGCCGGCTGTTGCCCGAAAGGAGATGCGCATTCTACACCCACAGGCGCGGGCGTCAACCGACTTTCCGAAAAGATTTCGTAACCGTCAGTCACCCGGTTCCGGAGGCCTTTTCACGCGCCGCAGCGCGCCTGAGCACTTCCCCTTTCTCAGCATCATCCATCTTGCCCCAGCCACCAATCTCGGAAAGATCCCGGAAACAGCCCAGGCAGACGTCATTCTCATCAAGGGAACAGACGCTGATGCAGGGAGACTGCACCACCTCCCTGTCAGGATTGGACTCACTCATTGCGCTCTCCGGGGTGCTGAGCAGTCAGATGTTCACGGTAGCGGCCCGCATTTTCGACATAGTGACGTGCACTGAGCTCCAGATGCTTACGATGCTCATCGCTGAGTTCGCGTTTAATGGTGGCAGGAGAACCCACTACAAGTGAGCCATCCGGAATTTCCATGCCCTCTGGCACCAGGGCATTGGCACCAATCAGACAGTGCTTTCCAATCTTTGCGCCATTGAGCACCACCGCATTGATGCCGATCAGACTGTAATCACCCACGTCACAACCATGCAGCATGGCCTTGTGGCCCACTGTCACACCCCGACCGAGGGTCAGTTTGATACCGGGGTCCGTATGCAGCACCGCGCCATCCTGAATGTTACTTTCAGGGCCGACGGTTATAAGATCATTGTCACCGCGCAGAACAGCGTTGAACCAGACACTGGACTGGTCATCGAGCAGCACGCTGCCAATGACGGTGGCATTGGGAGCAATGAAGTGGCCACCGCCACGGATTTCGGTGTGTCTCTGCTGGAGATCGTAGATCATTCAAACTCCGGGATTGGTCTGCTGTTACGGTGAAACAAATTGGATTCTGCAGCGTAGTATGATTTTTGTCACTAAGCTATGGCCAGACAGAACATGGTATCCTGTTTCCCTTAACCCGGCTTTAAAAGGTGTTCGATGCGATACTGCAGTTCCTGCGGTTCCAGTGTGGAATTCCGCATTCCGGAAGGCGATGACCGTTCCCGCTATGTCTGCGGTCACTGTGGGGACATTCACTACGTGAACCCCCGAATTGTGGCCGGCACCCTTCCGGTCTGGAACGAGCGTATTCTTCTCTGCCGCCGGGCCATTGAGCCACGCTATGGATTCTGGACCCTGCCGGCAGGCTTTATGGAAAATACCGAAACGACCAGCGAAGCGGCCATCCGCGAGACCTGGGAGGAAGCCCGGGCCCGGGTTGAGCTCCAGGGACTCTACAGCGTGATGAACGTTCCCCATATTGACCAGGTCCACATGTATTTTCTCGCCCGCATGCTGGATGAGGACTTCTCCTCGGGTGAGGAGTCACTGGAAGTGGCCCTCTTTCACGAGCGAGACCTGCCCTGGGATGAAATCGCCTTTCCCACGGTCACTTCCACCGTGGAGCGGTTCTTCCAGGAACGCCAGAACAGCAGCCAGTTCAGGCTGCTGATGGATCAGGACATCCGGCGTCCGCTGAAAAGACTCTGAGCTGATCAGAAGTTTTCCATGCGGTACACCTCATAGGCTGGCTCCTCGTAGGGATGGCCAGCCTTGAGGGCATCCACAACCGCCTGAATCAGATGATCCTCACAGACCAACTCGACCCGGAATTCCGGCACCCGCTCTATCTCGCCCTGCTGCCCGAGAAACGGCTGACTCCCATCCAGCGGCCGGAACTGACCCTCACCGCGGGTCTGCCAGGCACAGCAGTCGTAATCACCGATTTTGCCACCGCCTGCCTCGAACACTGCCGCTTTGGTCTGCTCCGCATAATCCTCTGGCACGAAAAAGCAGATTTTGTACATCAGCACCTCCCATCGACTCGTCTCCAGGAAAACCCTGAAAGGGCATGAATGCCGTTATATCAGAGCTCTACTTCTTACCCACAATTTCTGTGGATAACTATGTTAATTCTTTTTGGGAACAAGCCTCCAAGCCCCTCGACTGCAGGCTCGCCCCCGGATTGGCGACTTTTTCACCGGAATTTATATTATTTTAATAATCAATTAGTTACATATGCTGAGCATTTATTCACCGCTTGCTATCGAGTATCGTCATGGCCAGCCCGACATCTATAACCGAATGTGAATAAGAAAAGCTTGTCAAGACATAACCCGGCCCTTCAGAACAAAAAAATCCGGCGGGCTGCCCCTGCCGGATTTTCCATCAGCCATGGAGGCCGCCTCAGGAATTGAACCAGGTGCGCGCATTGCGGAAAAGCCGCATCCAGGCCCCATCCTCGCCCCAGTCATCCGGATGCCAGGAATTCTGGACATTGCGGAAGACCCGCTCGGGATGGGGCATCATGACGGTCACCCGACCGTCCCTGGAACAGATTCCGGTTATACCTTCGGGCGAGCCATTGGGGTTGAACGGATAACGCTCAGTCTCTTGGCCATGATTGTCCACGTAACGCATGGCCACCTGACCGCTTTCTGACAGCGCGGTAACGCCGGTACTGGTTCGAAATTCCGCTCTGCCCTCGCCATGGGCCACGGCAATGGGCATTCGCGAGCCCGCCATACCGGCCATAAAGGCAGATGGCGACTCAGTCACTTCCACCATCACCGTACGGGCTTCAAACTGTTCCGAACGATTGCGCACAAAGTGAGGCCACAGGTCCGTGCCCGGGATCAGCTGGCGCAGATTGGACAGCATCTGACAGCCATTACACACGCCCAGAGCCAGCGTGCCCTCGCGCTCAAAAAACGCTGCAAACTGGTCCCGGGTCTGGCTGTTGAACAGGATGGACTTGGCCCAGCCTTCGCCGGCACCCAGCACATCACCAAATGAGAAGCCCCCACAGGCCACCAGAGCCTGGAAGTCCGACAGGTTTGCACGCCCGGTGAGCAGATCGCTCATGTGCACATCCACACTGGCGAAACCGGCGCGGTCAAAGGCCGCCGCCATCTCAGTCTGTCCATTTACACCCTGCTCGCGCAGTACGGCCATGGCCGGACGCACTCCGGTATTAATCATGGGCGCCGCCACGTTCTCATTCGGGTCATAGGTAAGGTCTGCGGACAGACCCGGATCCGAATCATCGGCAATGGCCTCAAACTCTTCCCGGGCGCAATCTGCGTTATCACGCAGACTCTGGATGCTGTAGCTCGTTTTTGCCCAGAGCTGCTGCAGGTGGGCGCGGGGCTGGTCCAGCAGCGCCTCCTCCCGGTACATCACCCGGATTTGCTGATCCTCGGACAGGGAACCCACCATCCCAACATGGTCCTTGAGCCCCGCCTCGGCGAACGCGGCCAATACGGCCTTCAGATCTGTCCGGCGAACCTGCACCACAGCACCCAGTTCCTCATTGAACAGTTCGCGCATCAGGTGGGAGTAATCTTCCACGAACCCATCCAGGGTGATGGACAGGCCAGTACGCCCGGCAAAGGCCATCTCAACCAGGGTGGCAAACAGGCCACCATCGGAGCGGTCATGGTAGGCCAGCAGCAGCCCCTGCTGATTGAGCGCCTGGATCACCCGGAAAAAGGCTTTAAGCTCCTCCGGGCTGTCCACATCCGGCGCCGCCGCGCCGGTCGCCTGATAGACCTGGGCCAGGGCGGAGCCACCGAGGCGATTACGCCCGGCACCCAGGTCAATCATCAGCAGCTCACTCGGCCCCTGATCCGTGCGCAATTCCGGCGTCAGAGTAGTTTTAACGTCCTCTACCGGTGCAAAACCACTGATAATGAGTGACAGGGGCGCCGTCACACTGCGCTTCTGACCGTCATGTTCCCAGACGGTTTTCATGGACATGGAATCCTTGCCCACTGGAATACTGATGCCCAGCGCCGGACAGAGATCCATGCCGACCGCCTCAACGGTACGGTACAGATTATCGTCCTCGCCGGGGTGGCCCGCGGCAGCCATCCAGTTGGCAGAAAGCCGGATCAGGCTGATGTCGTCAATGCGCGCTGCGGCCAGGTTCGTCACCGTCTCACCGACAGCCATACGACCGGAGGCAGGTGCATCAATGGCTGCTATGGGTGTGCGCTCGCCCATGGCCATGGCCTCGCCGGCAAGTCCCTCGAAGGAGGAAGCTGTAACGGCCACATCCGAAACCGGCACCTGCCAGGGGCCCACCATCTGATCGCGGGCCACCAACCCGGTGATCGAGCGATCACCAATAGTGATGAGGAAATTCTTGCTGGCCACCGAAGGCAGCTGCAGCACACGCTCAACCGCTTCGTTGAGGTCAATATTGCGTGTATCGAACACCGACTTGGTGAACGTCACCCGGCGGGCACTGCGGTGCATACGCGGCGGCTTGCCAAAGAGAACCGACATTGGCAGATCGACGGCGCTGTTATCAAAGTAGGCGTCGTGTACGGCCAGATGCGGCTCCTCAGAGGCATCGCCCACTATTGCATAGGGGCAACGTTCGCGCTTGCAGATGGCATCAAAACGATCCAGATCCTCTGCAGCGACCGCCAGCACATAGCGCTCCTGGGACTCGTTACACCAGATCTCCAGGGGTGACATGCCGGGCTCGGCATTGGGCACTTCACGCAGCTCAAAGCGCCCCCCGCAGCCACCGTCTTTCACCAGTTCGGGCAGCGCATTGGACAGCCCACCCGCACCCACGTCATGAATGAAGGCAATGGGGTTGGCCTCCCCCATCTGCCAGCACCGGTCGATCACTTCCTGGCAGCGGCGCTGCATTTCCGGGTTTTCGCGCTGTACGGACGCAAAGTCCAGATCCTCGGCACTGGCGCCGGAGTCCATGGAGGAGGCGGCACCGCCACCCAGCCCAATCAACATGGCCGGACCGCCCATGACGATCAGCCGGGAGCCCTTGGGTATTTCCGTTTTCTGCACATGCTCTGAGCGAATGTTACCCAGACCACCGGCGATCATGATGGGTTTGTGATACCCCCGCACCTCAGCACCAGCAGCGCCGGTCACGGTCTGTTCGTAGGTGCGGAAATAGCCGGCCAGATTCGGCCGCCCGAATTCGTTGTTAAAGGAGGCGCCCCCAACGGGTCCATCAATCATGATCTCCAGCGGACTGGCGATTCGCCGGGGCTTGCCATTGAACTCTTCCCAGGGCTGCTCGCAGCCGGGGATATGCAGATTGGATACGGTAAACCCGGTCAGGCCGGCCTTGGGCTTCCCGCCGGAACCCGTGGCCCCCTCATCACGGATTTCGCCGCCGGAACCGGTGGCCGCACCCGCGAAGGGAGAAATGGCGGTCGGGTGGTTATGGGTTTCCACCTTGATCAGCACGTTCACGGCCTCGTCGTGGTACTGATAACGCTGGGAAGATGGATCAGGGAAAAAGCGCCCGGCCTGTGCTCCCCTGAATACCGCCGCGTTGTCGCTGTAGGCGGACAGCACCCCTTCACCAGCCAACTCATTAGTGTTGCGAATCATCTGGAAGAGCGACTTCTCCCGGGCCTGACCGTCGATATCCCAGGAGGCATTGAAAATTTTGTGGCGACAATGCTCGGAGTTGGCCTGGGCAAACATCATCAGTTCCACGTCCGTCGGGTCACGCTGCAACCCGGTAAACGACTCAACCAGATAATCGATTTCGTCCTCTGCCAGCGCCAGGCCCAGTTCCTCATTGGCACGGGCCAACGCCGGCCGCCCTTCATCCAACAAAGCCACGGTACCCAGGGGGTGGGGCTGCTCAGTGCCGAACAACAAATGGGCCCCAGCCATCTCGTGAAACACCCGCTCGGTCATACGGTCGTGAAGCAATGCTGCCAGAGCCTCACGCTCCACCCGTGAAAGCTGGCGCTCAGCACGCACGAAATAGGCAATACCGCGCTCCACCCGGCGGACCTGCCCCAGACCGCAGTTATGGATGATGTCCGTGGCCTTGCTCGACCAGGGCGAAATGGTCCCCGGGCGTGGCACCACCAGGAACAATACACCTTCAGTCGGCTCAACCGGCACCTTTGGCCCATAGGTCAAAAGTCGGTTCAACACGTCCAGATCTTTCTCGGAAAGCTCGGATTCAGCGTCTACAAAATGCATGTACTCTGCGTAGATCGACTCGACCTGCAGATACTGTTCACGGACCTGCGCCAGAAGCTTGTCACGGCGGAAGGGAGAGAGAGCGGGGGCGCCGCGCAGTTCCATCATGAGCGATGTTGCCTCGTGCTGATCGGCTGGGAATAGGATTGAATGCGGATGGCGTATCATACTTAAAACGTTGCCGGGGATATAGTGGTGCCGAACAACTCAGGACATCAGACCACATTGACAGCCGATTTTTCACAGCGTTTCACGGACCGTGGAATGTACTGATTGACTATTCTGTGCACACTCGCGACGATCAAAGCCATGGATGTAACTAAGTATCAACCGGTGAATCATAGCCAATTCAGAAGTCTCCTATGGCTGTTAATCATCGGCTGGATCACCACTGGCTGCTCCCAGCCGGACGCCCTTGACCGCATCCAGCAGGAACAGGTCCTGCATGTCGTTACCCACCCTGCCCCCACGGTCTATGTGGAAGAAGGCGGGCAGGCTTCAGGGTTCGAATACGACATGGTACGGCTTTTTGCGGATCATCTGGGTGTGGAGTTGCGCCTTGAGGTTGTGGATGATCTCCCGGAGCTGTTTGATCGTCTGGATCAGGGCCACACCCATTTCGCCGCAGCGGGACTGGGGATTGATACCAACCTGAGCGAACGTTACGAACAGGGCCCGGCCTACCTGCGGACCCGGCCCATTGTTGTCTACCGTGCCGGCAACAGCCGCCCGGAAGGCCCCGGCGATCTGGTCGACCAGTCGATCATGGTCCGCTCCGGTGGCCCCCATGAGCACCGTCTTGAGCGAATACGGGAGGTGCACCCGGATCTGGAGTGGGAATCACGCCCGGACGTGGATGCCACGGAACTGCTGCACCGGGTGCATGAGGGCGAGCTTGACCTGGCCATCATCAGTGCCAACGAGCTGCAGGTGAACAAGGTCTATTTCAACCAGGTCCGGGAGGCTTTCCCCCTGGACAGCACCCAGCCCATCGCCTGGCTTTTCCCCAATACCAACAACGAATCCCTGCGCGACGAAGCTCGTCGCTTCTTCCGGAATCTCCGCCAGGACGGCACTCTGGCCCAACTTGAGGAGCGCCACTATGGCCACCTGGACAGGCTGGACTATGTGGGCGCTCGCACCTTTGTGCGCCATCTGGAAAACCGGCTGCCACGTTACCGGACCACCTTCATGGAAGCGGCAGAAGCCCACGATCTGGACTGGCGACTGCTGGCCGCCATCGGGTACCAGGAATCACACTGGCGTCCGGATGCCGTATCACCCACAGGGGTGCGCGGCCTGATGATGCTGACCCGCCCCACGGCGGCACACATGGGCGTGGACAACCGGCTGGACCCAACCGAAAGCATCTGGGGGGGCGCCCGTTACTTCCGCCAGCTCACCCGCATGATCCCGAACAATATACCGGAGCCCGACCGCACCTGGTTCGCCCTGGCCGCCTATAACGTCGGCTACGGCCACCTGGAGGACGCGCGCATCCTGACCGAGCGCGGTGGCAAGGACCCCACCAAATGGATGGACGTCAAGGAGTTCCTGCCCCGACTCGCCCAGCGCCAGTGGTACACCCAGACCCGCCACGGCTATGCCCGGGGCCATGAGCCGGTCATCTACACCCAGAACATACGGCGCTATTACGACGTGCTGAAATGGATGTACCCGGACGAGCCGGATGAAGTCGAGCTGGCCTCGGACATGGACTCACCGCTGTCAGAGGGTGCTCATATGGAGCTGGGGGAAGGCGACTCTGATGAATCGGATGACAGCACCCGTGACAGAGAGCGCCGTCAGGCCACCGGAATCCGCATCACACCCCCGACTCTGTAGGCTCATCCCCGGCCCTGGCCAGAGCGGCATCAATCTGGCCCATACTGAAGCCGCGCTGGGCCAGAAACCGACCCTGACGCCCCTTTTCCTTCCAGGACAGTTCAGGGGTCACGCCAAAACGCCGGTAACGCTGACTGACGGCCAGCGCGCACCAGTGTTCCTCAGTCACTTCCGCCAACGCCTGCGGCTCTTCCGGCACGCCGCGTTGTTCCAGCTCGGCACGGATACGCAGTGGGCCATAGCCCATTTCCATGCGCTGGCGCACGTAGATGTCGGCAAAGCGCGCATCGTTCAGCCAGCCCTCACTTTCCAGACGGTCCAGCACCTCACTCAGAATACGTTCCTCGGTCACCCTGCGGCTGAGCTTGTGCCAGAGTTCGAGCCGGCTGTGCTCACGCCGACCAAGCAATCGCAGGGCCCGTGTCTCGGCCTCCCGAAACGCCCGGGTATCGGATTCTTCCGCGTCAAATGACTCCTCTTCCATTCGCCTGTGCACTCCTGAATGACCGGGTCCGTAGGGCTGGTGCGAGCCTGCGGACACTGTGCTAATTTATAGTGACCAGAGTATACGCGTACCGCTTGCGCCCTTGCAGGGGCCTGCGTTTCAGTGGCGTTCCGCCATTGCCTTTATCGGACCAACAGGGACCAGACTTCATGGCCGGTTTTCTCAAACAGTTTTTTCAACCCAGACGCCCCGCATCACCACAGACTCAGGACCCCGCCGACGCTGGCCCTCCCCCTGAGCACAAAAACCGCGCCACGGAGTCCGAGCCGGAGAAAAAGCGTGAATCCTATCCGGTCAGTGAAAGCAGCACCACGGCAGAACTGGAAGAGGCGGCCACCAAAGGGGCTACCGCCCAAAACCGCCTGGACGCGATCCACCATCTTCAGGACCCGGAGGCACTGCAGCGCGTCACACGGGCCCTGAAAGGTCGTGACAAAGGCGCCTTCCAGGCGGCGCGCCAGAAACTGCGCACCCAGCGCGAAGCGCAGGAGGCACATCAGGCCCGTCAACGTGAGATCGAGCGGATCATCGCCGACATGCAGACCCATGCCGCCACCTCAGACATCAAGCTTTACAGCGCCCAGCTGGAGGCCCTCATATCCCAGTGGGACGCGGTAAGTGACGGAGCGGACACGGATCAGAGCGAGCGTTTTCAGCGAGCGAGGGAAAGTGCCCAGGCCCGGGCTGACAGCTTCCGCCAGCAGGAGGCGGACCAGCAACAGCAACAGCAGCACCTGCAGGAACAACAGGGTGCGGTGGACACCCTGCGGGCCACGCTGGAGCAGTTGCGTCAGGAACTGCCGCCGGAAGGCTCCAACCTTGCCTCCATTGATGCAATGCAGAAAACCCAGGCCAACCGCTGGGAAGAAGCCACCCGAGAAGCTTCAGCTGATGGGAAGCTGGCCGCAGAGTACAAGCAGCTGATGGACGAACTGGGTCAGTATCTTGAGGCCGTGAAGCGCTGGGAAGCCCGCCAGAGTGAGGCCACTGAAACACTTGAGTCCGGCGACCAGGACCGGATCGAACAACTTGCTGAGAGCATTGACTGGCCGGCCGCTTACCCGGCCCCCCAGCCTCTGGACCAGATCCTGGCCCGCCGTGGCAAAACCCGCTTGGAGAACAGAAAGCAGCAGGCCAAAGACAGCCAGGCAGGCGCCGACCAGGAAGCGGCCCTGGGCAAGACCCTGGATGAGCTCGAAGCCGCGCTTGATCAGCGCCAGCTCAAGTCTTCCCGGGAAGCGTTCCGCAAGGCCCAGAAGCTTCAGGATCAGCTTCCGGGCAAAACACCACAGCGTCACCAGGCGCGAATCACGCGGCTGGGACGTGAACTGCAGGAACTGCGTGACTGGCTCGGCTTTGCCGACCGCCCCAAACTGGAATCACTCTGTGAACAGATGGAATACCTGGCCGAGCAACCCATGGAGCCCGAGACCAAGGCCAGTCACATCCGCGAACTCCAGCAGAGCTGGTATGACCTGGGCGGCACCCCGGATCAGCAGCTGTGGCAGCGTTTCAAGGAGGCGGCGGATCGCGCCTACGAACCCTGCCACCAGTATTTCTCGGAGAAAAACCGGCTCAAGGAAGCCAACCTCAACAAGCGCCAGCACATTGTGGATCAGCTCCAGGAGTTTCTGGACAACCTGGACTGGTCGAGCTGCGACTACAAGGCGGTGGATCGCATCCAGCGCACGGCGCGGCGCGAGTGGAGTGACGCCAAGCCGGTGGAGTTCCGGGACAACCGTCCCCTGCAGAAGCAGTTCGACCGACTC
>LKMJ01007672.1_pt1 | contig 10169 bp, 16 predicted proteins | sample 643391 | NCBI WGS metagenome assembly LKMJ01 (sample SAMN04112250, study PRJNA286221) | soda lake metagenome | biome: soda lake; feature: Kulunda Steppe; material: water; isolation source: sample PL-Br10 brine of Picturesque Lake | place: Russia: Kulunda steppe | collected 2010-07
CAGTTGATTCACGGTTGTTTCAATCATTTCCTGGTTGAAACCTGGTTGATGGTTGAATCAACCACTGTTTCAACTGGACCTGGTTGAATCAATCATGTTTGATTCAACCGCCCAAACATTTCCGACGGATGTTTTTTTTATGGCTGGTGTTCACCAGCAACCTGATCAGTCAAACTACCTGGCTGAAGGTCAAACTTAAACTTGTAAACTTCAATGAGGTGTACATCCCAGCGCGAAGGGTGTATAGCCTGTATGTCTCTCCCCATTGACTTTGGTTTCTGTTTCGCTGGTGGTGGGGTCGTACGGTGCCTAGGCCCCAAGTGGCCCCTCTTTCTTAATTGATGTAGGGATTATTTCACTGCCTACATAGTTTTCTTTCCATTAATTCGGCTAAGCTTATGGATGTTTTCTGTATGGCTGGTGTTCACCAGCAACCTAAACAGTCAAACTACCTGGCTGAAGGTCAAATTTGCATTTGTAAACTGAATTCGGCTTAGCTGCTACCCTCGTTCGGCAGATGCAGCTATGCCACCTTACCTCAGGCTGCTTGCTTTACGTGGGGCCTCATTAAGCCTAGTAGGTCCTTTATCAGCTACACCAGTGGACTTTTCTTAGAGCACTTTGGAGTAGAGTCTGACTTTTGCTTGGCCTGCAAGCCAAATCATACAGTGAGATTAAGGAAAAAAATTGAACAGAACACCAAGCTATCCACGGCAATCGGCAACGAGCAATTGCATCATGCCAGGGCAAACTTTCTTATTTTCGTGCTATTGCTTTTGTTTCAATGTACTCGCACTGCTATCCAAAACCTAAGACGGTGAAAAGAGAGCTCATTAGTGGATGATGTGATTAATCATGTGCTGACAAGTCATATATGGGCTCAAAAGGCAAGCCCGCAGGCCTTTGAAGCCAATTTGTTGTAGGCCAGGTGAATGCAGCATCGCCCTCTACGACATGTAAGCTGTAGCTGTGCCTGGAGAAGGGCAAGGCAAACAGCAGCAAGGTGGCAACTGATAAATTAAGTGGTACTCGGGAGCCACAAGGTCTAGGTAGAACTTGAGGTTGAGTTTTGGGAGTTGTATTGTTACAGATGCATGCGGGCTTGAAGGGCGACACAATCTGGATGCTCCATGCTCTTGCTGCTTGCTATCTGTTGTTATTTCTCTAAGTGCTCTGGATTTGAGTAGGAATATGCAGAATGTGCACATTAAGGAGCATTAAAAGTGTTACACGATGCACAGCCAGCTGCACAAGACGTCGCATAGGAGGTGCATGACGTGCGGTACAGGATGCTTGTGGCAAGCTTTTAAGCCATTTATGTGCAAACCTGCTCGTTGGTGACCTGTTCTGGCTTGAATAATGGACCAGCTCCCCCTGCAAACAATAGCATGGGAGACAATGGCATCGCAGACAATGACATCGGAGACAACAGCATGGCAGGCAACAGCATGGCAAACAACAGCATCTCAGGCAACAGCATGGCAGATAATGGCATTGCAGACAACAGCATGGCACACCATCCTTTTGGGAGTATTGGGAACAATGTTCAGAGGCCATGCCAACGGTCCACTGAGAAAATTAGATTAAGATCATAGCAAGGTTCAGTGATTGGCACACACTCTGGCCAACCACTCTCTTCAGAGTGCAATAGCATGCATGAGCAGGAGGCCCTCCTTCTATCAAGAGCATAGCACAGAGCCAGTGCAGGTTCGTTGCAGAACCTGCCCAACCGCACTGACTTTATCAACCCTCCCTTTGTACGGTGGAGGATTGTTGGGTGCCTGCATTGGATGCATGCCATCCCCGTAGCTCATGCCATCAGGGTAACCCTCTAGGCCAAAGTCGTTCTTCATAACTATCATGCACGTTAAGAAACGGCATGAACCTCTGCGTCTGGAGTGACCAACAATATCTGCATGAACAGTAAAACTATGCAAGAGTGAGGCACGCGCACGAAGCACACCGCTCTTGAGCAGTATGACCATGCTCATTGAAAGCTTTCTTACGCCATAAGTTATGGCGAGGCAGGCATGGTGAGGGCTTCTGCAGGTAAGCACTTACATGGAGCAGAACCAAGGTTCCTGCTGAGCACTCCAAGGGCACACACTCCGAGAGGTCAAAGGCTGGCGGCTGCATGTCGGTAAACCTCACAACCTTGTCAGCCTCGACCACAAAGCGCCGTTTCAATCCCAATTGCGTATGGGATCCTGCAATGCGTACACAAGGCCAGCGTAGCGGTCAAGCAGTTCTGTGCACTTGCCGCTCAGGTGCAGCCGCCTTGGTGGTGGCCAAAAGAAGGGGTGTAAGAGGGAAGCAAATCAAGTGGCCGCCGAGAGAAAGGGTGCAAGGAGGAAGCAAATCAGAGAGATATGAATTGCACGTCATGCTGCAGAGCCCTACCTGCTCTTAGCAGTGCTACAATGCACGGGCACCCCGGCCAGTGCAGGTATGCATGATGCTTACGAGCAAGCGCATTGAAGGGAAAGCTTTGGCGCTGAAGGCTTGCTGTCAGGGATGAGGCTTCGAATGGAGGTGGGAAGTTGTGTTGTGTCGCCAATGTCAAATGCGTTTAGTGGCCCAGTTAAAAGGCTACCCTCTGCATGTGGGCCTGCCCAAGAAAGCTGGGGCCAGGTCAGGCAGCAGGCATGAGCACTCTGGCTCTAGACACAGTAAGCGGGTCGCGCCTTGGCGCTTGCGAAGTTGAAAGTCTGTTTGCCTGTTTTTGTGCAGTCTGCAATGTCATAGGTATGAGGTTTGAGGTGAAGCGCTTGGGCTGGTGGTGCGACCCCGGGAGTGGTTTGACTGTTTCACTTCAAGGCTTGAGGGACTGCAACCAATCCGTGCAATTTGGCATATGGGGTGCACAAAGCAACAAGCATGTGTTTTGTACTTCTGCCTTGTTGGACAGTACTGGTGCTGTGTTGGGATGCTGATGCTGTGCTTGCAGGCGGTCGCTCCCAAGTCCAGACGTATCTTATGCCCACCAGGGTGAATCCAGAGGCAGCCGTTGTCTTTCCTGCTATCCTCAAGGGCCCACCACAGGCCCACTGTGGAAAGGGGCTCTGTGTAAATGAACGTGGAGTCTTGATGCGGGACAACCTGGGCGGTCGCGCGAAGAAGGCTGGAGATTTGACACAGCCATGCGCGGTGCATATGCACGCGCACAACCATAGGGCAATGCCACCAGGTGATCTAGCTCGTCCCAGGCCAAGACAACTTGTTTAGTCGACTGAGCGCCATTAAATCTGGGCTTGGTTGCAGGCCTCGCATGCTCCGGCCATGCAGCCCTCGATTGCAATGCTGCGCTCAATTGGCAGGTACAGCCATGCAACCCTGAAGTCTCCCAAGTCCCATGCAGTGATTAGTTTCCTTTGGACAAGCACGACCACCCCCCTGACTTTCCCACACAGCCCCTGCAAACTTCCCAAAGCATGAAAGGGCTGTAAAAACCCCTGACTACAACAGCTCTCATCTGCTCACCGCGCAGCAGTATCCCAGAGTGGGCGTTGCTGCACATCTCACCTCCCCCCCAATTCTGGGCTGCTTGAAGATGTACATAGACTGCACAGGTAGGGGACGCCTGTATCCCAAGCTCTTGAGGAGGCTCGCAACCTTCTCTGAGCGTGAGAAGGCCCTGAAAGTGGGGTCTAGGTCGTGCAAGGCTGCAAGCATTTAGTTAGGAGGCATGTTAGAGCTAGTGTTGCAGAGGCACAAGGCCCACTAGCGGACACACGTCCACTCAGAGCGGCACAGCTATGAAGGTGGTTCCCGTTCCCATTCATGGCAGTTGCATGCTGGCAGAGCCTATGGCATTTGGTGATGTTGCTGGATCGCAGACAGGCACATACATCGGGCACCTCTGTTGGCACACGCTTGCGTGCGTGCAGAAGCCGGTACACTGTATGTAGCGTTGCGGTCACCCGTACATTTGAGCGCTTAAGTTGGCTCCGAGGAGGATACCTACCATGCCCAATAGTGTTGATGCTCTCGTGCTTTGCAACTTTCAGCTGGCCAGTGCATTCATCCACGGCGTTAGCCTCTAAGAAGAATGAGACATTGGCGGCTGAAGCTTCGTAATGGGCGTCAAAGAGCGGTTCCTGAATCCCGCAGATGCAGCCAAGGAGACCATGATTTGAATGCAGCGTATGCAGCATGAGATATCGGCCATGGGAGCGCTCAAAGCCTACATCGGTGTTACTCGCGGCTTTCACTTGCTGTCTCGCAATGGAATCAACGTGCTCATAGGAGTTAATCAAGCGGCTGCATTGCTGCCTCAGTTCTTGGCATTCTGCATGGGCCCCCTCCACATCTTGGGGATGCAAGACCAAGAATCCGTCCCTCTGAAAGCTCTCTTTCTCTTCTGGTGTAAGTGCACGCGCCATGCAAAGCTTTGTAGCACACTAGTCTGCTTAAAATACCTGCATAACAGGAGATTTTCAGCTCAAATAAAGTGCAGACTATTTAGACATTTTTAATGTTGTATCTGCATTACCGGTATGTCATTTTGAAAGGTGCTTCGGGTGCATTTAATTCCTACATCTATATCCTTTTGCATCGTACTTCAGTCTCTGGAATAAGCGTGCGTCAGAAACTAGTACCACATGCACAGAGCAAGGGATCCCTTGCTTATGAGTGTGACCTGTCAATGTACCCATTAAATTCAAGTTACATGCTTGCCGTACTACCAGGACATCGGCTGAACACAGTACAACAGCATGCTTGCTGATCACATAGCAGCAGATCTTGCGCAGCTGGACAACAGCCCACATCATGCTTGCCTCAATGCAAGTGGACACTTGCATCACTATTTTTGAAGAGGTGCAGCTGCATTATTCAACCGCTGCCTCCCTCTTCCAGCAATCCATTGAAGCTCTGGATGTTGTCAAGCAATCTTGATGCTTGCCCTGACAGGTTTAGCCGAAAGGCACTTGGAGTGGCCCCTGTTCTGGCAGCACTACTCAGGCTCTGCCAATCATTCTCTGCAAGGAGCTCAAGGTGTGCGACAACTCCGAGCAGCCACTCCAAGCCCCGCACGGCAGGCTGCAAGGCAGCTCCTGCCAGATGAATGGAGAGATCAGTGCTCACCTCAATAACTTATCAAGGGAACTCAACCAAGGAGGTTCAAATGCAGATTCTCATGCTTGTTGCACGCGTGTGCGGCACTGCACAAGGAGCATTGCAGCTGCACAGAGCTGCACATGGTCACATACATACCGGGTGACTTGTCTGATGCCCTGGTCCCGTTCAAGTAAGACAATGCAGCTTTGACTCACCAGTCAATCTTCCCCCTTCCTCGGCTCGGTTGCGCAATGATCTGTTAGCCTGCAGTTCAGAGGGGTTTCAGACGAGGAAGCTGGTGGTGCTGTTGTGAAGCCCCAAAGTCGAAAAATAACTTTGTGATGTCTCCTTTGGTTTTGGGGCAGTTACCTCTTCCAAAATGCCGTTAATGTCATCCAAGGACGCCAGCCAATCTCGCTCTCTGCACGATTTCATTCAGCGCGACATGAAATGAACGGTCCAATCTGGCCAATCACTAGGAGCAATGAGTGGGCAAGCGATGCCGATCAGAAAAGAAAAGGAGGCAAATTTCTGTCGCTCTGTGTGTATGGAGGTCTCTGTTCCACATGCAATTGGTGCAGACAAGGACCAGCTTTATTGATAAAAAGCACACTTGATGGATGCAGTTCGGAGATATGAAGGCAATTAGCTGGGATGTGCAATGATGCAGAGCACATCATCGCACTTCGTGTGTTTACTAGCTGCAGGCAGTCAAGCAAGCCACTGCGTGAGAAGCCAGTTGGATCCAGCTTCTGAAAGCCCAGATCCAATTTCCCTCACCTGGAGAAGGAGCTGAGAATGCCTACCTCGCTGCCAAAAGCTTCAAAAGGAGACTGCTGCATCCTCAATTGTAAGGCTTGTTCATCCTTGCTGGCTTGGGACGCCTGCTCGCAAGAGAAAAAGCAGTCCCCTTTTGCTTGTGGAGCCCGTCCCCACATCAAGATCAAGTAGACTGCCCTGTCCTGATCACATGCTTGTTCTACTTGACATGACAGTCAGCATCTCATGACACTCTTACCACCACGTGCAGGCGATCCAGCAAATTGACCGTGGGTTGATAGGGCAGCTGTATGTCTGTGCCATTCGGCGTAGCCATTTTGAACCTTCCCTCTTCGTCCTCCTCACTGGATCTGCCGGTCTCACCTCGCAGATTTTCCAGCCTTGCCAACAGCACCTTTATGGAGGAAGCGTCGGGATTGATTTTGTCACCCTCTCCCTCTGCACGTCCTTCTCGTTCCAGGGACCCCACAAAGTTCAGGAGGCCAGCTGGCACAGCTTCCACCCCCTCATCTCCGCTGGATCTCTCCACCGGTGGTCCTACATCTGCAACACCTCCGGTATCTGGACCACCCTTGTTGACTCCTGCTGAAATTCCTGCCGGCGCCTGCCTGGCGGCTTCCTCAGGTGGGGCGTTTCCCTGGGCAGAACAATCAAAAAGTTGCTCATTTGCACCACAGCGCATGAGTCCATGAGTTCATTAAAAAAATATCTGCTGGCTTGCGATCATGAAGCCAGTCTTCTTGTTTGTGTCTAGACAGATCTGTCTCATCTAATCCAAATGCACAGCTTGCACAGAGGCAATGCAAGCAGATTTTCAAGGTGCTTAATATAAAATCTGAGTACTAGTGAGCCACCTGTGCTGGCGCGCCTGGCACTCTTGTTGGGTCTGAGCTTGCCCCCACAAAGCCAACGATGCACAAAGCCAACGACACATATAGTAAGTTCACAATATAATTCATTTTTCCATTTTTTTGAGTTTTACTTGACCTAACTTTAACCTAACTTTGAAAACCGTCCGTATTGCGTATCGTCTTAAGAAATATATAGAGCATGAAAATGCTTGAAAATTTATAACTTCTGATATGTTGGGATGCTTCAGCATGGCAGGGATCTTTTGAGTCCCTTCCCCACAAAGTGTTCTTTCCGTGCTGCAAGGCCTTTCTGCCCGTGTATTTCCTCGGGCAATGCCCATCACCGGTTAAGATATTTCCACAACAAATGGCATGCTGACAACCCCAGCCACGTGCTCCATGGTTTACCAGGGGAGCACTCTCAGACCGAATCTAGTGATGCTGAAGCGGCAGCACACCAGCGCAGCTTATGGATGCGTGCCATCAAGCCCCCCATGTACTGCGTTGGCTACGTGCCAGTCCTGGTGAGAGGTGGTCGCTCGCAAGATGGCATCGGCATCAAGAGGCATGACGAATCCTGCAACCTGTACATGCTTGAGCTCGAGTTTACTTGAGCTTGGAGGTATGCCTTGTCTGACCATGACCCATTGCAGGTGGGCGCTGCTGCCGCTTTTCTTAAAGGAGGCTCTGTGTCCTTGCTGAGAGTCCTTGGCCTGCTTGCTGCAGCCATCAGCATAATTGCGTGGCTTAACCTCAGGTGAGTTAATGAGGCGTGCCTGCACAAGGATGAGCTTGCAAGGCAGTTCTGGTCTGGTCCTTCGCGACGTGGCTAGCCGTTTTGAACCTGCAGCCTTGTGGGAAAACACTGGTGCTGTGTTGGACAGTGCTGATGCTGAAGTAGATGTGCATGGTTGGAGTAGGTACTCTTCCAGAGGTAGGGGAGGGGGGAAAAGCAAGCGCAGAGCGCTGGCAAAGAGCGCGCAGCATGGTGGCCTTCCAACATCCCATTGGCTGTACAGTGATACTGTCCACTGGCCTGCCTGCGGCTCGCAATGCGTCCCTTGTCCAGAGTTTGCATGTGCGCTGAGTTCAGCCCCTTGGCCTCTGCTTCTGGTGCACCAGTTACGTGTGCTTGCACAGCATGCTGTTGGCACCTGACATGCCGTGCGTGCTCTGCTCCCTGGAGCGAGGCGCGCTGCCGAGCGCCGGCTCATGGGCGATCAGGCAGGAGGAACTGAGGGTGAGCTCTTGCCGCGTGTGTCCACAGCAATGATGCGTTTGATGCCGCCACTGGGGTGGATGCCACCAAGCCAGAGTCCGTGGTCAACCTCACTGGAAACTGGTCACTCGTGTTCTGGCTGTCCATCGCCTTCCTGGTGGTGGGGGTCAGCCTACTGGGGACCCTGATCTCCTCCACGGGCGACTTCCGTGTGGCCGCCCTGCTTGCCTTCTCAATTGCGTGTGGCTACGTGTACCAAGGCCCGCCTTTCAGGTGAGACACAGAGTGCGGGCGGTGTGTAAACAGGTGTGGCAAGCCGGGGTGCAAGCAGGTAGGGAGGTCGCCTGTGCAGCCAGGTCGGGTCTTGCGCATTGTGAGAGGGCATGGCATGGAGGAGCCACCACACCTGCTAGAGCCCAAGTGCAAGCAGTGAAAGGGGAGGGAATTTTAGGCCTGCCTGCCCCCCTGCTCGTCTGCTTGGGTGTGGGGACTTCCAGCTCAGGTTGACGTGTATGTCCATACCGGCAAAGCTGTCGACCAGCATGAGTGCTGCGTGGACAAAGCTGCTGCCCCTCCTACTTGCACCCTCGCCCACAGGCTCAGCTACAAGGGCTTGGGTGAGCCCCTGTGCTTCTTCGCATTTGGGCCGTCTGCCACAACTGCGTTCTACCTTGCGCTCCAGCCTGCCGCCGTCTCGGCACCCACTGTAGCATCAGGGGCAGCTCCCATCGCTGCTGCCAGCACTGCCGCCTTGGGCTCGGCCGCTTGGCCTGCCTGGCTGGCGGGTGGCGCAGCACAGCAGCCGCTTCATGCAGTGCCTTTGTTCGTGTGGGGTCTGAGCCTCCTCGTTGGCGCCTCCACCACCGTAATACTATTCACCTCCCATTTCCACCAAATTGACGGCGACCGCGCAGCAGGCAAGCGCTCCCCGCTCGTGAGCTTGGGCGTGGAGCGCGGCGTGAACGTGCTGACTGCTTGTGTGGTGGGCGTATACATGCTGGCGGCAGCCATGGTGGCATCAGGTGCTTTGCCAGCTGTGGTGGTCGGGCCGATCTTGCTGCTGTCCCTGAGACCGGCCAAGAACCTCGTGGACTATGCCATGGCCCACAAATTAGAACCTGCCCGGCTGGCACTGCTGAAGCGCTTTGCGTGCATGTGGCACATTGCACTAGGCATCTCACTCGTGCTGGGCTTGACAGCAGCACGATGCTGGGGGCCATGAGCAGACGTGCACTTTAAATTGAGACTGCGCAAGCCCATGCTCCATGTTAAAAGCGGCAGACTAACAAAATTAAAAGGCTACAAGTTGTAACCTTGAAGGTTTCCAGTGTAGACTTAAAAGGTAAAAACTGCAGATTAACAGCTCCCTGAACGTGTGGGTGTTCTAACCCATCCACTTGAGCAGTGCATCTTTGGGATATCAAGTGGGTGATGATCAAGCGGGTGATGATGCGCGCCCAGGCGCTCAGCTAACGAAGCAATTGCAAGAGGGCAGCGCGCTAGGCTCAAACATTACTCAGAGAGGATGCAGCCAAATAACTTCTTTTAAATGAGCCTGCATTTTATTTTTGAAGAAGGCTCGGGAAGTAGCAATTTCCTGAGGAAATCTTTAAAGACCGTCTGTGATGATAATGCACAACCTCGAACAGTTGAGGTCTCCAGTCATGCTTTGCGTGACCCAGACTACACAATTGAAACCGAGCCCACGTAACAAGTTTTAAGGTTTTTCAAGGCTATATCCGCCGAACGAGGGCAGCTTAGCCGGCTGTCAGAGCCTCCAGCGAGGCTCGGACCCCGAACCCACAGGATGCGAGGGTGATTAGTTGATTTTCCGTCGCAGGTGCCCCGCCGCCTGCTCGAGCATCCGGAGCCCACTAAACAGGCCCAGACTGTCGAAAATACTCCTCATGAGGAGTCTGATCAGACACAATGATAGCTTTAACATAAAACGGGGCAGGAGCAAACATCTGCCGGACAAGGTTGCACGCTACGGTGCTACGGTCACCATTTCGTAGCCGTAGCCGTAGCCGTAGCGGCCAGCCAGGGCCCCTGTCACATTCCAAATAATTTTTAAACATTTATTTATTTTAAATAATGTCACTCGTAAATAAAAATGATTAAGGTACTGCGTTTGCGGAAAGGTATAACTAGGCGCAGCTGCCAAGCCGCGGGCCTCATGAGTCTATGATCATAGACAGGTTTCTGAAGTAGCTGCAGGTGCATGCGTGCACAAGCTTGCCTCAAAGACAGGTCTCTTAAGC
>LKMJ01007673.1_pt1 | contig 10169 bp, 15 predicted proteins | sample 643391 | NCBI WGS metagenome assembly LKMJ01 (sample SAMN04112250, study PRJNA286221) | soda lake metagenome | biome: soda lake; feature: Kulunda Steppe; material: water; isolation source: sample PL-Br10 brine of Picturesque Lake | place: Russia: Kulunda steppe | collected 2010-07
CCCCCCCCCCCCAGCTCGGGTGCGGGCATGCACAGCCCAAGCCGGCCAGCAGGAAGTGACCCAGCAGGGGCAGTTGGAGCAAGGGCAAGGACAGGGTGGAGAGGGGCAAGGGGGCCAGGCGAGAGCGCGGATGGCAGCGGCGGCACCAGCGCCATGCGCGCCAGGGTGGGTGAATCCGCACAACCACGCGCTTGTGCCCTTTGCGCTGGTGGACGAGTGCATCCGCAGCGCTCTGGCAGACATGTTCCCGGACATGGACAAGCGGCTGCAAGCGGACAAGGTGCACCTGCTCGCGCGGCACCTGCTGGGGACCACGGCCCCCATGGCCACCAACTTTGTGCTCAGCCACAGCCAGCCACTGCCTGACGAGCTGCTCACGGCCGTGCAGGTGTGTGGGCTCTTGTGCTTGCAGGGCGGGGCAAATGCATGGGGGCCCTGAGAGAGCGTGCCGTGGTGGTGTGGGGGGGGCACGCACGACACTGCGCAGGCACGCAGGGGGGGCGCACATAGGGACACTGAGCAGGCATGCCGGGGGGGTGGGGGGTGTCGCATGCGGCTGCGCACAGAGACGGTGCCCTCTGCAGAACCCAGTACCTTACCAACAACCTCCTCTATCACGCACCAGATGCATGGATACTGTCCTGCAATGCATCGGTACTGTCCTGTCATGTGCATCAACACAATGTCAGGGTCCGCCCATTGGCAGGGGACATTGGACCGGGACAAGACCGCCCTCGTTTTTGAAGCAGGGAAGCAGCATGGGCATCAGGGGGCAGGCTAGGGTGTGCATGTTTTTGGTCCCACAAGCTTTGGCTTCCCAGCCCACTGGGCTGCAGGTAGTGGCCCTGGCATGTGTCGTCCATGGCTGAGGACACCTTTCCTCTGTTTGCAGAGTTGGAGGTGGCCTGACTTGGCCCTTCGTGTGCAGGAACTGCTTGCGGTTGCTGCCAAATTCCAATCCCGTGTGGGTACCGGCATGTTTGCATGCGCTGCTCCCTCCCTGTCCCATTTGCCAACCTTTGAACCTGCAACATTCCATTAACGCCCCCCACTCCCTGTGCAGGTGCTGTTGCTGATGCCAGATGAATTTAGGGAGCTGCAGCAATCGTGTGTGGAGCAGGAGCAGGCGGATGAGGGAGGCGTTGGTGGGATGGGCGGCAAGCTGGGGGGGGGTCAGGGTAGTGATTGCAGCATCCCAAGAGCTGTACGTGCTGAAGCTGCTCCGGAGTCAGACCAGCAGCAGCAGCAGCAGCAGCAGCAGCAGCAGCAGCCTGCAGCGCAGCAACAGAATGCGCCAGCCATGCAGGCGGCTGGGTGCAAGCTGCTGCTGGGGCGTGATGTGCTGAGTCAGGACCATGACTTTGCCGAGCTAGTCTCCCTGACCCTTATCCAGGTTGGTCGATGTGGAGCTTGCTCATGGTAGCCATCGATGTGGAGCTTGCTCATGGTAGCCATGCTTGCTCATGGTAGCCATCGATGTGGAGCTTGCTCATGGTAGCCATGCTTGCTCATGGTAGCCATGCTTGCCCATGCTCATGGTAGCCATGCTTGCTCATGGTAGCCAGACCCTGCAGCTGTGATAAGGGGGAGGACCGGCATGGACAGAATGTTTTGTTCTCCAGAGAACGACTGCCTGTAGGACTGCCAAGGAGGCCATCCTCCAAACAAGGACAAGGCCAACACTTTTTAGTTTAGTGAGAAAGCCAGGTACAGCTCTGCCTAGGGCGTGCCAGTGCCACCCGCTGAAGAAGCCAGCTAGAGCTCTGCCTAGAGCGTGCGAGTGCTGCTCGCTGAAGAAGCCAGCTACAGCTCCACCAATAGCGTGCCAGTGCCGCACGCCTCCAGCCTGCCCAGTGCCGTTTCACGGTCTCTGATGCCTGTGGTCTACAGAGTTGCAGCTGCTGATCTTTTCATGCTGCTGTTCACTCTTCTTGCCTGTGCAGCGCACCCCAGACAGATGCAGCTGCTTTTGACTGTGGCAGCGGTGTATGCCCCCCTCGGTCCATAATGCTGCAGCTGCTTTCGACTGTGGCAGCGGTGTATGCCCCCCTCAGTCCATAATTGCTGCAGCTGCTTTTGACTGTGGCAGCGGTGTATGCCCCCCTCAGTCCATAATGCAGCAGCTGCTTTTGACTGTGGCAGCGGTGTATGCCCCCCTTGGTCCATAATTGCTGAACACATTCTGCTGCAGACGCCAACACGCCAAGCTGTTGCAGCGGCCCGCATTCCTCAAAGCATGCTTGCTGCGCTGATGCTGGCTGCTTTGCACCTCAGATCTTGGATGCTGCGCTGAAGCGATACCCCACGAGCTTGCAAGAAGATGTCCAGCTACTGCAGGGCCAAGTATCCATTCCCCCTAGGCAAAAGGAGGCCAGGCATATCCAGCGCAAACGCCTGGCTGTGAAGGTAAGGCAATGCACCGCCAGCCCAGGTAGACATAGGCAAGTACACCGGTTGGGCTCAATGTACAGAATGGGAGAGTCATATCATATCATGTATGTGGATGTTTTGTATGACATGATTCGCATCACATCATGTATGTGATTGTGTCAGCAAAGGCAGACCGCGGACAGTGAGACATGTGATTGGTGTCGCATAGCATACGGCATCTGTGCCAAGTCCCACATTGGAGGATTACCTTCCAACCTGGACACAACGCACTTCACGGCCAATCCAGCACCCAGGGCCCTGCTTGTTCAAGACTCCGATGTATTTTTCAGCAGGGAACAAATTGCCAGCGCGCAAGGACGCGCCTGTTGCTGGCACATGGTTCTCCGTAGTCACTTTGCAGTGTTTGCTACATCTACCTGTTAGGGCTCGGTTTTTCCACTGTCATCCTGCCTGCCTTAGCACACAGTATGCCATAGGAGCAGCACATTGCGCAGAACATACTCCTGTAGGGTGCTCCACCCGCTACCTAGGACCAGGTTACAGCAGGCAGCGCAGCCGGCCCTCTCCATATCTATCTATTCAACCTGTGCCTTGTTGCTGTCTCTGTACTTTGTGCTTCTGATAAACATCTGCTGCACGCTGACGCCTCAGAGAGCTACTGGGTGCAGGTATTATTTGTTGGCCAGATTTTTTCGCAGTCTGGCACATGCGCACGCCGCTACACCATGGCACATTTGTTGCCGAGATGTGACAGGAGCCTTGTCCTGCTGCCATGCGCACCCCTCAGGTTCGTGCAGGTGAGAAGGCAGTGCTACAGGCAGCCAAGCGTGAAGCTGTGCTACTTGTGCTGGACCTCGGCAGCAGTTCTAGCGGCGGTGAGGAGGGGATTGAGGACGTCATGCAGCAAGCAGATGGGACAAAAAGCTGTCGTTCTGGGCAAGAGAAGGGCAATGAAGGCGGCGGTGACTTTGGTGAAGGCGAGGATGAAGACGAGGATGAGGAGGATCAGGATATGGATGAGGAAGATGAAGAAGAGAGCCCAGGGATAAAGGCAGAGCTGTTGGAGCAGCTACTGCAGGCAAGGCAGTCAAAAGAGCAGCAAGGCAAAAGGATCGCAGAGCCACGTGCAGGGCAACAAAGTCAAGGCGCTGGGCATGGTCGCAAGCGGTGAGTGTAGGTTTTAAAAGAGCGCAAGATACGCATCACCAAGTTTTGACATTCGGCTTTATTTGAATGCTGCCTGTAGCGCAAGTTGAACACCCTGATGGCATCCTACCCGCGGATTGCTTCTTGCAGGAGAGGAGAGACCAGTGCTGACTCACAAGAAACAAAAGTGCCAAAAATAAAGGGGTGATGCGCATGCAAAGTTTCCCTGGTGTGCCTGCTTGTGGTCACAGCTGGCTGACAGGCACTACTAAGGTGGCCTTCAAATAAGGTTTCCACTGTTGAGCCTTCAAATCTTGAGACGTTTATTTCAAGATTGATCCAGTCTCCAAAACAAAGAGAGATTCACGCACCCCTGAGCGACTTCAGGTTTCTTTTGTTGTGTGTCTAACTCCGCTTTGAAGTTGCTGCAGGCCGTGAGCCCTCTGTTTGAGATTTGGCGGACTGGGTAGCTTATGTCTTGAATATGATGGATTGAAGCAACAAAGCTAGGCTTGTCTCCGTGGCAGGTGCAGCCAGGTTGAGCCAAAGAATAAGGTAAGGTAAGGTTGGGTTGCTCCGGATACTCGTGCAGGCGGCGGGGCACCTGAGATGGAAAGTCAATTATCCACCCTCACAACCTGCGGGTTCGGGGTTCGAACCTCATGGGAGGCCACAACCAGCTAAGCTGCCCTCGTTCGGCGGATACAGCCTTGAAACCTTCCCTTACCTGAGCCAAAGAATAAAACTGCCCATTCTTGGAGCATTGGGAATATCAGGCCCAAAAAGCTATGGCTATGGGTGTCATGCTAAGAGGCTACTGTGGACAAACCGCCTTTGAGTTGTGGCATGACCAGAACATGATCAACTAGTGTGACGTTGGGGCAGACCAAGAACATCAGCACTACTAGTGCTAGTAGCAAGCATTGTCCAAATGTTACAATAAGAATCTGCGGCAAAGTGGGGTGTGCGAACTTGCTGCCGGCAGCAAAATTGAACACCAGGCACGCAACTTGTTGGACATGTTCGGACATCAACTGCATGGGGGGCGCTACTAGTAGCCTACCTCTGAGAGTAGTATCACCAAAATTGCTCTTTTGCAGCGTGTTGCACACTTTGCGCGCTGTGCGTGCAATCCCTCCTATGTATGCTCACACAGCTGGCAGCCTGCCTCCCCTGCTGGGCCAATGGCAAAGTCCACGCACTCAAGCAAGCAGGTGCCCCAACAGACTCCCAAACCAGGCCAACACAGCTACAGTACTATCCCACAGGGCATCAGTTTGATGTCCAGGTGGCCACAAAAAGAATGTGGAGATTTTAACTATCTTTTTACCCTACTTATTCTCTGTGTCAGGCTAGGGACGTCTACACATATCAAGGTCGTTCTCGAAGAAGGTGAGCTGAAAAGGGCTTATCTATCTGCCACCAGTTTTATGAAGGTGAGGTGACTCGGCATCGGATGCTCAATTGGTCACAGCATACTCTTTGATAAGGTTACAAAGCTGTACCTGTCAAACGAGGGCAACTAAGCGGAAGGGTACTCTTAAGTAGTAGCAAGTTACGAGTTAGGGTTAATCGCAAGCCAGGCTGATTGGTTTGTAGCTGGTCTTCGCCAGCCAAAAAAAAGTCCATTATGTCCGAGGTGAAATGGCAGGGTTTGTTGTACTGTTGAGAAAGGAAATCAAAGACAGTCTGACTAGGCAAGGCATGTAAAATAGAAGAGAGGGGCCTCCATACAAAAAGGATTTGCAGAAAGGGAAGAAAAGGAACGAGCATTTTTTCTTAGAGGGCACACAAACAAGCCTTGACAGTGAAAAAGAACATGCACCTCATTATGAACAGCAGCACTGGAACACTTGTCACAGTGGCCATTTCCACCGGACCAGATGAAGGATTCTCCACAAAAGTCGCCAGCAAAACCTGCTTATATTCCTCATAACATGCTTAGGGAGGTCAAAGTGCAGATAGCAAGGTGGCATCAGGGGGCACCCCCATTCCGCACCCGAGTGCGTGAATCTGCATGAAGATCCAAGAGGGGACAGGACAAACCAAGAATGACAAGTCACCAATTTGTTGTCGCTTCAAGTTTCCAGAGGGTTCATGTCAGCAATGTCCTCCGAGGAGGTGTGGAGTCCACACTTTCCTCATCCTACATCTCAGGTCAACAGTGAAATCTGAGTAACAAATGGGGAGCCCCTGCAAGAAAGCTTGTGTACAAGTGTCGCAGCCTCGCAATCCCTCAAAGGCGCGCAAAATAATCGAAGCCCAAGGTGTTCTCGCCCGAGGCACCAGATTCAAGTCTGCATGAAGGGCCTACTTAAGAGTGGCACTGTAAGAGGACAACAAGCCGTTGTAAAACCTAATGGCAGCTCTAAACCAACAGAATTGCAGAGGTTTGTATGCACACTCACGTAGTACAGCCCAGTTAGGCGCAGACCGCTTCACACCTAGGGTGCCTTTCAAGAAAATCAAATGCAATGTCTGAAGGGTAGGCCTAAATACATCACCTTTGCGCAAAAACCCTGAGCTCCAAACCTGACAACTATACATACCAGCAGGAGCTATGTATGCCTTAGCTAGCCAAAGGGAAGCAAACGGTCTGTCACATAGGGCAGTGTCCCATACAAACCCAAGTATTCAATGAGCTGCTGCAAGCGTTGGTATGGCTGCATGCTCAGACAAGGCTGTCATGTTGAGTGTCCAGTGGTATGTCATGGCAATGTACTTAAACCAGTCAGAGCACTGCATGGCAGCGCCAGCTAACATAGAAGTGGGCACCTGAGCACAGCACTTTGAGTTGGAATGGACCACCTCTGATTCTGCGCTGTTGATGGTCAGGTCTTTGGAGCGTGCATAGACCACAAGCCTATTTAGCATGGTTTGCATGGCATCAGGGGCATTAGCTAGTAAAGTCAGGTCATCTGCATACAACATGTGTGCACACACGTGTGACCCGCACATCCTCTGACCCGGTAACTGGTCCTTGCACTCCCTCAGCAATCGCAAAAATGACATTAATGTACAACAAACAGAGCAGTGGAGACAAAGGGCACCCTTGTTTCACACCCACAGTAGGCTTAACCCTTGCAGCTTTATGCCCGTCTTGCAGGAGGTTCTGGTCACCAGCATAGAGGCTTTGAAGAGCAGAGAGGAGAGATGCAGGCATGCGTATGCAACGGAAATGCGACCATAGAGCCTGTCTGGGGATAGTGCCGTCGGCTTGTTTAAAATCAATGAAAGCAGTGTGCAGCCTGGAAGAGTTGCTTGGCTTAATGGTTCGGACAGCGTGCTGCAGGTGCCTGAGGATGAACATGGGCTGTAGAGTGTTCCGGCCTGGGTAGAAACCAATCTGTGTGTCCGGTGTCTTGCTTTTTGATATGCAGCAAGTTGTAAGTAGGGAGCAAATGACATTTGCGTACAGTCTGTACATGGTGCCACTGACCGCCAGCATGCGATAGCTGTTGGGGTCATGCATAGGGCCCTTCTTGTACAGCGGGCTTATTTCCGCAACTTTCCTATTAGCTGAACTCCGGGCACTCTCATAAGACAGCAGGAAGAGCTGGCCAGGAGGGGCAAAAGAACATGCACCGCATCAAAACCACGACCCTCAGCCCTAGGCACATAACGAACTGCATACTTCAGAAAAGGTGTGGCCACCATTTCCAAACCAGAGGAGGAGCTACCTTTCAAACACTTCAAGTGCTCGGCAAGGAGAGAGCACAAGGTCTTTAAATCTGGAGCAGGCATGGAGTCAGGAAGGGGGAACCAGCCTGTTGCAGCACCGTTTGCACGCAGCTGAGCCGGAACAGCCATGCCACCATGGAAGGGGCGTGAGTCCTGCACCTCCCCAGGAGGACAAAAATGGTCATCTAGGTACGTCTGCCGCGCTTGTTCAGTAAGCGGGGATTGGTGCGTGCGCTGGGGGTAGCGCAACATGGAATACAGTGTGCCTTTTTTTAGTGCAGTTTGTCCAAAAAAGCAGTCTTCAAGTGCTTACTGCGGGCGCGTTTATCGCCGCACAGAAGCTCTGTAAAGCTTGCAAGCATCCTTGCAAGCACAAACTGCCTGCCCACTACGCACCACCTCCCTGAAATGATGGCGGAGCATAGCACACTCATCAGAGAACCACGGAGGGTCCCGAGCGGCCCCCCGACTGCGCTTGAGATGTGCGCACAGACTCTTGAGTTCTGGTCATGTCCACTCCAGGCTCGCCAGTAGCATGCACAACCAAAGAACACAGCAGACAACACGCCTTCTCAAGGTCCTTTTTGGCAATAGCTTGTTCAAACTGGCCCTGGAGGTCTGAGTTGGCCTCGAGGGCTGCTACATAAGCCGCAGACCTATCCGGCTGCCAGCGGAGAGCAAAGCGCTCATCGCAGCCCCCAGGGGCACACCTATGCTCAGCATTTAGAGACCAATCTTCAAGCAAACCAGCCTCCTCAACCAACAAGCGCAAGCTCATCTTGCAGTGATCACTGATGTGTTTCACTGGCAAAATCCTTATCTGCCGGCCGGAAAAAGGCACTAGACATGAGGATGTGGTCAGGCCAACTAGCTACCTCCTGCCCAGGCGCCCCCACATAGCTGGCCTGCCCATTATCTCCGCACACCCTGCCCGTGCCCAGAATGCCATTTAGAGAGCTAGCCAGATCAGCTAGCAGCCTGCCAGCCGCGTTTATGGCCTGGCACTCACACTGGCGTGCCAGCTGGAGGGCAGGGTGCGCCACGAGAAGGGACTTGTGGGCATGGGTGACCTCGTTGAGCCCGGCAACTTTGGCATTAATGGCATTAATGGCATTAATATTAAGGTCACCACACAGCAGGAAGTGGGGAGCCATCTGGGAGGCACGCGACAATTTGTCCACCAAAGCAAGAAAAGAGTCAGTCACTTGTGCACGTGGAAAAGCTTTACTCTGGGGCGGAATGTAAACAGCACCAAGGCACATATGGCATTTTGAGCGAGTCCAAAAAGGCTACCTTTGCAACAGACCCACACACATTGAAGGCTCTGCAAGACCTCATGCAAAGTCAGGAAGTCCGCACAAGAGTTGGCAGCCACAACTACCGCTCCAAAACCACGCCTGCCGGCGCAGCCATGGGGAATGCTGGTGTTACCTATGAGCTTATGTGAGGCACTCAAATCAATCATGAGTCTGTCCATATAATCAGTGCGTGTTTCATCTATTCCCGCAATATGGTGCCATCTAATGATGTCAAGCAGGACTCTTAAGAAGGCCATCACCATCACTAAGCCTACTGCAACTTTCATGTTTGTCCCAAACTTGAAAGGTATATGAGTACAAGCGTCTGTACGAAAATTACAAAGCAGGTAGTGCTGGGAAGCTCTGCAGTATATGCCACCTAAAGCCATCATCCCCAAACCACTCGTGACCTGCTAGGTATTGTTATCAATATGTGCAGACAGAAGCACCAGCGCGTTGTCAATCCCTCGTTGAGGCTTCATTATGATTGTGTGCTGGTAAACAGAAGGATCTAGACTTCGGAGACAATGCCAACGTCGGGCAGTTGCAATTAACTGGGTGACTTGAGGCAGGCCATTCCAGAGGCTGCATGGGAAACCTGCTGCATTCATTACCCATGCTTTCAACAAAAGAGCCAATTGGCCCTTAACCGTATTTTCCATAAATTACATTACAACTCCATTGAGATTTCTGCCCTGCCAGTGGAAGGACAATGGTCTGGCCAAGTCCTTGCCTTGCCTTAAATTTAGCTCAACAAGCATTACTATACAATTTATCAATGGTAATGTCATGTAAAATGGCAGAAAGGTTACCTGCCAGGTGGCCCTTGCCAGTGGTAAGGTCCAAGATTGACATTCATGAGCCTACACAAATGGGAGTTGCTGTTCCTCCCTCCAGAACCCCCAGACAAGGCCGAAGAATATGACGAACAAAAAATGAAATGCTCCCTGCATCAGTTAAGGAAAAGGGGCGTCTAGGGATTAGGCTTTTTTATGACCTCTCCCCCACTGGCAGCAAAATAGGAACAAGAAGTCAATGGGGATCATCCCTGATGATCAGGAGCCTCAGCTATTCTTATCATACATTTAATGTAATTTACATGCAACACATGATTCCAGATATTTACAATTCTCTAGAAAGCCACAACAATTTCCAATGGTGCTTGCTGCCGGCTATACTTAGGACTTACTAAATGGAGCATGTAAAATGCAGCCTGAGGATCAGAGTAGCACAGCCTCTAAGGCTATCTAAGGGCAATATTGATAATGGCAAGCCCACAGAGGAGTAAACAAACTCTGCCTCTATGATCACCACCACCAATGCTACAAGCATTCAGTGGAGGTCCTCTTGAGGTACTTAATAATCAGTTATACTTGTACTTGTTCAAGTAGGACTATCACGATCAGTGCCACTACCAGTGCCAGCTGTCAGTGATAGCTGGCAGTACTAGAACTCCGTCAGGAAAGCAACACCACAAGCCTCAGGTACCACCACCACTCCGGGGTACCACATTACTCAAGGAATGGAAATCCACCCATCATCTCAAACTTTTGATTTCAGCCAAACACAAGCCAAGTTCCCAGTCGAATTCTAGTTGTTTTAACCAACAGTTCTTCTAACAGTTGTTTGCTGATTTTGCTGGTAGGACTTATA
>LKMJ01007674.1_pt1 | contig 10168 bp, 7 predicted proteins | sample 643391 | NCBI WGS metagenome assembly LKMJ01 (sample SAMN04112250, study PRJNA286221) | soda lake metagenome | biome: soda lake; feature: Kulunda Steppe; material: water; isolation source: sample PL-Br10 brine of Picturesque Lake | place: Russia: Kulunda steppe | collected 2010-07
GACTATGGCTTCCGCCATACCTTCGGCTAAATTTCTCATGTTTTTACCATTTGAGTGACGAGCCACTAAACTAGCCACTTCCCTTTTCGATACTTCCGTGGCTATGTTCTGTACCGGACACTTGATTTACACACTGAACGTACCCGGAGTTGATGCATTTGCCCCCCCGCGACGAATCATTTCGGAAATGGCCGTAAGAGCCGTTGATTCATGAATTCCATAAAGGGATTCCGTGGCCCCTACTACGACTTTTATTGCTTCAGGAATACAACGATTTTCTTGTGTGGAACCGGCACCTCTTATATTAGCAAGAGGAACCTGATTCATCTTTTGTACCCAAACGGTAGCGTCCGAACTTACGGCATTCCCATCTTTGTTAGAAGTATCTTCTTGTCCTTCCATAATATCTCCTTGTATTTCTGAAGTCACTACACCTTCGGAATCTTGTTTTTTTGCCATTCCTAACTTAAATTTAATTTCTTTTTTAATCCCCTATTTGTTGGAGGACTCATTTCGATAATCTATTTTTTTGTGACTCTTTCCAGCCACGTTCTTCTAATGTTTTTGAAAAAAATTCTTCACCAGGTTTAACAAAACTTTCTAGATGTATTATTCTGTTATCCACTAACTTATCATTTATATTCACTAATCTACGAAGAGGTGGACCTTTGTAATGTCCTCCATGAATTACGTATCTGTGGCACGTGTGGCAAACTGGAATTTGTTTCCTATTTCTAAGAGCTAACATTCTCATATAATTAGCCTGTGGTAGATCCCTATATGCCGTTTTTCTGATATGCTTAATGTGGTGCATTTCTATATCCTCCAATGCGCCACATAACGCGCACGGCATATCAAAGGCGGCTCGTGTTCTCATAGAAACCCAATTTCAATATAGAAGATTTAGGGAAGAAAATTCCCTAAGGGAATTTTCTAAATCTTCTCTATGGAGAATTCTCGAAGATTAACACTTCCCCCTGAAGGGGGAAGTGTTAACTTCGACAATTGATCATTTCTACGAAGTTTTCGTGGGTAACTGTCGGTCTTTCTGGCTTGATAGGATAACCGCCAATTAATCCTGCTTCTCGTTCCAAGAAGGTTTTATTATATTGACGCCATTTCTTTCTGTTAAGACACTCCTCTTTAGCTTGTAAAAAGGTTACTAATTTGTATCCTTTTTCATAGGTGATATCTCCAACTTTTACTACCGCGAAAGCCTCTATGGTCTTTGTGGCGGAGCTATGTCTATCCGTTCCGAATCTAATCATGACTTTGCTAATGCTAGATTTATATTTATGGGCTAAAGTCTTAAAACACGAGTATCGTAATATGTATATCCATCTTTGTAAATCTGAAGTTCTCGAGATACACTCGACATAATAAGACATTAATCCTCTTATAGTAGCATTATATCTTTCGATGATGACGGTCGCTTCTAACCCGGTCAGCCAAGAAACAGAAATAGGAAAACCCTTTTTATTACAGAAACCGCGTGAATGTAGTCTGTTAATAAGTCTCGCACGATCCGGTCGGAACACAAGGGGGAAAGTAGAGACTCTCTTTAGTCCCCCTTCGATTTTTACGAATTTTGGTTTTCTCTGTGCACAAATTTCAAAACCTAAAAAATGGGCATATCTGGTCTTCAGATCCGTTATCAGGGTCTTTTCTTCGGATAAACGTGCACCTAATGAAAAAAACAAGAAATCCTTAATTCGTTTTTTCATTTTTTGGACCACTGGGATACTTGCGTTAGTTAGCAAGATCCAGTCGTCCGCATATCTCACATAGAAAAGCCTATATTTAACCGCCTTGTGGTCGTGATAGGGCATATTAACTATCCTTCTTTTCATTCCTTTCAATTCCTTTTCCATAGGAAAGAATATAGATTTGTTAGCTTCAAAGTTTTCAGATCTCAGAGTCATGACTCTTCTTTCCATACGTAATGTTTTCTCCCTAAGATTACGTCTTGTTCTAATTACAGGTCTTCTACCTGTACTAGTCAATCCAATTTTTGAATTTAATCTATCCAGGTATGTCTGCACATCGTTCATAACAAATTTGTCTAATTCATGAAAAACGATGTTGAATAAATAAGGGCTATCGATTCCTCCTTGAGGTATACCAATTGCGGGTCTAACCCTTGTCTTGTTATTTTTATCTACATAATCGTAATTTAACCTGGTTGTCATGAATTTTATAAATTTCCGATCCTGGATTTTTTTTTCTAGACATCTAATGATGTCCTCTTTTCTGACGTTATCATAAGCTCCTGAAACATCCCCTTCTAAAGCTTTTGTCAAACCGACGGTATGGTTTGATTGTAAAGCCACTATAGCATCGTGGCAAGACTTATTTGGACGGAATCCAAACGCTCGATTCATCGTTTCAAAATATGGTTCCCAAATGGCGATAAGAACCATTTTTATGGATTCTTGTACTAATCTATCCATAGATGGGGGGATCGTGATAGGTCTCTTCTTGTCAGAACCGGGTTTATCCAGCCAAATCCGTCTACTAGAGCCCCATGGGTAAGCGTTTTTTCTGATGAGACGGCTTACAATGTAGACATCTCGCATACTGAATCCGTCGGGGGTAACTTTCTTTCTGTAATACGCTTCTTTCTGGTTTTCCGAGTAATTATTAAACTGCTCTTTTGAAACCGCGGCTCCCGGTGTAAGGATACCCCGATTTCCTTTTAGCCTTCTATAGGCCATCCATAACATCTCGGGTCTGGATACAACCTTTAGAACGTTTGTGGTCTTTTCGGAAACATTCCCTTTCTTTGCATATAAGCAATTTCTTTTATAAATGCCGTTTAAAGCAATGCCGGCACCAGATCTACCCGAGAATCCTTTATTTCTATAGAAATCCAGAATCTCGGAAACGTAATCCCACCTTACCGTGGACTTACGTCTCTTTTCTTTTTCCAAGAAAACATAGTCCCTCATGTTTCTTGAGTATGCTTTGTAATAATCTACGTTCATGGCCTTCATGGCATCCTTTTTAATAAAAGGTAACGTAGCTTTTAGCTTAACGGTGTTTCTAAGTCTGATTTTTTTCATAATAAATCTCCTCATATTGTTAATTGAATCATTTACCTTTAAATGAGTTCCACATCCTTCGCAAAGAAAAATTTGGACTAACCGCGCAGTTCAAAGCGGAATCAAAGACCAAACTCCTTTGCTCTTCCATTGGCTAGGACCCCGGCCCAATCACCGAAGTGATAACTTTCTCGTTAAAGAAATATAGGCTTTAGTCCCTCTCCTGGCAAAAGGTTTTACCTACCGCCATAGCGCCTCGCGCCTGTAGGCGGGTTAGCCAGTTCGACGAGTTCCCAGAATACATCTAATGCAAGGTTAGGAGCCGGCCATAGGACAATCTGGTACTGACACTCACACCATCTTTAATAAAGAAGGCGGACGGTCAGCCAGACAGGTTGTTCTTAAGGAACCTCCCCCTGTACATTTATTCTAAACAGTTGGAAGAAACAACCAGCTCTCTCCGAGGTTAGGGCCATTGTTCCCTAGGTCCTTTCCGGTTAGGCTTAAGCTTCATCCTTCCTTGCGTCGCCTCGCGAATAGTCACCCACTCTGGGAACTACCGCTTCTCTATACTCAGGTATGTACCAGATTCTGACACAATCCTCCCAGAAGTTCGGTTCTAACCTGAGACCGGCATGCTACGGTCCCCGCTGACTTTCGCCAGACAAGTAAGCCGGAAGGCTTCTTCTCGGTTCCAGAGAAGGACGTCTTATTTCATCCACGTCCATGTATTCTAGGCACTTAAGTAGATCATCTAACAATCTATCTTAATTCACGCCCGCACATAAATCAATAGGGTAAGCAACATAAGCGATGTATTGGTTTTCTTCGCCCGGCACAGGTTCAAGATCGTAACAACGACCTTTGTAACGGTCTAAACTTGTAAGACCGTCCGTCCATACAGTAGTCCATGTACCAGTTGATGATTCTGCAGCAACTGCTGCACCACACTCTTCTGGCGGTACTCCAGGTTGGGGAGTCATACGGAAAGCTGCTAAAATATCAGTTTCGCTAACTACGTAGTCTGGAGTGTAGTATGTTAAACGGTAATCTTTTACACCTGCTTTAAACCCAGTACCTGATCTCGTTTCAGTTTGTGGAACCATTTTATTATCTAAAAATGAAACATTTTTGTCGATCCTAAAATAATCTATCCGATAAAAATAAATTAAATCCCGAAGAATTTATAATTTAGAACAATTTCATTCCTCGGGAATGTGTTTTCTTAAGGAAACACTTCTTAAAAAAAAATATATATGATCTTAAAAAAGATCAAATCTCTTTAGATTAGTATATCCTTAATTAGGATATACTCATTCTTTTTTTCTATTCATCTTATAGAAATTTATATAGTTAATTAACTATATATATATATATATATATATATAGTTTTCCCCTAAATTTTAAAATTTTAGTCTGATATTTCCATTAATCATAATATGATTTATTTATTAATAAATAATAAAATAAATCATATATCTTTTAATTCAAATCAAAAGATTTTTTTTAAAGTTTTTTTTTCTCCCTTTTATTGGGGAAAGAGGGACTTGAACCCTCACGATCCTCACGGATCAACGGATTTTAAGTCCGTAGCGTCTACCATTCCGCCATATCCCCGCAGATATGAATTTTAGTTTATTACTATTTTAATAGTAGCATAGTTTGTTTGAAACTAAAAATAATTTTTATAAAATTTAGAAAAGCTCCTTAGGAGCTTTTCTTCCCTTCGAAAATTTTATTCCCTTTGAAAAAAAGAAAAATCCGAGGTTTTTTCTCACGAAAAAACATTCCCGAGCAATTTTAATATATTTCTTAGGGAGATTAAAAAAATTGAATTACCCACAAAGTCGAAGCTTTTTAATATTCGACTTATAGTATATTATTTGAATATCCTATAAGGGAATGAGAATAATATTTAAAAAAAGAAAATTTTTTTATATTAAAATGATTAACAAAAATCCAAGTTTTAAATTTCTTTATATCAAAGTTTTTTAAAACCAAGTAGAATACTGTGCCAACCTTCGGTATATAAAGGGGCCCTCTCTTTTTTTTATATAGTGAGTGGTTTGCCCTTTTACAAAGGAAAAAGGGCAAACCACTAAGGGGTGAACCCTACTCTTTTTCTTTTAAAATAAAGACTATGTATTTAATTTAAAAGGTTGCCTCGTACTCTACGACCTAAGGGTAGTAGCCTAGACTCATGACGAACGAATCGTGAGTCACTTGTAAAAGTTTTTTAAAATATTAGAAAATTTAGAAAATTCCCTAAGGGAATTTTCTTCCGTCGATGAAAAATTTTCTTTGGAGAAAAGTCGAAAATTTGGGAAACAAATTTTCGACTTTAGTCTTATCGAAAAAACGAATTATATTTCTTATAGTATAAATGGATTTTACATTAAGCTCCACCTGTCCAACGTCCAGTCATTTGTAACCAGTTTTGAGCTTCAATATAATTAGTTGGTGCTAAACGAATAGCTTCTTTCCAATAATCAGCAGCTTTTTCAAATAAAATTTGTGAAATTTCGGATTGACCACCAAAAGCAGCTTGTTCTCCTCGGTAATGATAAATAACTGCAATATTGTTTAAAGCGCTAGGTAAAGAAGGATTTCTTTCTAAAGATTGGTAGTAATATTCTAGCGCTCTACCATGCTCACCATTACTTGTATGTATTAATCCGATATTATATAAAATATAACTTCTATCATAAGCATCGGTTTCTAAACGCATAGCTTCATAATAATTTTGAAGTGCTTCAGCATACTCACCCTCCGCTTGAGCCGACATACCATTGCGATAATAAGAAAAAGCTTGTTTTTCACGTTGTGAAGTGGGTAAAACTTTTAAGATAATATCAGCAATTACGGTAAATGTCTTATCAATAAAATTATCATTTCGTTGTGTACGTGGCATTTTCCCTTTAGTTAAAAATAAAACATTCCAAACCATATAAAAATAATTTCTATATTTACTTTTATGTTTATTATGTATATAAAAAAAAATTTCTTTATTTTAAGTGCAAAGCCTTACGCGTGTACAAGTGCTTAACTACTCGTAAGTCCAACCGAAGGCTCCTCTTGTAAAGGAGGACAAGTAAAGGCGACCTCCCTTCGGTCTACGCGGCTACTGCCCTTCGGTCTTTAAATTTAAAATAGGGGACTCTTTTCTATTTTTGACAGAAGGGCATTAGCCTACATGATAGCAACAATTTTTTCGTTTTCAAGGTACTATGGTTGGAAGATTTAAACAGTCTTAATAATAGAGTTGATCTATTATCTATTGTTCGTAACTCTACGAACAATGTTTTAAAGATATTGTTTTAGGATTTTATTTGAAAATCCTAAAACAATATCAAAGATTTCTCTTTCCGTAAAGGTATATACTTCCCTTAGGGGGGGTCTTCGGGGGTAAGAAAATCTTAGGGATTCAAAGAAAAATAAATTTTTCTTCGTTAAAAGACAGTTTAACTAATTCAAATAAGTTAAAACTTTATATATTAGGTTTAGAAGTTAAAAAAATACTTTTTAATCTTGAGATTATTTCTTCTTTCCTTTCTTTATTAATATACATCTCACAAAGGACTTTTCTTAAAGAAAAGTCCTTTGTGAGATTAGGACCAAGCTTTATAGGGAACTACTCCTAGGTTGGACGAACAACTCGTTAGTCCCTCATACCCGATTTTAAAGAATCCTCCGGGTTCCTTAAAACTTATACATGTAGTCGTTAAATTTGATTCTTATTTATATATTCTCAATGATCAAGTTAGAATTTTTTCTTTAAGAAAAAACATTCCCTAGGAAATAAAATTTTATTTCGTCGGGATTTACAATAACTTCAAAAAAGTTTAATTTTTTATGTAAGAATACTAACATCTAAAAAATTAGCTAATTCAGATGCTTGTTTTTCAATTTCTTTTAAAGTTAAAGGTTCCCCAATACCAGTAATGGGAATTTCTCTTTTTCCTTTTAGTTTTAAAAAAATAGTTCTTTGAGGATCTAATCCTTGTTTTAACTCCACTTTAATCGCTTCGACATCTCTTAAAGCATAGGAAAAATCAATACGACGATTTTTTCCTGGGTAACCCCATCTAAAAATTCTAATTACACCGTCTTTTTTGTTAAATTCGTTAAAACCACTGCCCACATTCCAGAAAATAAGAAACCACCAATAAAAACTTAAAAGAAAACCTAAAGTTCCATAAAAAGACATTAAAAGTCCTTGTGGAAAAAAAGCAATATCTTTAAAATCCAAGAAAGGAAATAAATTAAATAGAATTTCTGATGTCGATCCCGAATTATAATAATAAGAACAAATTCCACTCAATAAAAAACCGCTAGAACCTAATAATACCATAAAAGTCCACCAATAATTACTTATACGTCTTTCGCCTATTATAATATAACGTCTTATAAGGTTACGCGCCATTTTCCCCGGTGGATTATTTTGCGTACCTGTTACGACACTCGCTTCTTGCGATGTTTTTTGTTCATTTTTTTTCATATTTTTCTCCTTCATCCATTTTATTTTATTATTATTTTTTTTTATTTTTACGCTTTACCATGGGAATAAAATTTTCGAAGGGAAGGGAAGAAAATTACCTTAGGTAATTTTCTAAATTCCCTTCGGGAATTTTCTAAATTTTATAAAAATCCGCTGTTTTTTTTGTGAAAAAAAAAAACATCGATAAAATAATCCGTGTTTCCTACAAACTCCGTTTTTTCTAAAGAAAAAACGGAATTAATAAATAATTAATTCCAAAGATTTCCTAATAAAATCTAGTAGGATATTATCCTTCGGTCTAAAAAAGAGTACGAGGCACTCTCTTAATTTAATTTAAAAGACGGCGAGTCTGGTTAGCCCCTTAAAAAAAAGAGCGACCCACCCCCTCTTTTTCTGAGTGTATTTTACGACCGAAGGGTTGTAGCTTAGTACTCTCCCCTTAGCCTTAGGTTGCACTTACGACTTGTCTTGTAAGTGCAACCTAAGGCTAAGGGGAGAGTACTAAGCAGTCAGAATACAATCTAGAAGATTCTCTCATTAGAATATGGAAAATTTTCTAATAAAATATTTTATATCTGATGTTTTTTCTAAGAACAAACATTCTCCGTGTTTTTCTTTGAAAAACACGGAGTTAGTAAATGTTACCGAGAAAATATTTTCTTTCTTTTAAGATCCCCCGAAGGGGAGATAGGAATCTTATAAAAAAAAAAAAAAAAGATTAACGTTTGTGGTATTGTGAAGCTTTACGCGCTTTCTTTAAACCATATTTTCTACGTTCTTTAACACGTGAATCTTGTGTTAAAAATCCTTTATCTTTGAATTGTTTACGCAGTTCCACTGTAGCTTCCGAGCTAATTCCATTTGATGTTAAATTTAAAGATTCTTGTATAGAATTTTCAACTGAACTTAACTCTCTTATAGATTTTGTTTTATTATTTGGTTTAATACCATATAATTGACAAATAGATCTAGTTAATCCTAATTTAATAGCTTCTGCTTGGCCTACTAATCCACCTCCTTTAACTTTTACCATCGTATTTAAGTTTTGTAGGTCATTTAAGACGGATTTTAAACCTTTATTAATTTCATCGGGAAGAGTTTTGTCCGTCTCTTCTCCTCCTACGTTAACATCTAATAAACCGTATAAAATATTAAGAGGTGCTTTAATTGAAAGAATTGAACAGGTATTATTGTGTAAATACTGTTCTGCTGGGATGTTATTAATAATAAATTGACCCCCAGATGTTTCGTTAGTAGGTTTAACAATTTGTACCTGTGCTACAGCTTCTTTACGTCTTCCTACACTACGTGCTAAAATTTGCATAAATTCTAATTTTTTTAACGTCCATCTATATAGTTAATCGAATAATATTTATATATTATTCTTCTATTAAAAGTAATAAAATTTATTAAAATTAATCAATTTATTAATTGATATTTTTGCGCTGCGAAACGTTTAGTTTTTTACTACTGTACGACCCCTTCGGTGGGACTAAAGAGTTGTTAGTCACTTGTACAAGACTTTATCAAGTCTCGACCCAGAGTCAAGACTTGATAAAGTCTTGATCGTATAGTCACTAAACCCTCCGTGTTTTTCTTTGTAAAACACGTTTTAAAATATTTTTTTCTAATATTCTCGGCACTTTTGAGCCTACCCGGCGAGCGGGGCTGGTTGCGAGCGCCGCCCCGGCAGCGGCGCGCAGGGGCCTCAATATTTTTCACCTTATCTCTTAAAAGAGACGTGGAGTTAGCGCATTTTAAATAGAGGATTTTTAGTTGAGTTATTTTTAATATATTATTTTAATAATATAATAATTTTCGAACTTAACTACTTCAAAATACTTTCATTTTTAAATTTTTAAAAGATAGTTATTAATATTAAGAGACAGTTAGTGTTACTAGTGAAGTAACACTAGGATTTTAAAATACTAAAAGATCTTTAAAAAATATAAGGCTTACTTTTAGTATGTTTTTTGAAACATAATTAATTAAAATTTAATTATTGCTTAACCTCCAAAGAAAATTGAAAATTCCCTAAGGGAATTTTCTAAATCCCCTATAAAAAATTTTTATAAGTTTATTCGAACAGATTTTGCCCCGAAGGTTTTCTACTCCCTTTAGGGAGGACCTTCGGATGGAATTATTTCCGATACTCAAAAATTCCCAAACCTCGAACGGGTAATTTTAACAAAATTTAATTCTTGCCGTTTTAATTGTGCGGACCCTATTTAGGTAGTAGCCTACAAAGGGGTCATGATTTGTCAATTCTAAAATTATAAAATTACCGCAGAAAATTTAGAAAATTCCCTTAGGGAATTTTCTTCCTTTCCAACGCAATTTATATAATTTATAAATGTGAATTTAGGGGTAAATACTCTGCGTTTAGATTAAACGCAGAGTATTTACCTAGAAAACGAAGAAACCAAGAGATTATTAAATAATCTCTTTTTATTCATTTTAATTAAAAATTAATTCCTAGATTATTTTAGAGAACATTATTGGGGTGATAATTTTTTAACTTGTTCTAAAGCATTGAAACGGTCAGTAATTAAAGGAGCATCTTGACGGTCTTCTGTAAAATATTCATTTGGACGTGGACTGCCAAATACGTCATAAGCTAAACCTGTAC
>LKMJ01007675.1_pt1 | contig 10167 bp, 10 predicted proteins | sample 643391 | NCBI WGS metagenome assembly LKMJ01 (sample SAMN04112250, study PRJNA286221) | soda lake metagenome | biome: soda lake; feature: Kulunda Steppe; material: water; isolation source: sample PL-Br10 brine of Picturesque Lake | place: Russia: Kulunda steppe | collected 2010-07
AGTCAGACAGATAGCACGAGTCGTTAGCAGTTCCACACCGAATTCGACGTGCTTACTCCCCAGAGATGGGCGACTCATACGTCTCGAAGGCATCGAGCAGCGCGGCCGGGTCGGATTTGACTAGAGCCAGTTCACGTTGGGGCTCGCTAAAGAATCCCTCATGGGCCGCGTGATCGAAATGTGTCACAAGGCTATCATAGTAGCCGTCGACGTTGAGCAACCCACAGGGTTTGTGATGGAAGCCGTGTTTCGCGCGTCCGAGCACGTCGAACAATTCTTCGTGAGTTCCGATGCCGCCCGGGAAGGCGACAAAACCGTCAGCCAAGTCAACCATCCGATCCTTTCTCTCTGCCTTCGTCTCCGTGATGACGAGTTCCGTGAGTCCGTCGTGTGGTTCTTCTCGTTCGCGAAGCGACTCCGGCAACACGCCAATCACCTCACCGCCACCAGCAAGCACCGCGTCGGCGAGATCGCCCATCGTTCCTCCGCGGCCGCCACCGTATACGAGCCCGATATCCCGCTTGGCACACTCCTCAGCGAACACAGAAAGCGCGGCGGTATACGGCGAGTTTCCAGTATCGTTCGACCCACAGAACGCACAAATCCATTCCATACTGCTTCCATCATCGAACGGGAATATAAGTCGACGGGATATCGGCTGAGCCAGTATCAGGTCTGCAACCGATCGAGGCCTGCACGTTCGACAAGAGATTGGGAACGCTCTTGGATCGACACAGGATCGAAGCGGTCCCCGAGACCTCGACACTCACCGTCTTCAACAACGACATCACCGTTGCAGAGGACCGTCGACACCTCCGTGCCCATAGCTTGATAAACAAGCAACGAGGCGACATCCGTGTACGGGCTTAAGTGTGGGTAGTCGATATCTAGCATGACGATGTCGGCAAGTTTGCCGGGTTCGAGTGAACCGAGGCTGTCCTCGCGGCCGATGGCACGCGCAGCATCGATTGTGGACATTGCAAAGACCCGCTCGGCTGGCATCAGCCCCGGGTCTCGGTTTTCGACCTTGTGGACGAGAGCGGCGATTCGCATATCCGCGATCAGATTCGCCGTGTCGTTGTGCGCGATGTTGTCGGTTCCGAGCCCGACAGTGACGCCCGCAGCCTGCATTGCCGATACCGGAGCAACTCCAGAGGCAATAGAACAGTTCGTGGCAACGTTGTGAGCTACTTTCGTATCGGTGGCTGCCAACCGGCGGATGTCAGCCTTGCTGACCTGCACGCAGTGGCCGAGCAGTGTCCGGTCACCGAGGTAGCCCGCGCTCTCCAAGTACTCGACACTTGAAGCCAAGTTACGCTCTTGCACCGGGCTCTCTGACGTGTGAGTAGTTGTCATCACGTCGTGCTTCTCGGCGAGTTCGTAGGCTCCTGCAAGCCCCTCGGGACTCACTCCCCACGCCAAGAACGGCCCAGGCCAGACGCTCTGTCGACCGCTGGCAGTCCCGTGATATTGCTCGATCAGCCCTTCGACAGTTTCTAGTGCTGCTTCCGTCTCCATCGGGGTATTGTTCGCGTGGACAACCCCCGGCTCCTTCCGTCGAAGTGTCTCGATGTAGGACTGGAAGGCTGATTCACCGCCCTGGTCGAGGAACCCGTGGGCGTATATATTGCGGATTCCAGCGGTGTCGTACACCGAGAGCTTCTGACGGACTGTCTCGGCGTCGTATCCATTGCCCAGCCCACCGGCGTTCTCGACGAACGTCGTGACTCCCGCTCGAAGTGTTTCACGACAGTACAGCTCCGCGGCAACGGCGTGATCGTCAGCGTCCATCGCTGCCACAAACGGATGTTTCACGTTGAACAGCCAGTCGTGGAGTCCTCGCCCTTTCCCGCGGCCGCGGTAGAGTATGTCTGGTACGTGTACGTGAGTGTTGATGAGCCCTGGAATCACGAGGTGGCCGCTGGCGTCGATAATACGGTCAGTATCGTATGCGCTGATCACGTCGTCCGTCTTACCGATAGCAACGATATCTGTTCCGTCGACTGCGACCGCCCCGTCCTCGATGACGCGGCGTTGTTCGTCCATCGTCGCGACTATTCCGTCTCTGATAATAAGATCGATCATATATTGTATTTTACGTTTAGTATCAAACGTATCGTACATGAGTGGGTCATATTATAAAAAATTATGTTATGTAATCCGGGCAAAACGGACTGTTCGACAATGCAAATATTGCGCCCATAGCTGGGTTTAGGCTCTCGACAATCATGGCGTGTGTATGGTAGACGCTGTAATCACCAACGGAGCCACCATGAAAATGGACGGTGGCCAGGGGCTCGTCGAGCATGGACACTCGACTGACGTGATCGAACGCACGAGACTCGGTTCGCAACGCGACCGGACGTAGATGAGTTTCAATGAGTGAAGATTCTACGGCGAATGGGCCCGTTGATCTCCGGGTCGAGAACGCCTCACTGCTGACACCATCGGGCCTGGTAAAGGGCGACAACGGCGTTGCAATCGACGGCGAAACCATCGTTGCGGTCGGTCGGAGCGACTCTCTCCCACCAGCACGGCAGACCATTGACTGTGAAGGAAATATCGTTGCGCCGGGTATCGTCGACGAGCACGTTCATGACCGGTCGCTCGGACAGACACACAAAGAAGACTGGGAGACACTGACCCGGTCGGCGGCCGCTGGCGGCGTGACAACCGTCCTCGGCCACGGAAACACCGACCCCTTCGTCGAGCGACCGGGTGACGTAGAACGAAAACTTGATTTCGCGACATCCAACGCTCTCGTCGATTTTGGCTGTTTCGCGTGGGTAACCAACGATAACTACGACCAGTTGGGTCCGCTGTCGGCAGCTGGCGCGGTGGGTTTCCAGGCATCGCTCTCCGAGCGTCCGCTCGACAGTGGTAAACTGCTCGCAGCAATGGAGAACTGTGTCGCGACCGGGCGGCGATTTGGCATCCACGTTGAGGACGGTGCTATCCTCGATATCCGGGGGGAAGAGGTTGAAAACAGCAGCGAGGGAAAAGCGATTGATCACTGTCGAAGTCGACCACCGGTTGCGGAGATAGTCGGTGCGGGGACGGTGGTCGAACTCGCACGCGAGACAGGATGCCCGCTGCACGTCTTTTTGCTCTCGGCCGGGTCGACACTCGATCCGCTCGTCCGGGCGAAGCGAGACGGCCTGGATATGACCATAGAGACGTGTCCGCACTATCTCCGGTTCACCGAAGCTGAGATGGGTCGTCAAGGAAGCGTCGCAGTCGTCTCGCCGCCGTTGCGGAGCGAATCCGAACAGGAGAAGTTGTGGAAGAGGGGTATTGATGACGGAATTGTTGACTGTATCGGGACTGACCATGCGCCCCACACGGATGCCGAAAAACACGTCGACGAGCCGTTCGGTCCGGTGCGAGGCGTCAGCCACGGTTTTGTAGGACTGGAGACGGCTGTTCCGATGCTGCTCACCTTTGCTGCTCGTGGCCGCCTTTCTTACACGGAGTGGATTAAGCTCCACAGCGAGATGCCAGCCCGCACTTGGGGGCTGTACCCAGAAAAGGGATCCCTCAACGTTGGCACTGATGCCGATATAGTCATTATCGACCCGGACCGAGAGTGGACCTTCGACAGTACGAACCTGCACTCGAAGGGAACGGTAACGCCATTCGATGGCGAGCGGTTCTGCGGCGCAGTAATTACGACTATTGTGCGCGGTGAAGTCGTCTACGAGCGCGGCACGGTAGTCGGTGATACTGGTTGGGGGGCCCGTGTTGAACCCATATAATTTTCGAAACGAAGTATCGGAATCAGTATATTGACTTATCCATATCGGTTGTCGCTATTTTTGTACCTATCTGTGTAACTCATTAGCTTGGATATATTATGTGTGTCCATGGAGAAACCACAGCTGTATCTCTCAGGAAGAGATCTAAAAGACCTGGTGACACCGTCGGAAGTCGTTGACGCCGTTCGGGACGGCTTCGCGTTCCGCGGAGAGGGTGCCCCGGCCACTGCCCCTTCACGGATCGGAACCGACGACTCGGTCATTACGAGCTACACCGCAGCGTTTCCCGAGTGGAACGTAATGGGCGGTTATATGTACGCCGTTGGCGACGACGTGTGGTACACAACCCCACTGTTCGATGTCGACACTGGAGAACTCAAGGCTATTCTCGACGGTGCCGTCTGGAACCCCGCGAAGACAGGTGCGGTCGCGGGCGTTGGGACGGAGTGCTTGGCCGCCGAGGATGCCAACAGCGTCGGTGTCGTGGGATCGGCACAGATCGCGCGAGCGTCACTCGAAGCCGCCACGACGGTTCGAGAGATCGAAACGGTCGAGGTGTTCTCGCCTACTGAAGCTAGCAGAACCGAGTTCGCAGATAGCGTCCGAGAGGATTTCGGTGTCGACGCTGAACCGGTCCCGTCAAGCGCGGAGGCTGTTTCTGACAAGGACATCGTTATTGTCGCCACTGATTCTCCATCGCCAGTAATCGATGGCGAACACATCTCGCCAGGCACGCATATCAACGCGATGGGCGCGGCCCACCCAAAGCGTGAGATAGATATTGAGACATTCCGCAAGGTGGACAAGTACGTTCCGGATGTCAAAAGTAGGGTGTTTGGTCACAGTGTCCAAGAACGTCGACGCTCGGCGAAGGGGTTCTTGGAGGCACTCGACGCGAACGCTGTCAGCGAAAATACTCTCCATGGGGAGCTCGGGCAGGTCGTTGCCGGTCGGATTCCTGGTCGGACTGACAACGAGGAGATCACTCTTCTCGACAGCGTCGGCACGGCCATCGAGACGGTGTCGGCGGCCCACTTGCTCTACGAGAAGGCCATCGAGGAGGGAGTTGGAACGCCGATCGAGAACATCCCCCGACACGAGAGTGATGCTCTATGAGCGGCGAGACCACGCAAGCCGTGGCCGACGTGCGATACGTCGACTGCTCGATCGTCACCGCGGAGGGGCATCTGGGTTCGGAAGTAGGCGTTTCGGTCACCGACGGAAAGATCGTCTCGGTTGGGGCGGTCGACTCGCTGCCCGAAGCCCGCGAGGAGGTGCGACTCGATGGGGACGTTCTCGTTCCTGGAATCATTGATGACCACGTTCACACCCGTACGCCAGGCCACGTGTACAAAGAAGACTGGGAGACTGCGACGCGGGCGGCCGCTGCCGGCGGGGTCACGACGATCGTTGCGATGCCGAACACGGACCCGGTCATCGACCGCGTCGAGCGGGTCGAGTCGGTGTACGAGATCGCCGACGACGACGCCATTGTCGACTATCTAACCCACGTGGTCGTCACCTCGGAGAACCTCGACCGCATTCCCGCACTCGCCGAGGCTGGGATTGCCGGCTTCAAAGTCTTTCTCGGGATCACGTTCGGCGATATCGAAGCACCGACCGATGGCGAACTCCACGCGGCGATGCAGTCCATCGCCGAGACGGACTGTCGGCTCGGGTTCCACGAGGAGAACGACGAGATACGCGCGTATCTCGAATCGAAGTTCCGCGCAGAAGGGAAGAACGACGCCATCTACCACAACCGTTCGCGGCCGCCGCTGGCGGAGGTCGAGGCGGTCTCGCGTGTGTGTCTGTTCTCGGAGTACACCGGCTGTCCGGTCCACATGTTCCACCTCTCTTCAGGGTCGGCCGCCGAGACTCTCAGGGACTGGCGACACCGCGGCGTCGACGCGACCGCCGAGACGTGCCCACACTACCTCTGGTTTACCGAGGACGTAGTCAAAGAGCGCGGCACGGTCGCTCGGGTTCAACCACCGCTCCGAACGGCCGACGAGTGCGAGCGGCTCTGGTCGGTCGGCATCGACGATGGCGCGGTCGACTGCATTGCGACCGACCACGCGCCCCACACCGACGCGGAAAAGGGCGTCGACAACCCCGACAAGAGCGTCTGGGAGACGCCCGGCGGGTTCGTCGGATTAGAGACGCAGGTGCCCGCGATGTTGACGTTCGTCGCCGAGGAGCGACTGACGCTGCCGGAGTGGGTCGAGTTACACAGCACCAGGCCAGCCCAGATCTGGGGAATGTACCCGAAAAAAGGGTCGTTGCAGCCCGGGGCTGACGCCGACTTCACCGTGGTCGATCCAGACCAGGAGTGGACTCTCGACCGGAGGACACTCCACTCGAAGAGTACGGCGACACCGTTTGACGGCGAGCGGTTCCGCGGCGCGGTGACGAAGACCATCGTCCGCGGGGAGATCGTCTACGACGACGGGACGGTCACCGGTACCACCGGCTACGGCGAACTCGCAATCGACGACTAAACACAACTGGGTCAGAGCGAACCGGGATTTGCCCGGAAATTGGTTTGAAACGCATCTGATCATCCGAACGCGTCGACGGCAGTCTGGTAGACGTGTGCGAACATGAAACAGATATAAGTATAAAAATATTTATTGTTTTGGCATACTTTATTCGCATATGGAGAACACCGACGGCTCGTCGTGGCGGACGTTACAGACGGTCGAACGGGCAACAGAAGTTATCAGGGTGCTCGCAGAGTTAGACGGTGCAGGCGTGTCGGCCGTTGCCGAGGAATTAGATATGTCGGCCAGCTCGACGCATTCACAGCTCGCAACGCTGCACGAAGCCGATTACCTCGTCAGAGAGGACGGTGAGTATCGGCTCTCGTACGAGTTTCTCCTCCTGGGGGAGTACGTCCGAAACAGCAGCGCGCTGTTCCAGTTCGGGCGGGCCGAAGCCGACGCTCTGGCGGAGGAAACCGGGCACTATGTCCACCTGTTCACCGTGGAGAAGGGACTGGGTGTGAACATCTACGAATCGCGGGGCGAACACGCCGGTGACTACGAGTACCAGTCGATGAAGCTGCAGCATCGGGAACCGCTCCACGTCACCGCGTCAGGGAAGGCGATTCTGGCGAGTCTCGACCGCTCGGACGTCCAACAGATACTCGACCGGCACGGATTGGAGCAGTACACCGAGAACACGATCACCGACGAGTCAGCACTCTTCGAGGAGCTGGACCGGATTCAGAATCAGGGTTACGCCGTCAACAACGAGGAAGAGATCGTTGGCTTTCAGGCGGTCGGAGCCCCAATACAGGCCAAGAGCGGTGTGGTAGTGGGCTCGATCAGTGTAGCTGGCCCCTCGCAGTTCTTCGGCAACGAGGAGTTCACCGAAGAGATACCCGAACAGGTGGTCAACGCGGCCAACATGATCCAGGTCAACATCAACATGTCCGATGTGGACTACTGAACGCTCTTCGGGGCTTATTTCTCGATATGTGAATATGAACTGGGGTATCCGGTGCCGCTGACGGTGATGAACAGCACAGTTGGGATAGTATCGACTGCGATGAACAGTCCACAGTTGAGCCCCTACCGATGTTCCACACAGCTTTTACATCCGGCCTCGGAGTAGGATATATGAAGCTCGCACGAATTCAGACACCGAACGGTATCCTCACGGGCCAGTACGAAGACGGAAGGCTGCTCACCGACGACGGCGACTACGTCCCCGGACGGGACGGATCGCTGACCTACCCGTGTTCCCCCTCGGCGCTGTACTGTGTTGGTCGGAACTTCGCCGAAACGCTCGATCAGATGGACTACGAGCGCCCCGACGAGCCGGATTTCTTCATCAAACCACCAGCGGCACTCACAGGCCCTGACAGTCCGATCCGGTATCCCGAGTGGACGGACGAACTCACCTACGCTGGCGAGCTCGTCGCCATCATCGGTCGACGCTGTCGTGACGTGACGCCTGAAGCGGTCCCGGATGTCGTCCGCGGCTATACGATCATGAACGACGTCGACGCCCTCGACCAGCAGGGCCGGACGGCGCGCAAGGCTTTCGAGACGTCCGCTCCGCTGGGACCCTGGATCGAGACCGAGGCCGACCCGCGAGAGCTCGAAATGGAGACCGTCATCAACGGAGAAATCTGCCAGTCGGCGACCACGGCCCAGATGCTGTTCGACCCCCACGAGATCGTCTCGTTTCTCTCTCGGCGATTCGCGCTCCGCCCCGGCGATGCGGTCGCGTTCGGAAGCCCGGCGAATCCTGGAACTGTTGAGCCCGGCGATACGATCTCGATCACGTACGACGGCGTCGGGACGCTCACGAACAGCGTGGTCGCACCCGAGGAGTAAGCCCGGAGTCGACGGAGACAGTCGATGTCTGATTCTACGGGATATAACAACAGGTTCCGACAGTAGTAGCGATTCTGTTGTGTGATCCGGACACAGTTACAACCGTTACCGGGATTGTCTCAGACACCGTCAAGTGTAGTGATGATTGTGGCTCATACACGCAGTATATGAATCAAAACGACCGTGCTGTCGTCTTGTTCACGTCTCTCTCACGGGACCCTCAACACGTTCGAGCTTTCGATACCGATCCTCGTCGTTATTTGGCTGCTGGAGTTTCCGGTGTCGACGGCGACACTCGGAACCGCCGTCGCCGTCGGCAACGGGCTGTACGGAGTCTGCGCGCTCCCCGGTGGGGTGTTGGCCGACCGGTACGGCTCTCGGCTGCTCATCGTCGGCTCTCAGCTCTGCATGGTAGTTGAGTTTCGCTGATGGTATTGGGACCATCGCAGCTGCCCTGGCCCTGTGGGGAGTTGGCGCGAGTGTATACCACCCGTCCGGCTGTCACTCATCTCGACCAGTGTCGAAGACCGAGGGACTGCCTTCGTCTACCACGGGATGGCAGGCAACATCGGCATCGCCTTCGGGCCTCTGCTCACTGCACTGCTCCTAGTCGTCTTCGATTGGCGGTCGCCTCCCGTATGTTGGTGCTTCCTGCCATGGCAGCGATACTGTTCGCCCTGCAGACGGAGTTCGACGAGCGAGTGTCGGCCAGTGCTGACGGCGGGAAGAGCCCGACGTCGCTGTCAGCGTTCGTCACGAAGAGCCGGTCGCTGTTCACCGTCGGCTTCACAGGGGCGATGCTCGTCGTGATGATGAACGGACTGTTCTACCGGGCGTCAATTACGTTTCTTCCGGAGGTTCTCGGTGGGTTCCTCCCGAATGTCACGGAGTTCGTCCAGCTGTTCGACCCCGAGAGCCCGCTTGCCGGGGAGTTCGATCTCGCGTCGTACCTCTACGTTGGGCTCCTCGTGATCGGAATCGCCGGTCAGTACGTCGGCGGGAAGGTCTCGGACAGCCTCAACCCGACGACGGCGTTGACGATCGTCTTCAACGGGCTCGAAGTGGTCACTGTCGGGTTCGCTCCGGCCACACGAGTGGGTACTGCGCCGCTCGTCGTCGTGAGCGGGCTCTTCGGCTTCCTCCTGTTTGCGCTCCAGCGCTGTACCAGACCCTCATCGCCGAGGTGTCGCCCCCGAAGGCACGCGGGCTCTCCTACGGCTACACGTATCTCACCAACTTCGGGGTGGGAGCTGGCGGCGCAGTCCTCTCGGGATACCTGCTCTCGGTCGCCTCCGTCGACGACACCTTTCTGGTGCTCGCGGTACTGCCCGTTCTCGGGGCGGCACTGGCACTCGGTCTCCGACAGCTGCCGAATGCCGCTTAGTCCCAACCGATCCACCTCTTGTTTGTCGGTTCGCCTTGGAGGCCACGCTGCAAAGCAAACACTGCCCGGTCGTGGCGGCCGGAGATTTTCTCAAAATGAGAACACCGGTTGCTGTGTAGGCTCTGTTACCGTCATCAATTCCTGGTCTCTGACAGATCCTGAAACAGACAATTGTTGTTTCACACTCGAAGTATCCTGACGGGTGATCACAGCATGCGAATGATTGACACCTTCTTCGTCGACGGTGATTCGGATCCACTGGGCCGCTGTGAGTTGGGTGTCGTAAGATTCGTCCATAGCCAAACGTATATTATCAGACTCACCATCGGCATACGTAGCCATGCTAATGAACGCCGGATCACTGATACCCGAAGCGACGATTTCGGACCTCCACGAGGCGATGCGTGCCGGGGATCTGGCAAGCAGAGCGCTCGTCGAGCGGTATCTCGACCGAATCGAGGCTACGACCGGACCGGAAATAAACGCCATCGTTACCGTCAACCCCAACGCAGAGCAACGGGCCTCAACCCTCGACAAGCGCTTCGACCAGGAGGGGTTGACGGGGGCGCTCCACGGGATTCCAGTTCTCGTCAAAGATCAGGTCTGGACGGTCGATATCGTGACGACGTACGTCTCGGTAGCCTTCGCGGAGTACATCCCGTCTACCGACGCAACGATAGTC
>LKMJ01007677.1_pt1 | contig 10166 bp, 13 predicted proteins | sample 643391 | NCBI WGS metagenome assembly LKMJ01 (sample SAMN04112250, study PRJNA286221) | soda lake metagenome | biome: soda lake; feature: Kulunda Steppe; material: water; isolation source: sample PL-Br10 brine of Picturesque Lake | place: Russia: Kulunda steppe | collected 2010-07
ATTAGAGGCAATATGAAACTAATATCTATTAATAATAAATCTGCATACTATAAAACTTTTAAAAACCTGATGAAACTTGACTCAAAGCCTTTAAAGGAAGTAGCTGAAGATTATGCAGAAAAAATCAGTGAAAAACACGAAGAGATCGAATCCGTTATCCTATTTGGGTCTGTAGCCCGCGAAACCCCAAAGATCAGTTCCGATATCGATGTTCTGGTAATTTTAGACGAAGAGAACGATAAGACAAGAGAGGAAATTATAGCAAAAAGCGAATCCTTTAACAAAAAATACAATGTAAGCTTATCAACTACTTTTTATGAAAGAGAGAAGTTTCTGAGAGATTTAAAGGCTTCAAGGACTTTTGCTGAAAATATTGTGGATGAAGGTGAGATACTAGCAGGTGAAAAAATATGGGAAAACTAGATGTTGAAATAGCATTAGAGGATGCAGAACAGTTCCTAAAACTTGCAAAATCCGGTGAAAAGGAGAATTTGAAAAACAGAGTAATAGCCTCGGCCTATATACATGCCTTGATCAGAGCAAATGATTCGCTATGCCACAAATACCTCGGAGAGGTCCCTAAAAACCACCAAAAATCCTCAAAATATTTTCAAAAACTATATGAACATAATCACATCGGCGAAAAATACAGCAAATATACATCGAACATTAAAGACGTTCTTAGCTACAAAAACGATGTAGAGTACAAAGGAATCAGTCTGTCCGAAAAACAGTTTTCAAAATTAAAGAAACAAGTGAAACGATTCATTGAAAAACCGGTAAAACAAAATATAGAGATAGATGGATGAAAATAGGTAAGCATATAGGAACCGATAAGGAAGAAATAACGGAGCTTATGGAGAAAGAGTCGGAGAGGATAAGCATGTTTGGAGCTGACAAAGATTTGGAAGAATGGAAAAAAGAGGATAGACTGGATCTAAAGGATAGATAATGGAAAAGATAGTTCTAGATACATAAGCCTAGATATGAAAAACTGCTGACAGGAGATCCGGACCTTGCTTTTAGAAGGGAAGTAGAAGATATAACCAAATAAATACCACTATTAATTTTCTATCTCAACATTAAAAGAATTCTCAGTTAATTAGTTTTCATGACTGCTGATCCTGAGGAAAAACCTGAAGGTGCGATGAACAAGTACCAGCTGAAGAAACTGATCAAAGAGCTGGAGGATATAAGAGGAAGGAACACAGAGCTTGTGTCTCTATACATACCTGAAGGCTATGATATGTCGAAGATCTCGGAGTTCGTAACAAGTGAATCCTCAGAAGCAGAAAACATCAAGTCAAAACATACTAGAAAAAATGTTCAGTCGGCTCTGGATAAAATTGGAAGAAAGGTCAGAGAAGAACATTCCACGCCTGAAAACGGTGTAGTATTCTTCGCAGGAAATGTTTCAGATACTCAGGGAAGACCGGATATACAGATCTGGGAGGTTGTCCCCCCACAGCCGATTGAATCTAGGCGTTACAGATGTGACAAAGAGTTCGTTCTAGAACCTCTACAGCAGATGATAGTGGATGACCGTGTATACGGACTTATCGTCTGTGACAAAAACAATGCGGAGATAGGATATCTCCAAGGCAACTCTATAAAGACAGCATACAGTTTAGATTCAAATGTGCCCGGAAAGACACGTGCTGGAGGACAGAGCGCACAGAGGTTTAGCCGTTTACGTAAAGAAATGCTAAAATCTTTCCTTGGAGAGATTGCAGAGAAATCTAAAAAAGCTTTCATGGATAAGGCAAGGGAAGACAAGCTTCTAGGAATCATAGTAGGAGGTCCAGGTTTTGTAAAGGATAAGCTGTTAGACGACGATTACTTGCACCAGGAGCTCCAGGAGAAAGTTATAACCAGAGAATCCTTGGGTCATGCCGGAGAAGGATCTCTAAAAGAGCTGGTTAACAGAGCTGAAGAAGCTATAGAAGACTCTAAAGCGGTCAGGGAAAAGCAGAAGGTTAACCGTTTCTTGAAGAACCTGAAGGAGGAGAACGGAAAGTCGGAGTACGGATTAAAACCTGTATTGAAGGCGATGGAGATGGGAGCTGTGGAGACAGTGCTAATATCCGAGGACTACAACCATTACAGAGCAACCTATGAATGTGGACAGGGGCACGAAAAGGAGATATACGAGCAGAGACCGGAGATCGAAGATAAGATAGACTGTGAAGAATGTAATGAAGATATGAAACTGGAAGAGCTCCAAGACATTGTGGACGTAATGGCGGAAAAAGCAGAGGAGATGTCTTCCAACCTTGAAATAATATCTACAGACCATGAAGAAGGTAAACGGCTGATGAACATGGGAGGGATCGCAGCGATTCTACGTTACAGGATAAGATAACTATGTATCAACAGAAATTAGGTTAGTCTTACTTTCTAGCAAAAGCGTTATTATAGAACCTAAAATCGCAGGTAACAAAAACTCAGAGGTAGCAAATACAGCAAAACCGGTTGCAGAAGAATTCTCAGATATTCTGATAAGCGGAGCAACAGAAGAGCCTAAAACCAGGCTAACAAGAAAAGAGATGGTCAAATCCCTATCGTAGCTAAACATATTCTTCACAAAGTAGACAGAGAATCCAAGACCCAGTACGGCCCCGGATAAGAACACAGGGAGTTCAACCGGCACAGAAAGAAAGCCTTTAATATCAAAAGTACGTAAAGAGTTAAACATAGTATTTAAAGCGTTGTTAACCGTTTCCACCATAAAGCTGTACTGGCCGAGCATGATAAGTATAAGAGATCCGGAGATACCCGGAAAGACTAGTGCAGTTATAGAGATAAAACCTGAAAAGAATATTACCGGCAGACTATGATCTAACGCGGTAGAGCTTAGTCCGGAAACAGTAATAGATACAATAAGACCTAAAACTACTGCCAGCTTCTTCTTACGGTTTTTCAGATCTATCTTTGATACAAGTATCAGTCCGGAGAAAAATATCACAGTAAAAAAGAAGCCGTACAGCGATACAGTATAACTGTTTAGTAGGAAGTTCATCATATTTAGGAAAATAAGCAAAGCTGTAACCGTTCCTGCTCCAAGAACAGTCAAAAACTTAAAATCTGTTTTTTCAGGTCTAAGAGACCCTATGGCGCTTAAAGAATCTATCAAACTACTGTATACACCGGTTATCATTGCAATAGTAGCTCCTGATACTCCCGGTACCGTCTCCGCACAGCCTATAAGGAAGCCTTTAAGATACAGCTCTGCGGAATTTCTTAGTTTTTTCGGCTCCATAGATATCGGTTGAACTTTATTTATTTAATTCAGCACACTGTGTAGAGATGAAAACAGCATATCCATCACTGAAGACCAGAAAACCCTCATATCTTCTATATAGGACTCCTGTATCCCTATCCGGTCCGTATCGATTACACCGGAGCCTAAAGACCTATTTCTCTCCGGCAGCTCGTGTTGATTGATCTCTATCTCCTCCGAACCGATCTCAGGAGAACTCATATACAGAGGATAGTCGTAGTCATTGATCTTATTCAGACAGTCATCAAAACGGTCTCTATCATCGTAGTCACATGGCCTCATCTCCATATGTTGGTCGAAGAACTCCCATTTACGTTCAGGATCTTCTACCGATGAGTTAAACTCCATAGAGCTGTATATATCCCTAAGACTGCCCTCATTTTTCATATGGCTCATCACAACCAGCCTTGAATATGCGTAACCGAACTCTCTCTGTTCCGGAAAGTCTCTTAGATTCCAGTGTTTCATCCAAGGATCGTCCAGCTGGTAGTAGTTCCAGAGCTCTTCCCTTTCTCCTTGAGGAGGTCTTGTATAGACAACCCTGCCGTCATCTTTCTCTACTTCATACTCCCTTTCCTCACCAAAGACTTCCGACGGACCTACATCTATCTCATTACTTCTGTACAACATCTTTCTCTTCAAAAACTCGGCGTACTCTGCAGTCCCCTCATCAAAGTACACAGAACCTGTGCGGTCCCAGTCCATATATTCATGGTTGATTCCATGAACGGTTTCATGTGTAAGAACCGGTAAAAAATCCTCACCCAAGCCTTCTCTAAGCTTTATAGTTCCTGACCTATAGATGCCTGAGCTCCAGTCATTAATAGATTCATTATAAACTTGATCCTCAACAGACAACACCGGAAATCTTTCAAAGCTTTGTACTATGCCTAAAGTGCCTGAAGCAAGTTCAAAAGCAGTATCAACCTCCTCATCAGGAACCTGTCCTGAGAAGACATAGTAATCAGTTTTTTCACCCGAACCCGAGTTTACAGTAACTTCAATAGGACCTTCACCCTGCCCTCTGACATCTTCTTTGTTAAAGGCAGTTTCAAATCCGTTGCCTACGGTCGCTGAGATGATTTCCTCATTCTGTATCTCCCATCTAGTTTCTTCACCTTCTAACCCCGGAAGCGAAAGCTGTCTTCTGTAAAAGTTTTCAGACAGTCTTTCCGGCTCTCTTTCTATACTCAAAGCTATATCCATCACTTCAGAATCCTGTGGAGGAGTCTCCGTAGTTATCTGAATCGTATCAGCTTCCCTGCTTACCTCTTCAGCCTCTCCGGCGGACCCATTAACAGATACTACTTCGGATCCGGCAGGGAGCTGCCAGTCAAGGTTCCAACGGTTTACCGGACACTGTTCCGTACATTCTATCTTTACGGAGCTGTTGATCTCTACCTCTTCCTGGTCAAACCAGACCTCGTGGTTGACAGAGGCCGATGTTGATGTGATGAAAATTAGAGTTACCGTGAAAATTAGCAAAATTTTCTTCATACCTATTCTTTCGACTGAAGGAATAAAAGAACTTATGGAGAAAATACCAACAATGGCCATACTATCTGACCGTGACCTGAAGGAGCTTATAGAAAAGGAAAACGCTGTAAGGGTAGATGAAGGACCTGATATTAATTACGACCATCAGCTAGGGCCTTCATCGCTTGACCTCAGGCTCGGTTACGAGTTTGGAATTCTAGAGACTAGAAAGCTTTCATGTATAGATACGAAGAAGATGGGTCAGTACTCCGATCTAAAAGCAAGTAAAACCGCCGATACAGAGGAAGGAATAGTTGTACACCCGGGAGAGTTTGTACTAGGCTCAACCTTAGAAACTCTGAAAGTTCCTAACAACCTTGTAGCTAGGATTGAAGGCAGAAGCAGCTATGCGAGGCTAGGGCTGATTCCGCATGCTGCTGCAGGGTTTGTAGATCCAGGCTTTGAAGGGCAGATAACTTTGGAGATCCAAAACTTGGGCAACGTGCCGATAACCATCTATCCAGAGGACAGGATCTGCCAGGTAGTGTTTGAGACAATGACATCGGAAGCCGAGAATCCTTACGGAGAGAAGACTGACTCGAAGTATATGGGACAGTCCGGAGCCACAGGTTCAAGGCTTGACCGCGAACATAGAGATTAAATCTTTTAATTATTTCTCGATAACAATAAGTTATGCCAAGTTCACGTTACAACCTTCCAAATACAGGAATGCCTTTTGAATCAAAAGGAGAAACATACGAAGGTAAAAGCAATAGTTATGAAGTTTTCGAATCTAGAAGATATGGAAAGCATTTCCAGAGGACTCTCACAGAAGTAGAGAATTACGGTAACTGGATTGAAGATGATGGTCAGCTAATAGGAGAGTATGAAGGTTTTGACCAGGACCTACAAGGCTCATTCATAGAACTAGATTTAAAATCAGAACTTGAAGAAGATCAAGAAGGCTCAACTAGACTTTACCTACCAGAAAGATGAAAGCTGTAGATTCACACTGCCATTTAGACTTTGAACAGTTCGATGAAGATCGAGAGGAAATAATAAAGGATGCAGAAAAACAGTTAGAGTTTATAGTAGTGGCCGGGAGCAATCTGGAACATAATAAAGCTGCTCTAGAACTGGAAAGAAATTATAAATCTGTAAAGGCAAACCTAGGATTACATCCTACCTATACGGAAAGTTTCAATCAGCTAGAACGGATAAAGACACAAATAAGGGAAGAAGATCCTGTGGCGGTAGGAGAGATAGGCTTAGACCACCATCATGTAGAAGATGAGGAAATAAGGGAAAGACAGGAAGAAGTTTTCAGAGAGATGTTGGAGCTTGCGGAAGAGCTGGAAAAACCCGTTGTAGTCCATTCTAGGGATGCAGAAGCACGATGTGTTGAAATTCTTGATAGCTATGATCTCCCTGGAGTCTTTCTCCACTGCTTCAACGGCGAACCAAAGCTGGCGAAGGAAGCAGTAGAAAAAGGGATGAAGATCGGCGTTACGACACAGATACTTTATTCCAACAGAGTGCAAAATATAGTTGACAGTTTAAATTCGGAGGATCTCCTGCTGGAGACAGACTCTCCTTTCCTGTACAGAGGAGAACGTAACCAGCCGGTCAACGTACTGGAGTCGGCTGAAAAGATTGCTGAGATTAAAGAAACTGATGAAGAGACCGTAATAGAAGATACGACATCTAACTCAAGAGCCATCTTCCTCAGATAAAGATTCTACAGGCCTCATGTAAGCTATCAGAAACCATCCGGCAGCTGTCAAAAGATTAGCTAAAGCTGATAGGTAAAGCTCTAAGGTGTAAAATGTACCGGAAAATACCAGAATAGTTACTGCTGTCGGAAAAGAAGTAGTTCTCGGAACTTCTGCAGAACTATCTCTTATTGTTGGTATCAGAAGAGCAGCAAACACAAATGCACCTATGGTTAGTACATAGTCCTGCCAGACAAAGCTTTCTAAGACCATAATAATTTATTACCCTTTTAGTTTTTAGAAACCCGGTTATTTGGTTCTGTAACCAACACCCTCACTAACCCCCAGCCAAGGATCACTCCTATATATGTTAGGAATCAAATTACTGGTATGGTAATACAAAAGTTCAAGGATAAGGTATCCGGAAAGCCTAACGTAGCTGTCTACGTAGACGGACCTAACGTTATCAGAAAACAGTTCGATCTAGATCTGGACAAGCTGAGAGAACAGGTAGAGGATTTCGGCAACATAAAGATAGGTCAGGTCTTCCTCAACCAGTATGCTTCAGAAAAACTTATCGAAGCAATAGTATCACAAGGCTTTGAAGCAAAACTTGGGCTTGGAGGAGAGAAAGAGAAAGAAAGCGATGTCGATGTATACATGTCGACAAACGCAATGGAAGCAGTATTTAACGATAGTATTGACATAATAGTAATAGTTACACGTGACGCAGACTTCCTACCCGTAATACAGAAGGCGAAAGAGCATGGGAAAGAGACCGTTGTAATAGGTATGGATCCTGGATTCTCCACAGCATTGAAGAACGCCGCAGACAATGTAATAGAGCTTGAAGGAGAATAATGAAGCCGGATTTGATGGGGATCATAGATATAGCATCAGGGATACTGCTCTACTTTACAGTATCTCCGGTGCCCTCGTTGTTCGCTGACTCACACGCTTACTTTCTGATATTTAAGGGCGTAATCAGCCATTTTAACTTAGGTCAGCCTGTGATACCTATATTTACATTGGGAATAGCCGCCGATATAATATCAGCCGCAATACTTATCCTTGGCAACCCGCCGCTTGTAGGAAATTTCAAATATGTTTTAGCAGGAGCTTTGTTAATAAAAGGGCTATGGTCGCTTTCGTTTAAACTAATGTAGTTACCTTCTCCTGCTCTGACCGCCACCGATACTCCGGTTGATTCTCTTCAGAAGATCGATTATCTGTTCGTTCTGGGACTTGATATGTTCAAGATCGTCTTTTCTGCTCGAAACATTTCCCTGTGAACTTCTAGAATCAGGGTTCATTCCGGTATTCTCCATCTTTTTCCTAGTATTACTGCTCAGCTGTGGTGATGTAGAGCCTTGTTGAGGTCTCCCTGCCTGTGCATTAGGAGTTCTTGGACTACTATTCCTTCGTTGATTACCTCTCTGCTGAGCTTGGTTATTTCTTTGGCCTTGGGCCGAACCCCTTTGTTGCGAGTTAGAAGCCGTATTATGTCTTGTATTTGGAGTTCCTTGTTGGCCCTGAGAAGCTGGAGGCGAACCTTGCTGATTATGGGATCTCTGTGATCTCTGAGAGCTACTTCTCTGTTGACCACGGTTATTTGAAGGCTGTCCGGAAGGTTCATTACCTAAACCAGAGTCCGAGTCAAGTCCCCCCTTACCGAATGAACCGTTATCTGAAGCTGAATCTAGGCCTGAACCGGACTCTAGCCCCGAATCCCCCGAATCGGAGGAAAACGAATCATCAAACTTACCGGAATCAAAGTCAGAGTCCGAGTTCGAACCTCTTTTCGGTACGTGAGACTTGATCTCATCGATTACATCCATACCTTAGTTTTGTCAAGCCGGTTGAAAAGTGTTCCCCTTAACCTCCAACTTTAAGTGGAGAAAACACCAATATCTAAATGTGAGCTCAGACTCCGACGACAACAAGAAAGAATGTCAGTTCGGCCATGTGTTCGAGATTAACGGCGACCATGCAGATATAGAAGACGATGATAAAGACTGGAACGCCGATGACGTAGGAAAGGCTATCAGGAATGAGGAGATAAAAAGTCTTGAAGACTTAAAGGATGCTCTAGATACAGACAACTACTTCCTGAAGCCGATCATGGGAGAACCTGTGAAAACGATAAAGGTAAGCGCAGATTCACAAGGAACGCCGCATACATTTATACTAGCAGCTTCGGACAAGTTTGGTGATGAGCTGGGCTGGGATACTACCTTAGCAGAAGAAAAAATATTTGTATCTCCTCAGAGCCAGTTCCATAACGACTACCTCCAGAAAAAACAGCAGGCAGAGCAACAAGTTAAGCAGGGTATGCAGTCGATCGAACAGCTGAAAAAACAGAAACATATTTTGGAACATGATATCAGAAAGCTCCGTTCCAGGGTAGAAAACCTGAAGGACGGTGACGAAGAGATACTGAAAGGAGACTTTGTCCAGCTGGTGGACGGTGCAGGAGCAGGTGGTGGAGGAGGAGCCGACCAGCAAGCTCTCAGATTCTTGAGAGACAACGATTTCTTCCCTACGATTGTCTCAGACTTCTACGAGATGGACTCAGTGGACGACCTGAAAGACGCGGATCAGAAAGCCAGGGAGCAGGGAGGCGATGCGGAAGATTATAAAGATGGAAAGCTGGCCGAGCTCCCTAACAATGAGAAAGCTATACTGAAGAAAAAATACACGATGTACGAGAAATGGAAGGATCTTTTCGGCAGCGAGGTCCAGAGAAGGCTGAAAGATATCAAAGGGGAGCTGAAAAGAGTGGAACGTGCACTAGACTCAGCTGAGGAAGAGCTAGAAGAACCTGTAAGGGACATGGTGATGATCAACCAAAAAAGCCATGAACAGCTAAAGGCGGACATGGGTAACTACTTTATCTACCAGAGACATTCCACAGAGTTCAAACAGTTCGAGTTCATCGCCAGCCAAGGAGTAAAGATAGATGAAGAAGGTAGAATGAAGGAGGTAGACGAAGGTGCTACCCATTACAAGATTTTCTACATTCATGCATTACATGTAAACATAGCAGGAACTGAGGATCCAAGAACCCCTGCAGAAGGACCTACATCCGCTAAGTTATATTATCATCCGGCTTTTGTATGTAAACATGTCTATGAGAACATATTCGAAGAGAAAAAGAACTGGCTTGGAAAGAAGTACGACGAAGTGATGGAAGACTACACAGGAGAGTTCCAGACCGGGGAAGGCAAAGAGATGAGAGAACACAGAGAAGAGGAAGGTCTCTCCGTAGGAGATCTCAGAAAACGGATAGGAAACGAGGTGGAGGAAGAAGGTCACAAACCCCCTCTAGAGCTTTCCGCCACAATCAGAAGGATCGAAGACGGATTTGACGAACCTGAGGAAATTATCGCACAGTTTGAGAAAGGGGAAGAATACTTGAAGGCGATAGATGAGATACTTGACACAAAGTTCGCTGAAGAGGACAAAAATGAGTTTGAGAAAGTGAGAGGGTTCGAAGCATCACTCAAACATTTCTTCGGAAGGACAGGAGATTACTATGTAGACGATCCGGCAGGATACGTGGACGATATGCATAACTGGTTCAAGTTCAACTACTACTATGATCTGAAGAAAAGCTTCGGACTAAACACAATGAAATGATACCATGACGTTCCTAATAGACTCTATAAGAGAAAAGCTCGGAAACGGAGAGGAAGGAG
>LKMJ01007679.1_pt1 | contig 10164 bp, 10 predicted proteins | sample 643391 | NCBI WGS metagenome assembly LKMJ01 (sample SAMN04112250, study PRJNA286221) | soda lake metagenome | biome: soda lake; feature: Kulunda Steppe; material: water; isolation source: sample PL-Br10 brine of Picturesque Lake | place: Russia: Kulunda steppe | collected 2010-07
ATAGCTGGCTCAATATCAGGCAGCGCATAGCGCCGGTATAGATTCGCGGCCAGCACCGCGTATACAAAGAGGTTTACGGGATGGAAGTTATTCTGCTTGAAAAGATTCATAATCTGGGTGACCTGGGCGACCACGTCAAAGTGAAGTCCGGCTATGGTCGTAATTACCTGGTGCCCTACGGCAAGGCGGTTCCGGCCACCAAGGCGAATGTTGAGGAGTTTGAGCAGCGTCGTGCCGAGCTTGAAAAAGCCGCTGCCGAACGCCTGGCCGCTGCACAGAAACGTGGCGAAGAGCTTCAGGACAAGGCCGTAACGATCGCCGCCAAGGCGGGCGAGGAAGGCAAGCTGTTCGGCTCCATCGGTGTGCGTGACATTGCTGATGCGGTCACTGCAGACGGTGTTGATGTCGAGAAAAGTGAGGTACTCTTGCCTGAGGGCCCGATCCGGGCAACCGGTGAGTACCAGATCGGCCTGCAGCTGCACTCCGACGTGACGGTCCAGATCAATCTGAGCATTGTTAAGGCCTGAACCACGTCGGTTCGGTATCCGACTCAGGTCGGTAACGGCGACGGAGTTCCCAGCCCATGATGGATTTCGCCCCGGCGGATCAGGAAACCAGCCGAGTCAAGGTTCCGCCCCATTCGGTAGAGGCGGAACAGGCAGTCCTCGGCGGTCTGATGCTGGACAATTCAGGCTGGGAGGTCGTTGCTGAACTGCTGACCCAGAAGGATTTCTACCGGTCTGAACACCGGCTGATCTTCCACGCCATCGAGCGCCTGACCAGTGAGGACAAACCTCTCGATATGGTCACGCTCGGTGAGTGGCTGGAGCAGTCAGGTGATCTTGAGGCCTGTGGTGGTCTCACCTACCTCGGACAGCTTGCCGAACAGACCCCCGGCGCTGCCAATATCCGCTCCTACGCGGAAATCGTTCATGAACGCTCCACATTGCGCCAGCTGGTCGAGGTCTCAGGAGATATTGCGGACTCGGCGTTCAATCCGCGTGGACGCTCCAGTGCTGAGCTGCTGGACGATGCCGAGCGCCAGGTCTTCCAGATTGCTGAAGCCAAAGTGCAGCAAAGTGGTGGTCCCCGCACCATCAACCCGATTCTGACCCAGACACTGTCACGGATTGAGCAACTGTTCGAGTCTGAGGGGGCGCTGACCGGTCTGACCTCCGGGTTCAAGGATCTGGATGACATGACCTCGGGCTGGCAGCCCTCGGATCTGATCATCGTGGCGGCGCGTCCTTCCATGGGTAAGACGGCCTTCGCCATGAACCTGGTCGAGAATGCGCTCATGGCCTCAGAGCAGCCCGTACTGGTGTTCAGCATGGAGATGCCGGCGGATGCCATTGTCATGCGGATGATGTCCTCCATCGGTCGGATCAACCAGACCCGCATCCGCAGCGGCAATCTGGAAGAGGATGACTGGCCAAGGCTCACCTCGGCCGTCAGTCTGCTCAAGGACAAGCCGTTGTACATTGATGATACACCGGCCCTCAGTCCCACAGAGATGCGCTCACGCGCGCGACGGGTGGCCCGTGAGAATGACGGCAAGCTGGGGCTGGTCATGGTGGATTACCTGCAGCTGATGCGTGCGCCTGGTAACACGGAAGGGCGGACGGCCGAGATTTCAGAGATATCCCGCTCGCTCAAAGGGCTGGCCAAGGAGCTTGACTGCCCGGTGGTGGCCCTGTCTCAGCTCAACCGAAGCCTGGAGCAGCGTCCCAACAAGCGTCCCGTGAATTCGGACCTGCGTGAATCCGGGGCGATCGAACAGGACGCGGATGTCATCGCCTTCATCTATCGCGATGAGGTCTACAACGAGGATACCTCCGACAAGGGCATTGCCGAGATCATCCTCGGGAAGCAGCGTAATGGCCCGGTCGGCAGCATCCGGTTGGCCTTTCTTGGTCAGTACACCCGTTTTGAGGACCTCGCCTACGGGGATTATGGGGGCGAGTTTTAATGCCCCGAGCAACCCGTGCACGCATTGATCTGGCTGCACTTCGGGATAATTATCGCCGTGCCCGTAAGTTGGCGCCATCGGCCCAATCCATGGCCGTCATCAAGGCTGACGGCTATGGGCATGGCCTGGAGGCGGTTGCTGCCGGACTGGCTCCGCTGTCACAGCGACTGGCCGTGGCAACAGTCACAGAGGCGGAGCAGGTGCGGGGCGTGGGCGTCGCCAACACCCTGGTGCTGCTGGAAGGGCCCCATGAGGCCAGTGACTGGCGTCTCTGTCAGAAACACGGGTATGAGCCCGTGCTCCATGATCGGCACCAGATAGAGTCCCTGCTGCAGCACCGGCCGACAAGGACTCAGCCGGTGTGGCTCAAATGCAACACCGGTATGAACCGGCTGGGATTTGAGCCCCAAGCCATTCCAGCGGTGGTGGCACAGCTGGATGCCATGGATTGTGTTGAGATCATGGGCGTGATGACTCACTTCGCCTGCGCTGATGATCTACCTGATCCCATGACCCGCCACCAGCTGAAACGCCTTGAAAGTGTGGTCGCCGAATGCCCTGATCTGTGGTTCAGTGCCGCCAACTCAGCAGCGCATTTTCACGATGCGGACTGCCATTTTGACTGGACCCGTCCAGGCATCATGCTCTACGGCGGAACGCCTCTGCTTGGCAGTCAGGGGCCGGAGCTGGGGTTGCGCCCGGTCATGAAGCTGGAATCACGGTTGATTGCCACCCGGGTGATCGAGCCCGGCGAGACCGTGGGCTACGGGGCCACCTGGAGTGCCGAAAAGCGCACGCACATGGGGATTGTGGAAATCGGTTACGGTGATGGCTACCCCCGGCATGCGCCCAATGGCACACCGGTGGCTGTCAACGGACGCCGCTGTTCACTCATTGGGCGGGTCTCCATGGACATGCTGGCAGTGGACCTTGGCAACTGTCCGGAAGCGGGCGTGGGCACGTCCGTGGAGCTCTGGGGCGATACCGTCTGCGTGGATGAGGTGGCCTCGCTCTCGGGCACCATCAGTTATGAGCTGCTCACCGGGGTCTCACCGCGGGTCCCCCGGGTCTACGAAAACGAGGGCTCTGCCTGAGCGCGGGATTCAGGATTCCGGTTCAAACAGGATTTCCTCAATGAACACGAGTATTCCCTCAACGTGTTTCTCGTTGGCCTTTTTCAACACATTATGGATGACCATGCGGGTGCCTTTGAGCATGCTCCCGATGCCCATCTGGGCCATTTTCTGCATCACAGGGCCGGCTTCCATCCGCCGCAGCGGCTCCAGGAAGAAAAAGTCCACGCCTGTTTCGGTCAGGCGCATAATCAGGTTGTAGAGTGATTCACGGCGCTTTTTATCGGCGCCATTGGCACGGATATCGGCAATCAGTTCGTTGGCCTCGTTCACGAGGTCCTCGGGAATCGGGGCGACGAGATGGTGCTGGTGTTTTGGCATCGGTTTCAGACCTCTTCTGGTCGGTTTGTTTGAGTTGTCAGGCTGAGCACATTTGTACACATTGAGCTGCTGTTGGGCATTGGCTGAAATGGCGGTTATTCTGTTTAAGAAATGACTGAATGATTCTGGGGTAAAGACATCGGCGTGAAAATACTTGTCATCCATGAGCCGGGTACATTGGGGCAGCAACTGCTCAGTCGCCTGCGTGAGACCAGCCTCGACGTGACACCGTTGCTGATCAGCCAGCCAGCCGACGTGGCTCTGGATGAGCTCTCTACCTGGATACCTGCCGATTGTGACCTGGTGCTCAATGCCCTGAGCATGGATGATCCGGAGCAGGCAGAGCAGCACCCGGAAACGGCCAGGCATCGTCTGGTTGATATCCCACAGGTCCTGGCTGAGCGGGCCGCCCGGGACGACATTGCGATGTTTCAGCTTTCAAGCTGCTACGTGTTTGATGGCCGCAAGCAGCGTCCCTACATAGCGAGTAATCCGGGCCAGCCACTGGGTGTGATGGGGCAGTGCCAGTGGGAGTGTGAGCAGATGCTGCGCACGACGCTGTCCCGCCATCTGATTCTGAGAACAGGGTGGTCTCTGCGCCGGTTCTGCGAAAAGATCATTCAGGAAGGCCGACCCGGTGTCCCCCTGCACATGACCGGTCGCTGCAAGGGCCAGCCTATTGCAGTGTGGGATCAGGCCCGGGTGATGGTGGCCATCGCGCTGCAGCTTGATTGTGGAGCGGAGGCCTGGGGCACCTATCAGTACACCGGTGCCGAGACCGTGACCCAGTATCAACTGGGGCTGGAAATTGCGGAGCTGTTTGAGCGCGACCTGCAGCCGGTTCTGGTTGATGAAACAGCGCCCTGGACGGATCTGGAACCGGACAATGCGGTGCTCAACTGCCAGAAAATCCGCCACACCTTTGGTATTCAGCAACAGTCCTGGCGTCACTCTCTCACGGAAGAGCTGGCCTGGCCACGACAGCACAACAATAATGATCAGGAGCAACTGACACCATGAAGTCTGAAGATTACCGGAAATTGGATGCCACCGCGCTGGCCCTGTTCATAGAGCGCGGTGAGGTGAGCGTCGCTGAAGTGGTCGATGCGGCCATTGAGCAGGCCGAGCGGGTCAACCCGCAACTCAATGCCGTTTGCCTGCCACGTTACGAGCAGGCGCGGAAGGACAAACCGGTGCCGGGGCAGGCCTTCTCTGGGGTGCCTTTTCTGGTAAAGGACCTGGCCCAGGAGATGGCCGGGATGCCCTGTACCATGGGCAGCCGGGCGCTCATGGACAACGTGCCTGAGCAGGACTCGGAGTACGTGGCCCGCTGCAGGCAGTCCGGGCTCATCATGCTGGGCCGGACGGCAACACCGGAGCTGGGGCTCAAGGCCATCACCGAATCAAAGCTCTGGGGCCCCACCCGCAATCCCTGGGACCGAACGCGTACCCCCGGCGGTTCCAGTGGTGGTTCAGCGGCGGCGGTCGCCGCAGGCATTGTGCCCATGGCAGGTGCCAACGACGGAGGAGGCTCCATCCGCATTCCTGCAGGCTACAACGGGCTTTTCGGGCTCAAGCCCTCACGCGGGCGTGTCTCCGCCGGACCCTATATGAGTGAGGGCTGGACCGGAGCCAGTATCGACCACGCTGTCACCCGATCCGTGCGCGACAGTGCCATGTTGCTGGATTGCATCAATGGCAATCCCAAGGGAGATCCCTTTACGATTCCAGCGCCTGAAGGCTCATACCGTGAGGCAGTGGGTCAGGCTCCCAGGCCTCTGAAGATCGGATTTTTCACGGAATCGCCCTATGGCACCGAGGTGTCGCCGGAAGCGGTCATGGCCATCGAGGCCACGGCCGGCTATCTGGAAGACCTGGGGCACCACGTAGAGCCTGCCGCCCCTCAGTACGACGGCATGGGTCTGGCCCGCGCCTATCTGAGTCTCTATTTTGGTGAGGTGGCCGCCATCATGGGCGAGGCCCGGGATACGCTGGGGGTCTCGGACAAGGACTTTGAGCTGGAGACACGGTTGCTCGGTGCGTTGGGCAACAGCATGCGGGCGGTGGACTACGTGCGTACCCGTCGTACATGGAACGACTTTACCCGTGCTCTGGGGCGTTATTTTGAGGACTATGATCTCTACCTGTGCCCAACGACGGCCCAGCCACCGGCGAAAATCGGTGAACTGGAAACACCAGTCCACCTGAAAATGGCGACGAAGGTACTGCTGGGCGCCCGCGCCAGCAACCTGGCCCTGAAAACCGGTTTCGTCGACGATCTGGCTCAAGACAATCTGGCGCGTACCCCCTTTACCCAGCTTGCCAACCTCACCGGCACGCCAGCCATGTCAGTACCTCTGTACTGGAACAGTAATGGATTGCCGGTAGGGGTGCAGTTCGGCGCACCTCATGGCGGGGAGTACCAGCTCTTCCAGCTGGCAGGCCAGCTGGAAGAGGCGCGTCCCTGGCGGGAGTATTACGCCCGGCTGTAGGGCTTCTGCTGACGGAACAGCTGATCCAGCTCGCCTTCGTAATAGGCCTCCACCCGGGGGTTCATGACCTTCTTCCACAGCGGCGGGATCAGCGCCAGAACAAACATGGCCGCGTAGCCGCCGGGCAGCTGGGGGCTCTCGTCATAGTGGCGCAGCACCTGATAGCGCCGGCGCGGGAAAGCGTGATGGTCCGAGTGGCGCTGCAGGTGGAACAGAAACAGATTGGTCAGCAGATAGTTGCTGTTCCAGCTGTGGGCCGGCGTCACCCGCTCGAAACGTCCGTTGTCCTGAACGCGGCGATGCAGGCCGTAGTGCTCGATGTAGTTGATTACCTCCAGGGTGGCGGCGGCAAAGAAACTCTGCGCCAGGAAAAACACCAGGCCGACCCAGCCAAAGGCGACCGTGAAGCCAGCGGCAAAGAGCGCCGAAATCGCATACCACCAGATCAGTTCATTGCGCGGGCCCCAGGGGCTTTTGCCCTTGCGGCGCAGCTTTTTGGCCTCGAGCTTCCAGGCGTTCATGAAGTTGCGGGGAAAGGCCTGGAGCAGGAAGCTGTAGACGCCCTGATTGTAGCGCGAGGAACTGGCGTCCTCCGGGGTGGAGACGTGCACGTGGTGACCCATGATGTGCTCCACCTTGAAGCCGGCGTAGGTCACACTGGAAAGGGCCAGACCGCCGGTCCAGGTCTCCACCTTCGTATCCTTGTGAATCAGCTCATGACCAATGTTGATGGCCATGATCCCGCCCACCACACCGATTGAAACCAGCCATCCGAACTGCGCCAGCAGACTCATTTCCACCGTGGCAAAAGCCCAGCCCGCATAGACCAGTACGGCCAGATGAATGGGAACGCATCCCAGGGTCAGCAGCCGGTAATACCAGTCGTTGGTCATGCCGGGCACTTCGGTGTCCTCTTCCGGGTTGGCCGGGTCCTTGCCAATGATGTAGTCAAGGATCGGGATGATGCCGAATATGAAAATCGCCGGGAACCAGGCCCAGAACATTGTGTTCTCGCCCAGGGTAAGCCGCCAGGCGACAAAGGCGGTGAGGGCGGGTACCACCAGCACCAGCAGGTAGGCGTAGCGCTTGATGCGAAGCATCACTTCAGGGGGGACTCGAGCGAGCATTGCGGCATCCTCCGTTTTATTGTCGTGTCCGATGATTTCAATTTATCCAAATAACGCATGAATTGTCAAACAACTCATGTATCCGGTTTGAGATGATTTATCCTATACTGTGCTCTGATCGAAGGTGGAGAGGGCTATGGCATTACCGGAAGCGGTCAGTCTCAGCGAGCAGATTGCGCGTCACATCGCATCCCAGATTATTCATGGTGAACGGGTGCCGCTGGAGCGTCTGCCTGAATCCGAGCTGGCAAAAGAGCTCGATGTAAGTACCAACTCACTGCGGGAGGCCTTCCGTCTGCTGCAGAGCTGGCATCTGGTGGAGACGCAGCCGCGCAAGGGCACCCGTGTCTGCGATGTCAGCGAAGGCCACGTGCGCGACCTCTATGAGTTTCTTTTCCTGCTGCTCGGGCGCCTGGCCGGGGATGTCGCAGAGAACTGGCGGGAAGGGGATCTGGGGCGCATCACTGAACTGGTGCGTGAATTTGAAGCCCGCGTCCAGGCCGATGATCGCGAAAAGGGTCACGACCTGGCTTTCCAGCTGGCCCGGGAAGGACTGCGTTTTACCGGCAACCGCTACCTGACCGATGCCATTGAGGACCTGCTGCCACTGCTGCAACGCTATTCCTTCATGGCCCTGCAGGAAGAGACAACCGAGCTTGAGGTGTCCCTGGCGTGCATGCAACAGATCGTTGACGCTATTTTCCAGCGGGATGCGGCGCGGGCAGCAGCTCTGCTGCGTGAATACGGCGACAATCAGTGTCAGGTGGTGCTGCGCGCGGTGGCCAAACGCGCGGCCGCCTGAACGGTTCGTGAAACCGATCGCATCCGAGCATTGTGAAAGCTGTGTCATTGGTGCTACTTTTACGTCATGAGCCGATATCACCCACAGATTGCACTGATCATGATCCTGCTGCTGGCGCTTGCGCCGCTGGCACAGGCCGGTCATGGGCCAGTGCTGGCGATGGGTGAGGCTGAACACAGTGAATCCATGATGGCAGAGCACCGACCTGGTCCGGACACTGACCATCACACCGGTGGCCATAACCCCATGTCGGACTGTCATGGTTCTGAGATCGACATGGACTGCTGTGCCAGCTGTGTCGGCTGCGCCGTTCCCATGGCATCGTCCGGTTCCTCCCAGCCGGCTGCCGATCCGGGTGCCACTGCTGGCACCTTTCCCCCGATGCCTGACCCTGAACGTCAGCAACGACCTCCCAGACAGATCATCTCCTGACACCGCTGTAACGCCGGCACTGCGGTGACCGGCCCCGTTTCAATCGCCGTTTTTGTATCTGCTGTGCGGCGGCGAGCCATGGAGATCATCTGTAATGAAACATGCCCTGTTCCGGGCCGGCGCCCCATGGGCGGCACTTATCCTGATGAGTGCGCCTCTGCTGGCGCTGGCCGAGCCACTGACCCTGCAGGAGGTGGAGCGACTCGCGGGTAAGGACCCGGCAATCGAGCGCTACCGCCATCAGGCTGAAAGCCAGCGAGAGGACGCCGTTGCGGCCGGCCAGCTTCCGGACCCGCAGCTGAGCGCGGAGCTGATGCAGTTCCCCGCCGATCGCCCCGGCTTCAGCAATGACGAGATGACCCAGCTGCAGATCGGTCTGCAGCAGACTTTCCCCCGGGGTGATTCCCGTCGCCTGAGCAGTGAGCGCGAACGTGCCATGGCCCGCGCCAGCGACGCCCAGGCCGGAGAGCGTGAACGTGACATCCGCCGTGAGGCGCGCGCCGCTTATTTCGATCTGCTGCTGGAAGACCAGCGCCTGGAGGTGCTGCGCGACAGCCGCTCGGTGTTCGAGAACCTGGTGGAGGTGACCGAGAGCAGCTTCGCCAGTGGCACTGTCTCCCAGCAGGACGTGCTGCGCGCGGAGCTGGAACTCGAGCGTCTTGAGGATCGGGTTGATGAAGCCCAGCGACAGCGTGAACAGGCCCGGGCATCGCTTGGGCGCTGGATCGGTGATGCCGCTCATCGGCCACTGCCGGACACGGACTTTCCCGAGATGCCGGACTATGAAGCGTGGGATCTGAGCAACCACCCCCAGCTTGAGGCCAGCCAGGCCCGTATCCAGGCCGAGGGCCACGCCATCGAACTGGCGGAGCAGGCCTATCGGCCGCAGTGGAGCTTCCAGCTCGGATATGGCCTTCGCACCAACTCCGATGTGCGCAATCGCCACCGCCTGGGCGCCATGGTGATGGTGGATCTGCCGCTGTTTACCGCCCAGAGGCAGGACCGGGCTCTGGCGGCGCGCCAGTCCGAGCGTGAAGCCGCGGTGCAGGAGCGCGATGCCATCCATGAGGATCTGGAGCGCGACCTTCGGGCGCTGGAGAGTGATCTGGAGCGTTACGAACGCCGGGAGAACCGCTACCGGGATCGTCTGCTCGAAGTGGCCGAGTCCAATGCCGAAGCCGCGGAAAAAGCCTACAGCGCGGGCACTGCGGAATTCACCGCCCTGATGGAATCGCGCCTGCTGGCGCTGGAGACGCGTCTGGAATCACTGAGTCTGACCGCCGAACGCAAAAAGGTTCAGGCCGATCTGCTCTATCTGCTCGGGGAGACTGAACAATGAAGGTATTGATGTTTCTGCTGGCGCTGGCCATTGGCGCCTCAGCTGGTGCGGGTGGCCTGTATTTCTGGATGCACGGCGCCCACGGTAATGGTGATGAGGGTGATGAAATCCTCTATTACCGCCACCCCCATGATTCCTCCATTACCTCGGATGAGCCGCAGAAGGATTCCATGGGCATGGACTACATTCCGGTCTATGCCGACGACAAGGACGATGATGGTGACGATCAGCCCGGGCAGGTGTCGATCCGCTCGGGGATTGTCCAGAATCTGGGCGTCCGCAAAGCGGATGTGGAGCAGGGTGATCTGACGCCGGAGGTCGCCGCGCTGGGCTTTGTTGAGTATGACGAGGCCGGTCTGGTGCACAGCCATGTGCGCACCGAGGCCTGGGTGGAAGAGCTGGAGGTACGAACCACCGGTGCACAGGTTGATGAAGGCGAGGTGCTTTTCCGCATCGACTCACCCCGCCTTCACAACGCCCAGGAAGAACTGCTTCAGGCCCACCGGCGCGACTCGGGCATTGGCTCGGCCCGCCAGCGGCTGCGCTCGC
>LKMJ01007680.1_pt1 | contig 10163 bp, 10 predicted proteins | sample 643391 | NCBI WGS metagenome assembly LKMJ01 (sample SAMN04112250, study PRJNA286221) | soda lake metagenome | biome: soda lake; feature: Kulunda Steppe; material: water; isolation source: sample PL-Br10 brine of Picturesque Lake | place: Russia: Kulunda steppe | collected 2010-07
AGAGAAAGCTGCGACCGATCGAACCCAGCCCCGAAGCCCCCTCACCGGTACCACTCTCCCAGCCCATGTGCGCTTATTGCCCAGCTGAACGCCAGTACTGCACCCGTTCCGAGTTCCGGGCCGGCAGTATGAAAGAGGAGACCAAACAGTACTAGCCCACCGACGAACCCGACAACAGGAAACAGCCCCCGATCGAACGAATCGAGAACGGGATCGAACGTCCGATCGAAGCCGACAGCCAACCCATAGGCTCCACCAGCACAGAGACTGACAAGCGCGAGATCGACCCCCAGCGGTTGTGTGCCGTGTGCCAGCAGGTAGCCGATCGTTCCGAGTGCTGTCGACGCCGCTGCGAGTATTGCGTCGCGTTTCGAGTTGAACGGGCCGTCAGTCATACCCGTGGTGAACGGTACACTGCCAACCGTTATATACATTATCATGGCCTCTGAAACAATTGTTGATACGGCGATCGATCGGCCGCCTCGTCGATTCGTTCCGACGGATGTCTTCTCCGATGAGTGGGTCGACAACTGTCCAACGATATCATAAATATTATATTCGATATCTTCAAACCAAGATATAGAACGGTACCAACATACTGGTAGAGGCGTGACGGCAGCGATGGGTGGTCTGCCGTGTCGCGATCGGATTCGTCCACCGGTGGCGTACGTCGGTTCGATTCCGGCGGGTGGGGGTAGCGCTGTGAGGCGCGTGGATACTGGTGAGTGCACAAAACGAACGAAATTGGCTGCTCATTGTAGCCGTGGTGTTGGGGTTTGTCATCGCCGTGAACATCATCTTGTACGTATGGTTTCCGTTCTTGCCGTGGTCTGAGGAACGGCAGGCGGGCGAGGAGATCGCCCAAGACACGTTCCAATCGGATCAGGCAGTCGAGGAGTACGAGTGGTTCCGACAGCAGTACCACGACATCGACGCACAGCGATCGCAAGTCGAAAACAGCTACGACGAACTGGACCGCTTCTACGAGGTTCATGGCGACGATCCGAACGAGTGGAGTCGCCAAGCCAGCGAGCGTCATAACCGGATCCAAGAGCGGATAACCGGCAATCAGAACATGCTCGATCAGATGGTCGCCGACTACAACGCCCGTTCCAGTATGGACAACCGCGAACTGTTCAAATGTCATCTCCCGTATCAGGTGGACGAACGGTTCGCGATCAGTGGTCCACCCGGCTCGGGTGAGGCCGACCAACCGCAGGATGTTGACCCTGACGGCGAGGTGGTCGAGGAGAGCCCGCCACCGGCAGAAGAGTGTGATGGATTACCCGACGAGATTCCACAAGACGAATGACGGTATGGGAGACTGGCGGTGGTGAGCTGGCTGTCTGTTCGGCGTGTGCACTCACCGATATTCAGAAAATACAATTATGTTCCAATTATCAACAAAGCGACAACACTACGCGGTACTGGCAGTAGTTGCAATGATCGTCCTTTCTGGATGTGCGTGGGCAACAGAAGAGGGTGGCCCCGGCGGTGACCAACTCGAAGAGTCGGCTGGCCAAGACATCGATGCGGAAGTCGGTGAATCCTACTGGTTCGAGGTTCGGATGACCGAGCAGAATCAGAATACCCTCGTGACGGCACAGCCCCCCTTCGAGTTCGAAAACTCGCTGGAACGTGAGAACCTTATCCAGCGGTATCAGCATCTGAACGATCAGAACAACGTCCATCACGTCTATCTGCTGTCGATGGACGGGAAGGTAATCAGCTACTATACGGCTCAAGGAAAGGTGAGTTCGGTCAACTCGAAGCTCACGAACGATAAACAGATCGTCCGCGAGCCAGACTGTTCGTTCAGCACTGGCGATGGTGCTGGCTCGGAGGGTGCATGTTACAAGACAGTCGAAAGTCCACAGATGGACGGCTCCTACGGTGAAAACGGCGATGCGGTATTCTTCTTTACTACTGCAGGCGAGTACGTCGAGTGGAACGGCTGGTATCTGGTCAGCGAAGAGCCACGAGACATCCAGACACCGGTGACGATCGTCGAAGAAGCCGGTGAGGAGCCCGTTCCCGAAGATGTGGAGATCGAAGACCCCGAAGCGGTCCAGATCGACGAGTCTGAAGCCACAGAACTTGGCGACGAGGATCTCGAAGAGTTCGAAGACGGGGGCGACGACGAGGAGTCGGCTGATGACGACGAGGACTCAACCGACGGCGGAGGCAGCTCGGGAAGTGGGTACCCACCATGACAGTAGACCGTCGCACGTTCTTGTTCGGTGGCGGGGGTGTCGCCGTGCTGACCGCTGGTGTGGCTGGCGTCTACTCGCTCGGTGGACCGACTGACGACGAGACAGAGACGACCGGAGAGCAGGTAGACGATGCACCCGACGACGTTTCACAGTTGCAACCGCTGGCCGAAGCGTACCTACAGGAGCTGAGACAGCACGCAGACGAGTTGCGGGTGTTCATCAACCGTGACGGTGAGATCGCTGCTGAGTATGCGACGACTGCCGAAAGCGAAGAGGCATTGATCAGTGAGATCCACCGCTATGCCGACCTGTTCGCGACGGTTATTGCCGATGGCGAGTATGAGCCAGCAACGTTGTCGATCATCACGGACGAAGTGCAAGCGATCGTTCCCGAAGACACGGTCGACGCATACGTTGCCGACGAGATCAATCAAGACGCGTTTCACGAGACAATCGAGGTGACGGCTGTTGGCCGACCAGACGACGAGTGAGCGAGATCGTGAGCCCGAACTCGACCCCACAGCCCGGACGAGTGCCGAACAGAAGCTGGCGACAGAGTGTCAACGGGCGTACTGTTCACGCCAGATTCACGACGAGTTGCTGGTGCCGGTGACACTCGGTGAGGATGTGACACGACACTGGTGTCCGAACTGCGTCGAACAGGAGTTCGACATCGATGTCGACCAGCTCGAAAGCGGGGTGAAGCCGACACTGTATGTCACCACGCGAACAGTCACTGCGTTTTTGCTCGGTGTGACGCTAATGCTCGTCCTCGCGTCCGTGATGGTGTGGTAGGGTAGCCGCCAATCGGCGCGGCTACCGCGTCGGGGTGTGCTCGCTCGGTCCGGGGCTGGGGCGGTCCTGTTCGTCTCTGTGGACGGCCGAGACGCGCTGAAAGACCGCTTCCGGATCGCGGTTCCAGTGCCAGTGCCAGCGGGTTCGGGCGAGACACCACAGTTTTCGCGTCGTCGACAACGACGGCTCACTGGAGAGAACATCATAGCCCTGTTTCCGGATGATCGTGTGGTGTTCGGCATAGAGGACTGCCGCCAGCAAGACGGGTAACTGACAGTCCTCGGGGAGATATCTGATCCCGGCGACGCCCTCGCGGTAGAGCGCTTCGGTCCGATCGAGCTCCTCGGCCATCGCCGCGCCGAACGACTCGGAGTACTCTAAGCGTTCGATCTGCTCGTCAGAGACGCCGTGTGCCCGCAGCGTCTCCTGGGGGAGATAGATCCGATCGCGTTCGACGATGTCTTCGCGGACGTCCCGCAGGAAGTTCGTCATCTGGAACGCCTCGCCGAGTTTGATCGCGTGGGGGAGCGCGAGATCGGGCTCATCGGGTTCCATGATCGCCGTCATCATCACGCCGACGGCGGCTGCTGAGCCGCGCATGTACGCTTCTAGGTCGGCGTAGCTGTCGTACCGACGCCGATCGATGTCACTCGCCATCGCGTCGATGAACTCGTCGATCTCCTCGTCGGCGATGTCGTAGCGCTCTCGAAGCTCCTGAAAGGCGACGAGCACCGGATCGTCCGGTTCGGTCCGTCCAAGTGCCTCTGCACGGAGCCGATCGAGTTCGGCTTGCTGTTTTTTCGGGGGGACGCCAGCAGCGTCGTCGACGACCTCGTCTGCGATGCGAAAGAACGCATAGAGGACGTGGGTGGCGTTGCGAACACGTTCGGGGAGGAACCGTGTGGCGAGATAAAACGTCTTTCCGGTCCGTTTCTGGATATCCTTTCCAGCGTCGATATGTTCCTGTTGCATTCGTAGGGTGGAATCTGCAGTCAGTATCCTTGGCGAGACGTTCTCTCTTATCGAGCGATCGGATTGTCATCGGTCGTCGCCGATCGGCGGCGTTGAGAATCCGTCTGACAGTGAAGCAAACGTACTCGCCAGTCGTTTGGTACTGTTACTACAACAGGTACGTATAAAAGAACTATCCCTCACTGGTCGGGGGTGGATCGATCGCCGGCGAACAGTTCATCGAGCAGCTTTCGCTGGGCCGTCCGCAGGTGCTGGTGGAACGTCGATCGGGAGATATCCATCGTCGCGGCAATATCCTCTCCGGAGACGTGTCGTGGCCACGCGAAGTAATCGGCATAGTAGGCTTTCTGCAACGCCGTTCGCTGGCGATCGGTCAGCGACGATTCGAGTCTCCTCATCGCGTCTTGGGTCGTCCGTGCCGGCAGTTCGGTTTCGTGGTAGCTGAGCAAGTCGACACGGTCGTACTGATCGGCGAGTAGATCGTACGCCGATCGTGCAGACTGCCCAGTTGGGAGTTCGACGGTCAGCGTGGCAGTGTCGTCGCTGGCCTGAAGCTGCTGGATGACGGCTCCGTGCTCGCTCAACGCAGTGACGAGTTCTGTTGAGATGGCCACCTCCAGTAAGACCTCCTCGTCGTGTGCCGTCACGACCGCGACTCCCGAGACTGACTCGCAGTTGGCGACGGTTTCGGCGACGTCGCCGCCCCGATCGACGTGGAAAAACACCAGCGGTGTGCCGTCTTCGTCGTAGGTGAGCCCGCGGTACGTGACAGTCGCATCAAGCTCGCAAGCAAGTTGCGTCACGAACAGCGACGGATCGATGATCGTCAGTTCGAGTTCGACGACGGTCTCGATCGTGAGCATTCGTCGCGCTTCGATCGCGTTCATCGCCGTGGCGATCGTATTCGCAAGCGACTGGAGAACGAGCAACTCCCGCTGTTCGAACGTCTCTGGCTGGTCGGCAAAGAGGACGAGGACGCCGTACGTAACGTCACCGTACTCGAGTGGCAGGGCGGCCACCGATCGAAACTGTGAGCCGGCTCCCGTCTCCCACCAGCGATCGGCATCGTCGAAGGACTCGACATCGTGGATGACCTGTGGGGTGCCCGTTTTGAGTGCGTCGACGGCCGGATGAGCGTGGGTATCGCTGAGGAGGAGTTCGCCGTCTTCAAACGGGACCGAACCCGAACTGTGCCACTCGCGTGGGATGAGCTTCTGGTTTGTCACGTCGGCCTGACCAATCCATGCGAGAACATACGAGTCGGTCTCGGTCAGCCGCGAACACACCCGGCGTTCTATCTCGGGGCGTGTCTGTGCACCCACCGCGGCGTCGGTTACATCTCTGAGCAATCCATCGATCCGATCGAGGAGGTGTTCGAGCGCCGCCCGTTCTGTTCGGAGCCGTTCGGCTGTCGACTCGGTTTCCAGTTCGGCGAGCTTCCGATCGGTAATGTCGAGATGGACGACCGAAACACGGGTTTCGCTGTCGACACTAAACCGACTCGCTCGCATCATAAACCACTGTTTTTGATCGGGGCCGTGGCAGGGGTACTCCATCGCGAACACCGACTGGTCGCCATCGAGGACGGCCTGGATGCCGGCTACCGACCGGATGGCATGCTCGTCGTCAGCCGCAGCTGCTGTTGCGACGTAGTTGACACCAACGTCGTCGACCTCGTCGCGGGTCTCCGCGCCGAACTCACGCCACGATCGGTTCGTGAGCAAAATCGTGCCATCGGCGTCGAGAACCGCAACGGTAAGCGGGAGCGTATCGAGGGTGGCGGTGGAGAGCGAATGCCGTTGGACCATCGAGTGCTGCTTCGTTGTGCAGCATCTTAACCCGTTTGCGGAATCGAGTTAATATATCGAACAGTATAGCCGATACTAGATAACAGATTTAAGTCATTAACGCATCAAGAGCGTGATATGCACCCCTCATCGGCCGAGGAGACATGCCGATCTGTACTCGAAACGATCTCGTCGACGGTGATCGCCGACGACGAGTTTCTTCGGACGCTGCTGACGACGGTAATTGCCGATGGACACGCACTGGTCGAAGACGTTCCCGGGACCGGAAAGACACTCACTGCACAGAGTCTGGCGACAGCACTCAACCTCGAATTCAACCGTGTGCAGTTCACACCGGATCTGCTTCCAGCTGATATCACCGGTACACACGTGTTCAATCAGGAGTCTGGCGAGTTTACGTTCCGAGAGGGGCCACTGTTTGCAAACGTCGTTCTCGCAGACGAGATCAACCGCGCACCGCCAAAAACGCAGGCCGCACTGCTGGAGGCGATGGGTGAAGGGCAGGTCTCAGTCGGTGAGGAGACACGGCCGCTTCCGGAGCCGTTTATCGTGATTGCAACGCAAAACCCCGTCGAACAGGAAGGAACCTCCGAGCTGCCAGAGGCCCAGCGCGATCGGTTTATGACCAAAACGTCGATGGGGTATCCCGACCGCGAAGGCGAACTCGAACTGCTCGCCCGGCGTGGTGATCGAGCCCACAGCGAGCCGACGGCTGACCCTGTGGCCGATCTCTCAGAGATTCGAGAGCTGCTTGCGGTTCCCGAGCAGGTGACTGTCGAGCCAGTTCTCAACGAGTATATCGTCGACATTGCGCGTGCGACCCGTGAGGACGAGCGCGTCGAGGTCGGGATCTCTCCGCGTGGAATCCAGCGACTCTACGAGGCGAGCCGTGCGCACGCTGTTCTGAACGGCCGTGAGTATGTCGTTCCGGACGATATCAAAGCAATCATTCACCAGACGTTCGACCATCGAATCGTGCTCACGACCGAGGCATCGGTTCGCGAAATCCCAAAATCGGCGATCGTCTCCGACGCGATCGACTCGGTGCCGGTGCCGGCGATGGACGAGATTTGAGACGGGCTACGACCCGGTCACTCGGAACGTGTACAGGGCTGCAACGCCGAGTGAGACGACGAGGCCGACGGCAGCGATATCGGCTGTTGCTGGTGTAAGCTGTGGCATCACGAGGTGATACAGTGCCCACGCACCGATCGCCCCGGCCGAACAGTACAGCAGACTGCCGGAGGCGTGGATCGTCTCCGTGCGGAGGGTCGGTGACCCGGCAGGAAGCTCCGCTCTGAGGCCAGTACCGAACTCGCCGATATCCCAGATGTAGAGCGCAACGGCAGCAGTCCCGACACCGATCGCGACGAGATCAACGACGACGGCAGCGATAGCGACGCCGAAGAGGCCAACACTGGCAAGAGCCACACTTCCGGCCCGCGACGGAAGCACGAGCACCGTCATCAGTGCGCCAAGCACGCCGAGTGTCACGAGAAAGGCACCGAGCAGCACCAGTACGACGAGGGTGCCGGCAGCAAACGACGGGACGAGTTCGAGCAACTCGCGTATCGGTGTCGGAACGGCGTCGGGCATCGCCGCGATCAGTTCATCCATCACGCCGAGTTCGCTGGCAACGAGTCCGAACGGGACCGCAGCCACGGCACCACCGACGATCGGTGCAGCCAGCCGGACCAGCGTCCATGCGAGCCCACGACGCAACGCACCGAGGAGCTTCCCACCACCGATCGCGCCGAGACAGACAGCGACGGTGACAATCAGCACTGCCCGTACTGTCTGCGAGGCGACGATCGCGACAATGAACTCGCCAAGTGGGTTCGGAGCGACAGTCACGAGTCGATCGGTGCGGAGCAACTGCGTGTATTCGAGCACAAGTGCCGTATCGGGTGACTCAGGAACGGCCACATTGATCAACAGCCCCAGACCGATGATCGCTCCGAGGACGCCGGAGAGCCGGACGGCAGTCGATCGCCAGCGCTGGACAGCTGAGACGAGACGGACGACAGTTCCGCGTCGGTCGGCGGGCAATAGTCGTTCGACAGGTACGCGGACGATGACGCTCCCGAGCGAAAACAGCGCGATCGACAGCAGGATAAAAAACGTTGCCAGCGCGTGTTGTGGATCGACCGAGAGGATCGTCGCGGCACCGACCTGCCCAGCAGCGATACCGGCGTCGGCTGCCTGCTGGCGAAGCGCCGTCCGCGGGAGAATCTGGGCCACGAACAGTCCGAGAACACCAGCACAGGCGAGCCAGACGAACACGCTAGTTCGGAGAATGGCAGCCACACTGAGCGTTCGGGTAGGTGCGAGAAACGCCCCAAGAGTCGCCACGCCGAGCGAGAACAGCCCGAGACTGGCAAAGACACCGAAAAAGCCCGTCTGGAGCACGATATACACAACAAAGGCGAGTATCAGCAGTGACGCTCCGCCTCCGAGCATCGCGACACTGATACCGATGCCGATCAACAGCGGATTGTCGCTGTTGGTTGCCACCAGCGTGAGCGCAGTCGCCAGTCCTCCACCCACCGCGAGCAGCGCGCCGATCGGGCCGACGAACGCGGTTCCGACAACCGCGACGACCGCGAGCGTGAGGACGATACTCACCCAGTCACCGAACCGAAGGCTGTACACGCGCCGTCTGATCGCCGTGGTTGTGGTCGCAACCGTTCGCACGACCGCAGATCGGATCGCGTCGAGTCGTCCATCTGTCCCATCTGCCGACTCGGAGTCGAGACGGTGGTACTGGCTGCTCATCGTGACCACCGCCGTTGGAGCCGCTGGAGTTCGATCATCACCGGCTCCCGGAGGTTCCAGTCTGCGACCGGAATCTGCAGTCGACGGATCGTGGCGATCCGCCCCTGTCGTCGGACACCGGCGAGACGGTTGCCAACGGTGAGTTCGTCGACGGCAAGGCCAGTCGTCATATCCGGAGACACCACGCTCGTGGCAATCCCGTTCGAGTCACACTGCTGGATGAGATCGACGATACCATCGTCGACGAGCGGGCTGCAGACGACGATCTGACCGTTCGAGGGGATCATCGCGAGCAGCTCGTCGACGCCGCCGTCGGTCGCCACTGTTCTGGTCTCCTCGATCACATCGTTGATCTGGCTCTGCGTGTACTCGTCTGCCCCGGGGTCGACCCACTCACCGGCGACAGTGGCGACACCGGTCCGATTACCCCGTTCGAGCGAGGCAGCGATTCCTTTCGACGCCGCATACAGCGTGAGATCGAACGAGTTCGGGCCACCGCCGATCGCCTCGACGTGACCGCCAATGCGGTCGTCGATGAGAAACACAACACTAACTGACTGCTCGACCCGGTAATCGACAGTCGAAAGGGTACCCGATCGGGCGTACTGGTTCCAGTCGATCCGGCCGATCGGGTCACCCGGTCGGTACTCTCGAACGGAGTGAAATTCGAGTCCGGAGCCGCCGTCGTTCGTCGCCGTCTCTCCGAAATACTGGATCGTTTCCCGGCGAAGCGGCAGCTGGTCGATCAGTGTCTCACAGGTGAACTCGATCGTTCCTGACGGCGTAACTGCGTCGACGCGACCGATCGTCGCTGCTAAATTCCGTTGTCGGACGGTCAGGTCGCCAAACGCGAACGTACCACGGGGAGCGATGAACTCGTACGTGTGGGTCGTCTGTCCACCGGGTGGCACCGAGGTCGCAAACGAGGGAGTCCCGCTGACGACTGTCACATCCGCTGGAATGTCCTCGATAATTCTGAGATCTGAGAGCATCCGGGCGCTCTCGTTTTCGATCGTGAGCGTGACCGTCACCGGAGTCCCCGGAGTCGGCCGATCGGTGCTAAGTGTCCGTTCGACGGAGTAGGCGGCCGTCGGTCCAGGCGAGAGTTCAACGAGCACGACCACACAGATCGCCACCAGCGCGATGAGCACCATCGTCTCGAAGCCGAAGACGATACCAAGCCCGATCAACAGCAAGCTACCGACCGTTGCACCCTGCCACCGTGAGAGATGTCTCATCTGCCACCTCCGGGCTCGGTGCGTTCGTACACCGTTTGCATAGCACTGATCGCGTGTTCGACACCGTTAGCGAACGGATCGCGCCCGACAACGAGGTCCCACAGCCACAGTGTGAGTGGGATCGAGGGGCCGTCCTCACCAGCGAGAAGTCCTGCAGCCCGCCTGTTGGTCGTCCATTCGCCGGTTCGTACCGCTTCCCTCGCGGTGTCGTCATCGCAGTGTTCGGTCAGTTTGTACGCTGTGGCGGCGACTGTCCGCAACTCGTCGATCACGTCTGTACGGGCTGTTTCCCGTCTCGTGCGATCGGTCGTGCCGTAGTTCGTCGCCGTCGCGTAGGTCTCGTCGAACGCCTCGCCGAGCTG
>LKMJ01007681.1_pt1 | contig 10161 bp, 11 predicted proteins | sample 643391 | NCBI WGS metagenome assembly LKMJ01 (sample SAMN04112250, study PRJNA286221) | soda lake metagenome | biome: soda lake; feature: Kulunda Steppe; material: water; isolation source: sample PL-Br10 brine of Picturesque Lake | place: Russia: Kulunda steppe | collected 2010-07
CGCCCTCCGGGCACTCCACGCCCTGGGAACGCCGCGGAGCCTACTCGTCGCCGTTCCCGTCGCACGGGGCGGTCTTCTCGTCGCCGGGGGCGGGGCGATTGGACTTGCCCTGACACCTGTCGGCGCCCGCATGGCCAACGTCCTCGTCGAAGCCTCGGTCGGCGTACCCGGCCTGGTGGTGGTGTCGCCGCGGGTCGTCGCCACGGGCCTCCTCGTCGTGATCGTCCTCGGCCTGGCGAGTGCGATCGCCGTCGGGTGGGTACTCACCGTGCACCTCGGCAGGAGTGACCGGATCGAATAGTTCTCAATGAAGCGAATCTACCTACCCCTGACGAGGCGAACCGACACAACTCTAACGAGGCGAATCGACCCAAATCGGTCAGGGAGGAACGGCGACGGCGTAAAAGGTAACCGGCCGTTCCAGGTCGAATTCCCCCGTAACGATGACCGTTCCGATCTGGGCATCTTCGAGCGCCGTCGACAGCGCCTCGTCGTCGAATTCGACCTGCACGCCGTCGACCGTGGCCGAGACTTCCTGGGGAGAAACGATCGGGAACTCCTCGGGGCCCAGCTCGAGTAGCTCTTCGCTGACGCCGGCAAGCGAGAGCGCGACCGGCGAGTACGGCGTGAGGGTGACACTCTCCTCGTCGACGTCCTCCAGCGTGAGCCCCTCTTCTTCACCCGCAGGGTTAGCGAACGTCAGCGTCATCGATACGCCATCGTCGGCCGTTTCGGCCTCCGCGTCCATGGCGATCAGTCCCGGGAACGGTTCTGACTCCTCCAGTACCTGCATTCCATCGTAGAAGACGTCGATGACGTTCGTTCGGATGACTCCCCCGACACCGAGGGAGGCGGCGAGGAGTTCGGTGTCAGCCTCGAAGCGCTCGAGAAGTTGCTGGTCGGACTCGAGTTGGTCCTGGCGTTCGAAAATCTCCTCGAGTACCACCATCGAGACGACTTCCCGAAGCTCCCCGGGTTCGGCCTCTCCGATGTCGACGTCGATCTCCTCGGTCAGATCCCTGGCTTCGGTCAACAGATCCTCTTCGACCCGCAACAGCTGCCACTCGCCCGTGGCCAGTTCCGCCGAGAGGTCTTCGGTTTGCCACACTTCCGTCTCGTCCGGTTCCTCCGCTTCCTCGTCGTCTTCGATTTCCTCGTCGTCTTCGATTTCCTCGTCGTCTTCGATTCCATCGTCATCTTCGAGTTCTTCGTCGTCTTCGAGTTCTTCGTCTGGATCGTCCAGTGCGGCCTCTACGTCGAAGTCCTCGAAGACGCCCTGGAAGGCGAGGTAGACGTCCGATTCCTCCTCCGCCGTCCGCAGGAGAACGAACGGATCGCCGACGGCTCGACCTTCGTGTTCCGGGCCCGTGTAGTACTCGTAGGTCATCGCACCCTCGGCAGCACCCTCCTCCAGCGTGAGTTCGTGCTCGCGGAGGTCGGCCGTCGTCACCGCGTAGTCGGCCGTCGCCTCGCCTAGCGACGTGACGTGCAGGATCTCCTCCCGTTCTCCGTCTTCCGGGTCGCCGTCGAACTGCATCCGAGCGTTGAACTGTCTGTCGAGGTCGGCGTCGATCGCCATTCCACTGCCCAGCGCCACTCCTCCGAAATCGATTTCCGGCTCGTCGTCGTCCGTCTCCGGCTCTTCGTCGTCCGGTTCTTCCTCGTCGTCCGTCTCCGTCTCGTCGTCTTCCTGCCCGAGAGTTGATGGACTGGTCGTCGAACCCAGTACCGTCCCCGCACTGCCGACCGCGACTCCGGTGCTCCCGATTCCAGCTAGTATCCGTCGACGGCTCGCCGCCCACTGTTTTCGCTCAGTCATGTTCCTGACACGCTTTGGCCCGTTTTTTAAAAAGAATAGCATATCGTTACGATGAAAGGACGACCATTGCAGTCCTTCAATCACGTATTCAGTGGGTGTTCGACCGACATAATTCTCGAGAAAATGGAATAATACCAAATTGTTCGAGAAGGTGAGAGGAGCGTCCACTCGATGTAATCACTCGCTCACCGCTTCCCTCTCGATCGAACGGAACGATCTCACCCGGAACCGAGACCGAACGGCTGGGTACACGTATCGGCTCCCCGTTCGTTCGTGAGGTGGGCACGAATGTAGGGAACGTGATCGTCCGTCAACTCTACCGTTTCACCGGTCGAAACGATGCCACCGTTGCTCACCCATCCGATTCCGTCGTGGTCCGTCGCGTCGATCGTGATCGTCCCCGCCTCGGCATCGACGTCGATGGCGTGGACCTGCGGGGCCGTCGCCGGATCGTTACGGTCCGGATCCCACCGCTGCCGGCGGTTCAGCAGCGTTCGCCCCGCCGTCATCGCCCTCGCGGTAGCGCGGCGGGACTCCGACTGGTCCGTCGGATCGAACTCGCTCTCGTCGAGCAAGATCGTGGTCCAGTTGACGTCGACGTCGGATCCGAGTGCGTACTCCCTCGGGTCGTCGACGCCGAACCCCCAGATCATCCGTTCCGGGGCGAACGCGGTCAGGAGGTGATCCCACAACCGGAGGTCCTGATCCAGAATCGACCCCCGGTTGAATACCTCGAGTCCGAGCATCCCCTGCTCGCGGGTTCGCGTCTCGAAATCCGGCTGATACCGCTCCCAGGCTTCCGACGCACCGTAATAGTAGTACAGGACGGGATGGGCGAGCACTGCTAACCCACCGCCCTCCTCGGGAACGTAGTGGTCCGTCCGGTCGATAATCTCGTGGGACTGGTCCCAGCGATCCCCGATCGAACCGGTGTCGACGTCCGCGTGCGTGAGCGTCGAAAACAGCGAGTCGACGTGTTCGTCGACGGTGAATTCACAGGCAGGAAATGAGACGACGTCCAGGGCTTCGGGATTTCGATCCTCGAAGGAGCCGCCGATGGAGGAAAAGTCCGTCCACGGCCACGCCATCGGATCCGTGCCGTGTTCGGCGACGGCGTACACCGTATACCCCAGGTCGTGATAGAGATCGACGACGTCTGCCGGTTCCGTCATCGAACCCCGCACGTGATTGTGAAATTCACATTTGTGATGGCCGACGGTGTCCCAGTCGACGCCCTCGTACGGATCGTAGACGATGTCGACGGGTGCATTGGTTGCAGTCGACGGTTGGTCACCGTCACCCTCGTACGCAGTCAGAGTGAAACCATCCGCTTGAAGGCTGCCGATTGGGCCGAGCGTTGTGCTGACACCAGCAGCCCGAATGAAACGACGTCTGGTTGGTCGTGAAACCCGTCGGCTGACGTCCCTGTTGGGAGGAACCATGTCCGTTCCCAAACGACCTCCTGAATAGTAGTTCCCCTCTGTCAGCCAGGTTTTAGTTTGGGTCTGAGTATCGGTTCGTATCGGAGAATCTGTTCGTACTGGTGTCTCGGGTCGTGCGGGGGACGGGGACGTACCGGAGTATCAGGCGTGCCGAATCACGTCTGGTAGGAACTTCTCACTCCGTTCGATTCGCCACGTCGATGAGTGCTTCCCCGAGTGTCCGAGCATCCGCTTCGGAGAGTTCGGTCGTCAGTTCTCTCGTCTTTCGACCGGGTCCGTCGCCCGTGATCCGCAGTACCGTTCCCTCACCTGGTTCGACAGAAACGCTGATTCGTGTCAGTGTTCGGGCGCCATTTTTGGAATATTCTCCCTCCAGGCCGTCGAGGACTCGGTACAGCCCCATACTCATACTCATATCGTTCACGAGTAGTTACTTCAAAACGCGGTTAGCGGGGTGAAAGTAAAATTCGGTGGAGTGAGTCGGGAAGAGGACGCCAAAACATCGTTTCAGTTTTCCGCACGTCCGTCCGTCGCAGAAAGCCAGGGCCGGGATTTGAACCCGGGAACTCTCGATTACAAGTCGAGTGCATGTGCCGCCCATGCTCCCCTGGCGCTGTCCGTTCCTTGACGGTGGTACTTTGAGTGTTTATCGCTTTTCGTCCAGTCTGCGTTCGAACGCGACCCGATGGACGTCGTACCCTTGGCGTCGGTAGAAACGCTTGACGGCCCGATTGTCCGCCATCGCTTCGAGCAGGACGGCCTCGACCCCGCGATCGGCGAGCGCGTCCTCGGCCGCCTCGAGGAGCGCCGCTCCCACCCCCTCGTTCCGGGAGTGTGGATCGACGTACAGGTTGGAGATGAGTCCGCGGGTCACCTCGAGGGTGAGCGAGCCCCGTTCGACGGAGAACGAGACGAAGCCGACGGTTTCCCCGCCGAGGCGAGCGACGAGGAGTCCGTCGTCGAACTGGTGGGCGAGGAGGACGTCCCGCATCACCTCCCGATTCGGCTCGGGAACCACGTGGGAACCGTGCTCGCGCTGATCGATCGCGAGGTCGACCCACCGGTCGACGAGGGCGTCGACGTCCTCGGGCGAGGCCGGTTCAATCGTCAGCCGCTGGTCCTGGTCCATTCTCGAGTGCGGTGACTGCGGGGAGCGGTTCGGCGGTGAGCATCCGCAGTGCGGCACCCCCACCGGTGCTGATGTGGGAAAAGCCTTCGACGCCGAGCCGGCGGAGTGCCGACGCGGTATCTCCACCGCCGACGATGCTCGTTTCGACCGTCGTGGCCGCGGCGTACAGTTCTCGCGTCCCTCGTTCGAAGCGCTCGTCCTCGTAGACGCCGGCGGGACCGTTGAGAATCACCGTACCGGCGTCGGCCAGGATCGATTCGTAGTACGCGATCGTCGAGGAGCCGACGTCCATCGCGGCTTCACCCTCCCGCGGCGGTAACGCGTTGACACCGAGTTCGTACCGCTCGCCGTCTCGGGAGACCGCGACGTCCCGAGGGAGTGCGATTCGGTCGCCGTAGGCGTCTAGCAGGTCCGCCGCCCGATCGATTTCGTCCCAGTATCCCTGTTCGTAGATGAAGTCGGAGGTGTCGTCGCCCAGATCGACGCCGTCGGCGGCGAGAAAGACGTTCCCGACGACGCCAGCGGTGAGGACGTGATCTGCCAGTCCCTTCTCGAGGACGCTCCAGGCGACGTCGATCGAGTCGGGAACCTTCGCGCCCCCGAGGACGTAGACGCGGGGCGTGGCAGTCCCCTCGATCGTTCCCAGCACCTCGAGTTCCAGTTCCATCACCCGGCCCGCGTATCCCGGGAGTACGGTCGGAAAGCCGACGAGCGACGGTTGAGAGCGATGCGCAGCGGCGAAGGCGTCGTTGACGTACGCGTCGAGGACCGGTTCGAGCCCTCTAACCAGGTGGGTTCTGGCTGCGCGTTCCGGCTCGAACTCCATGTACTCCTCGCTGTAAAATCGGGTGTTCTCGAGGAGCACGCACTCGCCGTTTTCGAGGGTCCGAACGGCCGTTCGAGCGGCTGCGTTGAAGGTCGCGTCGACGTATTCCACGGGCGTGTCGAGCAGTTCAGAGAGACGAATCGCATGCGGTTCGAGGGACGTGAAGTCGTCGCCACCGGGACGACCCTGGTGTGCCAGAACGACGACGCGTCCACCTCGATCTAGCAGTTCCGAGAGCGTGTCGACGTGGGCTCGCAACCGGGCGTCGTCGGCGAGCGAGCCGTCGTCATCGATCGGACTGTTGACGTCGACTCGTACCCCGACAGTCGTCCCTTCGACGTCCAGATCGTCGAGGGTATCGGTCATCATCGACCAGTCCATCGCCCCCGCCGAAAGGTCTTTCTATCGGGTTGGTCGGTATCGAGAGCGGGTAACACGGTTAGCAACCGGTTGATCGTGCATAATCCGTTGAGAACTGGGGGAGGGTGCAGAATCCGTTGATAACTGGAGGATGGTGCAGCACCCGGCGGAAACCGGTGACGACGAACAGGAGATGCGAATCGGAAGAACCGAACACGTCAGGTCGCCATTGCGCCCGGGACGTCAGACGGATCGACAGTCGCTACAGACGAGCTGGCCGTTCACGTCGTGGAGTGAGTCGGCGAGCGATCCGCACGCTTCACAGATGCTCTGGGTGGAGTACTCGTCCGATGGGTTCCCCGTTGCGTACTCGTCGGGTTGTCCGTACTCGTCTCCGCCGTTCGTCAGCAGGTCGGGATTCGACTCCTCGGCTGCGGGAGACCCCATCGGTTCGTCGCCAAACTGTGCCGACGTCGTTCCACTGAACGATCCTGCGGCGGCGATCACGTCCCGCTGTGTGAGGACACCCTGGACGTCACCATCGACCGTCACGACCAGGTTCCGAATGTTCTCTCGGGCCATCGTCGTCGCGGCGTCGGCGAGCGACCGGGTCGGTTCGACCGTAATGACGGGTTCGGACATGACTTCGCCGAGCGTCGTCTCTCCGGAGTCGCGTTCGTCGTCCACCACGCCCAGTACGTCCCACTCTGTGACGATTCCGACAGGCTCCGATCCCCGGAGGACGAGCACACATCCCGATCGCTCCTCCAGCATCAATCGGACCGCGCCCTGGACCGTGTCTGATTCGGATGCCCCGACGTATTCTCTGGTCAGGACGTCCCTGACTGACAGTTCCGATTCCATATCCGAATGATTCACGGAGACCGCCTAAAAGCTACCCCCAGCACATTTATGCGCACTCTCCACGTAGGTATGGGGGATACGATCCTCGATCGAAATGTAGTGACGGCGACGCATTTTCCATCACCCGAATCCGACTCGTGAACCGTCGCTCACTACCCTGGCCGGGCGGTCGATCGCCACTCTGGGCCTGGTGGTCGATCGCCACTCTGGGCCTGGTGGTCGATCGCTACTCGGGGCCTGGCGGTCGATCGCTACTCGGGGCCTGGCGGTCGATCGCTACCCGGGGCCGGACCGTCACTCACCACTCCAGAACGACGCGCGAACCGTCGGCCCGTCCTTGCTCGAGGGCGTGTTTCGCCGCCATTCCTGCGGGCTGGGGCGTCGATCCACGGCCCACGCCAACGCGCAGTGAAACGTCCGCAGTCTCTTCGACGTGTTCGATCGCGTCGGCGTACTCCTCGTGTCCCAGGTCTGGGCAGACGGCGATGATGTTGTCCCCGCCGACGAAAAACGAGAGGCTGTCGTGGGCGAGTCGCATGTATCGCATGAGTTCGGCGTACCCCTGTTCGATTTCGATGAAACTATCGAAGGCGTTGAGTTCGTCGGTGTAGACGTCCGTGGCGTCGATGACGTCGAAGTGGGCGATCTGGACGTCCTCGTCGGTTCGATGGTCGTCGTCGATAACACGACCGTCGAGGATCTCACGGCGATTCTGGTCCTGAGCGCTCCCGGCCTGCTGGATGATGGAGGTCGCGTCCGAAAGCGCTTGCACGGGCGTCTTCCCGGTTGCAACGCCGAGGCTGAGCGTGACCGGGTACCGGTTCCCGACGGACTCCTGTAAGAGGGCGTGATCGTCGAGGTCGAGTCCGTTGGTGACGGCGATCATGTTGTCGAAGCGGGTGAAGAACACGTAGCCGTCGCGGTTGCCGACGAACTGGGAGATGTCGGCGTACAGCCGCGATTGCAGCGTCTGGAGGTCGGCCTCGCGGCGCGGTTCGGGCGTCACCGTCCAGGGCCCGTAGTTGTCGATCTGAACGAGAGTGAGCTGCGTGTTGGTCACTGTACGAGACGATTTCGAACGCCGTCGTATAAGTGATACGTAATCCAGATCTGGGATGGTCGGGTGGTCGTTTGGGCCTCACATGCCTTTCGGCGAACGGCACGTCACCTGCCGGCTCAGCTCGATCGGGCCAGGAGTTTCTGATAGCCAATGCCGTACGCACCTGCATAGAGCATGATCGCCCCGAAAAGTGCGAGCCACGCGGCAGTCACGAACTCGCCGCCGCTCAGGTACTGGAAACTGGTGTACTCGACGAAGAGTCCACCCACTGTGAACGCTCCCGCCAGCACCGCGTAGAGGACGAGTGACAGCGACTCGACGAAGAATTCTGGGCTGACCGACTTCATGCCTGTCCAGACTTCCCGAACGGGGGTAACCCTGTCGTCTCGAAACGGTCACAACGATTTTCACGGTATGATCGGCCGCGTTCACCCGATACACCAGAAACGAACCATGTCCGTCGAGACGGCAGGCTTGGTCGATTCGAAGGGCAACCGTTCGTCATAACCGGCCTCGGACCATCACTTGAACTGTGACCGATCACGGCCCGGAATCCCCTCCCGCCATCGATCCGCCGTTTCCGACCACGCGCCACGTTCTCGAATTGGACTGTTCGCGCTGTCCGGCACTCGTTGAGAGTCGCGAGCGCATCTCGTGGGGAACCGGTAATCCGGACGCCTCGATCGTGGTGATCGGTGAGGCACCTGGATACGGAAACCCCGACGCGGATCGGTGGCGAGGCGGTAACTGGACCGGGAAGGCGTACACCTCCAGACACTCGGGACGTCGAATTCGGTCGATCCTCAAATCGCTCGGTTATGCCGAGGACGCCTACTACACGAACGCAGTCAAGTGCTTTCCGGCGGCGACCCCGTCCGGTGAGGAGAGGCAGGCCGAAACGGTTCCCACGAACCGCGAACCGACCCCAGAAGAACGGGAAAACTGTCGAGTGCACCTGCTAGCGGAACTCGAAACGGTCTCCCCCGACGTGATCCTCGCCACCGGTAAACACGCGACGACGACGGTACTGGAAATCGAAGGTGAGACGGTAGACGGGTTTCTCGAGACGGTGCTCGAACCGAGACACTGTGAGCGACTCGAAGCGTGGCTCTTGCCCGTCTTCCATCCCTCGTATCAAGACGTCTGGATCGGACGTCTGGGATACGGCCCCGCAGCGTATTTCGATGTGATCGAGGACCGACTTGTAGAGTTGATCGGCCACGCCCCGTAACCGTTCGCGAACAGCGAGCCACCGGCAAAAAGATTTTGTACTATAGGCACAATACTATACAATATGGGCGGCGCCGAGAGTCCGATCGAGATCTTCCGGGCAACCCACTGTGAGCGCGAGGTATCCCTACGACTCGCGCCAGAGCTGAACCTCACCAAGGATGGGGAGATGCGGCTCGGTGGTGTAGCTGAGCTCGAAGGGTTGGTCTACGACGCATTCGATGCTCTCGAAGCCGATATCGACCACTTGTAGCCTCGAAGCGATCATCATGAAACGAACAACCAACGAATTCAAGTCACGAACTGGCGGTACGACGGTTGAGCGAACTGAAGAGGGGAGTGAGTGGGAGGGCCCGGTCAGATACGCCGAAACCGATTTCGAGTGTGTAGAGTGTTCGACGGCAACGGATAGACGTTTTCGTCAGGTCGGCGAGTGGGCACTCCAAACGATCGTGGATCTGTTCGGTACCGTTCGAACCCGGCTTCGGAACGAGACCGATCGATGATGCCGAAGAGGAATGTGGGTCACGATACAGGAGCCGATACCTCGGATATTGTACAATGCATGCAAGAATAAAATGTGGTCACAGACGATGGGAACTACCAGTCGCGACCGCGTCCCGGAATCGACACTCGACGATCACCGTCGCTACCCCGCTGAACGACGGTGCGACCTCGGAGTATTGAAACCATGATGAGAGCATTTCTTCAGTCCCTCAAACGACACCTCATCTACGTCGTCGTCGGCTCGCTGGTCACCGGCCTCGTCGTCGGCCAGTTCGTCGGCCCGGACACGCGACACCTCCTCCAGATGGCCGTCATCCCGGCGCTGTTCGTGATGGTTTATCCGATGATGATAACCATCGATCTGCAGGAGGTTCGCAAGGTCCGCGACCATCTCGGACCGGTCGGGTTGAGCCTGCTCGTGAACTTCGGCGTGGCGCCGGCCATCGCGATCGGACTCGCACACCTCTTTTTCGGCGGGAGTTCCGCGTACGCGATCGGACTGTATCTCATCGCGCTCATTCCGACCTCGGGGATGACCGCCGCCTGGACCGGACTCGCCGGCGGCGACCTCGAAGCGGCGCTCGTGGCGATCGCGGTCAATCTCGTCGCAGCCGTGTTCGTTCTCCCGCTGTATCTTTCCACGCTCGTCGGGGGAGACGTCGCGTTCGAGCCGACTGCGCTCTATCGGCAACTCGCGATCGTCGTCGTGGTGCCGATGGTCGCCGGAAACGTGACCAGACGCCTGCTCATGCGTCAGTACGGCCCTTCCGGATTCAGGAAGCACAAGCCGACCTTCGGCGGAGTCAGTTCGTTCGGAGTCATGCTGATCGTCTTCATCGCGATGGCGATGCAGTCCGAGAGTATCCTCGCCGACCCGCTCGCATCGGCGATCACCGTCGTTCCGCTGGTGGCGTTCTACGCGAG
>LKMJ01007683.1_pt1 | contig 10160 bp, 7 predicted proteins | sample 643391 | NCBI WGS metagenome assembly LKMJ01 (sample SAMN04112250, study PRJNA286221) | soda lake metagenome | biome: soda lake; feature: Kulunda Steppe; material: water; isolation source: sample PL-Br10 brine of Picturesque Lake | place: Russia: Kulunda steppe | collected 2010-07
GGACGACCGATCGCGAGGTGGTCCGCGAAACGCTCACAGACACTGCCGACGACATCGATCTCGACGACAACGAACAGGGCGCTGGCAGGCTGAACGTCGCTGCGGCGGTCGATCTCGACGATGACGACGATGATGATGACGACGATGAAGAAGAGGAAAGCGTCTCCGTCGAGACAGACGAGGCGACCGATGTCGGCGAAACGTCGGCGACGCTTTCCGGCGAGGTAACCGACCTCGACGGTGCCGACGAGGCCGATGTCGGCTTCGAGTACGGTGAAAGCGGTGGCGATCTCTCGAACACCGTCGATGCCGGCACCGCTACGGGGTCGTTCGATGCGACCGTCGACGACCTCGACAGCGAGACCGAATACGAGTTCCGTGCAGTCGCCGAGACCGACGAGGCCAGCGATACCGGCGACGAACTCACGTTCAGTACCGACGAGGACGACGAGGACGAGGACGAGGAGGAGTCGACCGCGCCGGTCATCGACCAGTTCGATCTTACCGACACTAGCAACCCGCAGTGGGCGCGTGTCGAGGTCGACTGGGCTGTCTCTGACGACGATGGCAATCTCGCCGAGGTAACGTCCGAGCTGAACGACGGGGCCGACAGCGAACAGTCGACAGTCAGCGGTGAGACGGCCGACGGGACCCACGAGCTTCGCGAGCGTGGTGGCCACGGTGAGGCGACGGTGACGCTCACTGTCACCGACGCCGATGGCAACGAAACCAGCGACACGAAACACATCGATCTGAGTTAACCGACGCGAAATGGGCTGAGATCGACAGTCCGACCCCGGCACATACGCTTTTATTCGTTCCCATCCAACACAGGGTATGCCACTGGCTGGGACACTGGACGTGACGACCGAGGGAGCCGTCAGTTTCAGTTTTCGCGTCGTCAACGATGGCACCTCTGCGATCGATCTGACCTTCCGGAGCGGCAAGCGTGCGGATGTTGTCGTCCGCGACCGGGAGTCACAGGAGGAGGTCTGGCGCTGGAGCGATGGCCGCATGTTTACCCAGGCGCTCGAACGAGCGACACTCCGGCCCGGCGAACAGATCGAGCAACGGTTTGAATGGACGGATCCCGATCCAGGCACCTACATCGCTGTCGGCACACTCGAAGCCGATCAGGACGCCCGAGCCGAGACGGAGCTGACAGTCTGAACTGTCTCTTTGCCAACGACTAAATGATCTCGCCTCGAAGGATAACTCGACTATGGGTCTCAAATCAACGATCACACTGGCACTTTCACGCGCGCGATACGCTGCTGTGGGCGCGGCGATCGGCGCGGCAATCGGCGGACTGTTCGGACGATCCACGGCGAGTACCGGCGGTGCGACTGGCGCGCTTATCGGCGCAATCATCGCTGAAAAACGCCACTCCGCTGGCGGCTGGATCGAACAGCTCCGTAGCGGTGACGACTCCGACGATACCGAGGAATCGACTGGCGGTGTCGTCGACCAGGTGAAAGCCAAAACGGACGAACTCGCCCCTGCGCGATAATCTGGTTTTCCCGACTCTCGCTGGGTTTCTACGAGGAAACCCCTTGCCAGTCGAACGATTTTACCCCTTTCCACGAGGAAACCCCCTGTTGGTGACACAGTTGCACGCTTTTTTCCGGTGGAACCATCCCTTTCATGCGGTTGTGCCCCGTTGGTCGGAACGTGTCGCAGTCCGAGCGAAAGCGGGTGGATATGACGACGGGTGCGATCTCGCCGAAGCTGTTGCATCTGGCCTGGCCGCTCGTGTTAGGAAATCTCTTGCAGACGTTTTACAATCTCGCGGATATTTTCTGGGTCGGTCGGGTGAGTTCGGAGGCAGTCGCAGCCGTCTCACTCATGTTTCCGCTTTCGTGGATGTTCGTCTCGACTGCGATGGGGATTACTGCGGCAACGATTGCGCTCGTCTCCCAGTACGTGGGCGCTGACGACGACCGCCAGGCGGATCGCGTCGTCGCCCAGACGATCCTGCTGACACTCGTCGTCTCGCTCGCACTCGCCGCTGTCGGCTGGCTGTTTCGCCACGAACTCCTCTCTGTGATCGGTGCCGACGGCGAAGTCTTCGATGAGTCACTCGCCTACATCGAGGTGATCTTCTTTGCACTCCCGTTTACGTTCCTGTTTTTTGCCTTTCGGGCATCGCTGCAGGGGGCTGGCGATACGAAGACAGCAATGTGGCTGATGGTCGCCTCGGCGGGACTGAATGTCGTGCTCGATCCGTTTCTCATCCTCGGCTGGGGCCCATTCCCCGCCATGGGGACCCGCGGTGCGGCCTGGGCGACGTTCATTTCGCGTGGTTTTGCCACCGCTGCGGGAATCTATATCCTGCTACGAGGCGGATTCGGCGTCCGACTGTATCTCCGCGATCTGCGACCCGATTTCGGTATCCTGCGAAAACTCGTCGGTGTCGGCTACCCCGCGACACTCGACGGTTGGGCGCGCAGCTTCGCCGCGGTGGCGATGGCAGCCTTCGTAACGCCCTTTGGTACGGCGGCGATCGCGGCCTACGGGATCGGCGTGAGAATTATGTCCGTCTCCTGGTCGGTCGCCGGGGCTGTCGGGCAGGCAACGGCGACGGGTGTTGGCCAGAATCTCGGCGCGAACACGCCCGACCGTGCGGCGCGGGTCACCTGGGTCGGCACCGCTGCGACGATGGCGTTTCTGTTCACCGTCGCTGCGATCTGTGTCGTCTTCCCCGAACAGATTATCGGGCTGTTCGACGACAGCCCCGAGGTCGTCGCTGAGGGGCGAACCTTCCTCTATCTCATCGCACCCTTCTGGGCGTTTTTCGGCGGGACGATGGTGATTCAGGGGGCGTTTCGCGGCGCTGGCCAGACGAAAGTCGCGCTCGCGTTATCCTTTCTGGCTCGCTGGGTGTTCCGGATCCCCGTCGCAATCGTACTTGCGTTTTCGACGATCGCCGTCCCCGGGACTGGACTCGCAGTCGTCGGGCTCGGCATCGGCGTCGAGGGGATCTGGCTTGCGTTCTCCATCGGTGCGTTCCTGACCTTCCTGCTCGCTGCCTTCTGGTTTCAGCTCGGCCGGTGGACCGAGGGGATCATCGACGACGATCCCGTCATTCCGGAGTTCACCGAGGATCCGGCGACCGATCCGAACCCAGCCGAGACGGAGTTCGAGGACTGATCGCAACTGTATAACCCCCTGATTCCGAACCTATCGATATGTTCTGGTCGGGGTGGCTCGATAGGAATGGCTAACCTACTCGGTGTCAAGCCACAGGTGCTTGCGCTGGCGCTCGCCCGCATGTCCGAATCTGTTGGCAACTCCTTTCTGATCGTCGTGTTGCCGCTTTTCATCGCGAGTGATCTCGTCACCGGCGGTACGTTCGGGCTGACCGAAGTCGCGATTACCGGTATCGTCCTCTCGCTTTTCGGCTTCGTCAACAGCCCGCTGCAGCCGTTTACTGGGCGACTCTCTGACCGCACTGGTCGCCGAAAGATCTTCGTCCTCTTCGGACTCGTCGTCCTCGCGGGTGCGAGCTTTGCTTACACGTTCGCCTCGACGTACTGGCATCTGATCGCGCTGCGGGTGCTTCAGGGGGTCGCGGGCGCGTTCATTATCCCAACCACGGTCGCGCTGGTCAACGATCTGGCCAGCGAGGACAACCGCGGCGGCAACATGGGCACCTACAACACTTTCCGACTGGTCGGCTTCGGCGTCGGCCCGATCGCGGCCGGCGGTGTCGTCGCTGCCGGCCCCTACGCCGTCGATCTCGGTGTTGTCTCGGCGGAGATCAACGGTTTCGATGCAGCCTTTTATTTTGCTGCGCTGACGGCAACGATTGCACTGCTCCTGGTCGCTGTCCTCATTCGCGATCCCGACATCGAGAAGGCAGACCCCACCGCGGAGTCGACCGGCTTTGCGGTGTTCGACCGTACTGGTGACAACCTGTTCGATCCCGTGTTCGCACTCGGTGTCGTCTCGTTTTTTATGGCGATCGGGATCGCCGTCTTCGCCACGCTCGGTGATATCGTCAACACACGACTCGGCCAGGGTCCAGAGATGTTCGGGCTGCAGTTCGCTGCGTTCGTCCTCGCACAGATCTTCCTGCAGGCACCGATCGGCCGCGCGACCGATTTCTATGGCCGCAAACGCTTCATCGTCCTCGGGATGGCACTGCTGGTTCCGACAACCTTCGTCCAGGGACTCATTTTCGATCCGTGGCTGATGTTTCTTGCCCGCTTCGCCCAGGGGGTAGCAGGTGCGATGGTGTTTGCGCCTGCGCTCGCGCTCGCGGGCGATATCGCAACGGACACTCGTTCGGGATCGACGCTTTCTGTCCTGACGATGGCGTTTGGCTTCGGTGTCGCTGTCGGGCCGCTTCTTTCCGGATTTCTCGTCGAGTTTGGCTTTCTTGCACCCTTTGCGTTTGGTGCCCTCCTGGCAGCGATCGGCCTCGGCCTCGTCGTCACCCAGGTCGAGGAGGTTCGGACGCCGAACCGATCGACTGGTTCTGAGACGGCACAGTGAGCATTCTCGATTGGAAAGCGTTTATCCCTCCCCTGATCGAACTAGGGGCAACGATGATCAGTCAGCCACTGTTCCTCGGCGGTATCGAGATTGCCGCGATCGTTCTTATCGTGGTGCTCTTGTTTGGTGCCTCGAAGATTCCCGAGATTGCGCGCGCCTCCGGTGAAGCGACAAAAGAGTTCGAACGCGGGCGAAAAGAGAGCGAAAAGGAGATTCAAGAGCTCGAAGAGGAGATCGACGAGGGGCTCGACGACAGCGACGAAGAGCGCGAAAAAAGCACGTAACGACTGTCTCGTCTTCTTTTCACCCCGATAGGGCCGCTCGAAACGACTATTACACTGGCTGACTGACCAGTCAGTCAATGCACGACGCTGTCGATGAGCAGATCATGGATGCAGTCAGCGAGGCGCTGCGCAAACACGGGTATGCAGCGCTGACGATGCAGGATATCGCCGACGAGTCGGCAAAAAGCAAGTCGCTACTGCATTACCATTACGACACCAAGGAGGATCTGCTCGTCGCCTTTCTCGATCAGTTACTCGCCGATTACGAGCAACGGATTGCCTGCCGTGCTGACCAGCCGCCAGCACAGCGGATCGTCGACTTTGTCGCGCGGTTCGTTCTGACGCCCGAGGATAGCGATCGGGCGGCGTTTCACCTCGCCTTGCTCGAAATGCGCTCGCAGGGGCCGTTCAACGACCGCATCCGCGAGCAACTCGTCCGGAGCGATCAGCTGCTCCGTGAGACTGCCGCGACGATCCTCGCTGATGGGATCGACGCCGGTGTGTTCGAGCCGGTCGATCCCGAGCGTACTGCGGCGCTTCTGGTCGCCACGCTCGACGGTGCCCGCACGCGACAGATCACGCTTGGCGACGCGAACGCGATTGCACTCGACGGCGAGACAGCTACGTATACGCACGCGGCGGTCGAGGAGATTCTCGCCCGGATCGTCGAACCGATTCTCGTCGAGGACTGTTCGCTTCCCCCGCTCGAGGCGACACTGGCTGCACTCGACGACGAGGCATAGCCGATGACACGGTTTCCGAACCCTGTCCGGGCGACGATTCTCTGGATCGGGTTGGGACTGGCGAGACTGGGACTGATCGACCGAAAACGTGCGATCAGGACAACCGAACTCGCCTGGCCGCGCGTGCTCACTGGGATTGCTCGGATGTCGAAAAATGCCGTCGATGTCGCGATGGTCGGCGTGGCTGTCGGGACGACCGCCGTTGCTGGCGTCGGCTTTGCCAGCCCCTTCTGGGGACTGGCCTTCGCCGTCGGTGGCGGCGTCGCGGGTGGAACAATCGCACTCGTTTCTCAGCGCTTTGGCGCGCAGGCCTGGGACGAACTCGGCCGGGCTGTCCGCTCCAGCACGCTGCTCGTTGTCTTGCTTACTGTTCCACTCTCCGTGACGTTCTGGCTCGTCCCCGAACAGCTCGTCGGTGTGTTGACGAGCAACGAGGCTGCGATTCAAGCGGGTGCAACCTACCTCCAGATTGTCGGCCTTGGGATTCCTTTCGCAGGGTTAAATCTCGTCGGGAGCCGCGTGCTCGTCGGGACCGACGACGCCTACACGGCGATGCAACTCCGGGCCGGCGGCGCGGTCGCAAACATCGTGCTCAACGCCGTCTTCATCTTCGGGTTGGGCTGGGGTGTCGCCGGCGCGGCACTCGGGACTGTGCTCTCGAACGTTGTGGTCGCGTGTGCCTTCGCGCTGGGGCTCCTTCGCGGGCGACTCCCCCTGGTCGGTGTCTTTCCAGTGCAGATCGCCGCGACTGGTGCCTGGATGGATCCTTCCATGGTGCGTGATCTCGTCACGATCGGCACTCCTGTCGGAATGCGCAATCTGGTCTGGGTCGTCGCCGAGTTCCCCATGCTCGGTATTCTGGATCTCTTCGGTGAGAACACCGTCGCGGCGTGGGTCATCGCTCGGCGGATCTGGGGTGTGATGAACACACCCGGCTGGGGATTCGGGCTGGCAGCGTCGAGTCTCGTCGGCCAGCAACTCGGCCAGAACGACGAACGCGAGGCAGAAGCCTACGGCCGGGACATCATTCGGTTTTCGGTCGCAACCTATCTCGTTTCCGCGCTGCTTGTCGCATTGTTTGCCGAGCAGATTGTCGTCCTCTTTGCCGATGACCCAACGAGCGGGGAGATCCCGATCGCGACGAATCTCGTCTACGCCGCTTCCTTCGCGGTCGTCTTCCAGGGGGTTGCGAGCGCTGCCGCAGGGCCACTCGATGCGAGCGGTGACACACGCATTACGTTCTTGAGTCAGTTTGTTGGTATGTTCTGTGTCTCGATTCCGCTTGCGTATCTTGGTGCTGCTGGGCTTTCGATCCCGGCGGTTGGAGTGCCGCTCCTTGGCACAGTCGGCGGAATCACGATCCCAGCGATCGGGCTCTGGGGGCTTTATCTCGCCTACCTCGCCGAGACAGCTGTCCCCGCGGCGATTAACTACTGGCGGTTCAGGACCGACCGCTGGAAGAAAATAAGCGAGGCGTACCGCCCCGAGACGACTGTTGCCGACGACTGATGCCCGTCTGGCGAGTCCCGTCTTGCTCGGGTAACCAGTTAATAGCGACTGGCCGCTCGCAGTAAGCAGTGCTCACCCGCGCGCCAGCCTATCTCGACCGCGTCGTAACCCGTTTCGTCCCTCACGGTAACCTGTCGTTGAGAACTATCTGTTGATTGTCAGACTATCGTCATTCGCTCGTCAGACATCGCGACGGCTGTTCAGAATACCCATTCAGGTGCGTTCTGTGGCCGGTTTTGTCCGTTTGGTACTGCTTACCGAACCTGTCCCATGAACACAAAGCATTTAATACCTCCGTTAGAAGATGCCTCCGTGCCCCTGCCCATGGTGACAGTAGTGAGTAATCCGGCTTTGGGATTCGGCCTGCAGGTTGGTGTTGACGAGTGCCGGTCGAAAGCTGCCGTCGCCGCGGCTAACACAACAGACAATTAAACATGACAGATAACATACGAGACAAGACGCGTGCAGTATTCCTCGCCGCGATCATGGTCCTTTCAATGGTGGCCATGTCCGCGACGTTTGCGGGGGCCGCTGCTGCGTCCAATGTCGACCACGACCTCGATGACAACGAAGTCGAAGTCACTGAGTTTGACTTCGATGACGCAACCATCGAGAATGCGTTGCTGAGCGAGGAGATTCGGTATATAGACAGCTTTGTGGACGATCGGAACGTCGGTCCGGTCATGGGCCTCCCGGTCCACACCGGATTCTACGATGATGAGGAAACCCACCTTCGGGACACTCTCATCTCTGAGGATGGCGAAGAAGATGGGTTCGCCAATCAGGAAGATCAGTTCGCCAATGCTGAGCTTGAGTTCGATGCCAACGTGACTGACCAAGATGTCCAGATCATCCACGACATCGGTGAAGCGAACGACGCTGGTCTGGATGTGACTGAAGACACCACCGTCACACTCCCAGATGACGAGGAAGATACCTTCGTCGAGGCACTTGCGGATGCCACGGACGATAATGCAGTCGAACAATTCCCAGACACTAGCGAGAGTGGACTGGCTGGTCTGCCCGTGTCCGTCGAGGACCTCAACCGGCTCATCGCCCAGTCAGACAACGGAATTGAGGACGACCTAATCACCGTCAACAACGACGTTGGTGAGGTTATCATCAACCTGCCAGCATCCGTCTTCGGTGACGACGGTGTCGACGAGGACTTCAGCACCGAACTCGGTATCGGTCTGAACTTCGTGACATCTGACCTGGTCGAAGGCATTGACCTCGAGGACAACCTCGAAGACATCGGCATCTCTGCCGAAGGTAACACTGGCAGTGCTGAAGACGACGCATTCCTCTTCTTCGAGTCCGGTGTCACTGGTCTGACCCCAGCTGACGCAGAGAACTGGGAAGAGACTGAAGAAATCGACGCACGGATCGACTTCAACAACGACGAAAACAGCGGTGACGACGGCGCAGTCGGTCAGTTCGTCGGCGCAGACCTGACGGTTCAGACACCTGTCGGTGACACTGTCGAAGTGTACGAGGCAGTCCGTGAATCCGACGGAGACAACTACACGCTCGGTGACCGCGTCTGGAACGAAGACACCAGTCCGTCTAACACCCAGACTATCGACACCGAGGAGCTCGGTGAAGGCGAGTACTTCATCGGCTTCGAGGAGCGAGATGACTTCGACGAGAACGAGTACATCTTCCTCGACCTCCGTGACCTGGAGATGAACGCGTCCACTGACGAACCGTGGACCGAGGAAGAAACCATCGAGATTGACGTTGAGACCGAGGAAACTGACGCCATCCGTGACACGGGTGACGTCCAGCTCTGGATCTCCGACGCCGGTGACGAAGCTATCGCCGATGTCAACTACGTCGATCGAGACGAACTCCTTGGTGTCACCGGTGACACCTCCTTCGATGTCGACCCAATGGACGACCTCGACGGTGAGGGCGAGTACCGAGCTGTTGTCCTCCACGAGGACTCCGGCATCGTTACCGAAACTGAGTTCGAAGTGATCGAACCAGAAGATGAGAATGTCGAAATCGTCAGCCCAGACACTGGAGATCCAGCCTACGACCGTGGTGACATCTTCGAGGTCGAGGCTGAACTCGAGAACACCGAGCGAGCAACGATCACGCTCGGTGACCGCGACGAGCAGAACGTCGAAATCAACGTCACTCTCCGTGACACCGACGAGAGCGGCGACGTCTCGTTCATGGTGAACACGTTCCAGATCGGTGACGGTGAAGTCGACGGACAGAATGACGACTACGCGACGGCTGACCACGGTATCCGTACTACCGACGATGGAACGGCCATCTCGAACATCGAAGCCCACGAGGCCATGGAAATCGGTGGCGGTTCAGCCAGTACAGCCCACGCGGAAGTTCGTGACCGTGTCGTGATCGCTGACGGTACCTACGACATCGTTGCCTCGCCAGGTCGAACCTCCCACAAAGCGGAAGACTCCTTCTCGACCGACCGGAGTGTCTTCCGACTTGACCAGGGTGAGGTCGAAGACCTCGAACTGTGGAACTCACCGTTCCCAGGTGACCGACGCGCCATCGCCGGTGCTGACAAGGTCGACGCGATCTTTGACGGCCAGGACGAGGGTCTCGTCAACCCACAGGATGCACGAATGGCTGACAACGACGTCCTCGTCATGGGCGTTGAGGCAGGCGGTCTCGAAGGCTTCCTCCTCAACGCGCTTGAGGTCGAAGACGAAGACGAAGGCTTCGAGAGTGACGTTATCGAGGACTTCCTCGACCGTGAGGACGACCACTACGTGACTGACGCATTCGACGCTGTCACGTCGGATAACCTCGACGGCTACACTGTTGGTGATGACGCGTTCGGATTCAACACCACCCAGACCGAAGCCGACCTCGCAGACCGTGAAGAAGAGCGTAACATCCGCGGACTCCAGCCTGCCCGGCTCGGACTTGACGAAGAAGAAATCCTTGCTGACGTTGACGAGGACACCGGTTCACTCAGCGAGTACTACGTGACCATCCAGGTCGAAGAAGATAACATCGTCGAGCCGAACGAGCGTGAGGACGTGGCAAAACCACTCCCAGCCGAGTGGAACACCACGTTCAACCTCGACGTTGAGATTGCCGACGGCAGTGCTACGGAGTTCCCACTGAACGACTTCTTCGGTGA
>LKMJ01007684.1_pt1 | contig 10159 bp, 9 predicted proteins | sample 643391 | NCBI WGS metagenome assembly LKMJ01 (sample SAMN04112250, study PRJNA286221) | soda lake metagenome | biome: soda lake; feature: Kulunda Steppe; material: water; isolation source: sample PL-Br10 brine of Picturesque Lake | place: Russia: Kulunda steppe | collected 2010-07
CACCTTCTCGCGGTTCACGTCGAAGTTCGGGTCGATAGCCATTACTGAATCCTGGTGCGGCGGCTATTTAAGCGCGTTCTCTGGGGTGGGAGCCGAGATAGTCGGTTGTACGTAATATACAAACCACGGTCAACGGAAGACTCAGGCCGTCACTTCGTTTGCCTCACGCTCGTCGGCCTGCTGGCGAGCATACTGGGTGAAGTTCTCGAACAGCTGTTTGGCCTCGCAGGCGGCCGCGTAGTTCTCGGGCGTAATGTCGTCGAGCACACGGTCGACCCGGTCGCCGAGTCGGTCGCGTTTGCTTTCGGCGATGGCGACCGCGGTTTCGATGTCGTACTCCGGGTGGAACTGCACACCCCAGCAGTGCTCCCGGCGGAACCCATGCACACCGTACTCGTTGCGCGCGATGAGTTCGGCTCCGGGCGGGAGCTCGACCACCGCGTCGCCGTGGCTCGTAAAGACAGTGAACTCCGTGTCGATTCCCGCAAACAGCGGGTCGTCGCCAACCTGCTCGATGGTGCTGTATCCCAACTCGAAGTCGTCCATCCCGGTGACCCGGCCGCCGAGCGCGTCGGCCAGCACCTGGTGGCCGTAACAGACCCCAAGAATCGGGACGCCGTCGGCGGCAGCCTCGGCGACGTACTCGACCAGCGGGTCGATCCATTCGTCGTCCCAGTACACCGAGGCCCGCGAGCCGGTGACGACAAGGCCGTCAAACTCGGTGTGGGGCGGCAGCTCGCCGCTGTTGACATCGAACTCGACCAGGTCGGCGTCGAGTTCGCGCCTGAAGTTGCGGGTCGTATCCGTGTTGTCGTGGGCCGCCTGCAGCAGCCCGAACCGGAGTCGTCTCATTACCGAATACTGGCCACGAGGGAGTAAGTCGGTTGCGCCGACCGCGGGTTCTGCCGGTCTCGGCGAGGCCTACTCCTCGACCGATGCCAACCAGTCGACCAGCCGGTCGTTGAGCGCGGCCGACCGCTCGACGCCCACCAGATGGCCCGCTTCAGGAAACTCCTGGAACTCTCCACGCGGGAGGTCGTTGGCCAGTCGGCGGCTTTCGGCAGTGTCGACCACCGAATCCTGGCCGCCAGCGACCACGAGCGCGGGCCGCGTGATCTCGTACAGCGGTTCAGCGTCGAACCCCTCAATGGCTGCCTGCTGGGCTGTTTGGGCAGCAGGGTCGGCGTCTTCCTCGCTTCGCCACTCGACGATCTGGTCGACCACGCTGGGCTGGGACTCACAGAACGCGCCAGACAACAGTGCCTCCGTCGAGGCCCGGAGTGCCGAGCTGTCGGCAGGATCTGCCTGTAGCTCGGAGGCGTCGTAGCCGCCACCCGAAACGGGCGTCCCGACCAGCGTCAGGCTTCGAACGCGGCCCGTTTGGCGGGCTGCCGCGAGGCCAACACAGCCGCCGAGGCCCAATCCGATGACGTGGGCGCGGTTGGTGTTGGTCTCACCGAGAACGGCCTCGAAGTCGTCGACGAGGTTGACCATCGTGTACGGTCCCGGAGGCACCGCCGAGCGACCGGTGCCGCGATGGTCGTAGACGATCGTTTCTCGTCCGCTGAGCCCGGCGTACTGCCAGCCCCACTGCCAGGCTCCCAGTCCCAACTCGCCGACCAGCACGACCGGCTCGCGGTCCGGATCTCCCTCGGTGCGTTCGTAATAGATCTCACAGCCCGCAGACTCGGTTGTTGGCATACGCGCTGTGAGTCGCCGGGCTGCCTAAAAGGCTCGACCTGCAGTCGACGCCTTAAGGTTCGTCCCGCCCCTCTGTTCGGGCAACTGAGTACTGTCCAATGGCGTCTCCCTACGATATTCTCGACATAGATTCCGATGCTGATGAAGACGAAATCAAATCTGCCTACCGGCGACGGGTCAAAGAGACGCATCCGGATCTCGGCGGTAGCAAAGAAGCGTTCAAACGCGTCGAGCGCGCCTACGAACGACTGAGCGAGGCCGACCCCGACGAACGCGTCGACCACGCCGACGTGGTTGCCGACGAAGAACCCGAAGACGAACCGGCGCGCATCGAGTATCTCAACTACGAGGTGCTCGACGACTACGGCTGGGAGCTCGACGACGAGGACCTGTTCGAGAAGGCCGCTGCCGCCGACCTGCCACCCGTCGACTACGGCTTTTTCGAGGTCGAAGACGACGAAACGCTCCTGGAGGCGGCCGAACACAACGGCTTTGCGTGGCCGTATGCCTGCCGGGGCGGGGCGTGTGCGAACTGTGCGGTCTCGGTCCGCGAGGGCGAGTTGTCCCAACTCGTCGACCACATTCTGTCGGATACCTTCCTCGATCAGGGGATTCGCCTCTCGTGTAACGGCTCGCCGACCACTGATCACATGCAGGTCGTCTACAATCTCAAACACAGACAGGATCTCGACGATCTTCGGCTGCCGCCGGATCGGTTCGAAAAGGCCCACGCTCGCCGGTAGCTTCGGCGTTCACGAGTCGAACCTGGCAGTCGCGCTGACGTAACACCCAAACGACCCCACCCCCTACAGGGAGTATGTTCACTGGGCGCACCGACACTCCCTGTTGTCTCTGCGGGAATCCCAAAACCGACCACCGCATTGAGGTGCCGCCGCGAGCGGTCCAGTTGATGCAAAACAGCGGGCCAATCGCCTGGCAGGATATCGTCAGCCCCGTCACCCTCCAGTTCTGTGCGGACGACTGGGATCTCGTCTGTGATCTCGCCCTCCAGATGGACCAACACCCGCTGTCGCGGTGTAACGTCGCCTACGCTTCCTTCGATCTCCGGGAGGATTTCGAGGCCCTGCTGAACGAGACCAAAGAACCCAAGCAGGCCGAACTGGAAAAGCGGCTGCTCGACCGGAGCCACGAAGTCTTAGCGGCGGCCGACGACCCCATGACCGAAGACCGCCAACTGGTCGAGGCGACGGTGATCGAACTCGCGGTCGACGAACTCGGCGGGGTCGCAGCCACGGAGACAGGGTCGACGAACTCCTGAGCGGTGGTTTTCAATCGCCCAGCTACGTGTCGTCCGTTTTCAGATCCGCAGACAGACCCTGTGCCAACTCGATGCCCTCGGCGTTGTTCAGCGTCCAGGCGGTTCGATCAGTAACCGCCTCGATGACCTCTCTGGCAGAGGGGTAGCCGTTGCCGGATTTCTTGACGCCACCGAACGGGAGTTGGACCTCCGCGCCGATGCAGGGGAGATTGCCGTAGGCCAACCCCAACTCGGCGTGATCCCGGTAGTAGTTGATCTCGCGGTAGTCCTCGGAGATGATCGCGCCCGCCAGCCCGTACTCCGTGTCGTTCTGAATTTCGACCGCACGCTCGATGTCGCCGTTATAAGGCAGGAGGGCGACGTGGGGGCCGAACACCTCCTCGCGTGTACACCGCAACTCGGCGTCGGGATCGGCCTCGTACACAAAGGGACCAACCCAGTGGCCCGCCTCGTGGCCATCGGGAATTTCGTCCGGATCGAGGTCAGTCCGGTCGACCAACACCTCGACGCCCTCCTCGCGCGCGAGGTCGTTGTACGTCGTGACCTTCTCCTTGTGTTGGGCTTCGATCAACGGCCCCATGAACGTCGATTCGTCGAGGGGATCGCCAACCGAGACGCGCTGGGCCACGTCGACGAACCTGCTTTTAAATTCTTTATAAACATCCTCGTGAACGATCAGTCGCTCGCTGGAGACACACCGCTGGCCGGTCGTTTTGAAACTCGACAGCACTGCCGACCGGACCGCGGTTTCGATGTCGGCGTTGGCAGTAATGACGACGGCGTTTTTGCCGCCCATCTCGCAGGCCGCCCGCGTGCCGGGCTGGCTCGCCACCTGGTCGGCGATCTCGTGGCCGACTTCGGCCGAACCGGTAAACAGCACGGTGTCGACCGCATCACTGTCGACGATGGCGGCTCCGGCATCGCCGAACCCCTGGACCATATTAAACACGCCATCCGGGATGCCCGCCGACTCGAACAGTTCGGCGACGATCTGTCCGCAGCGCGGCGTCTGTTCGGCGGGCTTCCAGACAACCGTGTTGCCCTCGACGAGTGCGACCGCCATCTGCCAGAAGGGGATCGCAACCGGAAAATTCCAGGGCGTGATGCAGCCGACGACACCCCGTGGTTTCCGTCGCATATACGCGTCTTTGGCGGCGATCTCGCTGGGGACCACATCGCCCTTTGGATGGCGCGCGTCGCCGGCGGCCCACTCGACCATGTGGGCGGCCTCGACCACATCTGCCCGGCCCTCGTTGATCTCCTTGCCGCACTCGTTGGTCACCACCGCCCCGAGTTCGTCGGTTCGATCCCGAAGTTCGTGGTAGATCTCCCAGAGGTATTCGGCGCGGTCGACGTGCGACAGACCCCGCCAGTCGGCAAACGCCTCCGCCGCCGCGTCGATTGCCCGGTCGACATCCCCGCTCGTCGCCCGACCGAACCGCCCCAGCGTCTCGCCGGTTGCGGGGTTCTCGCTTTCGAACGTCTCACCGCTCGGGGTGACCCACTCGCCTGCGATGTAGTGGCCGCCGACGGTGGTGGAGTCCTGAGACATACGCGAATATAAGCACGGTACGGTGAAATATGTTTGTTACAGCATACCACACACCGCGGCGTGTCGTCGCTGACGCCAGGCCTGTCGGCCATCGACCGGTCGACTCACTGGGGAGTCCTGGAACCCCGACGTGCCCGGAACTGCTGTCAGCAAACCATCGGTTTCTTTCCGAAATACAACCATTTTTTATTTGCGGTCACCAAACATCAACCGCAGAGATGGGGGACTGTTTACCACAGTACGCTCTGCACGAAGGGGTCGTGTGGGGGCACTGACCCTTTCACCCGTTTTCTGGGCGCGCTCAGGGTCAAAAGCGGTGCCGCCGGTCAGGCCCGCCGGGCGTCGTTGGCCTGTTTTTCGATCTCGCTGGTGAGACTCGCCGAATCGAACTCGTGGTCCGGGCGAATACGGACGAAGCTCAAAAAGTCCAGCGCGTCGAGTAGCTCCGCAACCGAGTAGGTCTCTAAGGCGGCCTCGACGGCCGCGCGCGCACCGATCAGCGGTTCGAGGGCGGCCAGCCCACAGGCCACGTCGTAGGACTGAATCGACTGTTGGCCCTCGGTGCGGACGTTGGTGGCGTCAATAAAGTACAGCTCGTCGTCGAGAATCAGGACGTTTTCGGCCCGCAGATCGCCGTGGGCCAACCCCGCCTCGTGGAGCGTCTGCAGCGAGGCAAACAGCTCGCTTGCCAGCTCGGTTTCGGCGTCGGTCAGCTCGTCGAGCGGGCGGAAATCCGGCAGATACTCTAAAACGACGACTCCGTACCCCTCGACTTCGAACGCTTCGATTGGTTCGGGTGCGTTGACACCGATCTCCCGCATGCGTTCGGTCGCCTCCAGCTCGTGGCGGGCCATCTCGTAGGGCGTCTGGAACGATTCAAAGAATCCCTCGGTGCCGCTGGAAAACGCGCCGATGTTGCGTCCCGTGGTAAACAGCGCGTGGACCATCGTGTTCTGTTTGCTAATGACTTTCACAAACAGGTCTTCGTCGACGACCATCGGCGTCGAGAGCCAGTTGTCGGCCTCTAAGAACCGGACGCGAACCTCCGAGCGGTCGTATCGCTCAGCAATTGTGCGGACCACAGTCTCCAGTTCGGGCCAGTCGATCCGGCCGCGGACCAGGCGGCGCAGGCGCATGTACGCGTATCCATGCTTGGCGACAGTATAAATGGCGTGACTGACACCACCGGAGCCATCAGCCGTCGATTCTCAGTGGCGATAATTTAAACCAGTACATTAATATTGTGTAGGCGGATTATCGTCAGAAGAGACGCTCAATCTATGTACACGACGCTCCCGATTGCCGAACTTGCCATGTTATCGGGGCTTTTGTCTGTGGTTGTGGCAACGGTTGGCTACTGGCGATCCCACTCCCAATCGCCGCTGCTTCGCTACTCGTTTGTCGGGACGCTGCTTGCGGGTGCGATCTGGGCCGGTGGGTTTGCGGCCTATCTCGTTGTCGATCCGGCGTTCAGCTATCACGCCCTGGCAGTGATGTGGGCAGGGGCGATTCCCTACGTCACGCTGTGGTTTGTGTTTGTACTTTCGTATACCGGCCACGACGAACTGCTCTCTCGCCAGATTCTCGGGGTGTTGGCCATCGAGCCGGCAGTAATGCTGGGCGTGGCGATGACAACGAACTCGCACGGGCTGTTTCTCAGGGGCGAGACGGTCGGCTTCGTTGGCGGGTTCGAAGCTGTTGTCCCCACCGTCGGACCCCTGTTCGTCTTCCATCTGGTGTATCTGTTCTTGTTGGCAAACGCCGCGCTGATGTTGTTGGTTCGGACAATCGGCGACACTGATCCGGCCTACCACCCCCAGCTGCTGGGGATTTTTGTCGTCGGTATGGCACCGCTTTTCGGGCCAATCGAACAGCTGTTCGATCTCTCGTCGGCCGCGCTCGGCTCGACGCCGCTGCTGTTGACGCTCACGAACATTGTGTTGTTGGTTGCGATTGGCCGCTACCGACTGTTCGATATGCTGCCGACCGCGCGCAACCGCGTGCTCTCGACGATGGAAGACGGTGTCGTCCTGGTCGACGAGGAGGGGCGCGTCCGGCTGGCCAACACGGCCGCCCGACAGCAGCTGTCGCTTCCCGAGCCAGTCATCGGGCAGAATGCCTCGGCCGTCTTGCCGTGTGGCGAGGACCTCCTGCAGTTCTGTATGAACGACGAGCTCCCCGAGACCCTGCTTTCGACACGACCCGACGGTGGCGGCGAGCTCCGCACCGATGGCGGCACCAGCCAACTCCGCCCCCATCCCTCGGGCGTCGAGTTGATTCTCGACGACGCCCAGTTTATTGTGACCACCGAGCCCGTCCCGGTCGATACGGCCGTCGAGGGCCAACTGCTGGTGTTCCGGGATGTGACGAGTCGGCGCGACCAGGAGCTCGAACTCCAGGCCGTGATCGAACACACCAGCGATGTCGTGATGATCGTCGAGCCGGACGGCCACATCTCGTATGCCAGCCCGTCGGCCGAAACCGAACTGGAGTACACACAGCTCGAACTCGTCGGCCAGGCCGTCACCGAGCTGTTCCACACCGACGACACCGAGGCGATCAGTGCCGATATCGAGGCTGTCACCGGCACCGACGAGGTCGTCCACGCACAGTACCGGCTCCAAACCGGCTCCGACGACTGGCGGATGGTCGAAACAACGATTCGTGGCAGCGAGTCGACGCCGACAACCGATGGCGTGATCGTCACGACACGCGACATTACCGACCGGTATCGCCACCAGCAGCGCCGACGCGTGATGAACCGGGTGCTCAGACACGACCTCAGAAACGATATGAACGTCGTCGTCGGCCACGCCGAGATCCTGGTCGACAGGCTTGAGGACGACAGCGTCCGCCACGCCGAGACGATCGAACAGAAATCGAGCAACCTCGTCGACCTCGGCGAGAAAGTCCGCAAAATCGACCAGCGACTCCACGGCCGAGACCGGGAGTTCAAGCGGATCGAGCTCACCCACGTCATCCGTGATGAGGTCCAGTCGCTGCACGAAACGTATCCCGACGCCTCGATCCGCACCCGGCTCGAAGACGTCTCGATCTGGGGTGATACGCTCATCCGGACGGCGGTCGCAAACCTCATCGAGAACGCAATCGAGCACAACGACAGAGCAACGCCGGAAGTCGAGGTCGTCGCCGGCTACTGCGAGGAGTCCGGCCGGATCGAACTCACCGTCAGCGACAACGGCTCGGGCATTCCGGAGGCCGAACGCCGCGTGATCACCGCCGGCGTCGAGACGCCACTCGAACACATCAGCGGCCTGGGGCTGTGGCTCGTCAAATGGATCGTCGAGGGAATGGACGGCGAGCTCACTATCGAGACCAAAGAGTCCCACGGCTCGATTGTGACGCTGTCGTTCCCACCAATCGAGGAGGCGATCAAGAACGCCGAAGAGAACCTCAGCTCGTCGTCGGCCACCCTCGAACGTACGGCCGCTTCGAACGGTTCGAACGCGATCCAGACGACGACGCGCTCGACCGACTAACCGACGATCCACTCGACTGACTCATTCACCGCGCTGTGCGGTCACCGTTGCTATCGCTGGCTCGTGGTTTCGAGACACGCCGTCGAAAATAGCGACTTAGTTGATGTGGCCTTCGTCGCGCAGCTGGGCGGCGTCCTGGCTGTCGTACCGCCACTCGACGTCCGCCTTTTCGTCCTGCCAGTCCCACGGTTCGATCAGGACTACGTCGTCCTCGTTGATCCATGTCCGGAACCGCATTCGACCGGGAATGCGGCCCATTCGCTCTTTGCCGTCGTTACACCGGAGTCGGACTCGGCCACCGCCGAGCATATCGGTGACGACTGCAAACATCTCATCATCGTTCGGCATGCGGAGGTTTTTCCTCCCTGAATTTTCAGACACACCCGTAATACGCGCCCCGCACAGTTAAACCGTAGCATCGTGTGGACGGCTCGCACGTCGGGCGGTATCACGCGACAGCAGCCGGCGTATCTTGGCCGCTGACAGTCGAGGAGTCGAATCGTTTTTCCTGACTGGAAGCCACCCACTGGTATGTTCAAAAAGGGCCATCTCGGCGTCTCGCTGCTCGTCTTTGGGCCGATTGGCTACACGTTGGCCGTCCGTGGCTTCCCCGAGTTGGCGGTCGTCGGTGGCTTCGTGATGGTCTGGTTTTCGATGCTGCCCGACGTCGACCACCGGCTCCCGATAATCGAACACCGCGGACCGACCCACTCGCTCGTGTTTGCCGGGCTCGTTGGCGGGGTTGGCTGGGCAGTCGGGACGGCCGCCGAGACGGTTGTTGCGAGCAGCGTCTCGCTGGCAACGTTCGGCTTTGCGGTCGGCGCGCTGACGGTCATCGCGCATCTAATTGGGGATACGCTCACGCCCGCGGGGGTGCCGTATCTGTGGCCGCTGTCCGGCCGGACGTTCTCGGTGTCGCTAACACAGGCCAACAGCGGGCTGGCGAACTCCGGGCTGTTCGGGCTCGGGCTGGTCGTCACGTTCGGCTGGGTCGCCGTCGTTGCCGGCTGGGTCTGAGGTGGATTGACGTGGCTGGGAGCCCACCGAGTGGTATGGAGTGTGCGTACTGTGGTCGACCAACCGATCTGATCGAGTGTGGTCGCTGTGAGACAGTTGTTTGTCCGATGCATATCGATTCCCAACTCGGGTTTTGTGTGGAGTGTGCTGACCGGGCCAAGCCGACGAACCGCCGAGGCGACACCTTCCTGTTATGAAACAGGGGGCTTTTGGGGGCTCCGTTGCTATATTCGGCTATGTACGGTCCGCTCTCGCAATCCGCTAGCCGACGGCGATTCCTCCACCACGAACGACTCCGTGCTGGTCTCTCCACTGGGGGTCGATAATGGATCGCCCAGACGACTCCTCGCGGGACGACGCGCCGGACGACGACGATCCGACAGCCGAACAGCCCCCAGAAAGCGATTCGGTCGCCCCGGAGAACGGGGAATCGGCTCCGGCGGATAATCAGGGAGCCGACCCATCGACCGCTGGGTCGGCCGACTCGGTGCAATCCGCGGGTATACGTCGGCAGCTGAAGACGGCTGGAATCGCTACCGGGCTCGGCGTCGGCGCACTCATCATCCCGCTTGCGCTCGCGCTCCCGGTGTTTTTGCTTGGCACACGGCTCGGGCTGTCGGTTCCCGAATCGCCGCTCGTGCTTCTCAGTCTCAACTTCCTGCTCGGGCAGGTGATCGGCATGGGCGGGATTTCGGCGCTCTACCTGTGGAAAACCGGCCGGGGCCTCGAGTACGTCAACATTCGCCGGCCAACGTTCCTCGAGTCGGCGGTCATCGCTGTCGCGCCCTTTGTGATTATCGTCGTGAGTGTGATCGTCTCACAGCTGAGTCTCGCACTCGGCGTCGAACCGTCGGGCCACGCGATTGGCGGGCTGGGCGAAATCGATCCCATGCTCTTTCTGTATCTGATCCCGTTTATGCTCCTTATTGTCGGGCCGTTCGAGGAACTCCTCTACCGCGGTATCGTCCAGACCAGACTCCGCGAGTCGTTCGGGCCGGTTGCCGCCATCGTCCTCGCCAGTCTCGTCTTCGCGCTGATCCACATTCCGGCCTACGGGCTCGGTGGGACCGAGGCCGCCGCGACAGCAGCCTCGCTGTCGGCGCTGTTCGC
>LKMJ01007685.1_pt1 | contig 10159 bp, 6 predicted proteins | sample 643391 | NCBI WGS metagenome assembly LKMJ01 (sample SAMN04112250, study PRJNA286221) | soda lake metagenome | biome: soda lake; feature: Kulunda Steppe; material: water; isolation source: sample PL-Br10 brine of Picturesque Lake | place: Russia: Kulunda steppe | collected 2010-07
CGGAATCCTCTACACTGGTGGGCCGTATCCGTATGGCTACTACGGACTCGGTGACCTGTTTGTCTTTCTCTATTTCGGTCTCGCCGCCGTCGCTGGAACCTACTACGTGCAGGCCGTTGATACGCTCGCTGTCGGCGTATTCCCGCTTGGTATTCCGGCAGGCACAGTCACGGCCAGCGCGATACTCGGCGGTATTGCAGCAGGAGCGCTATCGACAGCCATTCTCGTCGTGAACAACATCCGCGACCGGGAGACGGATATGCGAACCGGCAAGCGAACGCTGGCTGTCATCCTCGGCTATCGGCTCTCCCGACTGGAGTTTGCCGGACTAATTGCTGTCGCCTATGCGATTCCGGTTGTGTTCTGGCTTCTGTTCGAATATTCCCCATTCGTCCTTGCCCCGCTGGTGACTCTCCCACTTGCTATTCGTATCACACTCGTCATCTGGCAGCGAACGGACGGCAAAGCGTTGAACCCTGCACTGGAGCGAACCGGACAGCTCCTCGCCGTCTATGCGGTGCTGTTTACGCTGGGGCTCGTTATTCCGGAGGTGGTATAATGCAGACCGAACGGTTCAGTGTCCCGCTCGAATCGCCGCTGGAAACCGCCCGGGGAACAATCGAGGCCAGAGAGGGATTTCTGCTTCGCGTCGAGTACGACGGGACAGAAGGGCTTGGCGAGGCAACGCCGCTGGTCGGCTGGACGGAATCCATGCAGGAATGTGAAAAAGCGCTTTCACGGGCCGAAGAAATCGCGACGGTACTCGACTGGGGTGTTGCGCTGGGGAAACTAGATGCTCCCGCTGCGCGTCACGGCCTCTCGCTTGCATTTGCAGATGCCCGGGCCCGAGCGGATTCGATGCCGCTGTATCGTTCGCTTGGCGGCCCAGAAGAACGGCCGACAGTTCCGGTCAACGCGACTATCGGTGCGGAATACACCCCACAGGAAACTGCAAGGCGTGCAGCGACGCTCGTCGATGAGGGCTTCGACTGTCTGAAGGTAAAGGTCGGGCTGAACGGCACCGAGGAAGATATCGAGCGGGTGCGAGCGATTCGTAACCGCATTGGCGATGACGTCGCCCTTCGAGTCGATGCGAACGGGTCGTGGACATATTCGGAAGCGATACGGGCAATCGATGCGCTCGCAGCCCTCAACGTTTCGTACGTCGAACAGCCGCTTTCGACAGCTGAACTCGACGATATGCGTTCACTACGCGGTAGGGGAGTCGATATCGCCGTTGACGAATCGCTGGTTGCCCACGATATAGAGACGATTATCGACGCTGAGGCTGCCGATGTTGCCGTTCTCAAACCGATGGTGCTGGGGGGACCAGACCTCGCGTGTGCCGCTGCACAAACCTGTCGAGAAGCCAGTATCGAACCGATTCTCTCGACGACGATAGATGCAGTTGTGGCGCGGACCGCCGCCGTCCACGTCGCTGCCACGATACCCAATGTGAAGCCGTGTGGTCTTGCGACCGCGGACTGGCTCGCGACCGACCTCGCGCCGGACCCCGCTCCGGTGTCAGCTGGTCGGATGCGAGTGCCACAGGGACCCGGAGTGGGGCTGGAGGGTGTCCTCTGAATGACCGAATGGATACTGGCAAAACGGGTCCGAGCAACCCCGGAGCGGATTGCACTGATTGATGGGAACACAGGGGAAGAATGGAGCTATCGGGAGCTTTCCCATGCGGTCGAGCGAACCGCTGCAGCCCTTAAGACTGACAGTCAGCAAAATGAGCGCCAGACCAGGGTCGGGACACTCCTGTCACCATCTCCTGCATTCGTCATCGCTTTTCACGCGATTCGGCGACTCGGCTGGACGCTCGTCGGTCTGGAGCGGACTCAGTCGACCGCCGAGTTACAGGCCCGTGTTGCACAGACAGAGCCATCACTCCTTCTCTGTGATGCTGAAACCGAGCCACAGGCAGCGAAGTTGACCACATCTAGCTGTACAGTAGTACCCGTTAGCGAGTTGGATAGCTTCAGGAAACCGCAGTCGATTGATCACTCAGAATCTGAGTTTACTCACTCCCTGAGGACAGCAAAATCGACCCACGAATCAGAATCGTCGACAGCACTCATCCTGTTTACCTCGGGGACAACCGGAGAACCCAAAGCCGTCAGGCTGACCGAGCGGAATCTCTCAGCGAGCGCTGAGGCCGCTGCCTACCGGCTGGGCGTTTCTCCGGATGACCGGTGGCTCGATTGCCTCCCAGTGGCACATATGGGCGGCATCGCACCGGTCGTGCGGACGACACAGTACGGCACGACACTCGTCGTACAGCGTGAGTTTACGGCCAGACAGACCGCGGAGTTCATTCAGAAATATGACGTCAGAGGAATATCGCTCGTCCCAACACAGTTACGCCGGCTCCTGGATGAAGATACCGCGGCGCTGTCGACGCTGAAGACCGTTCTGTTGGGTGGTGCACCAGCGCCGAAGGAATTGCTCACTCGTGCCTACGAAGGTAATATTCCAGTCTATCCGACGTACGGACTCACCGAGACGGCATCGCAAGTTGCGACGGCGCGGCCGAGTCAGGCACGCACATTCCCAGGAACCGTCGGTCAACCACTGTACGGAACGGCGGTGACGATTGTCAACGACGGTGAACCTGTCGGCCCGGAGGACCGCGGCGAACTCGTCGTGTCGGGGCCGACAGTGACTCCCGGATATCTCGACGGGGAAAAAACGACCGAGAGCTTCAGTGAGTACGGGTTTCACACGGGAGATGTCGGTTACCGCGACAGCGATGGACGGTTGTTCATAACCGGTCGGCTGGACGACCTGATTCAGACTGGCGGTGAACTCGTCGCACCGAATGCTGTCGTCTCGACGCTCGAAAGTCATCCACAGGTTGCGGAGGCCACCGTGGTGGGCGTGCGTGACTCTGAGTGGGGCGAACGCGTCTGTGCAGTGGTCGTCCCAGACAATCCTGAAACAGTTACTGGTGAAGAGATTCGTTCATTCTGTCGCGACCGTCTCGCAGCGTACGAGGTTCCCAAAACAGTGGTGGTCGCTCCGGCCATTCCACGAACCGTTTCCGGAACAGTGGATAGAACAGCCGTCCGTGAACTCGTTCACGAGGCCGAAAAATAGAGGTAAGCCGAGACCTATCGGGACGAGAGACTCACTGGGTGGGCTCAGTACAGCAACGATGTTATCATAGCTGCACTCGTATGCTATTCTATGCCAGTCACTGATGATGACGAAATCCGTTCGATACTCGAATACGAAACAGTTGCAGTCGTGGGTTGTTCGGGAACGCCAGGAAAACCAGCTTACGACATCCCTCGCTATCTCGACAGACAGGGGTATAACGTCATTCCAGTCAATCCGTTCGCCGACGAGTTGCTTGGGAAGAAAGCCTACGATTCGCTAGATGAGGTTCCTGGCGAGATAGATATCGTCGACGTGTTCCGCCCGAGCGATGAGGTGAGTGGAATCGTAGATGACGCGCTGGAGCGTGATGATGTGAAAGTCGTCTGGCTACAGCTTGGGATTCATGACGATGATGCAGTCGCTCGAGCAGAGGGTGCTGGTCGGCAGGTCGTCGAAGATAGATGTATGAAACCGGAACATCAGCGGTTGATGGCGTGAATTCGTCGCTGGATTGGAGACGAACCACGCGTCGGTCGCATCGGTAACGCTTTTGTCTCCGCTGGGCCGGAATAGAGGTATGAGCCGCGAAGACGTGCTGGCAGTCCTCAACGACAATGCCCGATACAGTACCGAAGATATTGCCCGCCAGCTCGATATGGAGCCTGCAGCAGTCGAGTCAATCATCGACGAACTGGAAGATGCAGGTGTCATCCGGGGGTACAAGGCGGTTATCGACCGGAGCAAGCTCGAAGAGGAGCCAGTCCGCGCGGCAGTCGAGTTGAACGTCACCCTCGACCGAGAGACGAGCTACGATGATATCTCCAGTCGGCTCGCACAGTTCCCGATGGTCCAGTCGCTCCATCTCGTCAGCGGTGATTTCGACTTTATGATGCAAGTCGAGGGCGAATCGATGCGCGAGGTCTCGCAGTTTATCAGCAACAAGGTCGCACCGGTTCCCGAAATCACACAGACGGTGACTCATTACGTTATGGACGCGTACAAAGAGCAAGGGATTACCTTCGGCGATGGCCACGACGACGATAGGTTGTCGATTTCACCATGAAACCAGCCGACCGCGTCGAACGAGTACCGCCATCCGGCATCCGCCGGTTTTTCGAACTCGCCGAAGAGATGGACGACATCATCTCACTCGGCGTGGGCGAACCTGACTTTGCCGCGCCATGGGCCGCACGAGATGCAGCGATTGCCTCACTCGAACAGGGGAAAACGTCCTACACAGCTAATCGCGGTCGTCGAGACCTGCGAGAAGCGATTGCTGAAGATATCAGCAAGCGATACGACCTCTCGTACAATCCCGATGACGAAATCGTCGTTACGGCAGGTGCGAGCGAGGCCATCGACCTCGCATTCCGGGCGCTAGTGAACCCTGGCGATACGGTTGCCGTCGCCCAGCCGTGTTACGTCTCCTACGTGCCAGGAGTCATCTTCGCGGATGGGGAAGTCTGTGATGTTCCGACCAGGAAAGAAGACGAGTTCAAGCTTACACCGGAGGTTCTGGCAGAGAACGATGCTGACGAGGCTGAACTGCTGGTCATGTGTTACCCCAACAATCCGACCGGTGCGACGATGACAAAAGAAGAGTTGCAAGCGGTGGCTGATTTCGCCATCAGGCACGACCTGACAGTGCTCTCGGACGAGATATACTCGGAACTTTCGTACGAACACGAACACACGTCAATTGCCACTCTTCCCGGGATGCGCGAGCGAACGGTCGTGTTCAACGGCTTTTCAAAAGCCTACGCGATGACCGGCCTCAGACTCGGCTACGTACTGGCACCCCCAGAAGTCTCGCAGGCTATCAATCGAATTCACCAGTATACAATGCTTTCCGCGCCGACGACCGCACAGTTTGCCGCACTCGAAGCCCTCGAATCCTGTGACGGGGACGTTGCTGACATGCGCGAGGAGTATAACCGCCGTCGGAACCTCGTCCTCTCCCGATTCGAAGAGATGGGAATCGACTGCTTCCGTGCAAAGGGAGCGTTCTATGCGTTTCCGGAGTGTCCGTGGGATGACGCGGAGGCCTTTGCCGAAGCCCTACTGGAGGAAACTGGTGTCGCTGTCGTCCCCGGCGATGCCTTTGGCGAAGGTGGAGCAGGCCATCTCCGCGTTTCATACGCAACTGGCTTCGAGGAACTCGAAACTGCACTCGACCGAATCGAGTCTTTTGTTGAATAAGAGTTGCTTACTTCACTGTAACGAGTGCATACTCAGCGGAGTGATAACGGCGCAAAGTTTTTGCACCCGTTGAGAGTAGTAGAGTCGTAATGGCAATTGAAGAGAAAGGGGGAACCGACGATGAGTCGGAAACGGGGGTTGCCGTTGACGGTGAGGAATTTGCCGGTGAATCCGTCACAGTGGGGGAGTATTCCTGGAGCGATTTCAAACACGAAAATGGGTTGCGGGACGAGTTCGACCGCAGCGAGTATCTCGGCTTTCATCCACGGGATGCCCCTCGAAAACTAACAGGCGGAGCGAGTGGGGGGAAAACATTACAGGAGGTGTTTGATAGGTATCTTGACCCAACACGCCGTCCCGTCGCCAAGGATATCTACACCTGGGAACATTTCAAACAGGAGTATTATTACACCGAGGAGGGGGATGCACCCTACGAGAGCGGTGAGAAAATCCCGTTCGTTCCCGAAGAGTATCTGGGATTCGAGCCCGAGGCGACGGAAGGAATCCTGAGCAATGCACGCAACGTTGCAAAGTCCCTGCAGGATATCGTCGACGAACGGACGGTTAACGTGAACGAGGAACTGGATGAAGACGAGTTCTTTTCGAACCGTGATGGCTCGACGACTGTCGTTAATCGGTACGACCTGGAGAAAGCGGTTCCGCTAGAAAAGAAGCGACATTTCGTCGAGCAGAACCGCTACTGGGTGAACAAACCCTACGCCTGTGTCGTCATTTTCAAATCACAGAAGGAAAACGAAGTCAAATACTACGTCATCGAGCCGTATCTCACGGAGATAGAGGACGAACTGAAAGAATTCCTGTCGCGCAAACTCAAGACAGCAATCAAATACTCCGAAGATGATGTCATCCTCCAGGGAAGCGACGCTGACCGCGCGGATGTCATCCAGCGCGAAGCAGAGCGATTACTACACCGATACGACCTCTACGAGGGGCGGAAATCATCCGATGACGGGGGGTCATTGCTGGACGGACTCAGTCTTGATTCCAGCAACGGAAAGAATAGGGCGAAAGCGAACGGGGCAGAAGAGTCGGTCGAAGACGAAACTGAATCGCCGGATACAACCAAAGAAAAGCGGAAGAATGGTGAGTCGAGCGGTGTTCTCGCGTCAATTCGAGACCTCTTTTCGGGAGATGAGGAGGAGGTATCGAATCCGCTCCCAACGACCGAAGAGAGTGACGACGATGCAACTGCAATTCAGGCCGACGATACGGTCGTTGCAAAAGGGACGGACGACCCCCCTGTTGAAAATCTCGATGGAATAGCTGCTCGGCCCGAACCCGCCTTGCTTGCGGAGGACTCCGGAACACTCAACGAGTATCAGGTGGAAAAGTTACTCTATACTCTCAAACGAAACTTCATCGGCTACGCCCGTATCGACCCGATTAAACACGATATCAACGTTGAGGATATCTCCTGTGACGGCTACAACAGTCGAGTGTTTGTCTATCATACAGATTATGAACAGATTATCTCGAATATCGAACACGGGAAAGAGGAACTCGACGATTTCGTCGTCAAACTGGCCCAGCGGTCAGGGAAGGGGATTTCGAAACGACAGCCACAGGTCGATGCGACGCTCCCTGACGGCTCCCGTGCACAACTGACCCTGGGGCCGGAGGTGTCCGACCACGGGACGAACTATACCATCCGACAGTTCAACGATGTGCCCTTTACTCCGGTTGACCTTATCAACTGGAATACGTTCAACCTCGATGAGATGGCATTCCTGTGGCTCTGTATCGAGAACCACAAATCCCTCATCTTTGCTGGCGGAACCGCATCCGGGAAGACGACCAGTCTAAACGCCATCTCGCTGTTTATTCCATCGAGTGCAAAAATCGTCTCTATCGAGGATACCCGCGAAGTCGAACTTCCACAGCGCAACTGGGTGGCAAGCGTGACGCGACCATCATTCGGCGAGGACGATACGGGCGATGTCGACGAGTTCGACCTGCTCGAAGCCGCACTGCGTCAGCGCCCGGATTACATCGTCATGGGTGAGATACGCGGTGAAGAAGGTCGGACGCTCTTTCAGGTCATGTCAACCGGTCACACCACGTATACGACCTTCCACGCTGACTCGGTTGGGGAAGTTATCAAACGGTTCACCACCGACCCGATTAACGTCTCGAAAACGCTGTTTACCGCACTCGACCTGGTCTCGATTCAGACCCAGACACGCGTTGATGGACAGAAAGTCCGCCGTAACAAGGTCCTGACAGAGATTAACGAGTACACCCCAGAAAACGACGAAATTAACGTCAGAGACGTCTACGAATGGCGAGCAGAAACCGACCAGTACATCCAGATGGGGTCATCGAGCACCCTCGAAGAAATCAAATTCGACCGTGGATGGAAACAGGAACGTCTCGATGAGGAACTGTTCAAACGGAAGCTTGTCCTGGCGTATCTCATTCAGAACGGGCTGAACACCTACACGGAGGTGGCAGCAACAGTACAGGCCTTCATTAACGACCCTGAAACCATTCTGGCAATCATCGCGCAGGACCAGCTCGAACGGTCACTTGAGGACCTCCGCGAGATGGAATCGGTCCAGATCGAAATCGACCCGGAAAAAGAAGCTCTCGTTCCACGGCCGGAAGCACCGGACTGGATGCTCGAAGAAACAGCCGAAATTCTTGAACGGGCGGAACCGCTGCTTGAACCATACCGGGATATGGATACCGGTGATTTGCTGGCCGCACTCGAGGGCATTCAGGAGAGTAAAGAGGTCGAAACCGACGAGGAAACGATTGATTTCGGACAGTTCGTTCCGAAGGCAGGGGCAGAGGAGGAAGAATGAGTCTGGACACGAAAGGGCGTGACGAGCGTTCCACGAGCGGCGGCGAAGCGCTTGAAGCCATGTTCTATCCGCTCTATCGCTGGCTGTTCAGCGAGGACTCGGATTTCGTGCGAAATGTCGAGCGAAAGCTGGCCCAGTCGAGAATGCCGAACAACGTGGAGATGTATCTCTCGCGTGCACTGGCAATCGGGTTGCTCGCCGGCCTCTCGCTCTGGCTTGTCGGGACGTTTGTCGGGTGGTTGCTGGCACAACTGTTCGTCGACGGCCCGATTATCGGTGTGCCACTCCCGGATGCGCTGTCAGCAGCGTTTGCCGTCGTTCGACTGCCGCTTATTCTCCTCACGACAGGGATAGTGTTCGGGGCAATCGGATTTCTGATTGGGTTTGGGTCGCTGGTCTCTGTTCCCTATTTCAGAGCGAGTGCTCGCGAGCGAGAAATTAACCTGCTCATGTCCGACTCGGTATCGTTCATGTATGCACTCTCCGTTGGTGGCATGAATCAGCTCGAAATTATGCGGGCGATGGCGAAAGCCGACGACACCTACGGTGAGTTTGCAAAGGAGTTCCAATCAATCGTCCTCGAAACGGAGTATTTTGATACAGATTACCGGACTGCAGTCCAGACCCAGGCGATGGAGACCCCGAGCGATGAACTCTCTCAGTTTCTGACGGATATGCTCTCGATTCTTGATTCCGGTGGGGATATGACGGATTTCCTCCGTGACCAGAAAGACAAGCATATGCGGACTGCGAAACAGCAACAGGAAACGTTACTCGATACCCTGGAGCTGTTTGGCGAGATGTATATGACCCTCTCGCTGTTTCCACTCCTGCTCATCATCATCCTCGTCATCATGAGTATGATGGGAGAGGGCGGACAGGAGTTCCTGCTGTTTGCGACCGTGTATGGGTTGATTCCACTGGTGGGGGTTGGATTCCTCGTGCTGGTTTCGACGGTGACACAGGACGAGATTGGCGATGGCTACCTCAGGCCGCAGGCAGACGAGGAGTTTACTGTCGAGGAGGGAATTGGTGTGTTCAATCCGGGGCTAGTGGAGGAGTACACCGGCGACCGTGCGGTCTTTGACAAAATTAAGCGACGCGAGGGAACGCATGAGCTGATGGAGATTCTCAGGGCACCGCACCTGTTCTTCCGTGACCACCCATTGATGGTGCTCGTCGTCACGACGCCGCTGACGCTGCTCGTACTGATTGGCGCAGTTGTCACCGGGAACGCGCCGCTGTCGCTTGCGGAAATGCAAAGTCAGGTAGTCTGGGGAACGTTCATCTGGGTCTACGTACCCATCTATCTGAATCTGTTGCCACTCGCAATTTTCCACGAATGGAACGTCATCACGCGAAAGCGTGTACTCGGTAACCTCTCGGAGAACCTGCGGAAGCTGGCCAGCGCGAACGATACGGGGATGACCCTGCTCGAATCCATCAAGGTTGTCTCGGAGACTTCCTCCGGGAAGTTAGCCAGGGAATTCGAGACGATGCATGCGAAGGTGAACTACGGAACAAGTCTCAAGGATGCGCTACGTGAGTTCAACAACAAGTATCACGTTCCACGGCTTGCCCGGACGGTCAAACTCATCAGCGAAGCACAGGAGGCATCGAGCCAGATCCAGGATGTGCTGACCACGGCCGCAACAGCCTCGGAAAATCAGGATGATATCGAGCGAGACCGGAAGTCCAGAACGCGGATGCAGATGGCCATCATCATCATGACGTACCTGACACTGCTTGCGGTCATGGCGCTACTGAAGGTACAGTTCCTCGATACGATGGCAGGGCTGTCTGCGGCAGATACGAGCAACGGTGGTGAAGCAGTAGCTGGCGGTGCCGATGATTTCTCCGGGGATATCGACCCCGAACTGCTGTCGATGCTGTTTTTCCACGCGGTGACGCTGCAGGCAATCATCTCGTCGTTCATCGCAGGTTACATCCGGAACGTCGACATCATCTCCGGGGTCAAATTTGCGGTCATCCTCTCGACGATTGCTCTGGTTACCTGGACAATCGTCGAA
>LKMJ01007686.1_pt1 | contig 10158 bp, 13 predicted proteins | sample 643391 | NCBI WGS metagenome assembly LKMJ01 (sample SAMN04112250, study PRJNA286221) | soda lake metagenome | biome: soda lake; feature: Kulunda Steppe; material: water; isolation source: sample PL-Br10 brine of Picturesque Lake | place: Russia: Kulunda steppe | collected 2010-07
ACGACGATCGTCGGGATGTACTCGATTCCGTACTCGTCGACTTTCGGTCCGTCTTTGTCGGTGTCGACGGCGAGTTCCTCGATGCGGTCGTTCGGGACCTCGGCGGCGGCGAGGGCCGCCCCGAAGTCGGGAAGGAGGGCCCGACAGTCCTTACACCAGTCACCGCCCCAGACCAGATAGGTCAGATCCTCGCGGTGGGCGGCGAGGACGTCGACGGTGTCTTCGTAGGAGGCGCTGTCCCAGGTCGGATTCGGTCGCATGGTCTCGAGGGTCATAGTGGTGGGTATCGGTGCCAGGGGCTTAACCGGTCGGTTCCTGGCAGTCACCACAGGTAAGCATCCTTAAGCGTCGGGAGGAAAACAGTCTGGTATGAACCCACGCGACCTGTCCGACCACGTCGCCTACCAGGCGGGTCGGGGGATCGAGGAAGTCGCCCGCGAACTCGGGCGCGACCCCTCGACGTTCGTCAAACTCGCCTCGAACGAGAACCCACACGGCCCCTCGCCTGCGGCCACCGAGGCGATCACGGAGACGGCCGCAAGCGTCAACGCCTATCCGAAGGCCGCTCACGCCGACCTCACGGCGGCGATCGCCGATCAGTGGGACGTCACGGACGCCCAGATCTGGCTCGCCAACGGTGGCGACGGTGCCATCGACTACCTCCACCGGGCCACGCTTGAGCCGGGTGATTCGATTCTGGTTCCTGAGCCAGGATTTGCCTACTACGGAATGAGCGCACGGTTTCATCACGGCGAGGTCGCCACGTATCCGCTCTCGAAGGCCGATGAGTTCACTCAGGACGCCGAGATGGTCCTCGACCACTATGACGGCGAACGGATCGTCTGGTTGACGAGCCCGCACAACCCGTCGGGATCGACGATTCCACGGAGTGAACTCGAGTATCTCGCCGAGGAGACGGGTGAGGAGACGCTGCTCGTCGTCGACGAAGCCTATGGCGAGTTCGCTGACACCGCGAGTGCGGTCACGCTGATCGAGGGCCGAGACGGGTACGACGCCAGAGACGACGTCGCTGTCTTACGGACCTTCTCGAAGGCCTACGGATTGGCGGGCCTTCGGCTCGGATATGCGATCGTCCCAGACGAGTGGGCCGACGCCTACACACGGGTGAACACGCCGTTCGCTGCGAGCGAACTCGCTTGTCGGGCTGGCCTCGCAGCAATCGAGGACGACGAACACGTTGCCTTCACCGTCGAGACTGCCAAGGAGGCCCGCGAGCGAATGCGAACAGAGATCGAGGCCCCCGTCTGGCCGAGCGACGGCAACTTCGTCCTCGTCGAGGTCGGTGACGCGAGTGCGGTCAGCCAGGCCCTCGAAGAGCGGGGCGTGATCGTCCGTGACTGTTCGAGTTTCGGCTTACCGGGCTGTATCCGCGTTACCTGTGGAACCATCGACCAGACCGAGCTTGCGATCGAAACGATCAATGGGGTCCTCGCCAACCGAGACGCGGAGGTGGGCAACCGGTGAGAGTCGCCGTCACCGGCACCCCCGGGACGGGGAAGACCACGGCGACTGATCGCCTCGAAACGTCGGCTGCGTTCTCACTCGAGGTGATCCATCTCACCCAGGTCATAGAACGCGAGGGATTCTATACCGAGGTCGACACCGAGCGTGACAGTAAGGTCGCCGACCTCGAGGCGCTCTCCTCGTGGCTCGACGGACGCGAGGACGTCCTCGTCGACTCACATCTCGCCCATCACCTCACGGCCGATCGGGTCGTGGTGTTGCGGTGTGAGCCGGCGACCCTCGAACAGCGGTTGCTCGAGCGGGGTGAGTCGGCTGCCAAGGCAGCCGAGAACGCCGAGAGCGAAGCACTGGACGTTATCCTCGCCGAAGCGGTCGAGACCCACGGCCGTGAGTCGGTGTACGAGGTGGATACGACCGACCGGGAGCCAGCCACAGTAGCCGACACAATCGAGGCAGTCGTCGCTGGCAAACGCGAGCCAAGCGCTGGGACCGTCGATTTCGTGGGGTATCTGTCGTGACACTCGATAAGTTCAGACCGTACGTCGCGCGCTTTCTCGATCCCTTCGTGACCGGGTTCGATCGGATCGGGATGACGCCCAATGGCGTTAGCGTCCTCGCTCTCGGGATGGCGATACTCGCGGCCGGGGCGTTCGTTGCCGGTGGGCGCGTCGATCCGATCTGGTACGCCGCGGGTGCGATATTCGTCTTTCTCAATGGCTGGCTCGATATCGTCGACGGTGCGCTGGCTCGCGAGCAACAGGTCGCCTCGCCAGCGGGTGACCTCCTCGATCACGTCCTCGACCGATACGCCGACATCATCCTGATCGGCGGGTTGGCGGCCGGCCTCGAGGAGTATCTACTCGGCTTTCTGGCCGTCACTGGCGTCGTGATGACCTCCTATCTCGGGACCCAGGCCCAGGCAGTCGGACTTGACCGCGTCTACGGTGGGCTCGTCGGCCGCGCTGACCGACTTGCGATCATCAGTGTGGTCGGCGTTTTGGCCACTCCGTTCCCGGCAACTTATGGCGGCCTCACGCTCGTCGGCTGGTTGCTCGTCTTCCTCGCCGTGGTCGGCCACCTCACTGCCCTCCAGCGGTTTTTCTACGCCTGGTCGGCTGCGGAGTGAGCGCCGCATCCTTTATCAGTCACTACGACAAACGGTGGCACATGGTTCAGTGCGAGATGTGTGGCGCCGAGACGTCGTCCCCGAAGACCATCAAAGTCGAAGGTGCCAAACTCGACGTGTGTTCGAACTGCACCGATTTCGGCACGACAGTGAGCCAGCCGTCGAGTGGGAGTTCCTCGACCAAGTACTCGACTGGCTCGAGTGGTGGGAGTTCCAACAGCGGAGGGACGACGACCGCCAGCAGTGGTGGGTCGACGACGAGTTCCACACGCTCGAGTCAGCGCCAGCCGGATATGTTCGACGACATGGACGAACTCGCGACTGACTACGACGAGCGCGTCCGCACGGCACGTGAGGATCGCGGGCTCAGCCAGTCTGACCTCGCAAACGAACTGAACGAGAAGGCAAGTCTGATCCGGAAGATCGAACGCGGGGACACCCTACCGAGTGATCGCGTCCAGTCGAAACTCGAGCGGTTCCTCGAGGTCGATCTGAGTGCTGTGGGGAGTGCCGGTACAGACGGCGAGTGGTCGGGCGGAAACGCCTCGGGCAGTTACACGCTCGGTGATGTCGTCAAGCGAAAAGAGTAATCTGAAGACAGCTGTTACGATTTATTGACACGGTCGTTCGTGACTCGTAAGCTATTTGATCGGCGGCGCTGGGCTGTTTGGTATGTTCATCCTGGTCAACCTCAAGACCTATCCGTGTGATCCGATCGAAGTTGCCGAAGCCGCTCGTGACGTCAACGACGAGACCGACGCCCGTATCGCCGTCGCGCCCCAGGCAGCCGACATTGCTCGCGTCGCCGAGACGGGTGCCGAAACCTGGGCCCAGCACGTCGATCCGATCGAGTACGGTAGCAATACCGGTCACACGCTCGCCGAGACTGTCGCCGACGCCGGTGCCGTCGGGACGCTGATCAACCACTCCGAACACCGGCTGAAACTCGCAGATATCGACGGCTCTGTCCAGGCCGCAGAGCGTGCCGACCTCGAGACGGTCGTCTGTGCAAACAACCCAGCACAGATCGGTGCCGTCACAGCCCTCGGTCCGGACGCCGTCGCCGTTGAACCACCCGAACTCATCGGCACCGGGACGCCAGTGAGCCAGGCCGACCCAGAAGTCGTCGAAGGGGCCGTCGAGGCGGCCGAGAACGTTGATGGAGACGTATCGGTTCTCTGTGGGGCTGGAATCAGTACCGGTGAGGACGTCGTGGCTGCAGGTGAGCTGGGCTCCGAAGGCGTCTTGCTCGCCAGTGGTGTGGCGAAGGCCGACGATCCCGAGGCAGCACTCCAGGATCTCGTCGAGCCGTTGTAATCGACGTTCGCTGTTCTTCAGAAGAGCCATACTGGTGCTCTCGACAGCTAGTCGTATGGACACCGCCGACCGACCAATCGATACGGACTCACTGACGTTCGTGGTCGCCGACGTCGCTGTCTTGGTTGCTATCCTGCTCTATGGCCAGTGGAGCCACGGTATCTCGGTGATCGCCGACCCCACCGCATCACTCGAGGGAATCGTGCCATTTCTGCTCGGCTGGCTTGTCGTCTCCGCACTTGCAGGTCTCTATACTGCCGGTACCGAGTCGTCGGTCTGGCGGGCCGCTCGGTTGACGACTGTCAGCTGGCTGGGTGGTGCAAACGTTGGATTCGTGTTGCGAGCGTCACCGGTGTTCGAGGGTGGAATTACGTGGCCGTTTCCGCTCGTGATGACAGGGATCGGATTGGTCGCACTCGTTGGGTGGCGGGTAGCGTACGCCGTTGCTGTCGGTTCCCGATAACGCCTACCACGCGTTGAGCGTGCGAGCGGCGACATCCAGTCCCAACCGACGACACCAGGGGTTTATTCGAGACTACCTATCTGAAAGAAGTCGCCACTATATCCTCATAACTTATGAAGAACCAAAAAAAATCATTCACTCAAAATATCTATCGTTGATGGGTCAAGTATGAGCGAATTATGGGAAACACTTTTATGGGTAATCAACATACTATAGTGTACATTATGACTGGATATTACGACATCGTACTCGGACTCATCCCAGTCGCACTGCTCGGTATCTCGGCCGCACTCACGTTTGTTGGCCTCTCCCTGACGGCAGCGATTCCCATCGGTGCGTTTGTCGCGATGGTCATCATCGGCCATGCAATGTTCGTCAACGCACCTGCTGAGGTCACCGACGAAAGCCAGTCGACGCGACCGCCGCTCAACGCGGAGTAAGTACATCGTTACGCCCTGATACTGACCTGGGTTTGAAGCCCCTCGGCCGGGTACCTCGTCTCTCTGTATGTCCCGTGGGGCGGAACTTGCGTCCGAGCTCGAACCGGTCGATTCACTGACGGTCGTCTGTCACGATAACCCCGACCCGGACTGTCTCGCGAGCGCACTCGCTCTCGAAGCGATCGCCGACGAACACGGTGTCGAGTCGGTCTCGATCGTCTACGGCGGTGAGATATCCCACCAACAGAACCGTGCGTTCGTCAACATGCTCGAGATTGGCCTCGAGCCGATTGAGAACACCGACCTGGAGACACTCGAGACGATCGCGTTCGTCGATCACAGTACCCCAGGTGCGAACACGGAACTGCCAGCGACCATCGAACCCGATCTCGTAATCGACCACCACCCAGGCGCGAGCGTCGACGCGCCATTTCAGGATGTTCGTACCCGATATGGTGCAACTGCGACCGTCTTCGTCGAGTACCTCGGTGATCTCGAGGTCACACTTACGACGCGGCTGGCCTCGGCACTGCTCTTTGCACTCCACCGGGAACGGCTCGATTTCGTCCGTGAACCGACCCGACGTGAGTACGAGGCCGCCCTCACTGTCTACCCACACGCCGACCTCGAGATTTTAGAGCAGTTGTACGGGAGTGCTTTCTCGCCGGGAACGATCGATGCAATCGGTCGGGCGATCGCAACGCGTCAACGGCGGGGCTCGTCGCTCGTTGCGAGCGTTGGACAGACGGCCGAAACTGACGCCTTGCCCCAGGCGGCAGATTACTTGCTCAATATCGAAGGTGTCGATACGGTGTTGGTCTACGGCATCGTCGGCGGGGCGATCCGACTGAGCGCCCGCTCGATCGATCCACGAATCCACATTGGCGACACGCTCGAGACGGCGTTTGGTGAGCTGGGTTCTGTCGGCGGACACCACGATATGGCTGGCGGCCGGATCGAACTCGGGTTGTTTGCCGACGACGTTGGCGATTCCGGGACACTGCTGGAGTTCGTCGGTGAGCGACTCACGAACCGGTTTTTCGACGCGTTGAACCTGGACCCCGGACCAACCTGGTAAGCTGAAGCGACTGTCACCGAGGTCGAATCTCTCAGCATCGACGGTGGCGGCAGCACTCGACGGTGGCCCGAGTCTTATATTGTTACTACTGGTACGGTAGATATGCCAACCGCATTGTTTGTCGTCAGTGAAGACGGCTACTGGGGCGAAGAGTGTGTCATGCCACTCGAGACGCTCAGCGACGAGAATGTCGACGTTACCGTCGCCACACCATCCGGTGATCTCCCGGTGATCGACGAGCGCTCGATCGATCCCGAAACAGTCGGTGAGGAAATCGCCCAGCATGTCCGACAGGTCCACGAAACCGACGAGCGCCTGAACGACCCGATTCCGCTTGCCGAGGCGACTGCCAACGCGTACGACGCGGTTATTTTTCCGGGTGGACACGGCACTTGCTGGGATATCAACCAAGATCACGACGCGCGACGCCTCCTTCGGAACGCCGTCGCCGGCGATGAGGGACTGGCGCTTGTGGTCTGTCACGCTGTTGGATTGCTTGCATTCACTAGAACCGAAGACGGGTCGTTCCTCGTCGATGGTCGTACCGTCACTGGCTTTCCAAACGCGTGGGAAGCCGATATTGTCGACGATGCCGGCCGGATGCCGAGTGGACGCAAACTTCCCTACTGGGTCGAAGACGAGGTCGTCGCTGCCGGCGGGGAGTGGGACGCCCAGCTCGATGCCGACGAGAGCGTCATAGTCGACGGTGACCTGGTGACTGCGCGTGGGCCTGACTCGTCTCACGCTGCCGCTCGGACGCTGCTAGCACAGTTACAGGAGTGAGACCGACTACGTTTTGTGCACTCGTTTCTGAGACCCGCTGTGGTTCCCGACTCAGATCTCCCCGATAGCCCTGTGCCGCTCCGAAGCCGTGGCTACCGAATCACCGTCGACGACGGCCGCGAATCCTTTTGGGCACTCTGTATCGAAGCAGACACCACCGAAGACGCGTGGTTGATGTCTGATACAGTCGTCAGTCTCAAACACGTCAGGTAATAGCCCGTGTAGGTTGGTTATTGGTTGACCGACTGGGTGTCTCGACCTCGACTGTGGAAGATGGTCGGACGCTGTAGCCAACGGTAAGTGCAGTGGGGAATCGACCGGGATGATTTTGAGGGTTGACTCGAAACGGCACGCATGGAATACACTCGGTTGGGGTCGACTGGGTTAACGGTATCGCAACTGTGCTTTGGTACGTGGCGGTTTGGCCGCCAGTCCGATGGTGTCCCCGAGGTCGATCGGGAGGAGGCCTACGCGCTGCTCAATTCAGCCTGGGAGTATGGAATCAACTTCTTCGACACGGCGAATATTTACGGGACGCCACACGGCCGTGCAGAGGAGTTCATTGGGGAGTGGTTGACAGACCACGACCGGGAGGATGTCGTCCTCGCTTCGAAGGTCTACTTCCCATTTGGAAGAGACAGTGAGCCGGGCCCGAACGATTCCGGCCTCGGTCGAAAGCATATCCGTGCCCAGATCGAGGGCACCCTCGAGCGACTCGGCACTGAGTATCTCGACCTCTATTATATCCACCGTTGGGACGAGGAGACACCGATCGAAGAGACGCTTTCGACGCTCGACCAACTCGTCCAGGAGGGGACAGTCCACTACCTCGGTGCCTCGAAGATGGCAGCCTGGCAGCTGACCAAAGCGCTCTGGAAAAGCGATGTCGAGGACTACGAACGGTTCACTGTTACCCAGCCGTTGTTCCACGCAGGTTACCACGACGATGTGAAAGATTATCTGGACGTTTGTGCCGACCAGAACCTCGCTGTTTGTCCGTACTCCCCACTCGCCAGTGGGTTTCTTACTGGAGAGCACGGCCGGTCTGGCTCCGACAACCAGAAACAACTCGAGGGGGAAACGGGCGGCTCCCTTCCTGCCCGCTTCGATGACTCTAACTTCTCGGAACGTGACTGGCATGTCTTCGAGGCCGTCGAGACCGTCTCGGCGGAACTCGGTGCCACGCCTGCACAGGTCGAACTTCGCTGGCTAATCGAGCAACCCGGGTTTACCTGTGTTCCGGTCATCGGTGCCCAGACGGTCACCCAACTCGAGGAGAACCTCGGTGCGATTGATATCTCGCTGTCGGACGATCAGTTCAACCGGATCGTTGATGCCCGCTACGCCGAGGACGGGCAGCGGTGGGGACATCGGTGAACCAACCACTTGTGCTGGCTCTCCACTGGCGTCAACCGATGCTTGTGGCCTAGCAGCAGTCGAGGTCGGTCTTGAGTGTGTTCGGACGGTTGTGACAGCTACGACGCCGCCGGTTTCGAACGAGAACGTGTAGTTGTCGCCAGTGGCGTCCACCACTCGGTGAGTGAGAGTCAACGTGGCTCGTGATCAGTCCTTTTTTATTCGGTGGCAGGGAAGCAGATGGCATGAGTTTCGAGGAAGACGACCGTGTCGTCTTAAACGACCAGCACAGCGAGTTCGACGGCGAGACCGGCACGATCACCCAGACGATGGAGTCGATGTTCGGTGACGTCACCTACACGATCAGCTTCGAAGACGGCCAGGAGACCGGTGTCCCCGAAGACGCCCTCGAGGCCGCCGAAGAGTCAGACGACCAGTAATCCCTGGTTGGTTCGGTCCTCGCACTATCTATGGCCCAAATTCCACTCCACTACGTCGACCTCCGGACGTTCTGTTATGCCACTGAAGACGACAAACGTGTCGAGGCAGCACTCAGGACCTTCCTCCCGGAGGAGTTCGACCTCGAGCGGGTCGAAAGCGAGGGCCACTACGGCGATCGCATCCTCGTTCTCTCTGCGCGGGTCGAACGCGCCGACGAAATCAGACACGTCCTCGATCAGCTCGCCGACCTCGAGGACTTCGAGAGGGTGATGGCGGAACTCGATGAGCGCGTTACCGAGAACACGGAACTGTTCCTCCGACTGGACAAGCAGGCGGCGTTCAACGAGACGGTCCGGCTCGGAAAGGGAATCACGCTCCGGGCGAAAGTCGAGGCCTATCCGGCAAAAAAAGAAAAGGCGGTTGCGAACGCCCGGGCCGTCCTTGAGGAGCTACACGACGCGTGACATCCTCGCCCTGAAACACGAGGCTGTCGCCTCTCTGTCAAGCCACCACGTGCGCGGCCAACTGTTTTCCCGCCTGCGCCTGTGGCATACCCAATGGTCCAGCTATCGTTCGTCCCGTCGCAGGTACTGCAAGATCCGCTTTTGGTGCTCGGTGCGCTCGTCCTCGTGACCGTCATCGCGACCGTCTGGTCCATGGTCGAGGTCGTCGACGCCTACGACCGCGGAGCACTCACCGTCTTCGGGGAGTATCGCAAACTTCTCCAGCCGGGGTTGAACATCGTCCCGCCCTTTGTCTCGCGAGTTTACACCTTCGACATGCGGACTCAGACGATCGACGTTCCCAGTCAGGAGGCGATCACGCGGGATAACTCGCCGGTGACGGCCGACGCCGTCGTCTACATCCGCGTGATGGATGCTCGCCGGGCGTTCCTCGAGGTCGACGATTACAAGCGTGCGGTCTCGAATCTGGCCCAGACGACCTTGCGGGCAGTGCTTGGTGATATGGAACTCGACGATACGCTGAGTCGTCGGAATAAGATCAACTCCCGCATCCGGGAGGAACTCGATCGGCCGACCGACGAGTGGGGGATTCGGATCGAGTCAGTCGAGGTCAGGGAGGTCACTCCGTCCCGGGACGTCAAAGGCGCGATGGAACAACAGACCTCTGCCGAGCGCCGCCGGCGGGCGATGATCCTCGAAGCCCAGGGAGAGCGCCGGAGTGCCGTCGAACGCGCCGAAGGAGAGAAACAATCGAACATTATTCGCGCCCAGGGTGAAAAGCAAAGCGAGATCTTAGAGTCACAGGGTGATGCCATCTCGACGGTCCTGCGGGCTCGCGCTGCAGAATCGATGGGTGAGCGTGCCGTCATCGATCAGGGATTCGATGCGCTCCGTGAGATTGGCGCAAGCGAGTCGACCACCTTCGTGCTCCCACAGGAGTTGACCTCGATGGTTGGTCGCTACGGCAAACACCTCTCGGGCAGTGACGTCATCGCCGATGGAACCGAACTCGAGAGCCTCGAGTTCGACGAGGAAACCCGTGAACTGATCGGACTCGACGACATTTCGGAAATCCTTGGAGAGATCGAGGACGTGGAGATGGACGTCGAGGCGATGGAAGCCGAGGCCCAGGCGATTCAGGAAGGTGAGGATATGGGCGTCGAGGGTGGTGACGTCATCGACGTCGCGGAGACTCGGCAAGACGA